>ERZ724524.899-NODE-899-length-19545-cov-4.535044_pt1 | contig 19545 bp, 16 predicted proteins | sample MGYA00376057_ERZ724524 | MGnify/ENA primary metagenome ERZ724524 (study PRJEB28724, sample SAMN07190888) | wastewater metagenome | isolation source: influent of sewage treatment plant in Hong Hong | place: USA: Christiansburg, Virginia | collected 2016-03-01 ...
CCGCAATCACTCCGTTGAGATTCTCGAGGGCCAGGTTGTCTACGGTCGATCGAGCGTGAATGATACGACCCTATTTGGGATTGCTCCTCATCGACTCACGGCTCACGACCTCGAAGTCGACCGAGACCCGCTTGGCGTTTTCCACGACTGCGTCGGCCAGCAGATCCACAGAGAGCTGCTTGCCGGGCTCCCGTTCGGCAATGATCAGGACATGGGCGTCGAGGTCAGGACGGGTCAGCCAGCGATCCGACAGCGCATTGTTCTTCTTGGCGGCCTTCTCGGTTCGCAGATACCAGCGGGATGACGGTGTCTTCACCCGATAGTGCGAGGCATTCCCAGTCACCACCGAAACCGTACCCGGCTCGATGTCACCGATGGCCATCTGAATCACGGGACCAAGCGGATTGATGCCCAGCGCGGTGGCGCTAAGTCCCGCGATGTTGAGGAGCGCGTACACGAAGAACATCGCTCCACCAGCGACGAGCCGAGGCCGTCCGGGATCGCCGAGCAGCAGCAGCAGCAGAGAGCCTCCAATCATGACCTGGGAAGCCGCCATCATTGGATCTTTGGTGATCGACAGCGCAGTAAACAGAACGGTTCCGAGCACCACACGCAGGATCGCCCAGGTGACGTACTTGGGTTTTTTGGAAAGCAGAGACGCACCAATGAGGACATCAATGATCGCAGGCATGATGCTGCGAGCTGGCGCAAACATGGGGCCGAGCTTGGGATCGGCAGGGATCAGGCCCGCGCTGAGTAGCACGAAGATGGCATTGAAGATAAGGAGCCCTCCCGCGATCTGTTGACCGAGTGTGATGGTCGCCACAGAGGGGGGCGCGCTCGGCGGCGAGGGCCTCGATTCGGGGGCTTCGGGGGCGGTGTTTTCTGTCATACAGACGCTTGTAAGCCGAATCGCTGCCAGTGTCCATCATGGTGGGGAGTAGAGTCCCACGCAGCCTTGCGAAACCCGGACGATTTCCGTCGAGAAAGATTTTGCTGAAGCTGGTACGCGCCGTGCAATAGTGCGCGCTAACACCTAGCGACTCCGGCTTTCGGGCCGCTTTTACGATTCTGAAAGGAAACTCCCATGAAGAACCGATCCTTGCTTGTGTTCCCGCTCGCGATGTCTCTGTTTGCTTGTGGCAGCCCACTTGGGAAGGAAGGCCAGGAAGAAGGCACCGCAGGTAGCTCGATTGCCGACGGTCAGTACAGCGAACAAGCCACGGTCTGTCCGGGGTCAAACAAGGTCTACGGAATCGACGTTTCCTATTACCAGGGAACGATCAACTGGGCCTCTGTGAAGGCCGCCGGAAAGCAGTTTGCGATCATCCGCGTGAGCGATGGCACGGGCTTTATGGATCCGAAGTTTGTGAGCAACTGGAAGGGCGCCAAAGCGGCCGGTTTGACCGTCGGTGCGTATCAGTTCTTCCGCCCTGGTCAGGATGCGACCGCGCAGGCTGATCTGATGGTGAATCAGCTCAACGCGGTGGGTTTTGGGGCCGGAGACATTCCGCCGGTGATCGACGTGGAGTCTTCGGACGGAGTCTCTGCATCGAACATTGCGGCGCGGGTCAACGTCTGGCTACAGCGAGTGAAGTCGCGGACGGGACGACTACCCGCCTTGTACACTGCGCCCGGCTACTGGAGCGGCATTGGCAACCCAACCCCAAGTCCGCTGCCCTATCTGTGGGATGCCCACTGGGGAGTGAGCTGTCCGACGCTGCCTCCCGCATGGGGTCGACTCCGGTTCTGGCAGTATTCGAGCACTGGCAAGGTCTCGGGAATCAGCGGCAACGTCGATCTCGATATCTATAACGGCACGCTCGCAGAGCTTCGTGGTCTGTAAGGGTGCCAGTGAATCCTGCACGCTCCTGCCCGTGCGGTAGGGGCTTTCCGCTTTCGGTCTGCTGTGGTCCGTATCTGGAACAGAGGCAGCTCGCTCCGACGGCAGAAGCGCTGATGCGATCTCGCTATAGCGCCTTTGTGCTTCGCAACAGCAGGTATCTGCTTGCGACTTGGGATCCGGCGCTGCGGCCTGCTCGGCTTGATCTGAAGCACGACAAGACCGAGTGGTTGGGACTCCAGGTTGTCAGCACGGAAGCCGGTACAGAGTTCGATTCTGTGGGGCGGGTGGAGTTTATTGCCCGCTATCGGATACACGGCAAAACCGCAGAGCTTCACGAGCACAGTCGCTTCCGCAAAGAAGGTCCAGCCTGGCTGTATATCGACGGTGAAGTCTAACGGCGAGTTACGGCTGATCGGCCAGAGCACGCCAGCCAAACAGGGGTGTAACCAGGACTCCCAAGACGGCGGTGTAGATCGCTTTGTAGGTCGTCACCTCGCCACGGCTCATCGACTCGATTCCCAACTGGGTCAGCAGCGCGAGCGTGGGCAGCGCACACAACAGGATGCTTAGGAGTCCGACGATGGCACCGCGTCCGACGATGTGTTGGGGCCACAAGCGAATTCCAATCGGCAATGCGGAACGCGGCACGGAATCCATTCGCTTGGCGCGCAGCATCCTTCTAACAACGGTCGTCAAGACCAGACACGTCACCAGCGGCAGGAAGAAGCTGGTGCCGATGGTGTCTCCCGCAATGCAGTTGCCGCGTGCCCATAGGGGTAGCTTGGCGACGGGCGGCAACGTCCACCAGGCGACCGCTCCGTTCAGGAAGAAGTTGACGGCCAAACCACCAGCCGCTTGACCCCAAAGCAGTGTGCGGTGCGATGCAATCATGATCAGGAGACTCCTAACGGGCCAATCGACCGAGTCTACGCAGCGTGTCCAGCTCTCCGTGAAGGACCAGGACATCGCAGGCTTCGATTTTTTCTGCGGGAGTCGGTCCCAGATGGCTGGGCGTCTCGCCGCACTTGCGCGACAGCACCATCACGCGATGGGTCTCGACCAGCATGGCAATCGTCATTCCCACGAGCGCGGAGTCTTTGCCCACCGCAATCTTGGCCGTAAACAGCTCGCGCCCGTCGAGAGTGAAGCTTCCTAAGATGTCGAGATCTAGAACGGAAGCGGCCACCAGCGGTGCGGCCGCAGCAGCGGAAGAAAACGCTACTTCCAAATGGAATGCATCGCGCAGCTTGTTGGCGATGTTTTCATCGAACATCCGTAGCACCACCCGGATGTGCGGGTTGAGTCGTCGCGCATCGAGCGCAATCTCGACGTTGGCCAGATCATCATTGGTCGCAATCACCAGCGTGCGGGCGTGATGAAGTCCTGCGGCTTCGAGCGACTCCTCTTGTCGCGCATCCATCAGCAGAACCGGGACTCCCATTTGCTGGGTGCGGGTGAGGAACGATGACTCGGTATTTTTTTCGATCACCACCACATCAAGGTGCCAGTGAAGGAGTCGTTCCAGAATGCGATAACCGACGTGACCGAGTCCGCACAGGATGATGTGATCGCGATACGTTGAGGCAAGCACGCGGGTCCACTCCTTCTGATTTTCTTGGCGCGAGAACAGCAATAGGGTTGCTCTCACCACAGTATCGGCGACGACGAGCAGACCGATCAGCGGATAGGCAAAGTAGACAGCTCGGGCCAGCCACTGTTTGGGAATCGGATAGATCGACTCCAGGCTAAACAGGCTGTAGGTCGCAAACAGGCTCTCTAGGTAGTCGGGCTGGACGCCGTCCTTGCGGGCATAGGCATGAATCACCAGCGTTCCCAGCCCGAGCAGAATCCAGATGATGAAGAAGCTGACCGAGAACTTTTGGATCACCAGCCGTAGAAAGCGAATCGTGGCGCGTACTCGACGAGCAGCCCGTCGGCGCAAGTGTTCTCGCTCATGATCTGGAGCGGTTGGCAAGATGGTCCGAGTGTATGGCAATCGCCTTTGCAGGATCGAGCATTTCGGCTAAGTCTGCAGGTAGTCCAATCTGCGCTTGACAACTAGGGTCTGCTACCAAGCAATCTGTCTCGCATGCACATTGAGAGCTACTCTGAACACGTCGCGCTGCTGCGCTCGCTCGGCACGCTGAAACAACGAGGACTGTCACCTCGGGGTGTGCTGTTTTTGGCGCTGTCGTCGCAGGGACGGATCTACCTGGCACTGCCATCCCAACCAGAGCAGCTCACGAGCGAAAGCCTGCGGGTCGGCGAAAAGATGGCGCTGCGCTGGCCGGACGCAAGCGGCGACGGAGTCCCCGAGCGGCTGTATCACTTCGACAGCATTCATGCGCTCCGCGACGACTTTTACATCTTCAACGGCGACCGACGGCTCAAGGATCCGGGCAATGCCATGGATGTCGGCACCGTGATTGCGCGCTTTATCCGAAGCTGTGGCTCGTCGAGCGTGTTCTTTGGCTGTACCCCCCACCAGCCGGGAAGCTGGCTGATTGGTGGTCCGCAGACGGTGGCGCTCCATGACTATGGCATCGTCGAGGTGGTGCCGGTTCCGGGGGGGCTGCTGGCGCGCAAGATGCACGACGACCGATTGTATCTTTTGACCTTTTCCGATATCTCGCGCACCGGACACTTGGAAGGCTGGCTGCCGGTGTTTCAGTCGCCGCTTGGCAACATCTTGCTCGTCGAGCGGCGCGTGGTCGATAGTCGGCTGACGCTGTCGTGCGAGCGTGGGCTCGTCGAGGTCGATCTGTCGAACCTGCCACAGGTCACCGAGCGCAGTCGCCTGCCGTTTGTGCTGCCCGCGTACGACGAAGACTTGGTCGAGAGCCTCGATGATGACCTGGTCGAGCAGCTTACGATCTGTCCGGCGGTGCTCGGTCGACTCGGCGGCGAGGCGTTTGTGCTGACCCGTGGCGTGCCGCAGCCGTGGGGTCTCCGCGACCTGGCCCCCGCCGAGCTGTGGACGGCCCCAAGCGGCGAGCTGCGTGAGATCGAGAGTTGGCTGAAGCAGATCGGTGTGGCTCCACAAGCGCTATGATGGGGCCCATGTGTGCCAAGTCGCGGCGGGTTCTGGTGTTTAGGTGCTTTGGGATTGCAGCGCTACTCACGGCGATCCCGACGGCCCACGGCGCGGAGCCACAGGTCGGTCTGCGTTCGCTGGCGATGGGTGACTCGCTGCGGGCGATGGCGACTCAGAGCGAGGGCATGCTGCTCAATCCCTCGGGGCTGGCCCTGACCAAGCAGTTTCAGGTGAGCGGCTTTTACAGCCTGCGCTTGCCGTCGGTTGGTCACTTCCTGCACGCCTCGATGTCTGATTCGATCACCAATAGTCACTTTGCACTCGGGCTGTACTACAACTACCTTCACGAAACGCCACACTTTGCCTACCGCCTCCGCAACGGTGGCGACAGCTTTGCGCAGACCGTACAAGGGGCCGAGATCATCCGCACCGGCCACGAATCCGGCACGGCCCTGGCGGTTCCCATCGGAGAGCGGGTGTCGATTGGGGCCACGCTCAAATACGGCTATTACACGCTCCGTTCGCAGCTTGGCCAGGACATGGCACCACCGGGACAGTCGGCGGCCGATAGTCGGATTGATGCCGAAAATGGCGTCGACCTCGGCTCGGTCGGTCATGTCGTCACCTTTGATGTCGGTGCGACCGTGCGACCGTTTGGCGGGCTGCACATCGGAGTGGTCGGGCAAAACCTGTGGCCGCACGGCTATGAGCTGCCGACCTTGCTGGGGATCGGGCTGGGCTATCAGTTCACCGACCGGCTGATGCTTGCGGCGGACACCGTGATAAACTTCACCGGCAACGAGACCTGTGTCGACATGAGCGGAGCGACCTGCGGCGAGACGGTACGACGAACCACGGTGCGTTTTGGCATCGGTGGAGAGTACGCAATTGCCGGGAAGGTGCCGCTCCGGCTTGGCTACTTGTATGACGACAACCTGCATCGTCACCATGCGACCTTCGGCCTTGGATACATGAGTAGCGATCCTGGGTTTGCGCTCGACGTGTCGGTGCGTCAGGCCGTCAATGCGGGCAAAGAGACGGTGATGCTCATCGGTTTTCGGATCCTGCGCGACGTCATCCCCAGTGGTGAGGGCGGTCCGTAATGGATCTTCGCGATGAAGGCGAGCTGATTCGGCGGCTTCAGCAGCATGACGAAAAGGCCTTCCAAAAGTGCGTCAAGCTGTACCAAACCAAGGTCTATGGCCTGGTCTATCGCATGCTCGGTAGCCAAGCCGAGGCCGAGGACGTCTCCCAAGAGGTCTTCGTCACCGTCTTTAAGTCCATCGACAGCTTTCGTGGCGACTCCAAGTTTTCGACCTGGCTGTATCGGATCGCCGCCAATCACTGCAAAAATCGCATCAAGTACCTCAAGCGACGGGCGCACAAGCAGACCGGCGAGCTGGATGATGCCGCAGAGCGCGAGCTGCTCGGTTCGTCGTCGAGCACACTCGGTCAGCAGCAAGCCAGCCCGGTCGAGGCGCTCGAGGGTCTTCAGCTTGGCTCGATCGTCCAGCGGGCGATTACCAAGCTCGATGAAGAACACCGACTGCTGCTCGTGCTGCGCGATGTCGAGGAGCTGTCGTACGAAGAGATCATGCAGGTGACCGGCCTCGCCGAAGGTACGGTCAAGTCGCGGCTCCATCGGGCGCGGCTGGTGCTCAAGGAAGAGATTGCGCGGCACACCAAGTAGTCGTCGCAAAGGCCAAGACGTGTGGAGAGGATGATGAGCGAGCAAGCGGGAACCAAATCAGCAGCAAGCGACCCAGCAGAGGGCGAAGTTCCCGGCGCTGCGCATGGTTCGTTAGAAGATGAGCAGACCGCAGCCGAGACGCGGTCGCTTTTGGCGGGACTGGGGACGGTGGCTCCACCGACGGATCTGTCGGAGCGAGTGCCGCAGCTCATCGAGCGGCGCTCTCGGGGACGGTTCTTTGGTCGGCGCAAACTGTACGAGCGGATTCCGTTTGTGTGGGTGTCGTTGGTGATGCTGATTGTGGCCGCGCTGCTGTACGCGGTGATGCGATTGGCCCCATCGGTGATGTCCTCTCCCTAGCCAGCTCTAGAGCTCTCGCCCCGGTGCCGCAGTCAGTGGACGGATATGGTTGCGAGTGCCTGCGTGGTAGAGTGCCGCCGTGCCAACCAAGCGCTTTTCTGCCAACGACCGCTCAGCGACGGGTTCCTCGGGAGTTGCGGTACATACCGCTCCGGCGGCTTTGGGGTCTTCCTCGGCGAGTGTGCCGGTCCGGCGGATTTTGCCGCACAGCGTCGATGCCGAAGAGTCGGTGATCGGCGGGCTGCTCTTTTCTGGTCGAGCAATGACACTCGTTGCGGACATCATCAACGCCGACGACTTTTATGATGCCAAGCACGAAGCCATTTATGCGGCGATCGTGGACCTCGACCAGCGCTCGCGACCGATCGACCTCATCACGGTTGCCGAGCAGATGCGGCAAAGTGGCACGCTGAGCAAGCTGTCGGCGCATGGCAGCGAAGCGTATCTGGCCGAGCTGCTCAACAAGGTCGGTACCGTCGAGAACATTGCTCACCACGCTCGCATCATTCGCGAAAAAGGTACGGCGCGGCGGTTGATTCTGGCGGCCTCGTCGATCCAAGAGCGCGGCTATTCTGACGAGATCGACGTCGACGGCTACATCGATCAAGCGCAGCAAGCGGTGTTCGAGATTGCCAATCGCTCGAACCGGCAGAGCTACGAACCAGTCCGTCGCGTTCTTCACAATGCCATCAAGGCCCTGGAGCAGCGCTTTTCGCGCAAACAAGCGGTCACCGGCGTAGCCACCGATTACTCCAAGTTCGACGAAATGACGGCGGGATTTCAGCCGGGCGACTTGGTGATCATCGCAGCGCGTCCCTCGATGGGTAAGACCGCGTTTGTGATGAACTGTGCCCAAAATGCGGCGCTCAATCACGGGGTGCCGACGCTGGTGTTCTCGCTCGAAATGTCCAAAGAGTCGCTGATCGAGCGTGTCTTGTGCAGCGAGGCCCGGGTTGAATCGCAGAAGCTTCGCTCTGGATTCTTGGAAACGCGTGACTGGATTGGCATTACCAAGGCCGCCGGTCGCATCGCCGAAGCGCCGATTTGGATCGATGACAGTGGCTCGCCCTCGCTGATGGAGATTCGGGCCAAGTGTCGACGCTGGCGCTCGGATTCGTCGATTTTCCCGCAGGGGCTGGAGCAGATCGGGCTGGTGGTCGTCGACTACTTGCAGCTTGTTCACGGAACGCCGCAGGGTCGCGAGCAGAACCGCGAGCGGGAAATCAGCGAGATCTCCCGAGGCTTCAAAGCGCTGGCCAAAGAGCTGAAGGTGCCGGTGCTGGCGCTGTCGCAGCTCAATCGCTCGGTCGAGTCGCGGGCCGACAAACGACCGATGGCATCGGATCTGCGTGAGTCGGGTGCCATCGAGCAAGACGCCGACGTGATCTGCTTTATCTATCGCGATGAGTTCTACAACAAGGAATCACCGGATCGCGGTGTCGCCGAGATCATCATTGGCAAGCAGCGCAACGGTCCCACGGGAACGGCGCGGCTCGCGTTTTTGAATCAGTACACCCGCTTTGAGAACTTGGCCGAGGATCGGGCGGAATAGCGATGATGGACAACATGAACGCTGCTGTGGTTGGTCCGAAACGGGTAGTGCGGCTGTACTCCGCTCGGAGGAGGGCGGTGCTGCTGCTTTTCTTGGGGGCGAGCGCCTGTGATCCGGCGACCTCGCTACCCATGGGCAGCGATCCCGAATCGGGCAAGCGACGCGAGCAAGTGCTCCCCGATGATGCAGTGATCGTCAGCGCGACGCTTCCGACCAGCATGCGCTGTGGCGGCAGCTTCGCGGCAGCGGTGACGGTACAGAATCGGGGGACCGCGACCTGGACCGATTCGACCTTCAAGCTCGGCACGGTCGACGATAGCGACCCATTTTATACCAGCGACACCCGCGTCTATCTGCCCCCCGGAACGACGGTGCCACCCGGAGGTACCTATCGCTTCCAATTTGCACTGACCGCACCCCCAACGCCGGGCCGCTATGTCACCGATTGGCAGATGGTGCACGAGTTTGTCCGCTGGTTTGGGGCGACGGTCAAAAGCGACGTGGTGGTGACTTGTCCGCGTACCACCGTGGATGCCAGCACCCTCGATCGCAAGCTGCTATTTGGCTATCAGGGCTGGTTTTCCTGTCCGCGAGATGGAACTCCAATCGATGGCTGGGTCCACTGGTTTCGGGACAACACCGCGAGCTGTGGCAACCTCACCGTGGACCTGTGGCCGGACGTCCGCGAGCTATCGAGCGGCGAAAAATGTCAGACTGGAATGACGCTGTCCGATGGCTCGCCGGCGGTGGTCTATTCGGCCAATCGATCCCAGACCGTGCGTCGCCACTTTGAGTGGATGCGCGATGCGGATCTCGATGGCGTGATGCTCCAGCGCTTTTCATCAGAGCTTCGCGATCCACGCTTTTTCGCGTTTCGAGACCAGGTGGCCAGGAATGTGCGGGACGCTGCCGAGGCGACGGGGCGAGTCTTCAACATCATGTACGACGTGTCCGGTCAGCCGGAAGCCACGCTGGTCGATGATCTGAAGCGCGACTTTACCCATCTGGTCGATGATCTGAAGCTGACCGATAGCCCCAACTACCTCCGTCACAAGGGCCGGCCGGTGCTGGTGATCTGGGGATTGGGGTATCGGGATCGTCCGGGCACTGTGGCTCAAGCTCAGGAGCTTGTCCGGTATTTCAAGACCACGGCGGGGGCCTCTTATCAAGTGACGCTGGTTGGTGGCGTTCCGTCGGGGTGGCGGACACTCAGCGGAGACTCACGCAGCGACGCGGGCTGGGCAGCGGTGTACCGCTCCTATGATGTCCTAAGTCCGTGGTCGGTCGGAGGCTTCATCGATGATGCCGGGGCCGATGTCTGGAAGCGCGATCGCTTGACCCCTGATCTGGCCGAAACCAGGCGTGTGGGAATCGGCTATATGCCCGTTTTGTGGCCCGGTTTCTCATGGCGCAACTTGATGGGAGCGGCGTCCCCGAGCAACCAGATTCCTCGTCGCGGTGGGCGTTTCTTTTGGCGCCAAGCGTACAACGCCATCGGTGCGGGAGCGACCACACTCTTTGGTGCCATGTTCGATGAGGTCGATGAAGGCACGGCGATGTTCAAGCTGGCCGAGACCCGCAGCGCGCAGCCCGTTTCATGCAGTCTGGTCCCGCTGAACGTGGATGGCGAAGCACTCCCGTCCGATTGGTATCTACGGGTCGGTGGGGAAGCTGGGCGGATGTTGCGGGGCGAGCAGGCCTTGACGGCCACGCTGCCGATTCGTCCGTAAGCGGGGTTGGCCGCACCGCACGGTCGCTCCCTCCCGGGCTCGGTTGGGAGTGACCGTCTACTGCCGTTTGATGGCGCGTCTTCGCACGGCAGGCCCGATGGCAAGATGGCAGCCACCCACCATAACCATCAGCAGTCCGCAGCCCACCCACAGGGTTTTGGACCCTGGACCATCAAGCACCGCACCGCCCACAATCGGGGCCGCCACCGACGCAAATCCCCACGCCATGCTGTACACTCCCTGATAGCGACCGCGCAGCGCCGTCGGGGCCAGATCCGCTACCACAGTGTTTGAGGTCGGCAGGTGCGCGATCTCTCCCAGCGTCCAAATCGCAATGCCCACCGCGTATCCGGCGACACTGCTGACGAATCCGAACAGACCAAAGCCCAGACCAAACACCAGCGCCGAAATCGCCAGCACCGGAGCACGCGGCTTGGGGGACAGCCACGAGGTCATGCGCGGCTGAAGCAGCGCGATCAGCACGCCGTTGATCGCAAACAGAGTGCCATAGGTGCTCTTGGACAGTCCCTTGGCCGTCATGTCCATGGGCGCGCTGGTACCGGTCTGCCACATGACCAGGGCAATTCCGAAAATCAGCAACACGAACACCAGGAAGGTGCGATCCGTGATGACGTCAAGGAGTCCCGGTCGAGCGGTTCCGGGCGCTGCGTCTACATGGTCGGGGCGGGTCTCTGGAACCTTCACAAAGACCAGCACGCCGTACAGAGCCATCGTCGCGGCGTCAAACAGGAACAGCGAAAGGAAGCTCTTGGTTGCGGCCAGGCCTCCCACCATCATCGCGACCGCGAAGCCCAGGTTTATCACCCAGTAGAGCAGGCCGTACGCCCGCGTCCTTTTTTCAGGTGGCACTACGTCCGCGATCAGCGCCGCCACCGCAGGGCGGTACATTTCACCGAGCCATCCCACCAGAAACGTAAACAGCGCCAGGATCGATAGCTGGCGAGCCAAGCCGATGCCCAGCGTCGCCACCGCGCCACCGAACAGCGAAAGCAGCAGAGTGACTCGTCGTCCGTAACGGTCGGCCAGCATGCCACCAGTGAGTCCGGCCAAGATCGCTCCCACCCCGTACAGAGAGATCAGCAGACCGGCCAATGCCTTCGATAACAACCGCTCTTGGGTCAGATACAGCGCCAGAAAAGGCACCACCACGCTGCCCAGCTTGTTCACCAGCGTGCCCAGCCAAATCGTCCAATAGACGCGTGGCAACTCAGCGTAAATGGATTTCAGGCGGCCTAGCACAGCGCGGCGAGTCTAGATCACGAACGCCACAAACGGGGTAGGGATTGTCAGGATTGTGGTTCAGTCACTCCTACTTGCAGGTGGCACGCGGAGGGCATGAAAAAGAGGCATATAAAAATACTCATATTGATGAAGCCGATGTTCGAGAAGGGAATCGACAGGACAGGCACTACGGCGGGCCGCTTGCTGCGGGCGAGCGGAGGGCGTCTTCGCAAGCAGACAGTGCGGTAGGGATTCCGTAGTAGTCCGCGAATCGGCGGGCTCGCGGCAGGTGGTCTTTGGTCGAGATGAGGAGGGCAGTGCTGAAGCCGTGCTCTTGCATGATGCGCTTGGTAAAGCGGAGGTTTTGCCAGGTGGTCAGCGATTCGCTCTCTAGGAAGATGACCTCGCGGGGCATGCCCAACCGCTCGGCTTCGCGGGCCATCACGGCGGCTTCGATGAAGCGGTTGTGGGCGGCACCACCTGCGAAGATCGCGGCGCGTACTTGTCCGCGCTGGTAGGCGGCGAGCGCGGCTTTGATTCGGCAGCGCAGACACAGCGATGGCGTTCCATCGGGATTGGCCGGACAGCCAAGCACCACCGCGACATCGGTGGCTGGGGGTTTGGGCTGCGCTTGCGCTTCGGCGTACAGCTCGGGCCGGGGTTTGTCGCGCTGAAACAGGTCATACCAAGCGGCGCAGCCCGAGGACGAAACCAAGCCAGCGGTCAGCACGGCGATCCGTCCGAGCTGCCACAACCGTCTCTTTTTTGCCGAATAGGGGTTAGCCATGACGGAGATCATGGGCGGCAGCGTGGGCCACCCGTCGTCCGGTTGCGTAAATCGTAAGCTGCGGTGGGCCTCCGATAGAGGTCGGAAAGAGGCTGCCGTCCGCGACGGAGAGCCCGCCAAGCTGGTGATGACGACCGTGCTCATCGACCACAGCGCGGCGTGGGTCACGGCCCATCGGCAAGCTGCCCATCGGATGAACCGAGGTGAGCAGCGGATCGAGCGGACGATAACGATGAGACAGCAGCGGCAACAGCTCACTGGTCGACTTGGCCGTAAAGGGTCGGGCGAGTGGCACCATCACCTGCTCGGCTCCGGCCGCGAGCAAGATCTCGGCACAGGCTTTGATCCCGCGCAGCAGCGATTTGGCGTCGGCAGCAGTCAGCTCGTAGTGGACCTTGGGCAGTCCGTTGCCATCGACAGAAACGATGCCGCGACTTTCATCGTGGAGCATCGCGGCCACCACGGCCGTGTGCGCATAGTCGCGCATTGCCTGGGCGTGCGACCGTCCGAAGCCTGGTTGGAGTCCGGCGAAACCACCGGGGTGAGCAAAAGCTGGGATCAGCCAGCAGCGATCCTCCGCTCCTTCGGCAAAGGACAGCTTTTCGGTGCACTCGAAGCTCTGCGGGATGCCTTTCCAGGCTTCGACCGGCTCGGCAAAGCGACCTCCGACGGCGACCCCTGGATGGAGCCGCAGCGACCGACCGGCCTGCTTGTGGGGATCGGGGATCTGGCTGAACAAAAGGAGAGCTGGCGATAGGATCGCGCTGCCCGCGACGCACACCGCTTTGGACTGAAGCTGGACCGCTCGTCCGTCGCTGCCATCTTCGTTGCGGACCGCCGCAAGGACGCCTTGGACCCGCTTTCCGTCGTGGCGAATCTGAAGAACGCGGACATCCGCGACCACCTGCGCACCGAGCCGCAGCGCTTCTGGAAGGACGATCTTGGCGGCGTTTTCTTTGGCGTTGTAGGCACAGCCCAGCTCGCAGAAGCCGGAGCGTTGGCAGCCGATGCGGTTGTGGGCCAGCAAGCCGCCGCGCCAGCCGAGCGTTTCGACGCCCCGTCGCATGATGGCGTTGTTGCGATTCTCATCGTCGGCGCGCAGCGGGCTTACGTGCAGCTCACTTTCGACGGCGGCGTAGTCCTCGGCGAGCTGCTCGGGGGTCCAGGAAGCACAGCCGTAATCGGTAACCCACTTGCGGAGCACCTCGTCCGGGGCGCGCTTGCACAAGTTGGTGTTGTGGACCGTCGAGCCGCCGATGCCGATGCCGTGCAGGATCATCACCGCGCCATCGTCGGTACAGCGACCTCCTGCGTCGTAAAATAGCCTGGGTAGCATGTCGCCTTCGCGCTGGTTCATCTGGCCCGGAAGGTGATGGCTGCCTGCTTCGAGAACGAGCACCGACAGCCCGAGCCGAGCCGCCTCTTTGGCAAACATCGCGCCGCCGGCTCCGCTCCCAACAACGATGACATCGAAGAGGGTGCTGGCCAGGGGGTCCAGACCGAGTCCAGAGCGAGCGCTGACAATGCTATCGGTCATGCGGTGTGGTCTACTGTGGGGTGAGCTTGGCGACGCGCCCGGAGAGCAGCTTGAGTGTGCCGGTCAGCACCCGTGGCGCGTGACGGCTGGCGCTGACCAGGATCTTGCCGTGGCCGGTGATGATTCGTAGCGGCTCGCGGGCGATGATGGCGTCGACGATTTGGCGGGCGGCTTTGGGCGTCTTCATGAACAAAAACTGCGGCGCTTTGGGACGCGGCGGGGTGTCGTGAAGCACGCCTTGGTTATCGACCAGCGAGATCTCGGACTCGACGAAGCCAGGCGCGATGTGGGTGACGCTGATGCCGTCGCGGGCCAGCTCGTATTCGAGTCCCTCGGCGAGGGCGCGAACCGCGAACTTGCTCATCGAGTAGGGGATGGTGCCGGGTGCGCAGAAGAAGCCCGAGACGCTGCCAATGATCACAAAGCGGCCCTTGGACTCTTTGAGGGCAGTGTGGGTGGCGTAGAAGGTGCGCAAGACGCCAAAGACGTTGGTTTCAAACTGGCGGCGGACATCGTCGAGCTTCAGCTTGGCGAGGAGTCCCTGCACCCCAAAGCCCGCATTGGCGACGACCACGTCGAGGACGCCGAAGGTCTGCAAGGCCTGTTCGGTGGCGCGTTCGAGGTCGCCATCGCGAGTCACATCACCTGCGACGACCAGGACTTCGCTGCCGCCTTGGCGCAGCTCGCTAGCCAGCGAATCGAGACGGTCAGTGCGACGGGCGACGAGGATCAGCCGAGCGCCACGCTGCGCAAATTCTTTGGCCATGGCGGCACCGATGCCACTCGATGCGCCGGTAATCAGAACGGTGAGGGTCTGCATGGGCCGACCAAAGTACACCGGCACAGCCCGTGCGTTTTACGAAAAAGCCCAAAAGTCGTCGCCCGCTGGGCCAAAGTCATTCTAAGATCCGAAGCAAATCAATTCTGTATGTTGACGGCTGCGCGGCCAGAGTTAGTGCGCGTCCTCTCGGCGGTCCCGAGTGAAGGACGCAATCGACTGGTGACGATGGGGTGGGGTGAGGGCGGTTCTGGCTCGGCTCCCTGCCTGTCCGATCCAGAGCGAGACTTGCGTCGAGCCATCGGTGGTCCGGTCTCGGTCAGCCTGGTCGATCTGGAGCTAGATCCCGAGCGTTGGCACGGGCGCTTTATCACCACCATCGGTGCGATTTCTTGGCAGCGGGGGCCGATTGGGCCGCTGTCGATCGGGCGGGTGTGGGTCGATCGCAGCTTGGAGATGCTCGGGCGACGACTGGGTACGCCGCTGCCGAGTGGGACACGGGCGAGAGTGACCGGGATGCTGTTCGCCGACCACGAGGTCCGCGCTGGCCATCAGCGGGTCTACGGCGATCGGGGCGGCTACGGCCAGGGCGGCATCTACGTCGCACACCTCTCGGCAGTATCCGTCCGACTTGAGCCACGCTGAGCGGTCTTGCCGGTTCGGATCAGGTTTCGCCGGTTGAAACAGGGGTCCGGCGCGGTCCAAAAGGGCCGTTGCAGAGTGAAAGAGCTTCGCCGGAGCCGTCCAAGCGGCCATTTCAAAGTGAAAGAGCCGAGCCGGAGGCATCCAAGCGGTCGTTGCAAAGTGAAAGAGCCGCGTCAGAGACATCCAAGCGGTCGTTGCAAAGTGAAAGAGCCGCGCCGGAGCCGTCCAGGAGGCCGTTTCAAAGTGAAAGAGCCGAGCCAGAGCCGCCCGATGGGTGATTTCAACTGCCAGCGCTGCTTTTTTCGCCCAAGAACGCGTGTTTCAAAATGAAAGAGCCGATCCGGCACCGCCAAATCGGTCCTTTCAACTTGAAACAGACGATCTGGAGCAACTCGGGAGACCACGCATCTCATCTCACCACCATGATCACCGGTGCAAGGCCGAACCAAAAAGGCCGATGAAGGGCGAACAAACTTCCTGGCTTGGGTCAGACTATTGGTTTGAAGATGAACCAAATCCATTCTCTGACTGCGCTTCCTCTCGTGCGGCCTTTAGTTCTAGCATTGTGTCGTTGTCGAGTTCCCCTGTTAACTCAAGACCATGCTCTAGCTGAAAGTAGGCTAGCGCTCTTTTGGCCTTATCGTCCCATTCGTCATTTAATGGACCACAAGGTATGCCTTGTTGGCGTAATAAACATTTGATTGAGCTGTTTGAAGAAATGTCTGGTAACGGGGTTTCTGAATTCCATTTTTCATCTTCCGATAGCCTTCCAAGACTATGATAGTCGATTCCCTCTTTGAGGCCCCATGCCTTGCGAACCTCTGGACGGTCAGCAACAAAGTCGCGAGCAAAGCCAGAGAATTTTCTAAAAGCCATCGAAAAAACTTGGCCTGCTCCAACACTACAATCGCTATCTTCATTCCATGTGGCAATACTGCTGAGCAGTGCATCTGCCACAAGATTATAGATGGTTCCGTTCTTTGAGTGTGCAACAGCTAGCAAGAGTAAATTGGTCGCGCTCGGGTATTCGTAAGACCAATTGATTAGTAAATGTGCGAGGTCCAGATACTGGAAATCAACTAACAAAGACGGTAAGTCTTGCAAAATAGAGTAATCTTTAACTCGTATGGCGGTGCTGTTGTTCTCTGTTGCTTTTAGGCGATTGGTGATTAGCTCGGAGTTCAGGTTGTTCATTACATATCGCTCCATTTTTGTGGACAGACCCGTTCGTGAGGCTATTGATTCATTTCGGGAAAGACAGTAGCGGTGCCTCCAATGGTCCGGATCACCTTAACCTTGGTATATCCAGGTCGTGGGTCATTAGAGAACATGATCAGACCTTGTTTGTCAACTTTTACGTAGCAATGATATGTAATTGCACCCGGAGAATCTTGAGACTTATTCATTGAGCATGTCTCTATTGTATGAGAGATATGCTCGATACTAGTTTGTGACCAGTCACGGGGAAACCATGTGTGTCCGTCTCTGTGGATCTTTTCCTTCGAGTCAGTGATGCCTCCGACTAGACTATTGCCGTCTGTGTTTGTTTCTTGATAATATAACTTTTGCTTACGCAGGAGTTTGTAGTTGGCGGGTAAGCCAAACTCTGTTGGATTCGGCTTCGTTACCTTAACTGGTGGTGGGTCAGTGCAGACAACTCCAGACTTGGATGCTGCCTTCTTTTTGTTGTTGTAGTTCTTAAGGTTTGCAATATACTGATTGTATAGCTTTACCTGTCGTTGATATTTTTCTTCATCTGCAGATAGAGTCTTTGCTATATTTGCATCAATCTCTGTGTAACCGTTGGATTTGAGTTCTGAGAAATTGTCATCGCTGTGTCCTCCGCCAGTGTGTCGATTCTCCCCATTGAAGTCTCCCTTGTGGATGTGATCCTTCTCTGAGTTGATTTCCTGATAATTGGGATCGTCAAAGTATTTGAACAATGAAATTAGGTTGCGAACCAGATCTTGTTGAGCTGCCTGAATGCGGGATTGGTTATTCGGCTTCTTCGCGGCAGCGATTGCGACTCCGCGTAGGTGTCCGGCTTGGCGGATGAGTTCTCGGATACGGTCTTTTTCTCCATCAGGTGCGGTGCTGGTCTTGAGCTGCTGTTTCCAGTAACCCAGCTTTTTCTGTACCGGCCCTGGATTGTCGCTGGCGACCATGAGGACGGGGTCTTGAGCGTCTCCTTCAAACCACAGTTCATGGCTTTCGTTGCCTGCGTGGAAAGACAGGTGTGCGCCTAGGGAAGGACTGCTCTGCTGCTCCCCTTCCGGCTTGGGAGTCTGTGGGGTGGCGGCGGGATCGGTTCCTTGCGGTTTGGGGGTGGTAGAAGGAGCCGCTGGATCGTGGGCGGAGTGCTGATCTCGTGCGGACTGTGCGGGCTCTGGACTGTGCTCCTCTTTGCTGGCGTGACTGTCCGTCTTGTCTCCTCGCAGCTTGCTGAGAGCTTTTTCGGCGAGGCTCCAGAAGGTGTTGACCAGCTTGTCACTGACCTTCTGGAGGAGTCCATGGACCTGGGTTCGTACCTGACTGATGACCCCGCGAACCTGTCCTCCCAATCCACTGAGCCCGAGAATCGATGCCAGTAGATCGATGGCCGGAGCGACCAATCCACCGAGCGCCTTTTCGACGCCATTTGCCGCTCCCGACAGATTCCCTTGTACAATCTGCCCAACGGCACCAAACACTGCGCGAACCACTCCCATGATCCGCTGCATGTTCTCCTTGAACCACTGATACATGTTCCATGCGGTAATGAGTGCTTGGACGATCGCTCCCACCGGGTTCCACATCGTGGCGAGCTTGGAGATCGCAGCCATCACCACCCGCTGCATCAGGAAGTCTTTGACACTTCCAATGACGGTGTCTGTGAGTCCTCCCGCATAGTCTGCAACGTACTGCCACAGACCGGCCCATCCGCCGCTGGCAAGCTCCTGTACCTTGTGCCAGATGGCCTCAACCTTGGTGGCCAATAGTTCCGCTTGGGAGAGCTTCTGCGCGACCTTTTCACCCGCCACTCCCTTCTTGCGAATCGACTCTGTGAGCATTCCCTTGAGCGAGGTCCAGTTGAGATCAAGCACGCCGGTGATCAAGCTGAAGATCCCCTGCGGACTCATTTCGATCGGCATCGGAATTCCGGCTTCACCGCTGACTCCGGTCAGCCAACTGACAAAGCCGCTTTGCAGGTGCTTGCCGAAGTTCTGTCCGAACTGCCTGAATCCCTGCACGCCTGCTTGAATCAGGTTGCCGATGAATGCACCGGGATTTTGCACAATCGCAGACAGGACGGTCTCGACATTCCCAACCGTTGCATAGAACTCTTCGGGGTCGATTCCTGCTAGCTTGAGCGCCGCCTCCAGTGCCAGCTTGACCACTTCCTTCCAGTCTCCGCTCATCACTGCTTTTGCGATCGACAGAACCGTCGTCACCGCACTTTGGAAGAACGAAAGGATGCCATCGATCGCAGACTTGAATTCATCAATGAGTGCGCAGACCTTCTGCTTCAGATCATCGCCGATCTTTTGCACCGCGGCCTTGGCCTGGGCGACCGTCTTATCGATCGCGTCACAGAGCCGCTGCGCCAGATCCGGGAAGATTCCACCAATCAGCGTAGAGACCATCGTCTTGAGCGCTTCGCCCAAGATCGTGAGCGCCTCTTGGACGAACGCACAGGCGGCATCGATGAGCTTACAGGCCAGCTCCTTGGCGGCATCGAGTACCTTGGCCACAGCCTTGCGAACGGCATCGAAGATGTCGCTGATCAGGCTAGTGAGAGCGCTGATCGCATCTTTGATGAAGCCAACGGCACGGTCCCACCAGCTTTGATTCTTGCTGTCATCTTCCGACTTCTTCTTGGCCGCGCTCGCCTTCCGTTCGCCCTCCTCTACATGCTGCTGCGCATCCGATTCTGCTTTCTGGAAGGAGTGGTCGATCTGCCGCTGATCTTGATCGATGCGGGTCTTGATGGCGCGGCTCGCCCCTTCTGATTTCTTCTGTGAATCCGTAACGAACTTGTCGCGCTCTGCCTTGTACTTTGCCTCAGTCTGTTCGCGTTCCTTCTGAATGCTGGTGCGTCCCGCTTGGACTGCTTCCCCCTGCTTGTGCTGGGCCTCTTTGTTTTGCTGCTGAACCTTCTGCTCGACCCCTTTGATCTCTGCATCTCGACGCTGATCTCGCTCATTGTGGGCAGCATCCATCTTGGCTCTGGCCGCTGCCAGAGACGCGGTCATCTTGGCTGCATGCAGTTCATCGAAGCTCGCTTGCACATCAGCGGGCAGTCCCAGCGCAATGAACTTTTTGTGTCCATCGAGGGCGACGGTTTCGTACGCTTGGGACTTGTGC
>ERZ724524.900-NODE-900-length-19543-cov-5.223625_pt1 | contig 19543 bp, 13 predicted proteins | sample MGYA00376057_ERZ724524 | MGnify/ENA primary metagenome ERZ724524 (study PRJEB28724, sample SAMN07190888) | wastewater metagenome | isolation source: influent of sewage treatment plant in Hong Hong | place: USA: Christiansburg, Virginia | collected 2016-03-01 ...
GAGCCGTCTGGCAAGCACGAGATCGAGGCTGAATTTCTGCCAGCCCACACGGGCAGCGAGGCCCGCCGATGAAAGTGTGACGGCACTGTTGCCGAAATTTCGGCCATGCCCCCAGTCATAGAAAGGAATCAGGGCGAGATTTAGTTCCTTGCCCTGGTGGCGCAGCAGTGGGTAGTCGAACTCAAGATTGATGATGCTGCCATTGTCAGCCAGCACTTGGTTTTCGCGATAGCCGCGAACCGTATGGATGCCGCCGATCGACATGCGATCAAGTGGCAAAAGAGTGTCCGAGGTGCGTTGGAGGTTGCCACGCAGGATGACTTGCGCTCCCTGGCCAAGCATCTGCCGGGCGTAATGCCCCTGGCCGAGCCACAGTGTGTATTCAGTATTGGGTTGTGGCGCACCACCAGGCGGCAGCCCTGCGCTGTTCTGCAGATTGTTCTGGGCAGAGGTGAAAGTCGAACGCAGGGCAAGCACCTGATTTTCGGAACGGTGGCTGTATTCCTGCCAGAAACGCCAGGCCGTGACCTTGGTTACGCCGTCCGGCTCGCCCTGGGTAAAGGAAAAGGGCTCACCGAGCAGGGTCGTGCGGTTTTTCCGCCATACCCGGTCGATGCCGAGCGTGATCTTGTGCTGGAGGCTTTCCAGAACTGTCTGGCTCAACCCGAGATCCATGGTGTCGAGGTGGCTCTTGATATCGAGGATGGCAACCGGCTCTTCGACTACCGATGAGCGCCCGCGCTCGACCTGTAGCGCAAACTGGGTGCCCCGCTGGTTGAGCGGAAGACGCCAGCCAATGCTGAAGCGCGGGCTTTCCCCGTCAGGGAGCGAATTCTGCAGGCTAGCATCCAGTACATCCCCGTAACCCGAAAGATTGCGTATCCAGCCGGAAATCCCGAGGGCATTGGCGCCAATCGATGGGGGCCGGTAGTTATTGGCGAAGACAGACAACTGGTAAGGTCGGGCACGTACCACATCGATGTCGAGAATTGCCTCGCCGAGGTGCAAGTCCGGCATCAACCGGGCATTCATGCGCTTGAACAAGAGATCGTCAAGCAGGAGCTGGAAGCGTTCGCGCAAAGTATCGACATTCAGCGTCTCATCCTTGTCCTTGATCAGCCTGCCCGCCACATAGGCCTGGTTCAAACCTTCCAGTCCTTGTAGACGCAGCGTTTTCAGCCGTCCTTCGACAATCTGGAAGGTCAGCGTCTCGCCGACCAAGGCATCCTCACCCAGCAAGGCCCCGGAATTCACATAACCACGCTCAACGTAGTAATGGCTCAATTTCTGGCGGAGCGCTTCAATATCGCCTTTATCCAGGTGACGCTCGGCATATGCGGCAGAGATGGCCTCCAGATCGCTTGAGGGAATAACGGCATTGCCACGAAACAAAATACGTTTGACGAAAAATGACTCGCCGCCACTGCCTGGCAGCGCACCCGATTCCGGGGGGGCAGAAGGTAGCGGGGGCAAGCGGAAGGGGATGACGGGATTTTTCGGCAGGTAAGCGGGAACATCGGGTTCCTGAACGTTCAAATGATCAATCGGGTCAGCCGAAAAAGCGTAAGGAGAGAGCAGGGGGCCTGCAACGAAGCAGAGCAGAAGGTGGTGGCGCAAGGCCAGAAAATTGTATTTGTTCATCCCCGTACGCACTTGATCGCTGCTAGGCGCGGGGGCCTGTCGTCATTTAAAAGTGATACCGGGCCACTACGCCTTGGCCCCGGGCCGAGCAAATCGCGGGCCGAAGGGGCAAACCCGCCATGCCCTGACTGGACAAAGGAACTGCCTGTTCCGATGCGGCAAGGATTGCGACCGAGTCCACCGGTGTCGAGCAACTGGATGCCGAATCCGCTCAAGGTGCCGGAAATGTCGAGAGAGGGCGAAGTAATGCTCACTGTCCCACTCAGGCCGCTGGGTGCGGCTGCCTGAATCACATTGAAACCAAAAACTCCGGGCTGATAGGCATAAGCTGTCTCGCCACCGACAAACAGGGTATTGCCGCTGGGCACAAGCAATTGAACGTCGATCCCGACATTGCCACCGCTCGCTTCGGGCGCTGCCGTGTTGGCCTGGATGAAACCGCTGTTCATCACCAGGGCTTGCGACTTGGCGCTAATATCGCCGCCATTGCCGGTCACTCCCGATACCGACGTGGTGATTTGTGAACTAACGAGATCGATGATCTGGCCGCCGCGAATAGTGATCGGCCCGCCATTCCCGGCATTGGCGCTGGTAGTGATCTTGCTCCGGGTCAGCGACAGGCGAGTGCCAAAGGAAATATCAAGCGCGCCGGCAGCAACATTTCCGCTTGAATTCGCCTGGATCGAGCTATCTTCCAGCATCAGATCGCCCCCGCTCACCTTCAAGACCGAGGGCAAGACAGCCGCCGGTCGGGCACTTAGGCCATCGTTCGCAATGCTCAGACTACCGCCAGCGCTAAGGCGCACCACGCCATCGGCAGCGACCGTCACACTCCCGGGTTGACCGCCTGAGCCAGGCATGGCCATCGCAGCAATCCGGCTGTCGGCACTACTCACTTCGATTGAACGGGCCTTGATCGTTACCTCGCCGCCAGCACCTGCCCCAGCCGTGCTTGAGGTAATTTCGCCGCCATTCAGTACCCGCAGGAGGCCGTTGCTGGTCACGTTTACGCTCCCCGCATTGCCCGAACTCCGAGCTTTGCTGCGGCTGTTGATTCCCGTCGGAAAAATCGAATTGCCGCCTTCAATCGTCAACGCCTGAGCGCTTACCTCAACGCGTCCGGCATTACCACTGGCGTAGGCATCGCTGGAAATGGCCGCCCCAATCAACAAGCCAGAGCCACCAATATGAATCTCGGGTGCGTTGACCGTTACCTTTCCGGCATGGCCGCTACCGTAGGAGTCGGTCGAGATAAAGCCGGCATCGGCCAAATCGATACGATGCTCGGCCTGGATATTGATCGATCCGGCGGTACCCGCGCCCCACGAATCGCTGGCGATCCAGGCCAGGTTTTCAATGTCGCTGCCGGCGAGGGCAATTCGCCTGGCGTTGATGTCGATACTCCCGGCATTGCCGTTACTGACTGCCTCAGAGGTGATCAATCCGCCGATGCCAAGGTTCAAATCGCCGGCAACCCGTAGTGTCACATTGCCTGCATCGCCAGCGCTGAGCGACTGGGTCGTGATTAACGCGCCCTGCGAAGCGGCTTGCCGACCGATTCCCAGATTGCCGCCGACTTGAATGCCGATGTTGCCTGCACGACCGCTGCCCGAGGTCAGTGAAGTGATCAGCCCGCCATCTTCCAGCCGGAGGTTGCCGTTGAATGCCAGCGCTAGGTCGCCGCCATGACCGGACGAGTAGGTATCGGAACGGATGTAACCGCCACGGGTAATCAGCGTGTCGCCACCAACCGTCACAAACACCGGGCCGGCGTTACCGGTGCCGTTGCCACGGTTGGAATTATGGATGCCAGCCCGCTCCGACGTCATGCCGTCTATCGTCAATTGCCCGGCGTTGAAGGTGACTGATCCCGCATTACCATTAGCAAAGGTGGCCGCAGAAATTAATCCGAGATCGAAAATTTTCAGGTGCCCTGGCACGTTGACCGTAATCGAGCCGCCTTGACCGCCACTCGTCTCGGCTACTTCGGAACTAATGCCGGCAGCGACCCCGAGCCCGCGTCCATTGATCTCCAGATTGTTCGCCCGAAAAACCACATCGCCGGCATTTCCCTTACCCCAAGTGGTCGAAGAGACTTGCGCCGACTGCAGTATCTGCGCATCGCCCGCCACCTGGATATTGATGGCGCCGCCATTGCCGGTGCTGTCAAAGTCATTGCTGCTATAAATACCGGTCAAACCGACATGGTTGCGGCTATCCAGCAGCAAGCTCCCTGCGGTCACATGGATATCTCCGGCGTGGCCGATATTGTTGGTGTCAGTGACGATCTTCCCGCCATTGATGAGGTTCAGGGCTCCGCTGGTATTGACGTCGATCGAACCCGCATTGCCCTGACTGACATAAAACGCCTGGCTGGATATCTGGGTCAGTTGCTGCCCCCCGGTGCCATCCACCGTCAGGTTGTGCGAAGCGATCCGGATTGCCCCGGCATTGCCGCTGGCATAGGCATTTGATGCCACGAAACTGTCGGCCAACACGCGAATATCTTTGCCGGCTTGCATACTGATCATGCCAGCCTGTCCTACGCCAAAACTGTCGCTGGAAATCTGGCTGGCGTTGACCAGTTCGATCGAGTCGGCGGCACTGACCATCATGATCCCGGCGTTGCCCTGAGCCGCCCGATTGGTCAGCCGTGCCCCGTTCTGATGCCCGCTACCGTCAAGCAGCAGCGAGCCCGCCTTGACCGAGAGATTCCCGGCGCCCCCGTGACCATAGGTGTCGGAGGAAATCAACCCGCCGCCAAGAACACGGAGGGTGCCGCGCGTAGAAACCGAGACGTCGCCCCCTCTCCCGACATCACTGAAGGCGGTAAAACTCGAAATCCCGGTACTACCAGATGCACCGCGTCCATCGATTTCAAGGCTGGCCAACTCGGCGCTAACCGCCCCGGCCGGCATTGCCGTCGAGGTGGACGTCCCGACGCTGGCACCGCCGTTAATACCCATCTCGCCAGCAGCCACATCAATTCTGCCTCCCGCCGCCAGGGTGCTGGCGGCGCTGAATACGCCACTCCCGTTGCTAACCATCAGCCGGCCTTCAGCGAGCGGAAGCGCACCGCTCGGTGCGACCTCGGACGTAACGACCCCATTGGCCACCAGGCGAATGTCGCCATGGTCTGTCCAGATCCCGGCATGGTCGATTTCCACATCGCCACCGATCAGGCCAAGGGCGCCACGCTTGTTATAGATCACGGCATCCTTTACAGAAATCGTCGCCCGCGTCGTCCCGAGAAAACCGAAAGCAGCCGGTTCGGCGCTTGAGAAGGTGCTGCCACTCCTCGTGTCGGCGTAGAAATTGCCATCCGGGAACTTCAGGTAATTTGCCGTGCTGACATAAAATGCACTTGGCACATTCACTGAGGCCTTTTCGCCAAAGGTTACGCCTGCCGGATTGATGAAATAGAAGGCCGGCGTGCCATTCGTCGCGCTCAGAGTGAGTGGCCCGTTAATCTGCGAGGTGCTGCCTCCGGTGACGCGGCTGATGACATTGAGCAAGCCCGGACTGCTGGTCGTAAAATTCGCCGATTCGCCGCTGTTGATATTGAAGCTCTGAAAACTATGAAACAGATTGCCTCCGACGCGTTTGCCGAGAGCTTCCGGAATCAGGTAATTTGCCCCGACCAGTGTCTGCGCCGGCATGCCTAAGCTGCCATCGGTCCTGATCTGGGCAATGCCGATCAGTGGCAAGCTCAAGGCCATGGCCGCCAGCACGCCGCACTGGGCCAGGTTGTGCTGGCGTCGGCGGGGGCTCACAACCAGTTCCCGATCAACACGAAGGGTGCCCAGAAAAATGGCTGCCTCAGATCTTTGCTGTGCACAAGTTCAAGTTGAGCCTGGCGCAGCGCCTCGGCCTTCGACCAGTACGCCGTACGCAATCCACGGTAAAAGCTTTCCATTACCTTACGCGCCGCTGTGTCATCGACCGGCCACAGTGTACCGAGTACACTGCGCGCCCGTGCCTTGATCGCCGCACCGGAAATACCCAACGGCGAACGCGCATCGCCATCTGCCGTCTCGCACGCCGACAGTGTGAGCAATTCAATCGGAGTGCGCCGTAATTCCTCAGTCTTCAATAAGGACTGCAAGCCATCCAGCGTCAGCACGTCATCGAATGCCATGATGTAGCTGGACTCGGCGTTGCCGCCAAAGACACCGTGCGAGGCAATATGAATGATGCGATATTCACCCGCCGTAGCTTCCTTCCGGAAATGATCCAGGGTGAACCGCGAGTCGAGCATGCTTGTTCCGCCTAGAATACGACTGAGCGCTTCGACCTCCTGCTTGACGCCGGGCAGCAGCAGCGCCTCATGCAGCATCTCGGAGGTACTGCGTTTTGTTCCCTCAATGGATAGCGGCGGGCTGGTCGGTGAGCGCAAGCGGGCGGAACTCATGGCTGGATGCTGTGCCAGACTGCGGCTGCTGGCCGAACGCCGGCTGCTGGCGCCAAGGATTTGGCTGATCGTCGTCTGGTTCAGTTTATCCACTACCGGTCCCGGCTCAGCCATGCCGACGACTAGTGACGATGCTTCGCGCCCCGCGGACGTTGCCGTGTTGGTCATGCTCAAGCCGGTGACCATCGAAACCGCGTACTTCTCTATGGCGAACTCTTTCCCATCGTACAGCGCCGCCAAAGGCACCAAGCGCAACACACCGTCCGGCACCACCACCAGTAACTTGACCTGGCGGGCAGCAAGGAGATCGGCAATGGGTCTGAGTAACCAGTCGTATAGTTTGCGCGCCGGCATTTCGTAATCGCTATAACCATTTCGCAATGAATCGGCCAGCCAAGCCGCTTCAGAACGTAGTTTGCTCCCGGAAATCGGCGTCGTCGTACGTACGATGCCGTTGGCTGTCGCAAGCAATAACTCGACCCTGTCTTCAAAAATTACTGGATAAAGGATGGCAGTGCCCGCTGCGATAAGGCGCGAGCTGCCATCCTCTATGTCCTCGACAGCGCAGCGATCGCCCAGAAAATCCTGCATTTCGCTTTGCCTGATCAGCTCAATGGCGTTAAGCGTTTGGCGCAAATGCAAAGCCTGGAGTTCGGGCGTCTGTGCATCGAGCAGTTGCAGTTGCAGATCGGCATAACCCAGCAGGACAGGTTCAAGCGTCAACTGGAACGTTGAGCGTCCCTCCTGATCCTCGATCGGCATGTCCTGACGTACCCGTTCAATCTGACTTACGGCACGCTGGTAGGCTGCCAAGGCTTGCCGCTCGTGTCCCGTTGCCCTGAGCAAACGACCCAGGCGCCACTCAAGGTTGATTAACAGATCGGCGACACCATCTGGCTCAAGTTTGTGTGCAAGATCCAGCGCTAGGCGGGTCAGGGCGATGGCGTCGGCGCTGCGCTCCCTGTCTTCATACAACTGGCCAAGTGCATCCAGAGCCTCAAGCTGCAGGCGAAATTCACCAAGCTGCTGCGCCAGGAGGTGTGCCTCATTGATATGTGAAAAGGCCAGCGCCACACCATCGGAGCCCAAGCGTCGCGCCTGCTCGCCGAGATTGAGATGGAAGCGGGCAATTTGCGAGTTTGCCGGTAGACGGGCCAACTCTGCCGACAGCGCTGATAGTTGCGACAGCTTCTCCGGAGCAGCGGCTATCCGAGCCAGATTGAGGGTGATACCCAACCGAAAATCCGCATTGTCGCCATTCAGGCGCAAGGCTTCCTGATAGTAGTAGCGTGCTTCCTCGTTGCGTTTTCGAATGATTGCGAGGTTGCCCAGATAAAAAGCAGGGCGGGCGCGCTCGAACTCTGGTGCCGCTGTAAAGGCTTGGCGAAGGCTGGACTCCGCCTGCGCATAACGGTGCGCCTGCAACTGCGAGGCACCCAGTTCGCCCAAGGCCGTCGCCTGTAATTGTGGCGAGCCGGCGGTTTGGCTGAGTGTGCTCAGCAAATCAATCGATTTGTACAGATGGCCCTGCTCGCGGAGTGCAGCGCCTTGCGCAAGAAGCGCTGCCCAGTCAAGCGCTTCGGCGGCGAGCACCATTGTCTGAAATGTTAGCAGTAATGGCAGCGCACAAATACGCAAAACCAGAAACAACAAGTGCCGCACTATTCACTCCACAGAAAACACAACTCGTCTTCATCAGGAACAATGATCACCTTATTTACTTTACTCTATTGCTGCTCCTAATTTGCGACATTCCTCAATCAATCTGAGGCTCATTCGGTTTTTCGTCTGCCAAAAGGTGAATTTCATGCTACCAGTTTTTCCGGTTGTTGCTCACTGAGCCAATTCTCCAAGAACTGAATCGGCGATCTGTAACCAAGGGTTGAATGCTGCCGTTTCCAGTTGTAGAACACCTCAATGTATTCAAAGCTGATGGCCTTCATCTCGGCAGAGCCGGCCCCGGAAATTCGGACAGATCGATTAGTGATAGTCTTGCCTTACAACCCCCTTCCCTGTTTGCAAAATGCTTGGATAGGCAGCCCCTAGTCACTGCAGGTAGAATGTATATAAGGCTCAAACCACTGTGGAATCGACGATTTGTGAAAGTGGCGAGTCTGGTTTCTGTGTTTTTTCAAGCTGTGCTTCATTGTGTGGGGTTGGGTGCTTTTTAATTTGGTGGTAAAGGTCAATAAATGCGGCAGCATAAGTCTCTATGAACATAAATAAATCAAATGGTTAGGTATTAATTGTGTTGCTCATGATCGATAACTACGACAGCTTCACCTACAACATCGTCCAGTACTTCGGTGAACTGGGTCAGGATGTGCAGGTTTTTCGCAACGATGCCATCACGCTCGACGAAATTGCCCGGCTCAAGCCGGAATATCTGGTGATTTCCCCCGGCCCCTGCGCCCCGGTTCAGGCTGGTATTTCGCTGGCGGCGATTCGCGAATTTTCCGGCAAAATTCCATTGCTCGGTGTTTGTCTCGGCCACCAGTCCATCGGTGAAGCCTTTGGCGGCAAGGTTGTGCACGCCAAGCAACTGATGCACGGCAAAGTTTCGCCGGTGCATCACAAGGATATTGGCGTGTTCAAGGGGCTACCCAATCCGCTGACCTGTACGCGCTATCACTCGCTGGCCATTGAGCGCGAATCGCTGCCTGATTGCCTGGAAATCACTGCGTGGACTGACGACGGCGAAATCATGGGCGTCCGCCACAAGACCTTGGCTGTCGAAGGCGTGCAGTTTCACCCCGAATCCATCCTGACCGAACGCGGTCATGACCTGCTCAAGAACTTTTTGGACGAATTCAAGAAATGACCCCGCAAGCCGCCCTCCAGCGTGTCATCGAACACCGCGAAATTTTCCATGACGAAATGGTCTCGCTGATGCGCCAGATCATGAGCGGCGAAGTTACACCAGTCATGATCGCCGCCATCATCACCGGACTGCGCGTCAAGAAGGAAACTGTCGGCGAAATCGCTGCGGCGGCTAGTGTCATGCGCGAACTGGCGACGCCGGTCAAGGTTCCTTACAACCGTCATTTCGTCGATATTGTTGGAACGGGCGGCGATTCCGCCCACAGCTTCAATATTTCGACCGCCTCGATCTTTGTCGCGGCTGGTGCGGGCGCCAAGGTGGCCAAGCACGGTGGGCGCAGTGTTTCTTCCAGTTCGGGTAGTGCCGACGTGCTGGAGGCGCTTGGTGCCAATATCATGCTGTCGCCCGAACAGGTTGCCGCCTGCATTGAGGAAACCGGCATCGGTTTCATGTTTGCCCCCAATCATCACAGCGCCATGAAGCATGTTGCACCCGTGCGCCGCGAAATGGGCGTGCGCACGCTGTTCAACATCCTCGGGCCGCTGACCAATCCGGCCAGCGCACCAAACACCCTGATGGGCGTTTTCCATGCCGACCTGGTTGGTATTCAGGTTCGCGTCATGCAGCGTTTGGGCGCCGAACGCGTGCTGGTTGTGCATGGCCGGGATAGCCTGGACGAGATTTCGCTCGGTGCGGCGACCCTGGTCGGCGAATTGAAGAACGGCGAGGTCACAGAATACGAAGTGCATCCCGAGGACTTCGGCCTGCAGATGATGTCCTTGCGCAATTTGCGCGTTAATGGTGCTGAGGAATCGAAAGCCATGTTGCTCGGTGCGCTCGACAACCAGCCCGGCGCGGCACGCGAGATCGTCTGCCTGAATGCCGGCGCAGCGCTCTATGTGGCCAATTGTGCCGAGAGCATTGGTAACGGTATCGCCAAGGCGCGCGAAGCCATCGCCTCCGGTGCGGCGCGCGCCAGTCTTGAGAAGTTTGTCCAGTGCACCCAGCGACTGGCCGCCAAATGAGCGACATTCTCAATAAAATCATAGCCACCAAGCGCGAAGAAATTGTTGCTGCGCTGGCTGTCAAGCCACTGGCTGTAGTCGAAGCAGAGGCTGCCGCTCAGCCGGCGCCGCGCGATTTCGTCGGTGCCATCCGCCACAAGGTCGCGCATGGTCAAGCGGCAATCATCGCTGAAATCAAAAAGGCCAGCCCGTCGAAAGGGGTCATTCGCCCGGATTTTCACCCGGCCGAGATTGCCCGCAGTTATGAGCAGCACGGTGCCGCCTGCCTGTCGGTGCTCACTGACCGGCAATATTTCCAGGGCAGTCCGGAATGTCTTCAGGACGCCCGCGCCGCATGTGCTTTGCCGGTGCTGCGCAAGGACTTCATGGTCGATGCCTATCAGGTTGCCGAAGCACGGGCCATGGGCGCTGATGCCATTCTCCTGATTGCTGCTGCGCTGACGCTGCCGGAAATGCAGACACTTGAAGCGCAAGCCCACGCCTACGGCATGGCGGTGCTGGTTGAAGTTCACAACGGCGAGGAGTTGGATGCTGCCCTGCAACTCAAAACCCCGCTGCTCGGCATCAACAATCGCAATCTGCGAACCTTCGATGTCACGCTCGATACCACTCTCGGTCTGCTTGCGCGCATTCCGGCCGACAAAATTGTGGTCACCGAAAGTGGCATCCTGAAACCGGAAGATGTCGCCCTGATGCGCGCCAACAAGGTTCAAGGTTTCCTCGTTGGCGAAGCCTTCATGCGCGCACCCGATCCTGGACTTGAGTTGGCCCGTTTGTTCGCCTGAACCGCATCGCTGGGTGGTCTCTGACTTTGGTCTTATTGACCGCGTTGGCGGCGACTGACACACTGGATCAACCTGTTTTTCAGGCAGTGGGGAATTGATGAGTCAGCAGGGAGTTTTCCAGTCATTCAGCAGTGCCGGTTTTCGTCCTGAGGACGATGCCGAGATGCGCCTGAAAAAATCGCTGCTTATTTTCGCGACGGGCTTGGTCAGCCTTGGTTCGATGTTGTGGCTGTTCCTCTACTGGCAAATGGGGCCGCAATTTTCGTCGACCGTACCCTTTGCCTTCCAGATACTGCTGGTCGCCAATCTGCTGTTCTTTTTCAAGAGCGGCAATTTTGATTTTTTCCGCTACTCACAATTGGCGTTATTCCTTTTTGCGCCCTTCGTTATTCAGTGGGGTATCGGCAATTTCATCACCGCCAGCGGCACGAGTCTGTGGGGTTTGCTGGCGCCAATAGGTGCGGTGCTCTGCTTTGGTACGCGTGAATCGGCTGCCTGGTTCTTTGCCTATATTTTTCTGACAGCACTGTCTGGTTTCTTCGACTATTTTCTGGCCGACAGCTTGCCGCCAGCCGGGCATGTGGTGCCGATCCGGGTCAGTGTTTTCTTCTTCGCGCTGAATTTTGCTGCCATCTCGAGCATTGTCTACTTGTTGATCCGCTATTCAACGCAGGAGAAAGCCAAAACACAGGCGGCTTTGGAAGAAACTCACCGCCTCTTGCTGGATGAGCAGGATCGCTCCGAGCGTCTGTTGCTGAATATTTTGCCGGGTCCGATTGCCGAGCGCCTGAAGCATGACAAACAGACAATAGCCGATGGTTTTGCCGATGTGACGGTGATGTTTGTCGATATTGTCAATTTCACCAAAGTGGCTGAAGGCTTGTCGCCGCAGCAGGTGTTCTCGATGCTCAACCGGATATTTTCATCCTTTGATGAACTGGCGGAAGAGTACGGCACCGAGAAGATCAAGACGATAGGTGACGCCTATATGGTGGCTGGCGGGTTGAATAGCGATCAAAATAATTATTCAAAAGCCATTGCTGATCTGGCCCTGGCCATGCGCGATTTGCTGCAACGCGATTTTTCGATCAACGATATGCATCTTGAAGTACGGATCGGTATCGGTACCGGGCCGGTGGTGGCCGGGGTCGTCGGTAAAAAGAAATTTATCTACGACCTCTGGGGCGATACGGTGAATCTGGCCAGTCGGATCACCAGCGAAGGCGTACCGGGCATGGTGCAGGTCGATGAAACCACGCATCGCCGCCTGGCTGCTCATTTCGATTTCCATGAGCCGCAGGTGATCTACCTGAAAGGCAAGGGCAATACCGTGGTTTATCGTCTGATCGGCCCGCGTCAGGCAGCATCTGACAATTCCGGTGTTACGCTTGGGCTGACAGCCTGAAACTGACTTTGCCGGCGCCATTTTCGCTAAGCGACAGCGTATAACCATTTGCTTCCGCCTGGCGCGCCGCATGGTAAAGACCGATGCCCAGCCCGTCTTCGGATTCAACCGTTTCATGCAACAGGGAGGTGGCGCGATCAACCGGAATCGGCGTGCCGTTGTCGGAAATGGATAAACACGGTTTGTTACGGTCAACGCCCAAAAGGGCGGAAATTTTCAGATCGGGTTCGCGCTGCTGCTTATTCCGTGCGTTATGCAGCAGGTTTTCAGCTACGCTGTCGAAGAGCGCAGCTAAAACTGGCGGTGTCTCGGCATCTACCGTATTCCAGGTGATGTCTGTGCCGGCATGGCGTTCTTGTAAGGCATTCCACCAGGTTTGCGCGGCAATCAGTTCCGCATTGTCGAGTTGCGGACGCTGCAACTTTTCCAGCGTCGCCTTGAGGCGCTCGGCAATTTGCGGTAACTGGCGTGCGAAAAGTTGCGTTTTGGCCTCCGGGTCGCCCGGCTGTGTTGCGGCATAGCAGAGGGTTTGCAAGGACTGCAACAAATTCTTGACGTCATGGGTGACGCGGGCGCCGGTCTCGTAAACTGCCTGCAGATAACTCATCTGCTGTAACTGATGCGTCTGAAACTTAACCAGATAAAACTCGGCCGCCAGTCGCAAAAGCCAGTCGACGTGCCACTGCATGGTGGCAACCGGTGGGGAGCGAAAGTAAACGGTGATGCCTAACTGCTCGTGTTGCAAGGCGTGATGGTGCGGTCCCAATATGCCAAAACCGCCTGCTTCGCCACCTGCCTCCCAGCGCGCACCCAATACCCAGGGCAGGCGATCAAGCTGGCGCACGATTTGTTCAAGAAAACGCGTCGGGTGATTTTCCTGCTCGCTGATTTCAGCCAACTGGATCAGCCATTGCTCCAGCGGCAAGCCAAGTGATACTCGATAACGCATCATCAGTGCACTGATGCCGGAAACCCCCGCCCGCGGATTCCAGGCCCAGGCAACCACCAGCAGGGCGCCAGCAATGGCCAGTGAGGTTTTGAACAGCGCTTCAACGTAGCTGACTGCGCCGATTTGCATATAAGCCAGGCTGCCCAGCACAAAGACTGCTAGCGCGAGAAAAACCATCAGTCCGTAGAAGAGGTCAAACGTGTCGCCAGTGCGCCGACGCATTTTTTCGGCGGGAAAAAACAAAAGCAGGGGAAGCAAGGCGGGCATGGAATAGGCAATCGCCTCGCGCGGTATGGGCGTTAGCGTAACCATTGGGGAGAGTTCCGGCACCACGCCAAAAATCGTCAGGCAGACCAGGTAGCCGAAAGCGAAAAGGTAGCCCAGGCGTTCCAGGCGCGAGCCGGTCCATAAAACCCGGCCGCCAATCACCGCGGCCAGTGCGCCACACCAGATCAGCAATAGCCAGGGGCCAAGCAATACCGTTGAGCTGATCGCCAGGACGATCAGCCAAAAAGTTTGGCGCAGGTTCATCTGCCGCTCGCCGGCGACGAAGGGTTGCCAGATTAGAAACAGCCCCAATGCCCCCAGCCAGAGAATGCGCACGGCAGGCATTTGCCAGCCACCAAAAGCCAGCGCATGGAGTAATAGCAGGTGACCAAGCAACAATAAATGCGGGTGACGGGCACTCCAAGTGGTAATGCTTGCTCGTGTTGGAATGTTCATTTTCTGACAGGTGTCTAATTTTTGACGGTGGTGTACAGTAATTAATCTTGTTTTCAGTGTTTATATGCCTTTGATCATAGGCACGAAATATGCTCTGGTGTGAACAAGTGAATTTGTATGGAGAATGCCATGAAAAACAAACAAGGAGGCTTCACCCTCGTCGAAATTGCCATTGTTCTGGTGATTATCGGCCTGTTGCTGGGTGGAGTATTGAAGGGGCAGGAGTTGATTTCTCAAGCCAAGATCAAGAATGTGTCTAATGATTTGAATGGTCTAACAGTTGCCATCTATGGCTATCAGGATCGTTACAAGCGTCTGCCTGGTGATGATCCGGGTCAGGTTCGGTGGTTGGTAGGTGGTACAGCACTTACGGCAGGGAACGGTGACAATGTATTGTCAGGTGGCTACGCTTCAACAACGGATACTGATGAAACTCGAAAATTCTGGCTTAACTTGCGGCTTTCTGGCTTTGTGGCTGGAGATACATCTTCTGTTGCGAATGGCTCGACTCAACCACTTAATGCAGCAGGCGGGATTGTCGGGGTTCAATCTAGTGGCTTCGGTCTGGTTGGTACGATTGTTTGTACAGGGAGTTTGCCTGCGAAAATTGCTCAGGCTATCGATTCTCAAATAGATGATGGAAATGCAACGACAGGGAATGTTCGGGCGCTGATCGAGGGAACCCCTCCAACCGTTGTTACGACTACTGCTCCCACTGTGAATTACGTGGATAATGCTTCTAATCTCTACGTGCTCTGTAAAAATATTTAAATTCAGTACTTCTTGCCCGCTTCGGCGGGCTTTGTCATTTTTGCAGCAGTCTTTCCTCCGCAGCAGAAACAGCTTCCGGCGCGCCGAGTACGACGATTACGTCGCCTTCCTCTAGCTGGGTTTCCGGTGCCGGCTCAACGGCGCGTATGCCGCGCCGGCGGATGGCACTGACTTCGCAGCCCAGTCTTTCCAGATCGAGTTCGGTGAGTGTTTTGCCAATCGCGCTGGCGCCAGGGGTTAGCCAGATGGAGTGGAGGCGTGGCTGATTTTCTTCGTCTTCATCACGGTCGGACAGACCATGGAAGAAGCCGCGCAGCAGCCTGTAGCGCTCGGAGCGTGCCTGACGGATGCGTTTCAGGACGCGGTTGATCGGTACGCCAACCAGCACCAGCGCATGCGAGGCGAGCATCAGGCTGGCTTCGAGTGATTCCGGCACCACTTCGGCGGCACCGGCTTTTGAAAGGCGATCAAAGTCGCGTTCGTCGAGTGTGCGGACGACAACCGGCAGGTCGGGGCGCAGCTCGTGCGTGTGGTGCAGTACTTTTTCGGCCAGTTGTGTGTCGCTGGTGGTGATGATGACCACGCTGGCCCGCATCAGTCCGGCGGCGATCAGCGCTTCCTTGCGTGAGGCGTCACCATAGACCACATTTTCGCCAGCGCCTGCTGCTTCTCGTACGAGGTCTGGGTCGAGGTCGAGTGCAATGTAATTGACACCCTCTTGCGTCAGGAAGCGGGCCAAGAACTGTCCGTTACGCGCATAGCCGCAGAGAATGGCGTGCTTTTCCGTACTCATTGAGCGGGCAGCGATCTGTGTCAGTTGCATCGAACGCATCAACCATTCGCTGGCGACGAAGCGCATAACGATTTTTTCGCTGAAGTGGACGATGAAGGGGGCAACAAGCATGGAAAGGACGAGTGCGGTCAACGCAACCTGTTCGACGTTTTTCGGCAGGTGAGCGATTTCGCCGAGCAGCACAAAACCGAATTCACCGCCGGCGCAAAGCCAGAGTGCCGAGCGGATGGCGTTACCGGGGCTGGCGCCGAGCCGCCATGAAAGCATGCCAACAACAGCCGCCTTGATGGTGAGGAGGGCGAGCAAAACGAGTAGAACTTGCCACCACAGGCCAACCAGAATGTGAAGATCGAGCTTGACGCCAATGGTAACGAAGAAGAGCCCCATGAGTACATCACGGAAAGGCTTGATGTCCTCCTCAACCTGAAGGCGAAATTCGGTTTCGGAAATCAGCATACCGGCAACAAAAGCGCCCAGCGCCAAGGAGAGTCCGGCCAGTTCGGTGAGATGTGCCAGGCTGAGAGTGATCAGCAATACGTTGAGGACGAACACTTCGGAAGATTTGGCGCGAGCGACGAAGTGGAACCACTTGCGCATCAGTTTCTGGCCGAAGACGAGAATGATGGCGAGGACAACGACCGCTTTCAGTATGGCAATGCCCATCAGGACGGCGAGTTTTTCCGGTGGTTGGGTGAGTGATGGAATCAGCACCAGCAATGGCACCACAGCGAGATCCTGAAAGAGCAGAACGCCCATGATTTCTCGCCCATGCGGCGAATCGAGCTGCATGCGTTCGGCCAGCAGTTTGGTTAATACGGCTGTTGAGGACATGGCAAAGACGCCGCCGAGGGCTATACCGATTTGCCAGCTGACACCAAAGAACATGACCAGTCCGGTCAGCAAGGTCATGCTGAGGATGACTTGTAAGAGGCCTAGACCAAAGACGATGCGTTTCATCGCATAGAGTTTGGGCAGCGAGAATTCCAGGCCAATCGAAAACATCAGGAAGACGACGCCGAACTCTGCGACGGCCTCAACCCGTGTGATGTCTTGCATCAGATTGAGGGCGTGCGGACCAATCAGGCTGCCGACCAGCAGATAGCCCAAAACCGGCGGCAGGTTGAAGCGGCGGAAGATAACCACCGCCAGAACCGAGGCGCCAAGCAGCAGGAGGACGAGAGAGAGTGCGCTCAAGGGGGTTTCGCGAAGTCGGGTATACTTCGGTCATCATAACCGCAGCCAGCCCATGAACCCAAGCCTATCCGCCCCTCAATTTTCGCCGGAACGCGCGCTGGCGCTGGGTCGCCAGACGCTCAGTATTGAAGCTGCTGCGGTCGACGCACTAAAAGACCGATTAAATGGTGATTTTTCACGCGCGGTTGAGTTGATTCTGGCGAGTAAAGGACGTTTAATCGTCAGTGGTATGGGTAAATCAGGCCATATCGCCCGAAAAATCGCTGCGACGATGGCTAGCACCGGCACCCCCGCTTATTTTGTTCATCCCGCCGAGGCCAGTCATGGCGATCTGGGCATGATTACGCGTGATGATGTCTTGCTTGCACTGTCCAATTCGGGTGAGTCCGAAGAGTTGCTGCGTATTGTGCCGTTGGTCAAGCGCTCAGGGGCACGGCTGATTTCGATGACAGGTGCGCCTGCTTCAACGTTGGCTCGCGAGGCAGACGTTCATCTCGATGCAGGTGTGGCACAAGAGGCTTGCCCGCATAACCTCGCGCCAACTGCCAGTACAACGGCTGCGCTGGCGCTGGGCGATGCTCTGGCGGTGGCTCTGCTTGATGCCCGTGGCTTCAGCCCGGATGATTTTGCTCGTTCGCACCCCGGCGGCTCACTTGGTCGACGATTGTTGACGCATGTCCGCGATGTCATGCGCGCTGGTGACAAGGTGCCGAAAGTAATGCCCGGCACCGGTGTCACCGAAGCCATTATTGCCATGTCGCGTGGCGGGCTGGGGCTGGTGGCGATCATTGATGCAGCTGGCAAAACTTTAGGCATTTTCACCGACGGCGATTTGCGCCGCGCCTTTGAGAAGCGTATTGATTTGCAGCAAGGTGCTATCGATTCCATCATGCATCCGAATCCGCACACTATCGGCCCGGATCGCCTCGCCGTTGAAGCGGTCGAAATGATGGAGCGCCTGCGCATCAATGCCCTGCTGGTTACGGATGCCGACGGCTGTGTTGTCGGCGCTCTCAATATGCACGACCTGTTCACTGCCAAGGTAATCTGATGGACGCTATAACCCGCGCTAAACGTATCAAACTCGCTGCCTTTGATATTGACGGGGTAATGACCGATGGTGGGCTGCACTACACCGACGACGGTGGCGAACTAAAAACATTCAATGTTCAGGATGGTCTGGGCATCGTCCTGATGCGCCGTGCCGGATTTGAACTGGCGATTGTGACGGGGCGGACATCGGGCGTCGTTGAGTCGCGCGCAGCAGACCTCGGCATCAGCCATGTTTTTCAGGGCGTGGCTGACAAGCGTGTTGCGGTCGCTGGTTTGCTGGAAAAGCTTGGCCTGCAATGGTCGGATTGCGCCTATATGGGCGATGACCTAATTGACCTTTCTGTTATGGCCCAGTGCGGTCTGGCAATTGCACCGGCCAATGCAAGGCCGGTAGTCAAGGCACATGCCCAGCTGGTTACAGATGCTGCCGGTGGGCAGGGGGCGGTGCGCGAGGCCATTGAATTCATCATGGCGGCACAAGGCAAACTTGAGGCCGCTGTAGCCGCCTATCTCGATACGAAATGAAGAATTGGCCTAGCCATCTCTTTCCGGTGATTCTGCTCGGCTTGCTCGCCGGGCTAAGTTTTTGGCTGCAAAAAACGGTAGACCGTGACGAAGCACCAAAAAACAAGGTGGTACGGCATGATGCCGATGCGACGGTGGAAAATATGTCGGCTCGTCGATTTGATGAAAACGGGCAGGTCAAATATCGCTTGGTCGCACCATTCATGAAACATTTTGCCGATGATGACTCCTCTGAACTGGATTCGCCGACGCTGGTTGCTTATCGACCGGATGCGCCGCCGGTAACCATTTCTGGTCGTCATGCCCGCGTGACCTCAAAAGGTGACGTCGTTTATATTTGGCAAAACGTCGTCGTCAATCGTGCGGCAACCCCTGAGCGACCGGCAATGACCGGCACCATGCCGGATCTGATTGTTCAGCCCAATGCCGGTACGGCATTTACCAATAGTGCGGTCGAGATTACGCAGGAGAAATCCTGGATCAAGGGTGTCGGCATGCAGATTGACAACAACACCTCCACTTTTGTTTTGCAATCCCAGGTGACGGGCTTGTATTTCTCTCGCAAGGCAACGCAATGAAATTAAGAATCGCGACCCTCCTAATTGCCACGCTATTCTCCGGCGCAGCTGTTGCTGAGCGCGCCGACCGCGACAAGCCGCTGCAGTTGGAGGCTAATCGCATCTCGATTGATGATGCAAAAAAAATCCAGATTCTTGAGGGGGATGTCGTTCTGATCAAAGGCACGATGGTTCTTAAATCAGACCGAGTTGTTATCGTTGAAGATCAGTACGGTTTCCAGAAAGGCACGGCTTTTGGGGGCAAGAATGGCCTGGCGCGTATTCGTCAGAAACGCGAGGGCCGTGAAGAGTACATGGAAGGCGAAGCGGAGCGTATCGAGTACAACACCAGTAATGAAGTTGCTGAATTGTTCCACCGGGCTTGGGTGAAGAGTGGTGAGGATGAGGTCAAGGGCGATTACATTTGGTATGACGGCATCAGTGAAAAATATCTGGTAACCGCCGGCGAAACGCGAGATATCAAAGCGCCGCCGGCACGTGTGCGAGCCATTATTCAGCCGAAGAACAAGGGGACCGCTCCCACGCCGGCGACCAAGGGAAATCCACTGGAATTGCGTGGCGCTGCTGGGTTAAGTGCGCCACCAAGCCGCGAATAGACTCTGAAAGAGTGGCTTTTGCCTTGCAGCAGCGGCTTCTTGCCGGCTTCATGTTTTGTTTTGTAAGCTGCTGATTTCTATTGTCTTAAAAGTTTTGCTGCGGTGCACAAAATGGCTTGACATTGCTCACGGTGGGTTTATAATCGAGCGCATGGTGCAGTGCAGCATTAATCTAAAATGCCCTGCAACGGTTCATCTCGGTTTCGCTTATAACTTCCTAGGAGATTCACTATGTTCAAGACCCCCGAGCAATTCGCTGCTGCCAACAAATCC
>ERZ724524.901-NODE-901-length-19532-cov-9.651332_pt1 | contig 19532 bp, 14 predicted proteins | sample MGYA00376057_ERZ724524 | MGnify/ENA primary metagenome ERZ724524 (study PRJEB28724, sample SAMN07190888) | wastewater metagenome | isolation source: influent of sewage treatment plant in Hong Hong | place: USA: Christiansburg, Virginia | collected 2016-03-01 ...
TGCGCATGGGCTGCGGCATCAAGGTGCCGGGCTGGACGGTGATGCGCAACTGCGCCTCGGGCATGCAGGCGCTGGATTCGGCGATGGCCAACATCCACTGTGGCCGCTCGCAGCTGGTGCTGGCCGGTGGCGTGGATGCCCTCTCAAGGGCGCCGCTGCTGTATTCCGACGCGATGGTGCGCTGGTTCGCCGGCTGGATGGGGGCGCGCAGCCTCGGCCAGAAACTGGCCATGCTGACGCAGTTTCGCCCCGGTTACCTGGCGCCGGTGATCGGCATCATGAAGGGCCTTACCGACCCCATTGTCGGCCAGCTCATGGGCCAGACCGCCGAGAACCTGGCCTGGAAGTTCGGCATCACCCGCGAGGACATGGATGCCTTTGCGGTGGAGAGTCACCGCCGAGTTGCCGCCGCGCACGACGCCGGCCACTTTGCCGATGAACTCGTGCCGCTGATCGACCGGGATGGCAGCGTGTATGGCGAGGACGACGGCCTGCGCCGTGACGCCTCCATGGCCGGCCTGGCCAAGCTCAAACCCTTCTTCGACAAGAAATACGGGCGGGTGACCCCCGCCAACAGTTCGCAGATCACCGACGGTGCCACCTGGCTGGTGCTGGCCTCGGAAGAGGCCGTCAAGCGTTTCAAGCTCGAACCCATCGGCCGCATCGTCGACAGCCAGTGGGCGGGGCTGGAGCCGGATCAGATGGGCCTCGGCCCGGTCCATGCGGCCACGCCGATCCTCAAGCGTCACGGTCTGGGGCTGAACGACCTGGACCTGTGGGAGATCAACGAAGCCTTCGCCGCCCAGGTCATCGCCTGTTTGCGGGCCTGGCAGGACGAGGACTATTGCCGCACCCGCCTGGATCTGCCCGGCGCACTGGGCGCCATTGATCCGGCCCGTCTCAACGTGGATGGCGGGGCTGTGGCCCTCGGTCATCCGGTGGGGGCGAGCGGGGCGCGCATCGTGCTGCATCTGCTCCAGTCCCTGCGCCGCAGCGGCGGCAAGCGGGGTATCGCCAGCATCTGCATCGGTGGCGGGCTGGGTGGGGCAATGCTGGTGGAGACGGTTTGATGACGCTGAACAACTGGAAACTGGAACGGGACGCCGAAGGGATTGCCTGGGCGACGCTCAATGTGGCCGACTCCGCCGCCAATACGCTCGGTGCCGCAGTGATGGCCGAGCTGGATCTGGTGCTCGATCAACTCACCCTGCGCCCGCCGACGGGCCTGGTGATTCGCTCCGGCAAGGCGGCGGGCTTCATCGCCGGCGCCAACATCGAGGAATTCACCCGCATCGATTCCGCCGAGGACGCCCGGGCGCTGGTGGCGCGGGGCTGGACGCTGTTCGAGCGGCTGGCCCGGGCGACTTATCCGACCCTCGCGCTGATTCGCGGCCACTGCATGGGTGGCGGGCTGGAGCTGGCGCTGGCCTGCCGCTACCGCCTCACGGTGGATGAACCGGGCACCCGCCTGGCCCTGCCCGAGGTGATGCTCGGCATCTACCCGGCCTGGGGCGGCATGCTGCGCCTGCCACAACTCATCGGCCCGGCGGCGGCCCTCGACCTGATGCTCACCGGCAAGGGCGTGGATGCCGTCAAGGCCAGGCGCCTGGGCCTCGCCGACGACTGCGTGCCGGCCCGGGTGATGGACAACGCCGCGCGGATCATGCTGCTGTCCGGCCGCGCGCCGCGCCGCTTGCCGCTGCTGCAGGGCCTGCTGAACGGCCCGCTGCGCAGCATCGTCGCCGGCAAGGCGAAAAAGCAGGTGGCCAGCAAGGCCCGGCCGGAACATTACCCGGCGCCTTACGCGATCATCGACATCTGGGCCCATTACGGCGGCAATGCGCTGGCCGTGCCGGCGGCCTCGCCGTCGTCGCTGGAGGCCATCTTCCGCTCGCCGACGGCCAAGAACCTGATCCGCGTTTTCTTCCTGCAGGAGCGTCTTAAGGGCTTCGGCAAGGACGCCGATTTCAATCCGCTGCGTGTGCACGTGGTGGGTGCCGGCGTGATGGGCGGCGACATCGCCACCGAATGCGCCCTGCGCGGCATGATCGTGACCCTGCAGGACCAGAGCGTCGAACGCATCGCCCCGGCCATCGCCCGGGCGGCCAAGCGCTTTGAACGCAAGTTCAAGGGCAAGCCGCGGGAGGCGCGTTTCGCGCTGGACCGTGTGATTCCCGATCCGGCCGGCCACGGCGTGGCCCGCGCCGACGTGATCATCGAGGCCATTGTCGAGAACCTGGAGGCCAAGCGGGCGTTGTTTGTCGACATCGAACTGCGCGCCAAACCCGATGCGCTGCTGGCTTCCAATACCTCGAGCCTGCGCATCGCCGACATTGCCTCGGCGCTCGCCGAGCCGGGCCGGCTGGTGGGCATCCACTTCTTCAATCCGGTGGCCGTGATGCCGCTGGTGGAAGTGGTGCGTACCTCGACCAGCAGCGACGAAGCCTTCAGACGTGCCGCGGCCTTCGTGCGCAAGCTCGACAAGTTGCCGCTGCCGGTGAAGGACGAGCCGGGTTTTCTGGTCAACGCGGTGCTCGGCCCCTACATGTATGAAGCGCTGCGCTGCGTCGATGAAGGCATCGCGCCGGAAGCCATCGACGCCGCCCTGGTGGCTTACGGCATGCCGATGGGGCCGATCGAGCTGGTCGATACAGTGGGGCTGGATATTGCCGTGGCTGCCGGCAAGGCACTGGCCGGTGCCGCTGCGGTGTTGCCGAAGGCGCTGGCGGACAAGGTCGCGGCGGGCCATCTGGGCAAGAAGAGCGGGCAGGGCTTCTACACCTGGCAGGCCGGCAAGGCGCAAAAGTCAGCCTCGACAAGCGCTCCGGCCGGGCTGGCTGCGCGCATCGTGGCGCCCCTGCTGGCGGCGACAGAGGCCTGCGTGGCGAAAGGTGTGGTTGCCGATGCCGATCTGGCTGACGCGGGCGTTATATTCGGGACTGGCTTTGCGCCCTTTACGGGCGGCCCCCTCAATCATTCCAGGAGTCTTTCATGACCAACCCTCCCACCCAGCTGCCGCCCGGCAAGATGCCGGTTTTGCGGGTCATGCCCATGCCGCGCGATCTCAACCCGGCGGGCGATGTTTTTGGCGGCTGGATCATGTCCCAGGTGGACATCGCCGGTGCCGTCCCGGCCCGTCAGCGGGCGCGGGGCCGGGTGGCGACCATCGCGGTGAACTCCTTCCTCTTCAAGCAGCCAGTGTCGGTCGGCGACATCGTCAGTTTTTACGCGGAGATTCTGCGGGTCGGTAAGAGCTCGATCACCGTGGATGTGGAAGTCTTTGCCGAGCGCAACCCGGAAGACCCGGTGGTGGTGAAGGTGACCGAAGCCACCCTGACTTACGTGGCGGTCGATACCCGTGGTGTGAAACGGGACATTCCGCCCGAGCCTGTCGCGTGAAAGCAACAAGCCCCTTTTTGCTGCAGGGCCATAAGGCCTTGCCGCTCTAGAATCGCCGAGGGTATGCGCAGCCCCCGGTTGCTTCACAAGTACAGCGCCCAAATGTGAGGAGACATGATATGAAGATGAAGACGATCGCCCGTCTGATGCCGCTGCTGGCCCTGAGTCTGGCCGGCGGGCAGGCTTCTGCCGCGGGCTTCCAGTTGCTTGAGCAGAACGCCAGCGGAATCGGCAACGCCTATGCCGGCTCGGCGGCTGTGGCCGAAAACGCCAGCACGATCTTCTATAACCCGGCAGGCATGACGCAGTTGAAGGATCGGGAGATCTCGGTCGGCCTGTCTGTCGTGCGGCCAACCTTCAAGTTCGACGATCGAGGCTCGAGTGCCGGGGTTCTGGGCACGTCCGGCGAGGGGGGCGATGCCGGCCGCTGGGGCTTTGTTCCCAACGCCTACATGTCGTGGGCGCTGACCAAGGATCTGTATGCGGGTGTGGGTTTTGGTGCCCCCTTTGGCATGGTCACCGAATACGACAACCCGTGGCTGGGCGGCGCCCAGGCCCTCAAGTTCGATATCAAGACCTACAACATCAATCCCAGCCTGGCCTATCGCCTGAACGACAAGGTGTCGATTGGCGGCGGTGTCAGCCTGCAGCGGATGGAAGTCGAGTATGCCCGCCAGGCGACGGTTACCTCCGCTGCGCTGGCCGCCACCAAGGCCACCCTGACGGCGGACAACGATGCGTGGGGCTGGAACGTGGGCGCCTTGTTCACCCTGAGCCCGACGACCAAGGTCGGTGTGTCTTACCGTTCCAAGATCAAGCACGACCTGAAGGGCGACCTGAAAGTCCAGGGGCCGGCGGCAGGTGCCTCTGCGGCCCTGACCACCGGCAACGCCAAGGCGGATGTGGAATTGCCCGACACCTTCATCCTGAGCGTCACGCAGAATCTCAACGACAAGTGGGAAATGCTCGGTGACATCTCGTGGACCGGCTGGAGCAGTATCCCGAAAGTGGACATTGTGCGTACCTCGGGTGCGCTCAACGGCGCCACGGTGCAGACACTGGAAACCAAGTTCCGCGACACCTGGCGTTATGCCCTCGGTGCCAACTACCGCCTGAGTGAAACGGTCAAGCTGAAGTTTGGCGTGGCCTACGACCAGACTCCGGTGCCGAGTGACCAGCATCGCCTGGTGTCGCTGCCCGACAGCAACCGCACCTGGTTCTCTACCGGTGCGCAGATCAAGGTCAACAAGGATTCGCTGGTTGATTTCGGCCTGGCCTACCTGCACGTGCCAGAGTCACACATCGACAACAACCAGACCGCGCTTGGGCGTGGTCGGGTGAGTGGTGTGTACGACGCCCGCGTGTGGATCTTCGGCGCCCAGTATTCAATGGCCTTCTGATCCCATGGTCCGCCCCGACAGCCAGCTCCCTGACACCAAGACACGCATCCTCGATGCGGCCGAACGCCTGTTCATGGAGAACGGCTATGCCGCCACCTCGGTACGCATGATTACTGGCGCCGCCGGGGTGCCGGTGGCGCTGGTGAACTACCACTACGGCTCCAAGCAGGGGCTGATGGAGGCGGTGTATGCCCGCGCGCTGGGCAATCGGGGCGGCAGCCGGGTCGGCTATCTCGACCGGCTCGAAGCGGTGGCCGGTGGCAAGCCGATTGCCGTCGATGTGCTGGTGGATGCCTTCTTGTCGTCGGCCCTGCGCCTGACGCGCAAGGACAACATCTCCGGGGAAGTCTTCAAGCAACTCATCGGCCGGGCTTTCTACGAGCCCGGGCCAGGCACCGAGGCCTTTTTCCCGCTTGAGTACCGGGAGGCGGTGGATCGTTACCGCCAGGCTTTCATGCGTGCGCTGCCCCATCTCACTCAGGACGATGTGGTGTGGCGCATGTATTTCTTTGTCGGCATCGTGGCCTATGCGATGGCTGGAAAGGATGTCATGCGGATGGCCGAAAACTATTCCCTCGCCGACGCCGGCGATCCCGAAGCCGTCATGGCGCGTTTGCGACCCTTTGTCGTGGCGGGCTTCCAGGCCCCGGCCGGCATGCCACGAGGCACCTGATTGCGGTTTCCCCGTGGGTCGGACTGAAGTCCGACCCACGGAAACGCGTTGAAACTTTGACTATGTTGTATCCAGAGGACGCATTGCGCTAAGATTTGAACAGTTGTTCAATTTTCCGCATCGCGCGATTCGTACCCAATAACAAAGGCCCGCTTCCGGGCCGAGCCAGAAGGAGGAGCATGTGAGCAGACTGATCATTCGCAAGGTGGCGGTGCTGGGCGCTGGTGTGATGGGGGCGCAGATTGCCGCCCACTGCGCCAACGCCGGCGTGCCTGTCATTCTTTTCGACCTTCCTGCGAAGGAAGGCCCGCCCAATGCCATCGCCCAGAAAGCCGTCGATGCGCTGAAGAAGCTTGAACCGGCGCCGCTGGCCACCCGGGACCGGGCCCAGTTCATCGACGTGGCCAACTACGGCAGCGACCTGGACAAGCTGCGCGATTGCGACCTCATCATCGAGGCCATTGCCGAGAAGATGGAGTGGAAGCTCGACCTGTACAGCAAGGTTGCGCCTTTCATCCGCGCGGATGCGATCTTTGCCTCCAACACCTCGGGCCTGTCGATCAACAGCCTGTCGGAAGGTATGCCGGCCGAAGCCCGTGCGCGCTTCTGCGGCATCCACTTCTTCAACCCGCCGCGCTACATGGCGCTGGTGGAACTGATCGCCACCCGCACGACCGATCCGGCCACGCTGGATGCGCTCGAAGCCTGGCTGACCACCCGCCTGGGCAAGAGCATCGTCCGCGCCAAGGACACCCCCAACTTCGTCGCCAACCGGGTCGGCGTGTTCTCGATCCTGGCAGTGATGCACCATACCGCGCGCCTGGGCCTCGGCTTTGACGAGGTGGATGCGCTGACCGGCCCGATCATCGGTCGCCCCAAGAGCGCCACCTATCGCACCGCCGACGTGGTCGGCCTCGACACCATGGCCCACGTCATCGGCACCATGCAGGCCACCCTGCCAGCCGACCCGTGGCATGGCTATTACCAAAGCCCCGCATGGCTCGCCGGCCTGATCAGCAAGGGCGCGTTGGGTCAGAAAACCAAGGGGGGCATCTTCCGCAAGGACGGCAAGGTCATCAACGTGCTCGACCTGGCCAAGCAGGATTACCGCCCCAGCGCCGGTGAAGTGGCGCCGGAAGTGGCCGCCATCCTCAAGAACCGCAACCCGGTTGAAAAGTTTGCCCAGCTGCGTGCCAGCAGCCATCCGCAGGCCCAGTTCCTGTGGGCGATCTTCCGCGACGTGTTCCACTACTGCGCCTTCCACCTGGCCGACATTGCCGACAACGCCCGCGACGTGGATTTCGCCATGCGTTGGGGCTTCGGCTGGACGCAGGGGCCGTTTGAAACCTGGCAGGCGGCCGGCTGGCAGAGCATTGCCGATGCGGTGAAAGCCGACATCGACGCCTGCCTGACCATGACCGCCTCGCCGCTGCCGGCCTGGGTTTTCGATGGCCGTACCGGCGTGCATGCGCCGGAGGGTTCGTGGAGCGCCACCGATTCGGCCCTCAAGCCGCGTTCGACGCTGCCGGTGTACGGCCGCCAGCTTTACCCCGAGCAAGTCCTTGGCGAAGCGGCCCCGGACGCCGGCAAGACCCTGTGGGAGAACGACGGTGTTCGCCTGTGGAACCTGCCCGCCAAGGACGCGCGCATCGGCATCCTGTCCTTCAAGTCGAAGATGCACAGCATCGGCGAGGAGGTCCTCGACGGCGTGCTTGAAGCCGTGGCGCGCGCCGAGCGTGACCTGGATGGCCTGGTGATCTGGCACGAGGCGCCGTTTGCCGTCGGCGCCAACCTCCAGCAAGTCGCCGAAGCCTGCAAGGCCGGCCAGTTCGACCTGCTCGAAAAGACCGTCGCCAAGTTCCAGCAGGCCTCCATGGCCCTCAAGCACGCCATGGTGCCCACCGTGGCGGCCGTGCAGGGCATGGCGCTGGGCGGTGGCTGCGAGTTCGTCATGCACGCCACCCACCGGGTGATGGCGCTGGAAAGCTACGTTGGTCTTGTTGAAGCCGGCGTCGGCCTGATTCCGGCCGGCGGTGGCTGCAAGGAGTTCGCCCTGCGGGCGGCCGACATGGCGACGAAGGCGGCGGGCGGCGACGTCTTCCCCTTCATCCAGAACATGTTCCAGACCATCGCCATGGCCAACGTTTCCAAAAGCGCCCTGCAGGCGGTGGAGCTGGGCTTCGCCAAGGCGTCTGACGACATCATCTTCAACCCGCGCGAGTTGCTCCACGTGGCTATCCATCGTGCCCGTGCGCTGGCCGAGTCGGGCTACCAGCCGCCGCTGGTGCAGCGTGCCGTGCAGGTCGCTGGCCGCAACGGCATCGCTACCTGCGAAATGATGCTGATCAACATGAAGGAAGGCGGCTTCATTTCGGCCTGGGATTACCGCGTCGCCCGTGCGGCGGCCACTGCCCTGTGCGGTGGCGAGGTGGAAACCAATGCCAAGGTGTCCGAAGCCTGGCTGCTCGACGTGGAGCGCGCGCTCTTCGTTGATCTGCTGAAGACCGAGAAGACCCAGCAGCGCATCGTGCACATGCTCGAAACCGGCAAGCCCCTGCGCAACTGAGAGACGGAGACTGACAAGATGAGCAAACAGATTCAGGAAGCCTACATCGTCGCCGCCACGCGCACGCCGGTGGCCAAGCGCAACGGCATGTTCCGCAACGTGCGCCCCGACGACATGCTGGCCCACGTGCTGGCGGCGGTCGTGACCAAGGTGCCAGGGCTCGACGCCCATGAAATTGGTGACGTGATTGTCGGCTGCGCCATGCCGGAAGCCGAGCAGGGCATGAACGTGGCGCGCATCGGCCTGCTGCTGGCCGGCCTGCCTAGCAGCGTGCCGGGCATCACCATCAACCGCTTCTGTTCGTCCGGATTGCAGGCCGTGGCCGACGCCGCGGCACGCATCCGCCTTGGCGAGGCGGACGTGATGATCGCTGCCGGCACCGAGAGCATGAGCGTGATGCCGCAGATCATGGGCAACAAGATCTCGCTGAACCCGGCCATTTTCGCCAAGGAGGAAAACCTGGGCATTGCCTTCGGTATGGGTCTCACCGCCGAGAAGGTCGCCCAGCAATGGCAGGTCAGCCGCGACGAGCAGGACGCCTTTGCGGTGCAGTCCAACCAGCGTGCGGCCGCGGCGATTGCTGCCGGTGCCTTCCGCGACGAGATCACGCCCTACACGGTGCGCACCCATGTGCCCGGCGACGGCGGCACGGTGCGTGTCAGCGAGCGCATCTGCGACACGGACGAAGGCCCGCGCGGCGATGCGACGGTGCAGAGCCTCGGCAAGCTCAAGCCGGTGTTCGCCGCCCGCGGTTCAGTGACGGCCGGCAACAGCTCGCAGATGTCCGACGGCGCCGGCGCGGTGCTGCTGATGTCGGAAGCGGCGGTGAAGCGTTACGGCGTCACGCCGATCGCCCGTTTCTGCAGTTACTCGGTGGCCGGCGTGCAGCCGGAGATCATGGGCATCGGTCCGGTCGAGGCAATTCCCCGTGCCCTCAAGGCGGCCGGCATTGCGCAGAGCGACCTGGACTGGATCGAGCTGAACGAGGCCTTTGCCGCCCAGGCCATCGCGGTGATGCGGCAGCTGGGTATCGATCCGGCCAAGGTGAATCCGCAGGGCGGCGCGATTGCCCTCGGCCACCCGCTGGGGGCTACCGGCGTGATCCGTGCGGCAACCCTGATGAGCGCCTTCCAGCGCACCCAGGCCCGCTACGGCATGATCTCGATGTGCATCGGTACCGGCATGGGCGCGGCAGGGGTTTTCGAGCGGCTCTGATCCGGGCTGTTGTTTCCTGAAAGGCGGTGCGCCGGGCGTGCCGCCTTTTTTGCGTCTGGCACTTCCCGCTTGCCAGTCTTCGCGGTGAAATGGAGGCCTGCACAAAATCAACACAAGCCCAGGAGGGCTGTTCCATGACTTCCCCCATTTTGCTGGACGTGATCGATGGCGTTGCGACGCTTACCCTTAACCGCCCGGCGTCCCTCAATGCCCTGTCGGTGGACATGATGAAGGCCCTCGCCGAAGCCACCGCCAAACTGTCTCGCCGCGACGATCTGCGGGTGGTGCTGATTGTCGGGGCTGGCGAGCACTTCATGGCCGGCGGCGATCTGAAGGATTTCGCGTCCCATCTGCATCTCTCCCCCGAGAGTCGCCTGGCGACCTTCCGGGCCATGATCGAGCTGTACATCAATCAGAGCGTCGAGGCCCTGGCGGCTGTGCCGGTGCCGGTGATTGCCCGGGTCCAGGGGGCCTGCGCCGGTTTCGGTCTGTCGCTGGCGCTGGGCTGCGATCTGGTCGTGGCCGCCGACAGCGCCTACTTCACGAGCGCTTACGCGAGCATCGGGCTGTCTGGCGACGGCGGAGTGTCGTGGTTTCTGCCGCGCATTGTCGGCCGTCACAAGGCCTTCGAATTGCTTCTGCTGGCGGATCGCTTCGACGCCGCCGAAGCCCAGCGCCTCGGCGTGGTGAACAAGGTGGTACCGCTTGCCGAACTGGATGCCGCAGTCGCCGCGCTGGTCGGCCGTATCGTCAATGGTCCGCGGGAGACTTACGCGGAAATGAAGCGTCTGCTCAACCAGTCCGCCGACCAGTCCCTTGACGCCCAGCTCCAGCTGGAGGCTGATGCCTTTGCCCGCTGCACAACCCAGCCGAACTTCGACGAGGGCCTCAATGCCTTCCTCGGCAAGCGCAAGGCGCGCTTCAACGGCTGAGGCGGTAGACCAGCAGGCCGATCCATTCGTGGATCGCATACCAGCCGGCATAGGCGCCATTCATGTCGGGCAGCTCGAGAAAGCCTTCTTTGTCGCGGCCCTGGCTGCGGTCGCGGAAGAAGGCCGTGGGCGCCGGAATGACCTCGAAGCCGGCGTGCTCGAAGGCCTCGACGGAACGTCGCATGTGGGCGGCGTGGGTGACCAGCACGATGCGCTGCAGGCCGGCCGGCAACAAGATCCCGGCGCACAGGTCGGCGTTTTCGCGGGTGTCCCGCGAGCGTGTTTCGGCCCACCGGACGGGCACCCGGAAGTCTTCCTCCAGTGCAGCCTTCATCAACGTGCCTTCCGGTACTTCGCCGCTCGCTGCGCCCCCCGTCACCATGACTGGCAGGCCTGACTGACGGGCCAGGCGGGCGCCGTAGCGGATTCGCTCGAGGGTCAGCCGATTGACCGTCGAGCCGCCGAATTCCGGCGCATAGCTGCGCGCGCCGCCGCCGAGGATGACGATCACGTCGGCGTGTTCAAGGCTCGCGACCTGCAGTGGCGGATGGGCTTCCAGATCGTCGAGGAGCAGCCTGACGGATACTGGCGTGATCAGCGCCAGGGCCAGGATGAGGCCACCCCAGGCCAGCATTTTTCCCGCTCGTGGTCGTTTCCGGCTGAGCAAAAGACCGATGGTGATCAGGATCAGGGGCCCCAGCGGGGGCAGGATCAGCAGGGAGAGGGTCTTTTTGAGGATGAACATGTCGAAAAGGGGGGCGTCAGGCGGGTGTCGCATTGTCGGTGGAGTGGCGCGCGGCTATTATCGCAGCGTCAATCGCGCGCCAGTCATCAGGGGAAAGATCATCGTCATCAAAGCTTGTGAGTCATGTAGAAGCGACACCGGAGCCAGGGGACCGGTGCGATGATCGAAGTCGGTGTACGTGAGGGAATCCTGGCGCTGGTCGTCGTTCTTGGTCTGTATCTTCTTTTCATCCTGTTCCGGCTGGCGGTGCCCCGCAAGACGCCGGGAGCAGGCGAGGGTGTCCGGTCGCCGCAGACTGTGGTGGTTGATGCGCCTGAGCCCATGCCAGTGTCGGTGCCGGTGCCGGTGCCGCGCTCCCCCGAGCCGGTGGTGCCGTTGGAGGTGCCCGTGCCCGCCGTACCGCAGGAAAGCGTCAACGATATCGAGATCCAGCAGTTGCGGCGCGATGTGGCCCAGTTGCGTACCGAGCAGGATTTTTTGCGCAGCGAGCTGGTGGCCATGCGCCTCGACATGAATGAGCTGCAGGCCGCCAAGGAGCGTCCGCCGCAGTATGTCCGGCCCGTCTCGCCGCAGCATTCCGAGGCCATGCTGCTGGCCGGGCGCGGCATCGCGGCGGCCCAGATCGCAGATCACTGCGGGATTTCGGTGGCGGAAGCCGAGCTGGTTTGTGCCTTGGCGCGGGCGGAGGATGGAACATGACCGAAGAACAGCAGGTGCCAGATCAGGACGCCACCGCAGAGGAAGATCCCCGCAAGCAGCTATGGGTGCGCGCCAGTGTTGCCGGCGGCCTGATTGGCTTGCTGCTGGGCGGGCTGGCCTTGTTCGATCACCTTTCCCGGCCGCCGGCGCCCGCCGAGATCGTGTTGCCGACCAAGCCTATCGCGCCGGCCCAGGTCGCGCCGGAAACCGGGCGGGATGCGCCGCCAGAGGTAGTCCGTGCCGGTGAAGCCGTGGAAAGCGTTCCGCCCGAGGCGGCTCCGGCCACGTCCGAGGGGTCTGCGCCGCCGATTCTTCCCGAGGGCGAACGGGCTGAGCGAGTGGGCAGAATCGGCGAGGGAACGCGTCCTTTGGCCCGCCCGCCGGTGTCTGCGGGGGGGGGGCCGGCGCCCAGGTCTGTCGCTGCGCCTGCCGTATCCGCTCCCGTTGCTGCGGTGCCGGCGCCAGTCGGTGCCGTGGCCCCGGTGAGTCGTCCGGCTGGGGTGGTTCCTGCTCCGTCAGTCCCGGCACCCGCTCCTGCGGCCACGGCGGCGCTGCCTGCACCGGCACCGGCTGCTGCGGTGGCTGGCAAGGTCGAGGCTGCGCCGCGTTATGTGCTGCACTTCGGGATGTTCTCCAGCGTCGCCACGGCAGAGGATTTGCGGGCGCGGCTGGCTCAGGCCGGCATTCCTTCCCAGCTTGAAACCCGCGTCGTGGTCGGTCCCTTTGCCGATCGTCGGGATGCGCTGGCCGCGCAGGCGCGCCTGCGCGAAAAGGGGATCGACGTGGGGACCTTGCAACCCTTCGGGCGCTGAGGGGCGCCGGGCCTTCAGGGCTGTTCCGTGAGAATGGCGAGGGCGTGGCCGCTGCGGCAGCGCAGCGACAGGTCATGCCTGCCGCCCGTCGAGGCTTGCGGTGTCCACAGGGCGCCCTCATCACCCAGGCTGCGGGCGATTTCATAGCCGCGCTGCTTGAGCCAGACCGGGTCCAGATGCTCGGCGACCAGACGCGGTGCTTCGGGGCTGCGGGGGTGGGCGAGAACGAGGCGAAAGATTCCCATGGCGATCTCCAGATGGATTCGGCGATGGGCGCAATGTAGCGACTGAGTGTGACGGTTTTGGTGCCGTCCGGGCCCGTCGTCGGGATTCAGGATATTGCTGTGCTGTAGGTCAGGCGGCCGACCGTGGAGGAGGGGCGCAAGTCCTGCAGGATGCGGGTGGCTTCCAGCGCATCCACCGGGCGCGAAAAAAGGAAGCCCTGCATCTCGTCGCAACCGAGGTTTGCGAGGGCATTCCGCTGGTCGTCGCGCTCGACCCCTTCGGCGGTGAGCTGGATGTCAAAGTTGTGGGCAATCCCGGCTATGGCGCTGATGATGGGGTGAGTGCCGGTCGTCTTGATCTGTTTCACGTAGCTGCGGTCGATTTTCAGCCGGGTGATGCCATAGCGCTGCAGGCTGCTGAGGGACGAGCAGGTGGTGCCGAAGTTGTCGATGACGATCCCCACGCCCAGGTCCCGCAAGCCCTGCATGCGCGGCCTGACCCGTTCGGCATCCTCCAGCAGCAGCCACTCGGTCACTTCGAGTTCCAGACTGTCAGCCGGCAGACTGTGGCGCACGAGGGCCCGTGAGACGGTTTCGCCAAGATCGGTGTGGTCGAAATCGCGGGATGACAGATTGGCGGCCAGACGCAGCTCGGGATAGCGGCGACGCCATGTGGCGAGCTGGGCGCAGCCGGTCTCGAGCACCCATTTGCTGATCTCGTGGATGAAGCCGGCTTCCTCGGCCAGCTGTATGAAGCGCGATGGTGCGACCAGTCCGTGGGATGGATGGCGCCAGCGCAGGAGGGCTTCCATGCCGGTGACGCAGTTGCGGGAAAGGCTGATCTGCGGCTGATAGTGGAGTTCCAGTTCGTTGCGGATCAGTGCCTGGCGCAATTCGTTCTCGAGGCCGACCCGCGTCCGGTAGGTCGTGTGCATGTCCGGCGAGAAAAGGCTGTAGGCATTGCGGCCGTTGCCCTTGACCTGATGCATGGCCACGCTGGCGTGCTGGATGAGGTCTTCCGCGTTGGCACCGTCTTCGGGGTGCAGGGCGATGCCCATGCTGATGGTGGTGCTCAATTCGTTCTCGCCCAGCGGGAACGGAGTGCGCAGAGCGAGCAGGATTTTTTCGGCAATGGCCAGGGCGTGGGCCTGGGTGCCGATGTCGGGCAGCAGCACGACGAATTCGTCGCTGCCGTGGCGGGTCAGGGTGTCGCCGCGACGCAGGCACTGCTTGAGGCGCAGGGCCACCGAGCGCAAGAGTGCGTCGCCTTCCCCCTGACCGTAGATTTCATTGACCTGCTTGAAGCGGTCCATGTCGATGAACATGACCGCGATGAGGCTTTTGCGCCGTTTGGCCTGGGCGATGGCGAGGTTCAGGCGGTCGCGGAACAGATCTCGATTGGGCAGCTGGGTCAGCGGGTCCTGGTTGGGCCGGTAGGGGTGGGCGACGGAGGTCGACTCGCCGCTGCGGACGTCCGGCAGGCAGCGTGCGGCGCCGTAGGTACCGGCGTAATGGGCCGACGCCCGGGAGTCGGTCCGGTTGTAGATGCCCGTGGCGTTGAGTACGACGCTGACTGGCCCGTTTCCGTCGCTGTCGTCGAGTCCGTACGGATTGCGGTTGAGGCGCAGTTCGAGGTTGTGCGTGGAGCGGCTGCCGGTGCGTCGTTCGTTGAAGGAAAAGCGCGCGCGTTCGAGGTCCTCGGGGTGCACGATTTCGGAGAAGTGCTTGCCGATGAGGGCATTGCGACGATGCCCGAGCAGGGACTCAATGCGCGGGTTGAGGTAATTGAAGCGCCCATCTGCGTCGAGGGTGTAGATCAGGTCGAGGGAATTTTCGACCAGGTAGCGGTGCATCTGCTCGGAGGACTGCAGGCGTTGCTGGACGAGGCGGTTGGTGCGTTCGAGCTGGCGCTTGAGGAGGGCGCTGCTGACTGCGCGCCGGAGCTGGTCGGCGTTGTAGGGCTTGAGCAGAAAGTCGTCGGCATTGCGGCGCAGGGCGCCGATGGCGGCGTCCATCGATTGCTCGCCGCTGATCATGATGACGGATTCACGGCGGTTGTGGCTGAGTAGCCAGTCCAGCACGGCGAGGCCGGTGGCGTCGGGCAGTCGGTAGTCGAGAATGAGCAGGTCGAAGGAGCTGGTGTTCAGGCGTGCGAGTGTCTCGGCAACAGAGCCGCAATCTTCGATCAGCCGGTCATTGCTTTGCAGAAGGGCGCCGATGGAGCGTGTGAGGGATGGCTCATCGTCGACGACCAGAATGCGGACAAGAGACTCGGACGCGGTGCGCCGGTTTGCCTCCAGCGGGAAGAATGGACCTTCCCATGGGGTGACCATCTTGACTCCCTGACTAATTTTTCTATTTTGCGCCGCAATGATGCATCAAATCAGGGCGTTGCCGCCAGTGGCATGAAGATCTGGAAGACCGTGCCGGAGCCGAGCTGGCTGCGACACAGAATGGTGCCGCCGTTTGCGGTGACGAGTTCGCGGACCACTGGCAGGCCGACGCCGCTGCCGCCGGGTTTGTCGCTGCTTTTGGCGCCGCTGGCGAAGAGGCTCTGGACCCGTTCCGGGGCCAGGCCGGGGCCGTTGTCCACGATCCGGATTTCGAGGCAGGGGCTGCCGTTGGCGTTGATGCCGGCGACGGCGGAGACGGTCAGCTTGCCACCCTCGGGAATGGCTTCGGCGGCATTCTTGAACAGGTTGAGCAGAATCTGTTTGAGGGCGTCCGGGGTGATGGCGGCAGGAGGCAGGCTGGGCGAGGTGCGCAGTTCAAACTGGATGCCGCGACGTGCGAACAGCGCTTCGCCGTACAGGGCGCGCAGGTCGTGAAGGATTTCGCTGACTCCGCTGTGCGCCGGACCCGTCGGGGTGATGCCGCTGAAGTCGCTGGCCTTGCGGATCAGTGTGCCGACCCGGTCGAGCTCGTCGCTCAGGAGGTTGAGCTGTTCCTTGAGGGTGGCGTCGTGGATCTTCTCGTCGATGATGCCGAGATAGGTCTTGATGACGGTCAGTGGGTTGCTGGCCTCGTGGGCGATGCGCCGGGCGTGGTCTACATAGCGGCGGGCGATGCTTTCTTCGAGTTCGTGGCGTGTCCGCTGATCGGCGCTGCGCTCGGAAATGCGCGATGTCGCTGCCAGGGTCAGGGTCTTGCGCAGGTCTTGTTCGACTTCGAGGCCCGGGTCTTCGGCGCTGGGGCACGGAAAGACGGCGACGCCGGATTCGTGGTGATTGTTCCAGGGCACGCACAGCAGTCCGTCGCTATCGAGCCAGCGGGCCAGTTGCCAGTCGGCTGCACATCGGCCGGGGGGGCGCTGGCCGCTCTGGAAGCGGGTTTCAACCTTGTCGCGATAGGCTTCGGCGATGACGCTGTGGGCATCGTCGGCGGCGATGTGAATCTGCGTCAGCCCCGGGTGGGCCGGGTTGGCGGCGCCGGTGAGGCCATCGTTGCCGAGGGCTTTGACGAACAGCACCGGGGCGTCCATGCCGAGCAGCAGGCGGGAGGCCAGGTTGAAATCCTGCCACGCAGTGGGGGCGTCGATCAGGGCGCTGCGGGAGAAGGCGCTGAGGGCTGCCCGGGCAATGCCGTTGTCGATGAGTTCGCTGGTGTCGTCGTCGTCCGTCGAGGTGTTCCAGGGCAGGGCCATCATGGTCGGATCGGCCTGGATGCCGAGCGTCCGTGCCTTGGCTTGCACACTGCGGGTGGTGTCGGCGAGGAGGCTGACGATGATCGAGCCTTCCAGCTGGATCAGCTGGCTGGCGGTTTCGAGGCTGGCCGCCGACTGGTTGCCGCGGTAGCTGGCCAGCTCTTCCGCCGCGGCGGCAAGGCGGACCAGCGGATGGGCCGTGCCGAGGGCTTGCGGGTCGGCGTGATGCAGGGCGATGGCATCGGCGATGCCGGCAGGCAGGCCGCAGCGGGCGGCGAGGTCGGCCGACAGGTCGGCGTGATCCTGGCCATAGCGGTCCCACTCGGTGTGCGTCAGGTTGCGCTCTTCGGTGGTGTCGGCGAGGAGTTGCGGGTAGTCGTCGGCGTATTCGGCGAGCCACAGCAGGCCGAGGTCGTGGAAGAGCCCGGTGGCATAGGCCTGTTCGGGATCCGGGTAGCCGGTTTCGTGGGCGAGATGCTCAGCGAGTTCGGCGACGAACTGGCTGTGCAGGATGTAGTGGCGGTGGGAGCGTCCGCCGACGCGGAGTCGGGGCTGCTGGATGATGTGCCTGAGGGCCCAGGCCTGGAGCAGGCCGCTGTCGATGTCCTCGAGCCGGCGCGTGACGGCGTCCAGGATGCAGGCCGCTTCAGTGTCGCCGAGGGGGGCGGTGAGCAGCAACTCGAAGACCAGCACCGGGTCGAGCACGATGATGCGTGCGATGTCCTGTGCCGATGCAGACCCGACAGAGAGTGCCCGCAGGAGCGCGGTGGCGGTCTCGCGCAGGCAGGGCAGGCGCAAGGTCGGAACCGCAACGGGTCGTCGCAATTTGAATATTCGGGTATTTGGCATGAATAAAGCACGTATTTAGCAGATTTCGTGCTTTGAATTCTACGTATGCCCGGAAGCGCCAACTGTGACATAAGTTCGCCGCAGCCAGGTGCGGCAGGCTTGAGCGTGACTCAGTTCGCGGCTGCGTACAGAGTTTGCATCCCGGTGAGGTCCGGCCTCAACTGAACTGCAGGCTGTCGGCGAAGGCGAGGGCTTCCAGGTGGGCGCGGTTGATCTGCTCGGGTGAAATGTGGAGCTCGTGGGCGAGGGCGGCGAGGTCTTTGTCGTCGAAGCCTTCGAGGGCGCAGGCCAGCTTCAGGAAGGGCGCATAGACACCGTCGCCGCTCAGCAGGGCGTCGGCGATCGGGGCCGGCAGGTGCATCTCTTCGAGGGCCGACTGCAGGCTGGCGCCGAGCAGCAGATGGAGCATGGAGAAGGCGCCGGTGATGAACAGGTTGTCCAGCTCTCCCTTGTCGAAAAAGGCTGCGCCGATCTTTTCCATGAAGCGTCCGCGGGCGATGGCGGTCTGCATCAGGGCCGGGGCCGAGGGGTCGCGGCTGGCCGAGACGAGGAGGACCGACAGCCACTTGTTGAGCTTTTCGTAGCCGAGGATGGTGACGGCATGGCGGAAGGACTGGATCTCGCACATCAGCCCGAAACCGGCCGAGTTGATGTAGCGCAGCAGCTTGTAGGACAGGGCCACGTCCTGCTTGAGGACGGTCTCGATTTCCTTGACCTCGGCGTTGCGGCGCACGAGGTTGAGGAGCCGGACGATTTGCGCATGGGACGGGGCCAGTTTGCCGTCGCTCTTGACGCCACGCATGAAGAACCAGCCGGAGGCGCCGTCGTAGCCCTCGAGGATCGCATTGCGAAAATCGGGCACATTGCCAAGACCCCAGGCGATGGCCAGCCCGGGTGGGTCGGCAGGCAGCGAGTGGCGCTTGGCGTCGATGATCACGAAGCGCCAGGGAATATTCGGCGGCAGGATCGTGTCGTTTTGATACCAGGTCAGGTTGAGGCTGATGCCGGCCGCCTGCAACTGCGGGATCAGGGCCAGCGTGAGCGGGTGGGCGATGGACTGGGTGGGGATTTCGACCATCGCATTGGCCGGCGCAATCCACTCCAGCAGATCCGGGGTGGGAACCAGCCGGTAGAGGCTGATGAAGACCGGATGGGTGGCCGGCCACACGTCGTCCAGACTGCTCAGGGCCTGAACGGCCGCGGCGACGGATGCCGCATGCACGATCAGCCGGTTGGCGGTGATCTTGTGCTGTTTGTTGATGACCGGTTCGCGGGTGATCAGGACGGTGTTGCTCATGGGCGCAGGCTTCCGGTGCAGGCCTCAGGTGGCCTTGGCGTCGTTCGAGAAACTGAAGGCGTCGGCGAAGAAGGCTTCTACCGGCAGGCTGCAGCGCTGGGTGAGATCCTCGCGGGCGGCGTCGATCATGGCCGGTGAGCCGCAGGCATAGACTTCGTGGCCGGACAGGTCGGGCAGATCGGTCATCAGGGCCTGGTGCGCAAAGCCGCTGCGACCGTTCCAGTTGTCGCTGGCCGGCGCATCGGACAGCACCGGTACGAAACGGAAGCCGGGCAGGCGCGCCTCCCAGCTGCGGGCGAGTTCGAGTTGATACAGGCCGGCCACGTCGCGGCTGCCCCAGTACAGGGTCATCGGGCGGGTCTGCCCGGTGGCGATGGCGTTTTCGACGATGCTCTTGATCGGCGCAAAGCCGGTTCCGCCGGCCAGCAGCACGACGGGTTTGCTGGAGTCTTCGTGCAGCCGGAAGCTGCCCAGCGGGCCTTCAAAGCGCAGGATGTCTTTTTCCTTGAGCTTCTCGAACACGTGGGTGGTGAATTGGCCGCCGGGCACGAGGCGGATGTGCAGTTCGAGAAAGTCGCTGGCGGTGGGGGCGTTGGCGATGGAGAAGCTGCGGCGCTTGCCCTCGGCGAGCAGAAAGTCGATGTACTGGCCGGCGATGAACTGGAACTTCTCACTGGCCGGCAGCTTGATCTCCAGGACGATCACATCGGCGCCGAGGCGCGTCACTTTCTGGACCCGGCAGGGCAGCTTCTTGACCGGAATGTCGCCAACCCGGCTCACCTGGCGTACTTCCACTTCGACGTCGGAGCGCGCCTGGGCGCAGCACAGCAGGGCCATGCCCTGCTCGCGGTCGGCGTCGGTGAGGGTCGAGGCCGAGAAGCGGCCTGGATCCACGTCACCCGCCAGCACCTTGCTCTTGCACACGCCACAGGCGCCGTCGCGGCAACTGTAAGGAAGCAGCAGGCCGGCAGCGAGGGCGGCTTCGAGAATGGTTTCGTCGGGGGCGGCCGCAAAGTGGAGGCCGCTGGGTTGGAGGGTGACCTGGAACGACATGATGGGTGGCCGTGAGATAATCGAA
>ERZ724524.911-NODE-911-length-19425-cov-4.163397_pt1 | contig 19425 bp, 16 predicted proteins | sample MGYA00376057_ERZ724524 | MGnify/ENA primary metagenome ERZ724524 (study PRJEB28724, sample SAMN07190888) | wastewater metagenome | isolation source: influent of sewage treatment plant in Hong Hong | place: USA: Christiansburg, Virginia | collected 2016-03-01 ...
CTTTGATCTTCAAGGTGTAAACACGATTTTTAGACAAAGTGGTTTTTTGATGGGTTTTAATTTCAGATTTGATGGCGTATGCTTCTGATAGGGTAGCATAGATGAAACGTGCTGTTGTAGCGTTTTCAGTTGTCACAGAGAGTGTCAAACCATTTGAAATACCAAGCACGCCATTCATCCGAATGAGTGCAATGATAACCCCATCTGTCACTTTTAACTGGGTCAATTCCTTCTTAACATCTGCTGAAAAACTCATTGACTGCGACGCTCACTGATTCTCATGATTTCTTCTGTAACTGCATCTCCATTATGAAAAGCACCGCCATCTACTAACTTCAAGAAATTAGCGGAAATCACGCGCACGTCTTCTGCCTGTAGCCCATTGAAATCATGTGTTACTTGTACTAGGTACTCATCGAATTTATTTGAATTCATGTAAGCATCTGGCACTGCCTCAACATTAACTAAAACAGTATCAACAAATGGAACACCAACATGCTCGTGCAAGACTCTCACATGATCAGCATCTGTGAAGTTTTCTGTTTCCCCTCGTTGGGTCATAATATTACAAACATAGACGACTTGAGCTAAAGTTCTGACTAGCGCTTCACGTATTTCTGGAATGACGACATTAGGTAAAATAGATGTAAAAAGACTACCTGGCCCCATGACAATCATATCCGCGGTCATTATCGCATTAACGACATGGCGAGATGCTGTTGGTTGCTCATCATTAAAGGTATTGGTCACATAGACATGATCAATTGTCCCAGGGTAATCCGCAATCCGACTTTCACCAATGATTTCTGTTTTATCTTTAAAAACAGCATGTAAAGTCAGAGCTGATTCGCTAGAAGGCAAGATACGACCCTGGACATGGAAAAATTTGGATAATATTTTAAGGGCATTATAAGTCGAGCCTTGCATTTCAGAAACGCCAGCAATGACAAGATTGCCAATGGGATGGCCACTGAGCGGCCCATCCTCAGCACGAAAACGATATTGAAAAATCTGCCCATAGACCCGTGGCATATCACTCATGGCAACAAGTACATTGCGCAAATCACCTGGCGGTGCAATATCAAGCGTACCTCTCAGTTTACCTGAACTCCCACCGTCATCCGCAACTGTGACAATCGCCGTCAATTCAACATCTTCTTTTCTCAGCGAATCCAAAATGACTGGAATACCGGTCCCACCGCCAATGACAACTATTTTTTTCTTTCTCATGAGCGGTTCACCGTTTCCTTTCTTCTGTCTTTGTCACGATGACTGAGATTAACCAACCAGCCATTAGCAGTCAATTCTTCCGAAATCCTTTTAGCAAAGGCGACACTCCGGTGTTGACCACCTGTACAACCAACGGCAATCATGAGAACCGATTTTCCTTCTTTTTCATAACCAGGAATAATCGGATTGAGCATGGTCATCAAGTTTTGATAGAAATTCTCTGATTCTGGCGCATCCATGACATAGTGATAAACGGCATCATCAAGTCCTGTTTGGTTACGCAGTTCTGGTACATAATGCGGATTAGGCAAGAATCTGACGTCAAACACTAAATCAGCATCCAATGGTAGACCATATTTAAAGCCAAAACTCATGACCTCAATTCTAAAGGCAGCTTTGGTATTTTCTGTCGCAAATTGTTGGATAATGAGTGAGCGCAGATTTCTAGGCGTTAACTCTGTCGTATCAATCACATTTTGTGAAAATGATTTTAAGGGGGATAACAGCTCACGTTCTCGCATGATGCCATCCAAAACACGACCATCTTCTGCAAGAGGATGACTGCGACGCGTTTCTTTATAGCGCGCAACCAGTTCTTCGTCAGAACTATCCAAAAAGAGCAATCTAAAGTCAACTTGTGGATTATCTGAAAGGTCATTGACGATATCAGATAAGGCGTCAAAAAAGCTACGGCTCCGCATGTCCACTACCATTGCGACTTTATCAATATCGCTACTTTCTGAGGTTGTCAATAAACTAATAAATTTTTCAATCAAATTAGCAGGCATATTATCAATCGTAAAGTAGCCCATGTCTTCAAAAGATTGGATGGCAACCGTTTTACCGGCTCCGCTCATCCCAGTGATAATCACTAAATTAATTTTTTGCATTTGAAAAACTCCTTTTCGTTTTGAGCAATAAAACAGACCAAAATGCTAAGTAAACCACGCCAAAAATCATGAAACACAGCATAAAATAGCGTTCTGGTAAGATATTAATAACTGGATCCGTTGCTGGATCAAACTGCCAAGTGGCATCTCGAAAAAATATTTGATGAAAAGTAATAAAGATTGACTCAAACCCACCAAATAACGCAATAACAGCGATAAAAACTGGCACTATCAGACAGATTTTTATGCCTTGATAGAATTGGATGTAGCACTTTTTTTTGATAAAGACAAACGTAGGTAGGAGTAAGACAATTGTAAGGAAAAATGCTAATAGAAAGAGCTGTTTGACATCAGCAAAGTGTTTAAGTCCAGCCTGTGAGCTAGAAAAATCAGGCATATTTAACTTTTTAACTGCAGGATTCAGCAAGTAGCCCATCAAACGATTAAAATTATAGCTAATCGTTTTTGAACCGAGATAAGTCAACTCCGGTAGTTTAAACACGTCAATCAGACGGTAAAATAAAGGCATCGCAGCAAGAATTGTCAGGGTCGCACTAGCTGCAATTGACCAAATAATCGTGAGTAAAAAGTGACCTTTAGCTTTCATAACTTACCACTCAAATTTCCCAGTCATCCAATGATGCAACGACATGCGTCGGGGCAATTGGTAGATTTGGCACTTCTTCTGCTTTGGTAAAACCAGTCGTAACGAGCAAGGTATCAATATCATTATCAATACCGGCGCGAATATCCGTCAGGTAATTATCCCCCACCATCAAAAGATCACGTCTGGCAATCCCGATTCGTTCAACGGCTTTGTTCATAATAATTGCGTTTGGTTTGCCGATAAAAATCGGTTTGACCCGAGTGGCAACTTCCAGTAATTTATTAATACTACCCGCACCCGGTAACAGACCACGCTCTGTCGGAATGTTCAAGTCAGGGTTGGTCCCGATAAACATAGCACCCTTGGCAATGGCAAGAGTTGCCAGGGTCAATTTCTCATAAGTTAAATCATTATCTAAGCCTACAACAACATAGGCTGGATTTTCAGTATCTCTTTGGTAGCTACCGTAAATCGCAGATTTGAGACCCGACTCACCAATGACATATGCAGTCTCGCCTTTTGCCATATCATCCATATACTCTAGTGTTGCTAAAGTTGCTGTATAGATGGTCTCTTCAGATGTCATGATGCCAAATTTTTCTTGCAATCTCTCTTGGACTTGCGCCGGTGTTTTGGTCGTATTATTGGTCACAAATAAATGTGGGATATTTTTTTCCTGTAGCCGTTTGACAAATCGCGTTCCCGCTTCAATACGATCTTCCCCCAGATAGATCGTACCATCCAAATCAATTAAATAGCCTTTGTACTGTGTCATTTTATTTCTCTTTCCAAGTCATTTCAGCCTGTGCATGCTTACCTTCCGATACAATTTCGTGAAACGACTGCACCCCTACCAAGTCCACACGTGATGTCACAGTGGTGCCGTAAAGCACTTCCTTGCTATACTTCAACTGAATTTTCGACGGCACGTGGGTGCTCAAAAAATCATAACCTAAAACATCCGTCATCCAGTCAAAATACTTACTATTATTCACATGACCGTTTTGATCAATGTCGTTGAACCTCACATGATAACTCTTTTCAAGCGGCGTATCTGACAGGGCCGTGTATTTGTGGCCACGGATAATCTTTGAGATTTTATCAGACTGATAAGGGGCGACAATATCATCCTCAACATGGGCGACTTTTCGGCTACTAATATCAATCAATACAAAAGTCGAATTAACCGTTAATAAAGCGTCACCATTTTCAGCAAAGAAGACAAAATCTCGATAGCAGAAAAATTTATTGTATGACTTGGCAAAGGTTTCAATCGTAATCACTTCGCTAAACCTTGGCAGACGGTTAATGGTCACATCATATTCGACCACAACCCAAGCATAGTTATAGGTCTCTTTTAACCAATCATCGCTAATCCCAAGGCTATGGGATTGTTCCCCCGATAGTTGCAAGGCAATATTGAAAATACTAGGCAGTTTCATATTGCCGTTGGCATCAGTTTCATAATATGGGACAGTATATTTTTTCGTGTAAGTTAGCATACTCTTATTTTACCAAAAAAACGCCGAAATTGGCGTTTTAGTTATTTGATAGGTTCTCCATGATTAAAGAGTTTATTATAGTCTTCAATATTTGAGACGCGATTAAAATCTAGATCGCCTGCGAAGCCATTGAGACGGCCACGACTAGTATACTGATGCAAGTCATACTTAATCGTTGTATCAGGTGATGTATCCCAATAACCAGTATCGCCTCCATAGTGCGCTAACCAAATGCTATTATAGGGTGTCACGTCTAATTGATTAGCCGTAATAAACCAATCCTGTGTGTAAATACCGATATTTTTGGCGCCAAGTTTAATCAATTCATCTCGGAAAGCTTCAATACCTTGATTAAAATCACTTTTCATCGTCACTTCTTCAACATCTAGCCACCAATAAGTCGGTTTATATTTTTCTGCACGTTCATAAAATTCATTGGCTTCTTCACGCATTTCTTTTTCAGATTTACCATTGACATAGGCATAGACAGCAACTGGCACATTACGTTTTTGAAACTCTTGAATGTGTGTATCCATGGCTTTGTCTTTGCCATTTTGAAAAGCCGCATTATTTTTTTTCTTCATGCTAATGCCATGTTGCACACGGACAATAACGCCATTAACCTGTTGCGACAAAGTATCATAATCCATCTCTGACGGTAACTGCCAGCCAGAAATATCGATAATCGGTTTGTTGAGATCAACACCATTATTAAGCGTGACCTTAGTCACCGTACTGTCTTCAGCACTATCATCTTTTGCAATATTTAACTCAACAAAAAAGGCAGCAAGGGCAAGTGACAAAATGAGAGCCATCAAAATCCCTGGCGGCTTCAAATGTTTTCGCATCATATTCATTATTACATTATATCAAAAATCTCTAGTCATCGTCTAGTAAAAACGTCTCAAATACGTCATTACCAAGCATGAGTCCCTGTCGTGTCATGAAAATATGGTTACCTGATTTCTCCAGAAGTTGCTTTTCTATCAACTCTGTAACTGTTTGCCCATAGATCGCTTCAAAGTCTTGGTTGAATTTCTCAGAAAACTGCTTGATATTGACCCCTGATTTCTTCCGTAGCCCCAAAAAAAGTTCTTCTTCCATCTGTTCCTTGAGTGTGAGTTTTTCTTTGACGACTTGCTTATCCGCATGTTCCAAGTAATGGTGAATCGGCACATGATTCTTGTACCGCACACCGTCGACGTAGCCGCTCGCCCCAGCGCCGAAACCATAATACTCGGCGTTGTTCCAGTACATAAGATTATGCGCACTCTCGTAGCCGGCTTTACCGAAATTCGAGATTTCATAATGCTCGAAGCCTGCATCTTGCAAGCTATCGATGATGTAGTTATACATCTCAAAATCCGTATCTTCACTCGGCAAATCAAGCCGCCCACGACGCATCTTATTCATGAAAATGGTGTGGTTTTCAAGAATCAGAGAATACAGGGCAACGTGAGGCAGATCAAGGCTCAGGATATTAGCGACGTCTTGCTTCACATCAGCCATGGTCTGACCAGGTAGGGCGTAAATCAGATCGATTGTGATATTATCAAAGCCTGCTGCTTTAAGCTTCGCAACATTGTCAAAGACATCTTGGGCGTTATGACTGCGACCGATTTTCTTGAGTAGTTTATCATTAAAAGTCTGTACCCCAAGGGAAACTCGGTTGACATGGTTTTTCTTTAGGACCGCAATCTTCTCATCTGACAAATCGCCTGGATTAGCTTCTACTGTAAATTCTTGTAGCTCTGTCAGATCAAGATTTTGTGTCAAACCAGATAAGAGTCTGTCTAGCTGCTCAGAAGAAAGCGCTGTCGGTGTCCCACCCCCAATATAGAGGGTTTTGAGTGCTGTAATATTTTCAGCAGCAACTTCCGCTAAAAGTGCCGTAATATAATCATCTACGGGTTGATTTTTGATATAAACCTTAGCAAAGTCACAATAGTAACAAATTTGTGTACAAAATGGAATATGGACATAGGCTGAGGTTGCCTTGTGTTGCGCTGTTTTCATTAATTTTCTTTCATTTCTTCTTGGTTTAGAACAAGTCTATTGGTTCATTATGCTGTTTTTGGCCCGCTCTGTCAAGTTTAATCATCTTGTAGCTATCTCACTAAAATTTGAGCAATAAAAAACTCAAGTCCTCAGACTTGAGACTTGGTTCGTCGTGCTATTTAACGCCTAAAAATGTTCAGTTGTCAATACTCACGTGAAATTTTTTCATCGCTATCCATCTGTGCAATCAGACCCTCAACACCATCAAATTTAATCATACCACGAATCCGTTTTAGGAAGTAAACCGTAGCGGTTTCTCCGTAGATTTCATCCCGAAAATCAAAAATATTGACTTCAAGTGTCTGATGTTGACCACCAAAGGTATCATTGTAGCCAATAGATGCCATGCCACGGTAGCGTGTCCCCAAGACTTCAATATCAACAACATAAACGCCAATAGCTGGCAAATATTGATAATTTTTAGATTCAATATTGGCAGTTGGATAGCCGATGGTGCGGCCTCTGGCTTCACCATGGACGACAAGACCCGTCACTTCATAGTCATAGCCTAAAAGGTGATTAGCAAGACTCACATCGCCATCTAAAATCGCTTGACGCACTCGGGTTGATGAGATTTTTTCACCCGCATCTGATACTTGAGCGATTTGGTAAGATTCATAGTCAGAAAGTTGCGTAAGATCACCATGATCTGACCCAAACTGGTAGTCAAATCCGACAACAATCGCTGCAATATTTAATTTTTTGACATATTTTTGAACAAAATCATGGCTGGTTAACTTGGCAAAATGGCTAGTAAAATCAGTCAGATAGAGGAAATCAACCCCATTTTCTTCAAAAAGCGCCAAACGTTTATTGGGTGATGTCAGATGCTTGAGCAAATCTTCATTAAATTTTTTAAAAACGAGAATTGGACTTTCTGGAAATGTCAGCACTGAAATGCTAGCATTTTTTTCGACCGCTAATTCACGCGCCTTGTCAAACAAAGCCTGATGGCCACGATGTAAGCCGTCAAAATAACCTAAAACTAGGATAGTTGGTGCTGCATCAAGATTTTGTTCACTAAATTGATTGACTTTCATTTAATTACCTTCTTAGGTTTATAAAGTTGACCATCTCGTTGTTCTAGAATCGCAATGAGTTGCCCATTTTGCATGCCTGCAACAGTTCGATGTTCAGCTATAATCGTGACGAAACGGCCAAAGCCGATTTCTGAAACTTGCTCAGGTGTCAGCTCGACTTTTTCTAAATCAGAGACACCGTATTCGATAGGCAAGAACGCCTCGTCTAAACGATCCTCAGCTTTGAGTTGCTCTATTTCTGATAACTTAAAGGCCTTGTCGATGGTCAAGCCAGCTGATGCCGTCCGCTGCAGGTAAGACATATGACTGGCATAGCCAAGTTTAGCCCCCAAATCAACAGCCAGTGTTCTGACATAGGTACCCTTGCTACAAACAACACGGAAGTCAAAGTTAACAAGACCATTTGCCGCATCGAAAGTGGGCTCAGACGTTCTAGCAAACTCGGAAATCGTTACCTGCCGCTGCGGTCGCTCGATCGTCTCACCAGCGCGTGCATACTCATAGAGCTTGCGACCATTGACCTTGACCGCCGAATACATGGGTGGAATTTGCGTGATTTTGCCGACAAAGTCGGCCATGGCAGCATCAATCTCTGTGGTCGTTGGCACGTTTACAACGGGAGTAGAGGCGACCACTGTACCACTTGCGTCTTCTGTTTCAGTCGAAAAGCCTAGGGTCACTTGACCCTCATAGATCTTGCCAGCTTCCGTCATGTACTCAATCACGCGCGTCGCCTTGCCTACCGCAATCGGCAAGACGCCAGTCACGTCAGGATCTAAAGTCCCGCCATGACCTATTTTTTTCGTCTGCAAGATTTTGCGCAGTTTGAAAACGACATCGTGACTGGTCATGCCGGCTTCTTTATAGATATTTAAAATTCCGTTTACTGTCATTTTGAGTCCTTGTTTAAATTAGCAAATTTCTCAGCCATGGTTGGATTTTTCTTGGTTAATTTCTTAACTGATACATCTTCTAGTTTGTTATTAGCCAAGCGTAGTTGATTTTCACTCGTTAAGAGTGCTTTTTTAACTTCTTCCATCCGTTTGATGGATTTATCAATCTCATCAATGGCCTTGGCGAAATTTTTGCTGGCTGAGTTATAATTCTTTTCAAAACCAGTTTTGAAGACATCTAAGTCCGCTTCAAAAGTCGTGATATCAATATTTTGCTCACGAATCAAGGCGATTTCTTGCTTGTAAGCCAATGAATTCATGGCAGCATTACGCAACAAACCGATCAATTGAATAAAGAAATTGGGACGTACCACATACATTTTAGCATATTCATGCGAAACATCCACGATGCCAGTGTTGAAATAATCATTATCGGCTTCTAGCATGGTCACTAGGACTGCGTACTCGCAGTTTTTTTCGTTGCGATCTTTGTCTAGTTCCTTATAAAAATCACGGTTTTTATGCTTGGTCGCCGTTTCATCGCCTTCATTTTTCATTTCAAACATGATGGAGATGATTTCATTGCCATAATCATCCAGTTCACGGTAGATGAAGTCGCCCTTGCTGCCTGTTCTGGCATCATTATCTTTTTCAAAATAAGCCTTTGGAAACATGGTGGCGCGCACTTTATTGAACTCATTTTCGGCAAAGTTCTCGAGACTTTCGCCAATGGCTTTAGTGGATTGCTGAGCCTTGAAGTTTTTGTAGAAATCCACTTCATCGTTTTTGGCCTTGAGTAAAATCTCGTACTCATTTTTAATGGCATTGGCTTTCAGTTCTTGCTCTTTTTCGGTTAACAAGAGTTCGTTTTTGACCGCATCCCGTTCTTTAGCAAGTTCCGCTAGGGCTTTTTCGTTTTCAGATACCGTTTTTTGTAGGGCGAGTTGTTTTTCGGACTCTAGCTGTTGTAACTGCGCTTTGAGTTCTGACAACTCAGTTTGGAGGGCAGATTTAGTTTGTTCTTCAATCAATTTTACTTCAGCAGACTTGGCATCTGATATACTCTTCTTCTCAAGCTCTGATTTTTCAAGCTGATTTTTAAGCTCAGAGACTTTAGCCTCAGCCTGAACTGCTAGTAATTCCTTTTCTTTTTCAAGCTGCGCATGAATTTCTTGCTCAAATTCCTGTGTACGAACTTGCGCCAAGATATCTGCAAAACCTGATGCATCAACCGTGAAAACTTCCCCACAATGTGGGCATTTGATTTGATTCATTTAAACTCCTTAACAGTCTACTTAATGCGTCAAGCGCCACTTGATAATATCACGTATCAAGTCTATATCAAAAGATTGATGATGGCCGAATTGAATGGTGCCTTTGCTCGTTTTATAAGGTGCCAAGTGCTCACCAAAAGCTATCATTACAGCATCATCAAACCCATTGCCTAGAATGCCACCTGGATAAAACCCAATGTGTTTTTTATAGGCTGCAAAACCACATAAATAATGATGATCTTGATAAAAGCAAGGCATTTTATAAGAAATCCGTTCGGTAACATCTGGTGCAACCTCATAAATAGTCTCATAAATTTGCTTTAGTCTGGCTGTAACCTCTGGTGACTGATTCACCATATACTCAAATACTTCTGGCGTCATGATATCTATCTCTCAATCTTTCTAGTCCCACCAATGCTGTTTGCTAGCTGGTCATTCACCGCATGATCTGCAAAATAAACGGTTAACCGATATTCATAACGGGTATACCAACTCACTAGAACCGCTTGTACCCGATACTATTTTGAATCAATCACTGTTGCACATCCTATCCTTTTAGATTGGCAATTCCCTCATAATTAGAGACTTTCTCAGTTTTTTTCAACCTTCTCAATCGGTGCCATTTGGGCCAGAAGGCGTTTTAAGCCAACTTCTGGGAAGGCGATTTTCAATTCCATGTTTGAACCGGTACCGGATACATCTAAGACCGTACCATCACCCCATTTTTTATGGTGAGCGGTGTCGCCGATGCTCCAGTCGCCAACTGTTTTATCAGTCGCGCCTTGTCTTGCTGAAACTGAGCCAACTGATGACACAGCGGATTTACGGCCTTTAATGGCATCGGCTAAGCTGACACCTGAGCCAAATTGACTTCTTGACGATGTGCTGGAAGATTTATAAGTGGCATTAAAGCTCGTATTAGCTTTTCTGGCTTGACCTGTATAAGTCAGCAAGTCATCGTCAATTTCACGCAAGAAACGCGATGGTTGATTATAGCTTGAGCGACCAAAGAGCATGCGTGAGCTGGCATTCGTGACATACAAGACTTCTTCCGCTCGTGTGATGCCGACATATGCTAGCCTGCGTTCTTCTTCTAACTCATCTTCATCTTCGGCTTGCCGACTTAGCGGAAAGACGCCTTCCTCCATGCCGACGAGGAATACGACCGGAAACTCTAGGCCTTTAGCGGCGTGTAGGGTCATGAGGGTCACTTGGGACGTTTCATCGTAGCTGTCGGTATCCGCGACTAGACTGAGATCGTTGAGGAAACGGCTGAGTTTGTCCAGGCCTGTTTCGCCTTCGACTGCGTTTTCAGATTCCTTATCGTCAAAGCTTTTGGTAACCGTCAGAAACTCTTCGATATTTTCCAGACGGTTTTGGGCTTCCAGACTGGTGGTCTGAACTTCCAGCGCTTTTTTATAGGTCGTTTTATCTAGGACTTTTTCGACTAATTCAGTGATGGTAAACTGGTCCACATCATCTGCTAGATTGAGCAGGGTATGGGCCAGATTAAAGAGTTCAGATGCCGCCTTGCCCTTGAGCGAGCTGAGCGTGACATCTCGTGACGCTTCTAGCAAAGAAACATTTTGTTGCGCCGCAAAATCACGGAGCGTTTCTAGCGCTTTAGGACCGACGCCGCGTTTAGGTTCATTGACGATCCGCTCAAACGAGATGTTATCACGAACATTGGCAATGACATTGAGGTAAGCAACAACGTCCCGAATCTCTTTACGAGAGTAGAATTTAGTGCCGCCGACCATGGTGTAAGGAATGTTAGATTTAAGGAGCGCTTCCTCGATTGCACGAGACTGGGCGTTGGTGCGATATAAAACAGCAAAGTCTGAATACTGACGCTTGTTTTCTTGCAGTTCATGGTTAATTTGTCCCGCAACAAAATTGGCCTCTTCACGTTCATCACCAGAACGGTGATAAATGATGTTTTCCCCGTCAGCGTTTTGCGTCCAGAGTTTTTTAGGGCGACGTTTTTTGTTGTTATTGATGACTTCATTTGCAGCTTGAAGAATGGTTTTGGTTGACCGATAATTTTCTTCTAGCAAAACGACTTTGGCCTCAGGGTAGTCCTGCTCAAAATCCAAAATGTTTTGCATATCAGCGCCACGCCACCCATAAATAGATTGGTCTGCATCCCCTACGACGCACAAGTTTTTAAACCGCCTAGCGAGGAGCTGCACCAATTGATACTGGGCATGGTTGGTATCTTGGTACTCATCGACGTGAATGTACTGAAATTTACCTTGATAATAAGCCAGAACATCTGGATTTTTATCGAAAAGGAGGATGGTGTTCATGATCAGGTCGTCGAAATCCATAGACTCGCTGCGCTTGAGCTCCGTTTCATAGCGTTTGTAAGCCTTGGCGACAATTTCTGTGTAGAGGTCGTTGGCGTTTTTGGCATAGCTCTCTGCTGTAACGAGGTCATTTTTGCTATTAGAAATGGTGCCTAGAATGGTGCGCTCTGTGAATTTTTTCGGGTCAACATTGAGGTCTTTTAAAATCCGTTTCATGAGGGTGCGTTGCTCACCCGGATCGACAATCGTGAAATTGCGGTTATAACCGATATGGTCAGCATCTCGACGGAGGATGCGGACACACATACTATGGAAGGTGGCGATGAGGGTATCCTGCGTGCGAGGATTGAGGTCAATCGCCCGCTCGCGCATTTCCCGCGCAGCTTTATTGGTAAAGGTAATCGCAAGGATATTCCAAGGATTAACCATTTTTTCTTCAATGAGGTAGGCGATTCTGTGGGTCAAGACGCGGGTCTTGCCAGAACCCGCTCCCGCCATGATCAAAAGTGGCCCTTCTGTTGTCTGTACTGCTTCCGCTTGACGCTCGTTCATACCTTGTAATAATGGATTCATTTTACTCTCTTTTCCTGTTTGACTATCTCTTTAATTATAGCATAAATGGGCGCAGGCGGAGAAAAGAGACTGTTGAAAAATAGCTCGTTTGGAGATGAAAGATCTTCTAATGGGATGATTGGTTGTCATTTTCTTGCGGTGCAAGATCGCCCGTCTTATTTTCAACTTGATGATGCCTCCCCACTAACATAGGAACAAGATTACTGCACTTTTCAGGCTAAAAAAGCAAAAAAATTATCTCACAATCATCACTGTGATTGTTGAATCGTGTGAATTTGGTCATCTTTCTGAGAAAGATGACCAAATTGGTTAAAATACATTGTTTTCTTGCGAAATCGGTCAAAAAAATAGCTGCTTTCAAACCTGCGTCGATTGACACCGGTTTGATGACAGCTATTTTTCATTTAATTTAAGGGACTAGGACTTTCACGCCGTAAGGTGCTAAGGCGATCGTTTTTCCGACTTTTTCTCCTGTCAATAAGTCTGTGCTTTCAGCGGCTACTGTGATGGTTTGAGCCGTTTCTGAAAAATTCATAACAAAATAGAAAGTCTGATCACCCTTTTCGCGACTTTGAACAGAGACGGCATCATTTCCCGTCTCGACAAATGGATGATCTAATGTCAAGTCATGCACACTTTGCCCATAAAATGCGGCAAGAAAATCATAACCTGTGCGAGCTCCGATATAATAGGCTTTCCCAGCGCCATAAGCGTTGACTGTCACGGCTGGTGTCCCTGCGTAAAAGTCGGTTTCATACACGGCCAAGGTTTCAGCGCTAGTTGTTTTGAATAGGCTACAATAATCGACAGCTTCATAAGACGCGCCTGCATAGGAAAGGCCGTTGCGGTCTGTGGGGTAAAGCGTATCTGTTTCTGTCACTGAAATACCGAAAATTTCCTGTAATTTTTCAGGCCAGCCACCAAGATAGGTCAAATCATTTTCATCGACACAACCCGTAATATAAGTGCTGACCAGCTGGCCGCCCGCTTTGACATAAGCGCCTAATTTCGCCATCGTCTCTTCCGTCATCAGGTAGAGCATGGGGGCGATCAAGAGATCATACTTGGAAAAGTCATGGTCGGGCGTCACGACATCCACCGCAATGTCCTTGTTCCAGAAATAACGGTAATGATTTTGCAAGCTCAGCCCATACTTCTTATCCTGAGTCTGGAAGCCCTGCGCGTCATCCAGCGCCCAATTGTTATCCCAGTCGTAAACCATGCCGACGCGTGCCACCTTGTCAGAGCCTTTGACTGCCTGCACTTTCTCGAGCAGCTCTCCCACATGCGCGACTTCTTGAAAGACCCGATTATCAGCCGAATTATCATGATCAACGACCGCACCATGGAATTTTTCCGATGAGCCCCGAGATTTTCGCCATTGGAAATAGAGGTTACTATCAGAACCGTGTGCTAAAAATTGTAGCGAGGAAAGGGTATGCATGCCCGGCCTTTTCGTTTTGTTATAATCATGCCAATTGACACCGCTTGGTGTACTTTCCATGATGAGAAAAGGTTGTTGCTTGAGACTGCGATACTGGTCATTGATAAAGCCGACCTTGCTCGCTAAATCAGCGGTTGACATGGCATCATTATGCCAAGCAGGATAGCAATCCCAGCTGATGAGATCAACATGCTTGGCAAATTTGCCATAATCTAGACTGTAAAATGGCAGCAAATCAACCGTGTCTGCCATGAAATTTGTCGTTACTGGCACATCTGGTGTGACAGCCTTGAGTGGTTTTGTTTCCGCTTCAAAGAAATCAATCGTTTGATCCGTCACAAACCGTTTCCAGTCCAGATTTTGACCGTGAACCATCGACTCACCAATCGCAGACGGTGCGTCAATTTGTGACCAGTCAGTTATGGTATGGCTCCAAAACGGGCCCCACCATGCCGCATTTAAGGCTGCTAGTGTCCCGTATTTGACTTGTAGCCAGTGACGGAAGTTTTCTTGACAATATGCGCAATGACAGTCGCCAGAATACTCATTTGAGATATGCCACATCAGAAGGGCAGGGTGATGACCGTAACGTTCAGCTAATTTTTGGTTGATGATCGCCACTTTTTCACGATAAATCGGTGAAGAAAAACAATGATTATGTCTGCCACCATGATGCATTTTTTCAAATCGGTCATTGGTCCGCAGAACTTCTGGATATTTTTGAGACAGCCAGGCAGGTCTAGCGCCACTCGGGGTTGCGAGGATGACATTGCCACCCATGGCATGAATCTCATCGAAAATCTTGTCTAACCAAGCAAATTCAAATCGACCTTCCTCAGGCTCTAGGGCCGACCAGGCAAATATACCTAGGGAAACTGTATTCACTTTGGCTAACTTCATCAAGGCTAAATCCTTGGCTAAAATATCAGGATAGTCTTGCCATTGGTCAGGATTGTAGTCGCCACCGTGTAAAAATCTTTTTTCTAACTCATATTTTGTCATTTTCTTATCCTTTTGTGCCACCAGCGGTTAAGCCAGAGACAAAATGTTTTTGAAGGGCGATGAAAACAAGGGCAATGGGAATACTGATTAGCAAGGCACCGGCCGCAAATGTCGTATAGCTCGCCCCCATTTTATCTGTTACCAATTTATATAAGCCAATTGGCAGGGTGTAGTATTGGGGATTCCGTAATAGGACGGAAGACAAGGCAAAGTCACCAAGGGGTCCTGTGAAGCCATTCATCGCAACAACTGCCAGCATTGGACGCGATAAAGGGATAATGATTTGCAAGAAAACCCGCATATTACTGGCACCGTCAATTTTCGCTGATTCGTCCAATTCGACTGGAATGGAGTCAAAATAACCTTTTAATAAATAAGTGTTCATCGGTATTTGCCCACCCACATAAATCAGGGTCAAAAGCCAATGGCTATTAATCAAGCCTAGCATTTGGGCTAAGACGAATATCGCAATCAAGGCTGAAAACTGTGGGATCATTTGGAGCAACAAAAACAGGGTTAAGCCGTTCTTTCGACCCACAAATCTGAAGCGTGAAAAAGCGTAAGCCGTCATTGACACGAAAATGAGCGAAAGTAACATGGTGAAGAAGCTGATTTTCAGTGAGTTGAGATACCATTGTTTGTATAACAGCGTGCCTTCGTTGGCGAATAGTCTTGTGAAGTGAGCCACCGTTGGGTGTTTGGGGATGATGCTTGTTGACACTAGGCTATTGCCGGGATTGAAGCTGGCGCCGATTGCCCATAACAAAGGATAGATGATCACGATAGCGGTCCCGATCAAGAGCAGATAGGTCAAGGTCATGCGGATGAAGCGCTGGCGTTTGATACTGGATTGTTTTGTCATGTTATGCCACCTCCTTAAAGGCCTTGGTCCGCCTAAATTGCCATAGGGCAATGCCGATAACAAAAATCGAGAGTAAAATCGTTAGCGCCGCAGCCAAGGCATACTGGCTATTTTGCATGGTCAATTTGTAAATCCAGGACACGAGAATGTCTGTGCCACCAGCTGTTGAGCCTGGGACCGCAGGTCCGCCCGAGTTAAAGAGGTAAATGATATTGAAATTATTGAAGTTAAAGGTATATTGGGTGATCAAAATCGGTGCCATCGCATACAGAATCAATGGCAGGGTAATGCCTTTAAATTTCTGAAATGCCGTAGCCCCATCAATCGTCGCAGCTTCATACAAGTCATCCGGAATGGACTGCAAAGTCCCTGTTGTCACGATGAAAATATAAGGAAAGCCAAGCCACCCTTGAATGACCAACAGGGCAAGTCGTGTCCAGTTGGCATCCGTCAACCAAGGAATTGGCGAGATATGAAAGAAACTCAAAATCGTGTTGTTAATCGCGCCAAAGCTGTCATTGAACAAACCTGCAAAAATCAGAATCGTAACGAAGCCTGGAACTGCCCAAGGTAAGACCAAAATCGTCCGAAACAGTTTCTTGAATTTGACTTCCTTTTGGTGGACAAGAACGGCCAGAAAAATCCCGATCGATACTTGCAAAGTAGAGGCAATCAAGGTCCAGATGACAGTCCAACCTAGCACATTCACAAAAGTCTGCCGCCAGATATCAACCGTGAAAATTTTCGCAAAGGTCTTTAACCCCACCCAATTCGCCAAATGAGCCGGCGCCGAGTGATACAAATCATAGTTGGTAAAGGCCAGGGAAATGCTGAATAAAATCGGGAAAACGACTGAAAAGATCAGCAAGAGAAAGGCCGGACTCCCCATCAAATAGGGATAGCCTGCATCCAGTAGGTTATGGTAGCTTTCCTTGATGGTGCTAACCTTAACTCCATCATCACGTTTCTCACCGGTCTTATAAGCATCCCGGAAATTCAAATAGTAAAATAACAAGCCAAAGCCAATCACAATGATCGCAACGAGGCCTTGCGCCAATAGAAAAATAGAATTATCGCGCGGCACTTCTGTTCCTAAGGTCAGAATGCCCCAAATCCCCATATTAAACAAGTCTTTGAAAACGAAAAGGTACATGGCGAAGAAAAATAGAAACAGGCCACCTTTTATTTTTTGATGGTTATAAAATTGTCCGACTCCTGGCACAATCGATAATGCAGCTGCTTTTTTGGCATGAGAAGTTTGGTTTTTCTCACTCATAACTTTGACCCCTTTCTGGTGGCTCGATTTTGAACAAACCTGTACACACTGTATTAGACGTATAAATCACGCTGATTTATGTGCCTAATACGTTGTGTCCAGACCAACTATCTTAACAATAGTCAGCTGTTCACAACGATAAACCTACTCAATCACCCCTTATTTAGCATTCGCAGCAATCGCTGATTTAATTTGCGCCACTGCTTCTTTCAAAGCAACTTTTGGCTCACTCTTGCCTGTCGCAACCGTTTGGAGTGCTGCATCAACCGGTTTCCAGACTGAATTCATTTCAGTGATCCCTGGTGTTAATTCACCATATTGTGACTGAGTCGCGATGGCAACTGTCACAGCATTTTTCTTGACTGCTTCATCCTCTGCTAAGGCTTTAACCGCAGGCACTTCTTGTGTTTTTTCGTAACGAACTTTTGAATTCGCTTCATTGGTGATGAATTTGACAAATTTTTCAGCTAAGGCTTTATTTTTTGAATAACCGCTGACATTGTAACTCTTGACGCCGATAAATGACCCCATATGTTTGCCATTATCAAGCAATGGCAACTCAGCGACACCATAATCGATACCCGCTGCCTTATAAGGATCAACATTCCATGGCCCAGAGATAACCGCTGCCGCTTTCCCTTCTGTAAAAAGGGAATCTAGCACATTAATCCCCTGCTCACCGACAATACCTGATGGGAACACTTTTGCATCATAAAATTGTTTGATGATGTTCTCGCCCTCAATGGCACCCGCATTATCAAGACCGATATCTTTTGGATCGTAGTTACCAGATTTATCCTTACCAGATATATACCCACCATAAGGACTTAGCACGCCTTGGGCATAATAAATTTGATCCCACAAAGCCAACAAGCCATAGCTATCCTTGGTCGTATGTGCTTTAGAATAAGTCAACCAGTCGCCAACTGTTTTGGGTAACTCACTTTCAGTGACCAAGGCTTTATTGTAGTACAAGATTTGAGTTTCAACCGCTTTTGGTAAACCATAAACTTTACCATCAACGATTTGTGACTCAATCGCAGCGGGTGTATAAATATCTTGGGTCGCCTTATCAACATCCAGTTTGGCAATCAAGCCTTCAGTGACCGCTGTGCCCACCTGGTCACCCGGAATGGTGAAAACATCCGCGCCAGTCCCAGCAGGACCATCCAAACGCATGTCTTCAATTTGACCGGCATAGGCTTTTTCAGTTACCTTGACTTTAACATTATTGTCTTTTTCAAACTGTGCAACAGCGTCTGCAATTCCAGCAGCCTTGGCTTGGTCTTCCCAAACTAACAAGTCATACTTGGCTTTTTTCTTGCCATCCGTATTGGCCTCGCCACTTGATCCATTCCCTTTGGGACCACATCCTGCCAATCCTAGCGCTGCCACACCCAGCAAAAACAATCCTGCCATCTTTTTCATCCGAAATCCTCTTTTCTTTTATTGAAATCGCTTACATGTTTATGATACACTCTTGCACTTAACTTGTCAATGGTTTTACTAAATTAATTTACTGATTTTGTGAACTTTTTTATTTGATTATCGTTGATTATCAGCTCAACTACTTGATTTTTTTGCCATATCACGCTATAAACGCCTTAATTTTCGATAAATTAATTTATTAAATCCCAAAAAAAGTGTATAATGAAGATAAAATGAAGATAAGAGGTGAGCTACTATGACCACAATTAAAGAGGTCGCGAAACAATCTGGCTTTTCACAGGCAACCATTTCCCGACTATTCAAAGGAGATGAAACCCTTTCAATTACTGAAGAAACGAAAAACATTATCATCAATACCGCATTGGCCATGGGATTTGACCGCTCAAAAATCAAGACAACTCTAGAAAAAATTGTCTTTCTGTTTTGGATTACCAAGCAAGAGGAAGTGCAAGATGTTTACTTTAGTAAGCTGCGGACAACGATTGAAAAATATGCCAAACTCAATAATATGTCCGTCCAAATTTTAACGCACGAAGCAGGTATCAATGCCATTCCCAAAAACATTTCAGGTTTTATCGGCTTGGGGAGTTTCTCGACTAAAGAAATCAAGCAGCTTAAAAAGCGTTGTCCAAATGGCGTTTTATTGGAAATCAATCCACAGCCTGAATTATTTGACACCGTTAAACCCGATAGCAGACGCATTACCCAACGGGCGATTAACCATTTTATCGCTGCTGGTTTCACTAAAATCGGCTTTATCGGCGGCACCTATCACAATCCCGATACGCGAACAACCGAGCCTGACTTGCGTGAGATCACTTTTAGGCAGTATTTGGCTGAAAAGGGTCTTTTAAATGACAAGTATATTTTTGCCAAGGGCGACTTTTCCGTGCCGCAGGGTGTCTTTTTAGCTGATGAAATGGTGCGGACATTAGGCGATGACTTACCTGAAGCGATTTTCATTTCATCAGATACCATTGCTGTCGGCGCGCTCCAATCGCTCAATCGGCACAATA
>ERZ724524.912-NODE-912-length-19417-cov-4.225338_pt1 | contig 19417 bp, 15 predicted proteins | sample MGYA00376057_ERZ724524 | MGnify/ENA primary metagenome ERZ724524 (study PRJEB28724, sample SAMN07190888) | wastewater metagenome | isolation source: influent of sewage treatment plant in Hong Hong | place: USA: Christiansburg, Virginia | collected 2016-03-01 ...
CGGGCAGCCTAACGCTTGGGGGGGCGAACGCTTCGGCTGAACGGCGGGGCAATTGGGAAGCTATCACAACGAATTGCGCTGGCAACAAAAAAATTCACGACCACGCATTTCCGCATACCAGCCTCAGTGGAGGCCGCTCAATCCAGGCATGTCAGGCCGAACAAACCCCCTGCGACCGCTGGTCGAGACGCTTGCTGCGCAACCTCGCAAAAACTACCATGTCTCGGTGATGCTGCGTCGGGCTGTGATGGCATTCGGTGTTGCGCTGGGTGTTTGGCAGCCAGCGACGGCGGTTGCCTATCCATACCTGGCGCTGCGGCCCGCTGACTTCGTCCTCGCAGGACCGGCCGATGGGCATTTGTCCTCTCTGTCTTACAATCCGGCATCCATCCGCGTCCTCTCGGGTAGTGAGGTTCTCGTCCAAGGCGGGGTTTCTGGTTTCCTTGGGCAATACCAGCGAACTTCAGCGCTGCCGATCGGCTATTCGCAACAGGGCGGCGGCGGTGGAATGGCAGCACCAGCGACGATTCGTTGGGCAAACCCGCAGACGATGGCGGCGCTGGCCTGGGATCTACGCAGCGATTCAGTGACTCTCGGTTTGGCGTTCTCGACACCAGTGATGGACTTCACTGATTATCGGACCGACAATCAGTCTCTCGATACACTCTCGACGCGCTATCACTCGGTCTACGATCACAGCTACAGTCTGTGGGGTACGATCGCCGTTGGACTCAAGCTCAAGAACTGGTTTCTCCTCGGGGGCGGCTTTAACTTCGGCTACACCCACAACGATTCGCAGTTCCTGCGAGATGGCGACACTGCGCACCGTGACACGATCGGCTGTGGCGGCGGACCGTGCGAGCAGTGGTCCAACCGCAGCGCTATCCAAGTGAACGTGGGCGCTCTCGGCTATGGCTTTTCTGCCGGAGCGATCATCGAAGCGCTGAGTGATCGTCTATGGATTGGGCTGTCGTACACGAGCCCGCTGTTTACCAACCAAGGCGACATCGTCGCGCTCGAAGGACAACCGTCCGAGCTGCGCTGGAACGACGGCACGGGCTGTTCGGGAACGCAGGTCGGAGCCCAGATCACCGTGCAGGACTCGACGCCTCGCTGCGGTGCGGCACGCTTGACCTACTCTTATCCACATGTCGTCTACCTTGGTGGGCGGCTGCGCTTTCCAATTGCGCCTGCCGTCGAAAAATCCGCCAATAGCCGTCGCCCGCGCGCTCTGGAGCTCACAAGCTGGCTGCGACTTACGATTCCCGGTCATCCCGATCAGGAGTTTCAAGTCGAGCGCTGGCTGCTGGAGCCAAGCTTGTACACACGACCGCTATCGGCCATCCCTGCGTTCGCGGTAACATTGGGATTAAGACAGTACTTTCAGCAGGTTACCTTGGGTGAAGAGCTGCTCTACGAGACCCCACGCATCGATGCGGGCACGGTGTCACCGGCCAACCTCGACGGTCACAAGATCGACTTCTCGCTATCCATGCGTGCGGCCTTGCACAAGCGTCTCTCTTTGCTGCTCAGCGTTGGAGCAACCTGGATGGTGTTCTCGCCGAACGCCGGACAGAGCTTCCGCCCCGAGCTGGCCGAAGAGTGTCGTCAGGACGGCTACGACGTGACCAGCCCGGCCTGTCAAAAGGTGCAGCATGGCCTGGCAATCCCGACGGCGGCAGGTCAATACACACTCGGCATCCCACACGGAAGCGCTGGCCTTGAGATCAACCTGTGAGGAACCCGAACCCATGATGAGCAGTCTTCACGACTCGAACCGGACGCTGCGCGGCTTGGCCTTGGTACTGTTTCCCGTTGCCTGGCTGACCGCGTGTACCAGCACCACCGACAGCAGCGGGAGCTGTCGAACCGTGGCCAACTGCCTGCTCGACAGCTCCCCAATCTGCGATGCGGCCACCCTGTCGTGCCGAGCTTGCACGATGGGTGCCGATGACACGGCCTGTAAGAACGGCCGCCCGTCGACGCCGCGCTGTGGTCCGCAGGGAAGCTGTGTCGCCTGTATCACCAACAGCGACTGTGCCAGCCGTGACCTGCGCAAGCCCACCTGCCGGAGCAATGCCTGCACTTCCTGCCGCACTTCGCTCGACTGCCAAAGTAAGCTGTGCAGCGCGGACGGAAGCTGCGCGCCGGTGTCCGAAGTGCTGTACGTCGATAATAAGAACGGCAGTTGTACCGGCAGCGACCATCGAGGCAGCGTCGACGATGCGTTCTGCACGTTGCAAGACGCGCTCACCGCGGTCACCAGCGGCGGCAAGACCCGCATCAGCGTCGCTCCGTCGAGCAAAGCCTATGCTGCCCTCAAGCTCACTGGAACCGACACGCTGACCAGCTTGACGATCGCTGGCGGAGGGAGCAAGCCAACGGACACGCGAATCGAAGGCGCAAGCGGTGAAAGCGCCATCGCCGTGATTGGTGGCACCAGCAAGCTCTCCGTCTCGATACGCAACCTAGAACTGCAAGGCGGCAGCGGTAAGGCGGGCGTTAGCTGCGAGATGGGCGCGGAGCTGTCCGTAAGCGGTGTTCGCATCCACGACAGCGGTACCGACGGTATTTTCGCCAACGGCTGCACCCTCTCGGTCGATTCCAGCCAGCTCTTTGCGAACAAGGCGAGTGGCCTACTGATCAGTGGCTCGACCTACTCACTCAGCAATTTGATGATCTGGAACAACACCATCGTCGGCATCGCGTTTGGTGGGAGCAGCAGCGGCACGATGCGGTTCCTAACGGTCTACGGCAATGGCACCCAGACCGGCTCCGCCACGCCCGGAATCGACTGTGGTGCCAGCCCGCTTGTCGTTGAGCACTCGATCGTCTTTGATAACTTGCTCCGCGCCAGCGGTGGCAACATCAGCCTCGATCAGCAGCTCACCGGGTGCATGCTTAGCAACGTCGTCACCAACGACAAGGTCATCTCTGGATCGATCTACAAAACGGCCGTGGACTTTGTCCAGCCTGCCGGGGATACCGCCAGCATCGACCTACACCTCATCAAAGACAGCCCGAAAAACCGCGACTGCTGTGTCGACAAGGTGCAGCAGAGCCCGGTGTCGTACGATTTCGACGGAACCTCCCGACCCCAAGGCCCAGCGGCTGACGTGGGCGCACACGAAGTCCAGTAACATCCCCCGGTCACGAGCCCACAAGCTGCGGACACAAAAAAGCCACCGCGTTCAAATCGAACCGGTGGCTCTGGAGCGGGAGACGGGATTTGAACCCGCGACTTTCAGCTTGGGAAGCTAACACTCTACCACTGAGTTACTCCCGCGAGACAGTCTGAGGATTACTGCGCCGGACCGGCATTCGTCAACAAAAACCATCCGTGACCGGTTCTTGCCGGGCGACGACAAATGCAAAGCATAACGTGATACGCTAACCAGCCATGGCAGAGAGCCGCAGCCCGCGCAAGCCGACCCGTACCAGCGGCACCATGCGGATCGAGACGGTCAGCGCCAAAGATCGCTCATGGCTGCGAACCGGCATCCTGGTGGTCGCCGTGGCACTCGGTGGCGCGGCGATCGGGAGCCTGGGATCGCAGCTCCTGGCTCGCTTGACCGTTCAGTCGTCGAACCGAGGGGCTGTCCACAAGGCCCCACTCCTGCTGCTGAAATCCAACACACCCTCTGGCCAGCTTGCCGAGATCGATCAGGCGCTGCTCGTCCACGACTCGGCGACAGCGATCATCCTATGTGATGAAGCGCTGCGCGGCAGTCCCGGAGATCCGCAACTGATGGCTCGGCGCAAGCGAGCCGAAGAAGAGCAACTCGATCGCTTCCGCCTCGAGATGATCGAGCAGGCCATCTCACGACGCAACTATGCGGCGGCAGCGGCACTGGCCGAGGAAATCTCCGCAGCATCCCCTCAACGTGTCCAAGCGACGACGCGACTCCAGGCCGTGCTCGTGCCATTCCTAGACGGACTGCTCGCCGAGGCAGACCGCGCCGCCAAGCTATCGCTGTGCAACGAAGCCCGCGCACTCCTTTCGCAAGTCCTTCAGCTCCACCCACAGAACGGCCGAGCCCAAGAAATCCTCGCATCCTGTCCGACCAATTCCACAGGTGGCTAACCCCAGACTCCGTGCGTTGCTGGCGCAGGCTGTCGTTGACGCAGACTTGGTCCGGAAGCGTCATGACACCATCGGCTTTCGCCAGCTCTTGGTCGCGCAAGGGAATTGCCGCGTCGCATTCTCCGACGCACTGCGTCGTCGCGGAATTCTCAGCCGCTCACTCCTTGCCGTAGTAAGATGGCCTCCTCTTTGGGGTCATTCCCCTGCGACTGTTAGAGGAGACAGACCCCGTAAGCGTCACTGTTTTGCCCCTACTGAGGAGCTGTGTATGTCCAACGCATTTTCCAACGTAAATCGTTACTTCGCCAAGGCGGCCCAAGTCCTTGCCCTCAGCCCCGAAACGGCTGAACAACTGATGACTCCCTTTCGTGAGCTGCGCGTCGAGTGCAGCATCCGAATGGATGACGGGAAAATCCGCACCTTCGTCGGCTACCGCGTTCAACATGACAACGCTCGCGGACCCTTCAAAGGCGGACTCCGCTACAGCCCTGACGTAGATATCGATGAGGTACGTGCGCTCGCTTCACTGATGACCTGGAAGACCGCAGTGGTGGGAATTCCGTTCGGTGGTGCCAAAGGCGGAATCTGTGTCGATCCCGCCCAGCTCTCCAGCGGGGAACTAGAGCGGCTGACCCGGCGCTTTGTGCAGGGAATTCACCTCGTCATCGGCGACAACGTTGATATTCCTGCTCCCGACGTCAACACCAACGCCCAGGTGATGGCGTGGTTTATGGACGAATACAACAAGTTCCACGGCTTCCATCCCGGTGTCGTCACCGGAAAGCCCGTCGACATGTTCGGTTCGCTCGGTCGTGATGAAGCCACCGGACGTGGCGTCATGATCGCGACCGAGGAATACCTGCGAACCCAGGACAAGAAGATCTCGGATGCGACCTTCGTCGTGCAGGGCTTCGGCAACGTCGGCAGCCACTCGGCCCGACTGTTCCATGAACGCGGCGGGAAGGTGGTCGCGATTGGGGATCACACCGCCTCATATTATGACCCTGAAGGGATTAATATTCCGGCGGCGCTGGCCTGGGTGAAGGATCGCAAAATCCTCGCGGGCTGGACCGGTGCCCCAAGCATTTCGCGAGATGACATTCTGTACCAAGAATGCGATGTGCTGGTACCGGCCGCGCTCGGTGGCATCATCACCGCAGAAAACGCGGGCCGGCTCAAGTGTAAGGTCATCGTGGAAGGAGCCAACGGACCGACCACTCCTGAAGCGGACGACATCTTGCATGCACGCGGTGTGGTGATTTTGCCTGACATCTACGCCAACGCCGGTGGTGTCACCGTCAGCTACTTTGAGTGGGTGCAGAACATCCAGCAGTTCTACTGGGAAGAGACGCGAGTCCGCAGCGAGCTGGAGCGCATCATGCGCCGGGCCTTCGCCGATCTGTACAGCACCGCCCAAAGCCACCACATCGACCTGCGGACTGCGGCCTTTGTCGTCGCCATCCAGCGCGTCGCCAAGGCCACAGCCCAGCGCGGCATCTAGTCCCATCGGGGGCCCCTAGAAGACCTCTGCCTGTTATGGGAAGATACGCCGATGATGCGGCTTCCCTCTTCGGAACTGGTTGCTCCCTTCCTTCGTGCGCTTTCCATCACCGCCCGCCAACGAATCGCCACTGGTGCCAAACGCCCGGGCTGGTCTTTTGCATTTGAGTGGATGGTCGAGTCGCTTCGCCAAAATGCCAAGCGGCTGAGCGTTCGTCCGCTCGAGTCCACCCGTGCGAGCTGGGAAAAGACCGCCGCCATCGATCCCGCCATGGACGCAGTCGTCAGCCAGCCCACCAGCGTCGCGTACGTCAGCAGCGAGTGGTTCCGCCCTCGCGGCACACCACGACCCGGTGGACCGACCTTGCTCTATCTACATGGCGGTGGGTACTGCATCGGGTCTACCCACACTCACGCCGGACTCATCGCCCGGCTGACCCTGGCGCACGGCGGACAGACTCTGGCCGTGAACTACCGCTTGGCCCCAGAGCACAAGTTCCCAGCAGCACTCGATGATGCCGTGTCGGCGTATCGTGGACTCCTGGAGTCTGGAATCCCCTCCGATCAGCTCTTTATCGGTGGCGACTCTGCGGGAGGCGGACTGACGCTGGCGACCATGCTGCGGCTCCGTGACCTAGGACTCCCTCTGCCCAAGGCCGGACTCCTCCTGTGTCCATGGGTCGATCTCATGGACACAGGTGGCTCCATGCAGCGCAACGCCCCCTACGACTGGATGGACCCCAGTGCTCCGCCGGTGTGGGCAAGCTACTACTTGCAAAAAGGACAGGATCCCAAAGATCCGCTCGCCTCACCCCTGTACGCAGATTTGACAGGACTCCCACCGCTGATGATTCAGGTCGGCACCGCCGAGCTGCTCTATGACCAGATCATCAAGCTCGCCGATCGCGCACGATCCCAAGGCGTTTCAGTCGAGCTAGAGCAAGCCCCGGACATGATCCACAACTGGCACGTCCTGGCCCCGTTCTTTCCGCATTGCCAGGCCGCCATCGAGCGACTCGCGTCCTATATGCGCGCCCAGCGCTAGCATGCATTCGTCCATGCGCGCCCAGCGCTAGAGCATGCGTTCGTCGGAGGTCGCCCGGCCCACCCGACCATCGAAAAAGATCCACACAGACGCCGCAGCGCTGGCATCATGCCGCGCCGAATGATTGCCCTTACCAACGTCACCAAGCAGTACGGAGGCCAAATCCTCTTTGTGGATGCCTCTTTTCAGATCAACCCCGGAGAACGAGTGGGTCTGGTCGGTCCAAACGGTGCCGGCAAGACCACCATCTTTCGTTTGATCATGGGAGAAGAAACTCCGGATGAAGGGAGCGTAGAGCGGCCGCGTAAGCTGACCTTGGGCTACTTCAATCAGGACATCTCTTCACTGCGTGGACGGAGCGTACTGGCCGAGACCGTCTCGGGCGCTGGTGAGGTGGCCACGCTCGGCGAAGAGATGAAGGAACTAGAAGACAAGATGGCTGTCGGCTGCGATGATCTCGACGCGGTCGTGGCCCGTTATGGGGAAGTCCAAGCTCGCTATATGGAGCTTGGTGGCTACGACGTCGAGGCCCGTGCCCACACCATCTTGGCCGGACTCGGTGTCTCCGCCGAGCAGATTGCCGGCGATGTCGGGAATCTGTCCGGTGGTTGGAAGATGCGCGTGGCGCTCGCCAAGATCCTGCTGCTCAAGCCGGACGTACTGCTGCTCGATGAACCCACCAACTATCTCGATATCGAGTCCATTTTGTGGCTGGAAGAGTTCCTGCGGTCCTATCCCGGCTCTGTGGTGATGACCAGCCATGATCGCGACGTCATGAATCGTGTCGTCAAAAAGATCATCGAAATCGATGGCGGTCAAGTTCGCAGCTACACCGGCAACTACGACTTCTACGAACAGATGCGCGCCCAAGAAGCGGTGCGGCGAGAAGCAGAGTACGAGCGGCAGCAATCGATGCTCGCCAAAGAGATTCGCTTCATCGAACGGTTCCGCGCCCAGGCGGCCAAGGCGTCGCAGGTCCAGAGTCGCGTCAAGAAGCTCGACAAAATCGATCGCATTGAGCCGCCACGGCGACTGATTGAGCGGGAGTTCGAGTTCAAAAAGCCCGCCCGGGCTGGCGATGATGTCGTGAAGGTCAGTGGTCTTCGCAAAGCCTACGGCGATCGGGTCGTTCACGGTGGACTCAGTCTGCTGGTCCGGCGTGGTGAGCGCTGGGCGGTGATGGGTGAAAACGGTGCCGGCAAGACCACTCTGCTCAAGATGGTGGCCGGGGTTCTGACTCCTGATAGCGGCGAAGTGACCGTCGGTGCATCGGTCACTATGGGCTACTTCGCTCAGCATCAAATGGAGCAGCTAGATGCTACTTCCACCGTAATTGGAGAGCTGCAAGCCCACGCTCCAACCACTGGGTTGGGAGTCCTCCGCAACTTGGCAGGAGCGTTCGGATTCCAGGGCGATGATGTCGAAAAGCCGGTCCGGGTGCTGTCCGGTGGTGAGCGGGCGCGGCTGGTGCTGGCCAAGCTCCTGTTCGACGCACCGAACCTGCTGGTGCTTGATGAACCGACCAACCACCTGGACATCGCCACCAAGCGTGCACTGATGAAGGCGCTCAGCTCTTATCAAGGCACGCTCTTGTTTGTGTCGCATGATCGCGCCTTTTTGCGCTCGGTGGCGACCCGAGTCCTTGAGCTAACCGCCGCTGGACCACACGTCTACAACGGCAGCTATAACGAATACGTCAGCACCACTGGACGAGAAGCACCAGGAATGCGCGCCAGCTAAACGCTAACCGGGAACGTAATAGATCGGAGACGCCCACGCTCGCTCCTGGATCGTCTTCGGAAGCTCTGGGTCGCTGCACGGTGCGGGACGAGACGCCACGGGGAGCGAGTTACACAGATAGGTATTCCAACGACAGCTTGGGTTTTCGAGAACCCTCACGTAGTAAAAAGCGGGCTGGGTCTTGTCAAACTCTGGATCGGTCCAGGTTCCACACAGACTGTCCGAGCCGCTACCTTGGAGCGCGCAGGTCGAGACATCCACAGCCGCACCATTTGTCCGATTGCCAGCAACGTCGAACACCTTGATCTGGGCGACCCCTGCCACCAAGGTTCCCTTCACGATCTGCACCACTTGCAGTGGGGTACCGGGTCGTTTGCCATCTCCCGGATCGCGCAGCGCCTGCACCACAAAGCGGGGCACACTGCCACTGCCCAAGGATAGCGTTCCGCCCATCGGGACTCCCTTTTGATAGCCCTTCTCCACCAGGTTGGGGTCGCTACAGAGGCTGTCTGGCAGGTCGAATCCGCCGAAGAAACGCACGGTGATCCGGGGGCCACTGGTGCCAAACGTCTCCCGCCGCTTCATCGCATCAAACAAAGACGGGCGAGAGTTCTCTTCCGCCCACACTCCGACCAGGCCACCAGGGGAAAACTCCATTCCGCCAATGGTGATTCCGCCCGGCCCGAGCTGTTTTTCCGGGGTGTCATCATCAAGCCCGCGATGTCCGAGGAAGCTCGACTCCTCGACGTAGCCGGGACTGCCATTGTGGGTATCGGTACTGGCAATCAAACCCAGCGCGATCGGATTGACCCCTATCCGCTGCTGCTCGCGCAGGCCGTCGATCAGCGCATAGCGCACAAAGTCGCGCCGCGACTGACAGCCGGTACGCGCAGTTCCGCCCGTGCCAGTGCCTTCGCCACAGTCTGGGACCGACTTGCGCAGCGTCTTTTCAAAGCCGCACTGCTCATCGGGGGCACCTAGCACACCGGACAGTCCATTTTTGCACTCCGAGTCTCCCTTGTGCTGATAAATCTCGAACAGGGGCTCGAAGCTCCTCCGTAGCTCGGCCAGCTTGCGCTGATCCTCTACACTCGCACCTTCGGGGTACTCGATGCGAAACATCTTGCCGTTGCTTTCGTTCGAGTTGTGCGGAATCGCCAGCACATCACAGCCGGTGCGGGCCTGTCGACACGCCCCATCCAGCGCCTGCCACAGACCCAGCGGCGTCGGCTCCTCATAGTGCGTCACCGGCAGCGGCACCCGGTCATTGCGGAAGATCACGTTGCGATGCATCGTCGATAGACCCGGTGCCCCTGAATACTCGTACGCGACAAAGCTTGTGAACCCGCAGCTTGAACTCTTGTCGTAGGCCGACCGCGCCGCTGTTTGAAGACGAGTCCAAGTCGCAGACAGTAGCTCGCCACAACCACTGCCATCGGGCGGACAGACGTCTTCAAAGCGCTGCTTGTCGTCAATCGCCAGCTTGAAGCCCAGGTTGGTAATGGCCATGCTGCCGCCTTGACGATAGCGCTGACAAGTCATTGAGGAATACCCCTGCGCACTCGGAGTAATGCACGCTTGCACCTCTCCCAGGAACTCGGAGTGGTCGGTCACCGCCGCAAAGTCGAGCGGTCTACTGAGCCGCACCTTGCGCGTCCCCTGCCCCATCACATCGAGCGGTGGTAGCGCGATCTCCTCACCCCGGGCAAAGCGATACGCCTGCTCGGGAGTCACCCGCACGTCAAACGCATACGCATCAAAAGACAGGCTGGTGTGAACATGCAGGTCGCCGAAGAAGGCGCTGCGCAGCGGACTATGGGCCGCACAAGGATCGCGTGACTCGACGTACACCACTTCGGGCTCTGGCTCTGGTTCCGCACAGGCGGCCAAAGCCAATCCCACCATGGGAACGAGCGCATGCAGACAGCGTTGTGTGGGCATTCCTTAAGCACTCCTAAACAGCAGCAGACACCGCTCGATCGTCCAGGTCATCGCCACCGAACCCAGTGCATATCCCAGCAGTGGTGCAAGTTGCAAACGACGCAGGGTTCGCACCGGCAAGAGCAGCGCCAGCACAAACAGGAGTTGCCCCAGCTCGACTCCACAGTTAAACGACAGCAGCGACAGCGGCAGTTGTTCTTGCGGCAGACCCACCTCACGCAGGGCCGACGCAAAACCCAGTCCGTGCAGTAGCCCAAAGCACACCGCCAACAGCGCTGCCCGATAACGCGCCAACCAGGTCGGGGGTCGCAAGATCTCTCTCGCCAAAAACACCACACTCAGCGCGATCAGCGCTTCGATCAGAACCGAAGGCGGATGCACAAGCTCCAGGGTCGAAAGGGCCAGCGTCAGACTGTGTCCCACGGTAAAAGCCGTCACGGTCAGGAGCAGCCCGCGCACTGAGCCTGCCAGCAGTAGCAGCCCCAACAGCAGCAGCAAGTGGTCCGCCCCCGATAGGATGTGCCGAAACCCAAGCTGTAGGAATCTCTGTATGGTGTGCCGCGTAGGAAGTTGCGGCGACTGACGCTGGTTGGGAATCTGCAGCGGTGCCTGATGCAGTAGAGCGCTCAGGGAATCGCCATCAAGAAAGTGAATCGTCACAAGGGCTTCCGCGATCGCTGGACCAGTGACCGCCAGTTGCTGTCCGCGAAGACCCAGTGCCCCACAGTCGAGTACGTGGACCAGCACGTCGGCTGCCTCAGTCGGTTCTGCACGCAACTGGCAGTGCGATGGGAACTGCGGAATCATCGACTCGCTGCTCGGAACGCTCGGCGGCAAGATCCGTTCGACTCGAAACCGACCTGACTGCTCCTCACGCAGCGTAATCACCGTGGGCTCGAAGCTATGCGCAGAGGCCACCGAAAGAGGTGCCAGGAGCAGCAAAAGTATCCCAAGCCACAGCTTCATCGCTTGGGCTCCGGTTCCATCACAATTTGGTAGCGCGAGCGTAACGAATCAAGTGCTTGGCGACGCCGCTCCGGCCTGTGCTGTTCGTCGTAATCGAGCCGCAAGCGCTCGCGAAGCTGCGACAAAGAAGGAAGCTGTCCCGCCTGCCGTCCCATCAACTGAACCAGGTGTAGTCCATGCGCAGAGGGCAGCGGCCGCGACCACTGTCCTTGCTGCAACTGAAAGGATTCCTTGGCTAGCTGCGCGGAAAAAAGCTGCGTCAGCTCGGCTTCGCTGTGGAGGGGAAGGAGTGCGCCGAGCGGATGCGGATCCCCAAGAGCCATCGCGACAGGGCCCGCAATCGGTGGTTGGCCATGGGAAAGCTCGCTCCATAGCCGCTGGGCCACAGTCTCTGCATCAAGCGGATGGCGCTCCCTGCCAATGAATATCTGCCGCAGGGAGATCCTCTCGGGAAGCGCGTAGCGCTCGGGATGAGCCGTCAGCAGAGCGGACAGCTCACCATCGGTTGGGGGATGGCGCGGCAGCAGCGCTTCGGCCAAATACTCCATCTTCTGGATCAAGCGCCGCCGAATGATGATGTCGCCCTCACCGAGCCGCCGTCGGTTGGCTTCACGAAACAGAATCTCGGCATCTACATAGTCGCCGAGCGCCGCTGCCATCTCGGCTTCACCAGGCGGTCGACCATTCCTGCGAAGCAGCTCTGCCCGACGAGCCTCCTGAAGTTCCGCAGGCACCACAATTTGCAGAGGCGGTGGCCGGCGCATCCCTAGGTACGCGCCATAGAGCAGGCCCCCAAGCAGCGCAAAGTGTAGGAGCGGCTCAGCGAAGACCGTCTGCCAAAGGCGCGGGGTGGGAATCGACGAAGCAGCTTCCTCGGAAGGCCGACTCATGACCGCGCATCGTTTGTCAAAGCACGGCCAAGACGCAAGCCCATTCCGTCGTAGACACCTCCGGCCCGGCTCCTGCCGTGCTATTGTGAACCTGCATGAGGGAGCTACTCATCTGGGTACGTGGCCGAGTCCATCCGGCGCTTTCACAAGCAGCCGGAAGCATTGCACTGATCGCGGTGTGGACCACTTCTTCGCCTGCTCTCGCCTGCCTCAATGGGGTCGAACTCCATCGCAAGCAAGCCGTCCAGCTAGCCAATGCGGCGGAAAAGGCTCTCGCGGACGGCGACGCCAAACAGGCACTGTCCATGCTGGCAGACAAGCTGGGGTCACCCGAAGGCTACGAGCTATCCCATCAAGGGCTGCGTGCCCGACTCGAACAGTTATTTGCCGTGGCACGCTTTCGCGCCGGTGGCCAGGCCGACATAGACGATGCGATCACGGTGCTCAGGCAGCAGCTCAAGGACTCCCCGAAAAGCCCGTGGCTCAAGGTCCGCTTGGCAGAGGCACTCAGTCACAACGCCAAGGGAACCAAAGAGGCCGTGAAGCTCATCGAGCCGCTGGCCAAGGAAGACCTGATCGTCGACGCCGAAGGCTTTGCAACGCTCGCCAGGCTGCGAAGACAGGCGGGAAATGCCGAGGGAGCCACCGCCGCCCTCGAGCGGTGTAAAGCGATGGCCAAGCAACCCAGCCTCTGTAGCGATGCCCCCCTTCCGCCACCGCCCACAGCTCCGCGAACCAAAGATCCCAGCGACCTCCCCGATTGGCGATAGCCCGCACTCCGCTAGCGCTTGACAGGCACCGATGCCCCGATCACGCACCATCACGCTGCTGTGGGCTTCCTTGATCGGGATGGGAGTCGCTCTGCTTTACCCCCAAACCCCGGTCTGGGCGCAAAGCCCCGAAGCAGCAGCGGGTCTCCAGCTCATGGCGCAGTTTCAATGCAACCGATGCCACGAAGGCACCGGTCTGCCCGGCGTCTCGCAAGAGCAGCACTGCGTCCACTGTCACGAGGAGATTCTGCAAGGTACCTTCTCCATCGCACCGGACACGCTCAAGACCTGGCAAAGCCATCTGGTCAGCCTCAATGCCGTACCGTCTCTCACGGCTGCGGCCAGCCGACTACGGCGACAGTGGATCGAGTCTTTCCTGCTCCGCCCCCACGATCTCCGGCCAGGACTCCCTGCGCTGATGCCTCGGCTGGGGCTGACACCAAGACAGGCGCAGCAGATTGCCACGGCACTCGTCCCCCGCGAGGCCCAAGGCACGCCCCCTGCACCTGGCAATCCAACCTCGGGCAGACTGCTCCTTGACCACCTCGGCTGCGGAGCCTGCCATCAGTTCACCGGGGTGCCTCCCCTTCGCAACACCACCGCAGGTCCATCGGTCTCGCAAAACCAACTTCGGACTGCGATTGCCCTCGCCCCCGACCTCCGCTACACCCGCGAGCGATTCCAACCGGCGGCGCTTATCCCTTGGCTACGGACGCCGAGCCAGGTCAAGCCCGATACCCAGATGCCGCAGTTTCCACTGAGCGAGTCCCAAGCCCAGGATCTGGCGGCCTACATCTTGACCACCCCGCTAACACCGCAGCCAGCCCCAGTTCCTCCAGCACGGCTCCCCATCTTGTCGCGACGAGTATCGTTTGACGAAGTCAACGAGCGCGTCTTTCGGCGGACCTGCTGGCACTGTCACTCGACCGCAGCCTACGCCAAAGGGGATGGCGGGCCCGGCAACACGGGCGGCTTCGGCTTCAAGGGACGTGGTTTCAGCGTGACCACGTATGCCGACGTTGCATCAGGAGTCCTCGATGATCAGGGCAACCGGCGCAGCGTGTTTGCGCCACTACCCAATGGGACGCCACGGCTGCTCGCCGTACTGCTGGCGCGACACAAGGAACTGGCCGGTGAACAGGCCCCAGGGCTGCGCGGGATGCCACTCGGTCTGCCACCGCTCTCTGCCGAGCAAATTCAGCTCGTCGAGTCGTGGATCGCGCAGGGTCGTCCCCAGTAGTTGTTCGAAGAGGCCACACCCTGGACAGGCGGTTTTCTGGCTCACCTTTCGCTAGTATCACGCCGAGGACAACTGAATCATGATACGTGCCCAGGATGCGCTGTAGCTGGCCCATCGCCTTTGTCCTCCTGCTGTCTGCGGGAACTGTGCATGCTCATCCGCAGTTTGCCTTGTCTACAGTGAATCGTTACGGACGGTTGGTCCTACTCCCAAACAAGCTGCTCTTCGACTACTCCCTGATGGTGGGGGAAGTCCCAGCGGAGCAGCTCCAGCGCACCGCCGATCTCGACCGGGATGGCAACCTCTCCGCAGCGGAGCTGAAGTCACTCGCCGAACAGCTACGCCGGACCATTGAGAAGGACGTCGGTCTTCGACTGGATGGAAAGCCACTGCCACTCACCTGGACTATGCAGCCGCTCCAGCTCAAGCGGCCAACGACCCAGCCGAACCCGGCCCCCTTTGCCCTGGAGCTGTCTGCCGAAGCCGCCCTCCTGGACGACCGCCAAGCCCATCAGGTTGTCGTCGATGACCGCGCCGATCTGCCCCCGGTAGGAGAAGTCGAGCTGCGTATCGAAGACAGTCCCGAGGTCACGGTACTTTCGACGACCAGCGGCAACTTCAAGGGCGACACCAACACGGCACCCACCACCGCACCTCCGCCGGTGGCGATGCTGTTTCGACAGTTCGGCCCACCTCGTTCGCTGCTCTCCGACCGCTCCGTCACCCTCCGTTATCAGCGCCGGCCAGAGCCCATGCCACCTCGTCGTTCACCGTGGTCCTATTTGTTCGGCGTCACCGCTCTACTGGCCCTACTCGGGGGCACCTGCGCAACCCGCAAGCTTCTCCGCCACTGACCTAGGCGGCCAGTGCCTGCGACCGAGCGAAAACCGGCCTCTGGCAGATGCCTATCCGAACCACACAGTCGTTTCGCCAGCTTAGCCATCGTAGATAAAGATTTCCGCGCCTGGGCTATGCTGTCCGGCTATGCAAGAGACCCCACTCGCCCCCTTAGCATTCAATCCCTATGATCCAGCGTTTGTCCGCGATCCATTTCCAACGCTGAAGCGATTTCGCGAAGAACAGCCCATCTACTACTTCGAGCCCGCCAAGGGTCACATCTTCTTCCGCTACCGCGACATCATGGCGCTGTATCGGGAGCCGCGCCTCATCAACGATCCGACCCTCGGAGCAGGGTTTCCTCCCGAGCTGCGGGCGGCCTTCCCCGACTTCGTCAAGATCCGTGAAAACGATCTGTTTGTGGTCAGTGCAGCGGCCCATGCCCGCATCCGTAGGCTGGTCAATCCGCTGTTCGGGCCGCGTGCCATTGAGGATCATCGGGAGCGAGTAACCCAGGTCATCCGGGCGCTGGTCGACTCGCTGCCGCAGCAAGGAGTCATCAACTTCTTCCACGATATGGCCCTGAAGTATCCGGTGCGCATCATCTCGGCGATCCTCAACATCCCAGCCGGTCAGGAGTCGGTGTTTTTGGACATGGCTGACGCCTTGATAAACACAGTGATTCCGGGTCTTCCCCCGGAGGTGTTCGCATCGTATATGCCTGCGATCTCCCGTGGGCTGGCGCTGGTGACGCAGTGTATCGCTGAACGACGGGCCCAGCCGATTCCCGGTGATTTGCTCAGCCAGCTTATCGCCGCCTGCGACAATGACGAACGCCTCAGCGATGGTGAGTTGGTCTCGCTGGTCGCCGCCCTGCTGACCGGAGGCTCGGACACCACCGTCCACCTCACCACCTATACGCTGATGGAGCTACTGCGGCACCCCGAGCAGCTCGCCATCGTGCGCAGTGATCCCCAGATGGCCAAGCAGAGCTTTGATGAGACGCTCCGCTACAACTCGTTTGGCCGCGGTGCCGGACTGCCACGCTTCGCCAGCGAGAGCTTCGTCTACGAAGGAGTGCAGATCCATCGCGGCCAGCCGGTATTCCTCAACATGCTCTCTGGCTTCCGCGATCCAGAGTTTGTGCCCGATGCCGACGTGTTTGATGTCCGTCGCCGCACCAACTCGAGCCCATGGTTTGGGTTCGGACCCCACTTTTGCATCGGTGCCTCCCTCGCCCGCATGGAGGCCGACATCGCCCTGCAACTGTTCCTGGCCCGCTATCCGCACATCGAGCTTGCCGGAGAGCCCGAGTACGGCACAAACCCGGTCTTCCGCGACATTGTGAACTTGCCGGTTCGAATCAGCCACGGGACGAAAGCAGCAGCGTAAAGGTCGTGCCGCTGGGGCTGGTGGTGTAGCTTACTTCGCCACCGCTGCGCTCAGCGACTGCCCGCACGATGGCCAGGCCCAAACCCGTGCCACCGCTATCACGGCTGGTGGTAAAGAACCGCTGAAATAGCCGCGCTTGGTTGGCGGGACTGATTCCTGACCCCTGATCCGTCACTTCGATCCGGAGTCGATCGCGGTCCGCAGACACCCGGACCGTGACCGGTTTGCCTTCGCCGTGGCGCAGCGCGTTTTCCACCAGGTTCACCACCGCAGAGCGCAGGTGTTCCACGCTGATCAAGAGCCTCGGCGGGGGGCTGTGCAGTTCGAACTTGGCGCTCGGATAGCGACTGGCCAGCGCCGAAAAGAAGTCTGCGGTCGCCACGCTCTCGGTTGGTTCAGGCGCGTTCTCGATCTGGGCAAGCTGTAGCAGGCGAAGGACCAGACGCTGCATGCGTGCCGCATCGGCATCAATGTTATCGGCAAACTGACGCCGCTGCTCATCCGTCATCCCTTCCCACTGATCGCGCAAAAGCTCTGCTGCCCCCCGAATCGCGGTGATGGGAGTCTTGAGCTCATGACTGACGTTGGCCGCTAGCTCGGCACTATAGTCGGCGCGCTCACGCAACTTGCGGGTCATGACTTCGAGAGCAGTCCCCAGGCTCCGGATCTCGCTCGGTGCCCATGCGCTGCCCGGAAGCGGGGGTGCCGAGCCACCCTGGGCGATGGTCTGCGCGGCCCTGGTAATCGCCCGCAGGGGACGCACGATCAGGGCAGCGGACACAAAGCTCACCAAAAAGGCGGCCAGCAGAGTCGCTGACAGGGCCAACAGGAGTCCCCGCCGGTTGTGCCACAGCGAGGTCCGGGCATCGAGGCTGGTGCGCGACCCACGAATCACCGCCACCACCTTTCCTTCCGAAAAGATCGGCAGCGCTGTAAACAGTCGCACCGCTCCACGACTCCGCACCTCGGACAGGGGCGGCAGCGGTTCATCACTGATTCGCTCGCGTACCACAGCGGAATAGCGACCGAACAGCGCCCCGGCGACTTCCGGAAGGTTGTCCATGCACAGACCCCCTTCCCCCCGCGTGGTCGCCACCACACAGCCCTGCGCATCGAGTACCCGCACCGCGCTCAGGTTGTAGACCTGCATGCGCTGAAGCATGGGCTCAAGCCGCTTGCCCGCCCGCAGCTCCGGCGTATCCACTTCTGGTGCGACCCGCAGCGGATCGGTCTGCGGGGGCAGCGGACCGCGCTGTAGATTGCTCACCGGCTCAATCGGGATAAACGGCTCCGTTTCCTTGCCCGGCTGACGGAAGGGGGGAGAACCGAACTGTGGATCGATGCCGCGCTCGATGAGCCACAGCTCCCGCCACATCTCGCCCACCGCAATCGACTGTGCAATGAGCTGCCGCTCGGTCTGCCGCACCAGATGGTTTTCATAGATGCGCAGCCCGAGCACTGCCAACAGCGGCACAAGCAGCACAAACGCATTCGCCCCGAGGAGCAACAGGTGGATGCCCAGGCCGCGACCTCTCACCTTCACAGATCCTCCTTGAGCCGGTAGCCGAGTCCGTAGACCGTCTCGATCGGATCGGCACCGAGTGCACCGAGCTTCTGGCGAATCCGTCGAATGTGGCTGTCGACCGTGCGCTCGGTGATGACATGACCGTGTCCATAGGCCCGGTCGACCAGCTCGCTGCGCGAAAAAACCCGCCCAGGGGCCGCCAACAGCGACAGGAGCAGCGCAAACTCGGTGACCGTCAGCACGACTTCGTTGGCAAGCCAGGTGCAACGATGCCGGTGCAGATCCATCTCCAGCGCGCCTCGCCGCTGAATGGGAGGCTTATCCGCAGAAATGGGCTCCGGGGTCAGCCTCCTCAGCACCGCTTTGACCCGAGCCAGCAGCTCGCGAGGACTAAACGGCTTGACCAGATAGTCATCGGCCCCCAGCTCCAGACCGAGCACCCGATCCAGCTCCTCATCACGACTCGATACAAAGATGATCGGGAGCCGACTCTTACTGCGAACACGACGACAGACTTCTAGTCCATCAGACTCTGGCATCACGATGTCGAGCACGATCAGGTCAATGCCACCCGCCTCGAACTTGGCGAAAGCCTCGGCCCCGTCCTTGGCCTCGACGACCTGGAAGCCGCCCTGCTGGAGCGTAAAGCGCATCACATCGCGGATGTGGCCATCGTCATCGACCACCAAGACTCGGCTCATGGGGCTACCTTACTCCGAGCGCACGGCTCTTGGCTCAAGGCTTGTTGATTTGTCCGCACCCGCCCGGTAGTAGCTGCCGGTTAGATCGACCGTGTACGCAATCCGCACCGTGGCCGCGCTCGACAGGAGCTGCTGGTGCAGATGGATGCTCTTACCAGGGGTTGGGATGCGCTGCGTAAACTCTGCTTCGGCCCCAGAGTCCACGGTGCCCAGGCTGCCACCTTCCCACTGGTAGTTGAACACCTGCGGCAAGCTGAGCGTCACATAGAGGTCGTTGACGTTCCAAGAGGCTGCCGGGAAGGTGTAATCGAGTCGCCCCGACAGGGCATAGCCACCTTGCTGTTCGGACAGGACCAGTTCCACCCGCGCCGACTCATCACCGGCCCGGGCGGGCGTCACTGGCAAAGAGACCGTGCCCCCCGTCCTTTTGAACGGAACACTGGCCCCGTTTACAAACACCTTGTCGAGCGTCTGCTGGGCCGGAATCGCAAAGTCGATGGTGCGGGCACCTTCAAATTGCAGGGCATACAGCACCCGCACGATCCGCCGACCTTCCAGCGTCGACACCACCGAGGCATTGGCAGTGGTGATCACCGGCTCAATCGGTGGACGAATCGCGGCTTGCTTGGTCGCAGCGGCTACCTTGGAATTGCGGTCCCACAGCACCTCGAAGCGATTGGTCTGCGGATACAGTGTGTAGCCGTCTCCTTCTTCGATGCGATCGGAGTTCCCCAGCGCAAACAGGTTTTCATCAAAACGAAGCTTGAGGAACGCCAGCGCCGCCGA
>ERZ724524.924-NODE-924-length-19284-cov-4.375683_pt1 | contig 19284 bp, 13 predicted proteins | sample MGYA00376057_ERZ724524 | MGnify/ENA primary metagenome ERZ724524 (study PRJEB28724, sample SAMN07190888) | wastewater metagenome | isolation source: influent of sewage treatment plant in Hong Hong | place: USA: Christiansburg, Virginia | collected 2016-03-01 ...
GCTCCCCCAAGCGCAGCGTGATCAAGTCTGCTCCGCCATCGGTTACCGTCGCTGAAGAACCCACACGCCCCCGTTCCCCACGCGTTTCCTCAGTTTTTATCAATAGATTTTCTCGTGGACAAAATTTAGCAAAAAGGTCTCTGTGGACGATTCCTCGCTCGTGGGCGGCAGCTAGCGCGGCTGCAATCTGGGCCGTCAGGTCTATGACTTCTCCTCCGGGAAGCGGAGCGCCTCGGCGAATTCGCTTGCTCAGCGTCTCACCTTGTAGAAGCTCCATCACGATGTAGGCACCACCGTCGGGAAGCTGTCCCGTGTCAGAGACCAGCACGACCCCCGGATGGTCGATCCGATTGACTGCACGGGCTTCGTTGATGAAGCGCTTCACGGTGTCTGGATCGTGCGAATAGCGCGCATGGAGAACCTTGACCGCGACACGTCGCTCGATCGCCTCGTGTACTCCTTCAAAGACTGCGCCCATTCCGCCCGCCCCCAGCTTGCGCAAAATGCGATAGGGACCGATCCGCTCCGGTAGGGCTGGCTCGACACGACGAAGGAAGGCCGCGCTTCCTCCCGCGGAAGGATTCTCCTCATCGTTGTTAGGCTTGGGGGTACTCTCGGACATCTAGCAGGTTCTGGTGCATATCCTGCGCCAAGCCTCATTCGGTCGGTGTCTTCGACGAGGCTTTGCTTCCTTTGGCTGGTTTCATCGATTGCAGGGGTTAAAAAAACTGTGCGAGCGCAGTGCGCGAGCAGCGCGGGAGCAGACAACGGCTCCTCTGCTGCGTAACGTCCGGCGTGCGAACCGCGATTCACAGAGTGCTGGAGTTCCGCAAGGGACAGTCGCGGGAAACATGCCTCTGGCCAGAGACTTGCACTAGCCAAGGATGCAGGGCGCTACCTACACGGAGTGTGGGAGCGACACTCCTTGAAGGACTTGGTGTGGAACAAACGATCGCAAACTATACGCTGCTGCGGCTGCTCGGGCGTGGTGGGATGGGCTCGGTCTATGAAGCACGGCAGACAGCACTCGAGCGGCGCGTGGCCATTAAGGTGCTGCACAAAGAGTTTTGCGAAGATACCGAGGTTCTCAAGCGCTTCATCAATGAAGCACGCGTCGTCAACATCATCGGACACCCCGGCTTGGTGGGCGTCTCAGAGTTTGGACAGACCAGTGAGGGGGCTCCCTTCATTGTCATGGAGTACGTGGAAGGAGTCACGCTGCGGGAGTGGATACAGCGTCAAGCGGGCCGGATTCCTATCGAGAAGGTGGTTCGGTTGTCACGTCAGCTTGCATCCACGCTGGCGGCTGCGCATGCCAAGCAAATCGTGCATCGCGATCTTAAGCCGGTGTAAATGGCTTAAGAAAGTATCGTCGAGCAGTGAGTTTTTGATGATGGCTGGGAAGTACGCGGGAAAGGTAGGAAAACTGCATTTGTCGTCAAAAGCACTGCATCGCTTTTCCGTGCTTGGCTGGACGCGGGCGCTGACGATAATCTCGCGGTCAAGGCTACGACGATACGCCACCTGGGAAACGACCATGACCGATTCCGCCCGCAAGAGCGCCACCATCAGCCCGACCGCGCACTACACGGGCCAGGTCTGGCTGCGCAACGGACTCTCCGACGAGCGACTACGTACGCCGCAGGGCAGCCTCCTGTACCGCCTCCTGCAGCCGCTTATGTTCGCGTCATCTACGGTCGGCGGACCGACGCTTCAGGATTTCCTGCTCGCCCGCCACGAACTCATCGACCTGCGTCTCGCCGCGGCAATCGATGCGGGAAACATCACGCAGGTCATCGAAGTCGCCGCAGGCCTGTCGCCACGCGGCCTGCGTTTCGCGAACAAGTACGGTTCGCGCATCAGCTACATCGAGGCGGACCTGCCGGGCATGGCGGCGCGCAAGCGGAACCTGCTCGGCGCAACAGCCAGCCCGCACCACCGCATCATCACAATCAATGCGCTTGCCGATGACGGCCCCGATTCACTGGCCGCGCTCGCCGCGACGTTGAACCCGACGCAGGGCGTGGCAATCGTGACCGAGGGACTGATCAATTATTTCGACGCGGACAACGTGACTGGGATGTGGCGACGCTTTGCCGGCGCACTCCACGATTTCCCACAGGGCCTGTACCTCTCTGACATCCACCTCTCCGGGGTGAATAGTGGCCTGGTCACCAACGCGTTCAGGATGATGCTGTCAACCTTCGTACGTAGTCGGGTGCACCTGCATTTCGACACCGCGCAGGACCTGAAACAGCAACTGCTTTCCACTGGATTCACTTCCGCTGCCGTGCACGACCCGCATGACTTCGCCGCGCAACTCGAGTCCTGCAAACCGCGCTGGGCCGGCCTGGTGCGGGTGATCGAGGCCCGGACGGGCTGAGGTTGGCAATCACTCCCCAGGGCCATGGAAGCGAGCCGGTGCCGCCAGTGACTTCGACGCTTCCTATGATTAGGTTGGGAATAGGAGGTGCTTATGCGGTACATCGGTTCTTGGTTGCTCGCACTGGGACTACTCCTTGGCGGTTGCTCATGCGGAGGGCCGTCTGGCGGAGTCTGTGGGTACGGCGGAGTGCTCTATTCCGTCGGTAGTTCGTTTCCGGCCAGCGATGGCTGCAACACCTGCACCTGTCTGGCTGGCGGCTCGGTCGCCTGTACCGAAAAGGCCTGCTTGGTTGTTCCCGACTGCGGAGGAGGAGGCGGTGTGCCCGACCAGAGCTGCGGCTTGATGCCGGATTTGGCGAGCAGCGATGCTGGCAGCGATGTCGTGATGTGCGGTACGTCGCCTATCGTCTTCCCCAGCTTTGACAAGACGTGCAGCGACTCGAGCCAGTGCAGCTTTGGCACCCACCAAATCAACTGCTGCGGCAGCCAGCTCGCCATCGGCTTCAACGTCGCGGAGGCTTCGCGCTTTGCCACCGACGAGAAGCAGTGCCGTAGTCAGTACCCGCCGTGCGCCTGTCCCGCCGCTCCAACCAAGACCGAGGACGGCCAGACCTGGGACGGCGTAAAGACCATCGTCGCCACCTGCACCGCCAAAGGCTGCATGACCACCCTCAAGTGAGCAGTCTTCCACCCCTCCGAGTCTCCCCTTGCGCCGGTGAGCATGATTCACCAACAAAGAGCGCGGACAGAAGGCTGAGCGGACCTCGAACAAACGGAAGCTGGCGAAGTGTGAAGCAAACAGTCCGGGCCTGAGTATCGAACAGAGAGATGATAAGGAGTCGTTTGCGCAGAGGCCCTGCCCACAGGCGATGCGCGTGGTGGCTCTGACGGAGGCACCCGGACGGACCGCGAGCGCTACTACTCCGCCCGCATGTGACGCGCAACCAATCTTGCAGTGATTCGGTCTGTTTTAAGATGTGTTCCTTCCTTCGCTGATCGATTGGGAATCTAGCGCGGAGTGATCATCATCGGCAGACCGTTTTCGAGTCCGAGCGTGCCCTTCATGACCCAGCGCGGCGTGTAGCCAGCACGGAGTTTGAGTGTGAAGCGCTGCGCCAAAATGGCAAGGAGCAAGTGGCTCTCTAGCAGAGAGAAGTTGTTGCCAATGCAGATGCGCGGACCTGCTGCAAACGGATGGTACGCGTAGTGATGACGCGCCCCGTCCCGCTCGCGAGTCCAGCGCTCCGGATCGAACACTTCGGGGTCTTCCCAGAACTGCGGATGCCGGTGCGTATAGTACGGTGACAGCATCACAGCCGCACCCTTTGGTATGTCAAAGCCCGCAAGCTGGTCAGAATCGAGTGCGTCACGTACGTAGAACGGTGCCGCCGGATAGAGCCGCAGCACTTCCTTAACTACTTGCAGAGTATAGGGAAGCTGTCGGAGACATTCGACGGTAGGAGTACGTCCAGCGAGCACCCGATCGAGTTCCTGGTGCAGCCGCTCCGTCACCTGCGGATTTGTCGCCAGCGCATACCACGTGAACGCCATGGTACGCGCCGTGGTCTCGTGACCCGCAAAGAAGGTGGTGATCGACTCGTCGCGCAGCAGGCTCTCCGACATCGCTTGGCCGGTGTCCTCATCGCGTGCCTTCATAAGTCGGGAGAGCAGGTCATCGGGCCACTGCGCTTCCGCTTGTCCATGTCGTTGCGTGAGGATCGCGCCGATCGAGCGATGCACCAGTTCCCGTGCCGCTACGTACTTGCGGTTCCTTCGGGTGGGCAGCCACACCGGGAGCGGCACACTGGTCACCCGTTCGCCAACGAAGGAGACCATCGTCTCGACGGCGTCCTTCATCTGCTGGATCGACTCCATCGTCTCTGTGCTAAACATCGCCTTCAAGATGATCGAGGCGGTAACGAAGGTCATCTCCTCGGCGATCTCCACCTCCGTCCCTCGTTGTGCTAGCTCTTGCCAGCGCTCGACGAGACGCGTGCCGTCTCGAATCATCAGCTCCGCATACGCCTGCACTCCCTTTGGCGTATAAAAGGGGGCCATCAGCTTGCGTTGCCGACGCCACAGATCCCCGGTGCTCGCAACCAGTCCATCTCCGAGTAGGTACTTGCGCACGGCGTCATAGCTGGCGCGCTTGTCGTAGTTTTGTCGATTGCCAGCGCAGACGCGCTCCACCACATCGGGGTGCATCGCGAGGATCAGCCGACGACTACCAATGCGCACCTGGAACACGTCCCCGTGCTCCTTCCAAAGCATCCCAATGAAGGCCAGGAAGCCATGCCTGCGAACGCCACTCAAGAACGGAAGGAGTCCAGGGCCAGGAGGCTGCCTATCTCTTCCAGTGGCACTGTGTGAATCAGACTGGTGCATATTGATTTAGATGGTACGTGCTCACGGCCCTTCAAACACCTTTTCTTAGTTGTCAGAAGCAAACTCCGTCTCTCGCACGCTCCCAAAGCAGGCTCATGCGATCATCGCGTTGGGCGCTGTCAGGCTAGCGGAAACCGTTCGAGCAGCGATTTCCCCGCATTGTTCAGACAGGAGAGGGGAACTCCCAGCAGATTTCTCGACGGGGTGCGATCGTAAGCCGGTCAACATTATGCTTAGTGCGGATGAGACCAGCGGAGAGCTGGAGCGGGTCAAGATCCTAGACTTCGGAATCGCCAAGCTGGGAACCGAGAATACCAGTCAGACCAAGTCCGGAGTCCTGATGGGAACCCCGGCTTATATGTCCCCCGAGCAGTGTCGCAGTGCCCGCAGCGCGGTAGACCGCAGCGACGTCTACGCACTGGGTGTCATCATGTACGAAATGGTCGCGGGAGAGACCCCTTTTAAAGGGGGACCGGCCCTCCTGATGGCCGGGCACCTGACCATGGACCCGCCCCCGCTGAGTGGTCGCGTACCCAGTGCTCCGCCCGAGCTAGCCGCGCTGATTCATCGCATGCTAGCGAAGAACCCAAGCGATCGACCTACTGCGGAAGAGGTCACTCGCAGCCTGGCCCCAAACACGGGCTCTCTGGCTGTCGTCACTCCGCCCAGTGATTCACCATTCCTGGCACCGCCATCGCTTGGCCCCAGTCCGGGCGCAGAGACGCAGCTATCCAAGGCAACCAAGCCTGCACAGGCTCGATTCGCTGCTGTGCCAATTCAACAGCAGCGCACGCTCATCTTCGGTGCCGCGCTCGCCGTGCTGCTGCTTGGGATTGTCGGAGTCACCACTGTCGTTCTGATAAGCGGAGGGAGCCACCGTGCGCAACCGGCAAACCCCGTCTCGGATCTTTCGTCCCCGTACGATGCTGGCGAAATCCCTGACGCCATGACGGATGCGGCGGTTTCAGACAGTGGCACACGCTCCGAACTCCCTTCGTCGACCCCCAATCCAAAAAAGAGAGCCAAAACGGAGCGTGGAAACTCAATGAGCAAGGGCAAGGGGGCGACCGCTAAGAAACGGGGATCTCGCCACTCCACAAAATGATCGTTCTGACGCTGCGGGGCTGCTCCGTTGTCGTCAGTCCGCCGTACAGCGGTACGTATCCGAGGTATTGCTTCGGTGCCAGGATCATGAAGTTTTGCTGGTCGCGCAGAATCAACATGACTTCCAGATGAAGACCTTGCCGAGTAAGCAAAGGAAACAGTCGCTGCGTGAGACGAGCCACTGCTTCTTGAGACCACGGCTTACCGTAACCCGTGAGTGCATCATCTGCGAACAGCTTGACCGAGATTCCGGAAACCGGCACTTGGGAAATGCTCCCAAGGACTGCACCATCACCGATCTTCCACTCACCGATGTGAACCCCGCGTGAGCGCAGCGTCCTTTCCATCACCAAGCGCGAGACAGAGACTCCAAGCTCTGGATAGAACTGCTCGAACAGAAAATGTACGGTCGAAAGGGTCCGAACTCCGAGCAGACTACGAAGTTGGTCGAGCGTAGCTGGCCAGCTCGCAAACAGGGACGTATCGCGCTCGGGAAACTGACCGTGAACCAAGTCACCGAGCAAGTGATGGGACAAGAAGTTTAGAAAACCAGAAAGGGAGTCGTCTGATTGCCGAGCCAAGACCCGCTGGAAGTAAGAAGGCAGAAGACTCTGCGGCGCCAGCAGTCCCAAGTTGAGAGTGACCACTGCTCGTCGATGGGGAGACTCGAAAAACTGCACCGCAGCCACCACGTTGTCTTGATGTGTAGTGGTGGCATGGCTCCGAAACTCGATCGCTTCATCGCCATACCCGATCGATTGAAGCGCATCGTGCAGCGCTCCCAGCGAGAACTTCGTAGCCCGCGCCGCGATCTGCTCTTCCATCCGTGCTACAGAGGAGAGCGCCTGCACGAAAGGAGCTTGGCTTGCTGGTTGCCCAGGCAGCTCACGGGGGTCCGCCATGTCAGCGCTCGCTCTCTGCCAAGAATCGCGTCAGATCCGCGCGGCAGAGCCTACGCAGCGTCTCAGTGGCAAAGTCGCTCTCTTTGCTCATGAAAGGAGTGAGCTTGTCACTGTGCTTCACCAGCGCGAGCAGATACTCCACAAACAACGACGGCAGCAGTTCCGCTGCATCCACCCGCGCTAGCTGCTCGGAAATGTGCTGCGCCACAATCGCAGCACGTGCGAATCGCCGCTTCCTTGTCAGCGATACAAAACCCGCGACCGCTTGCAGCAGTGCGGCCAATTTTGGATGAATCGGAATCGTCAGCGTATCCCCAGTCACAGGCAGTGTGGCGCTCGCGGAGGTCGCACTTTCATCCTCTGCTTTGGCTATCAATGGTTCGGAATCTGCATCGTCTGGGTCTTCGTGGTCAGAGGACTCGCCTTCTTCATCGGCTGGTTGTTCTTCTTCTTTCTCCTGTTCATGATCTGCCCTGGATGACTCGTCCTCGTCACTATCCCCATCCTCGCCTCTGGAACGGTGGGAATCCCCACTGTCCGATTCACCAGATCCGAGGTCGCCTTCCGGACTGTCATCGTCCACATCACTCCGATCTTCGTCTGGTGTAGAGATCTCATCTGCTGGCGGAGGTGGCGCGGGAATCACAGAGGCTCGCGACAGATCCCAATCTGTGCGCTCCTCGCTGGCCGTTGCCATGGTTTCAATCAGTGCCAACAGATGAAACAGTGGTTGCCGACAGCGCAGCCCTGGCAGAACTTCCTCCACGCAGCCAAGGAGTCTCTGTCCACTCTCCAGCGCCGTCTGCTGAACGGGCCGAATCCAGTCCGCGTTCCACTTTGACCAGACTGCATCCTTCTGCCGCTCATGATGTCTCGCCTGATTGACGATGCCATCAAACAACCAGCGCAGAGACGAGTCGAGGTGACGTTCCTTTTTGTGGCTTGGACTTAGGAATGCGAAGTTTTCTTTCAGCGCACGCTGGATGCAGTCAAAGATCAGCGGTAGCGCAGTCACTCCTCGCTCAAGGAAGACGCCAAACAGATAGCAGCCGATCGTACGGACGTCGTACAGACGCTCAGACCAGAGCTTCTGCGCACCTTCCGCTGCTTGCAAGAAGCGATTGTGACCGGCATGCGATAGCACTTCATCCAAGCGACGGTCATCCAGACTTAACTCACGAGCGCCAGGCTCAGTCAGGGTGTGTTCCAGCGGTTCTGTGATGATCATGCAGCACCCACTCCAACTGCTCCGGCAGCGCTCGAACTTTCGGCGGTTCCCGAATTTTCGGCGGCTCCAAACACAGATGGGTTTTGCAGTAGATTCGAATCGACTTGGATGCCCTCTTGGCCAGCATCCACAAAACGAATGGTGCCGCCGAACACGCATCTCAATGTCGCACGAAGCTCCACCAACTTCTTATCTTGGAGCGTGATGCACTTGATCTCACTAGACCACTGGCCAATCGGTCGCGGCGTGCAGAGCCGTCGTCCACTAGGAAGCACCGGATTGCTGTTCGCCATCGCTCCGCAGCCTCGAAAAGGAAGAATGTGAACAAGCGGCAGGCAGTCATCGGTAGTTGCCAACGAGCCATCGGAGTCTGCGCTCGAGTCCGAACTGTCAGCCGGGCTAGAAGCGGCCCCAGCCACGCCTGGCGACGCTGAAAGAGGCGTACTGCGACCGCTTCTGACTCCGCGTGTGTCCACTCGGAGCTTGACCTCACCATCACCGCAGGAACACTGCATGCGGGCTCCATCACAGACCGGAGAGGGCATCAACTGCGCTCCTGGTTTCGCTTGACCTGCGCACGCAGAGCGAGATGTCCCAGCGGGGTGGCTGCGCGATGACACGCAAAGCTCAGCTTGTCCATGACGTGCAGCACCGGATCCTGGGATCGCTTCGTCAGCAGTCCTTCGCGAAACTGACGGATACACCAGTTGTGATCGATTCCTGTCGCCGTGCGTCTCGGCAATGTCGCCAGCAGATGCACACCGCGAGGGACATACTCCCTTCCCATTCTCACGCGAATCCAATCGCGAATCTTCTGCTCAATCCGGAGTAGCGATGACTGGTCCAGATCTCGCAGGTGCGGGCCGAGGAAGACCAGGAGGCTCGCGACCCCGCGATCGCTGGGCTCTGGGGACATGACTGCGCCTGCGACAAAGGGGAGAGCGGAGACAACTTTCTCGACCTCACCGGAAGCAATCGACCGACCGGCGTTGGTTGGCCAGCGTGTCCCTCCGTATATGAAGCCTGTCGCGTACTCATAAAGAAGGATTCCACAAGACCCCGGCAGCGGACGAAGGATTCCGTTGGGACCGCGCGCAGGCTGGTCCTCGACGGCAGGATCTTTCAAATGAAACGGCTTGCCCAGCGCTGGATACACGATCTGGGGCGCGAGACCACGACTCTGCAAGGAGAACAGCAGACAGCCCGCGCTCGCCACATCATAGTGCCAACAGGTTGCCGGTACGCTGCCGAGCCCGCAGCGCTCCACCCAGTCGCGCCACTGAAACTGATTTCCAATCTCCGTCACAGCACACAGCCAAGCACGAACCTCCGGAAGGGGTCGTGCCGGCCTCGCAAGCATTTCATCGCGCGCCGATGCATGCATCAGCAAGACGTCGATTCCTGGCAGGCGAGGGCTTTCCTCTACGGTACGGGTGAGTTCTTCAACGCCAATGTTCAGGAAGGTTCCGCCGTGCAGTAGCATCATGAGCAGCAGGAGCGGCTGATACTGGAGTTGCGGGTGCGAAGGCGCCGCCAGTACGCAGCCCTTGTGGCTTAAACCTAACAGGACGCCATCGGTGAACGCCCCAATGTAGACAGCTCCGGCAGCGACCGCAATCGGCATCCAACTGGGCTCCCGCTGCTCGGAACAGACTCCCAAAACTCGCTCTCCCGGCTGATAGGAATGAGACGTTGCTCCTTCCTGGGCAAGTTCGGTAAGATCTGGTTCTGAGCCTTTGGCTTTTTTATAAGAGGCTGGGTGCGGACCCACCTCAGGAAGCAGCGCTTCTGCCAGCGGAATCTCCTGTTCACCATACCACTCCTTGAGCAGGCTCTGGTAGCGCTTGGCCGTGACGATGTGGCGAGGCTGTAGGGCCTGAAGTCGTGTCGCCAAAAAGTCAGGCCCAAGGGGCGGTAGCACACAGACTGCTGCCCCCAGCTTGAGCGCAGCGCAGAGCGCGATCACCAGCTCTACAGAGGTAGGATAGATGACGCAGACAATCACGCCCGCGCCAACGCCCTTCTTCGACCACTCTGCCGCCAACTGGGTCGCTCGGAAATGAAGCTGAAGGTAGGTTAGCGAAAGAAGCGGAGCCGCTGGATTCTCGGCTGGATATAGAAAGAACGGTCGCTGTGCCAGTGGTCCCATCGCATGACGAGTCACTGCGTCATGATAGAAGTTGTAAGCGATCCCAAACTGACTCTTGGTGGGAGTCGTACTCCGTTCGCTCGCATGACGAAACAGCGCTGCGGCAAAAAGCTCTGGCTCGGCCAGACTGCGCTCGATCCAGGTCCGGTCTCGTACGATCCCATCGCCCGACTGACTGAGCTGCTGACGAATCGCCTCGAAGGAAAAGTCACTAGACATCAAACTCCCTCCCTACTTCAAGAAGACCCGGCACTCGCGGACGTCATTTTCCTTCACGCCGGTGCGCCCCAGTGGAACCGTGATGCGCCAGGGTAGCGCCGGCTTCAACCACACTTTCCAGCTTGCGGTCGGCGCGGTGTAGAAGAAATATAGAGCCATCGCTTTGCCCTTCTCACTCTTCACCCAGAACTTGCGGGTCTCTCCGGGACGAGGTTCCAGCGTCAGTGACTGTAGTACGGTGGCATCGGGCAAGATGACCAGACGTGACGCGGAAGCATAGGTCTCTTCGCGGTAGACTTGCTCATTCACAGAGCGAACCAGCACGCGCAGGGGACGTCCCTGATTGGTCTCTGCATCGGCCTGCAAGGTGACGCGCACGTAGCCCGGAACACAGCCGCTCTGCAGCAACAGGAGCCACAGTCCTAGCTTAGTGGATCTGGACACTGAACAGCTCCCACGGGTCGGGGGTGAGTACAAAACGAATGCTCTTGGTCTCTTCGGGGCCATCACCATTGATCCGCCAGGTACTCACTCCAGTAGACTCCAGAGTCGAACGCTGCAGGAGTCGAAACAGACTCCAAGCGGAGTCCGAGACTTCCAAGGTTTGCGTGTGCTTGCGGCCACTCTTCTCAGCCACGCTCTCGACCCCCACCACGGAGGCTCCTTGTGCCCACCACTCTACAGGCAGAGAGATGGCAGTAGTCTGCTGGTTGAAGCCATAGGCGGCGGCTTTTCCGACCTGCAGGAAGGCCAGCGTGGGCTGGATCTGGCGGTCATCAATCGTCTGCGGACCAGGCTGACCACGAATTGAGAGCTGTAGCGGCTGTCGATTGCCGTCCGGACCGAACAACGCCCGTGACAGTCGAGCCAGCTTATTCACCGTGACCAGTAGATCCTTAGGAAGCTGGATGGTTCCCATCGAGCTGCTCCGTCCGGTGTATACACCGCCGCTCTCTTGCAGAGCCGTTCCATAGAGACTCCGTAGTTCCGCAAAGATCGGACCCTTGCGCTCACTCAGTACATCTAGATCCGCTGGGGCGATCTCACGTTCGGCAGAGCGGTTGAACGGGAAGCGCTCGAACAGAGGTGTAATCAACCGACTCATCATTCCCTGCCAGTGTTTGGCCAGGACGCGCTCAATCTCGGCGGAGCCCGTTTGATGAACGGCTTGGAAGGGAGCCAGGAACGGTCGTCGCAGTGGACCGGAGATCCCGGCGCGATCTAAGAACTGCTCTGCGCGACGTAAGGAAGACTCGCCCTGATCTTCATGCATCGCCAGTGCGCTTTTCCCAAGAGGAGAGAGCATGTTGAGGAGTACGGTTGAACGCTCACTTGCGCCTCCGGCAGCAGGAGTAGCGGCTCCCTTATTGACACCGTCGAGTTCTTCGATGAGCTTGGTCACAGCCGCTCGATACGTGCTGAGCGTCGCCTCTTCCCCACCGCTAGCGGCAGGCGGAGCAGAGTGGCCTTCGGACGCCTCCTTAGCCCCCGGCTCCTTCCGTTCGGGTTTGCCTTCACTTTTTCCATCGAGCTTGGGGGCGGTGGGTGCGTTGTCTGCTCGCGGCGGCTTCTCCTTGATTCCGAGTTCTGCGGAGCGGACCATCAACTCAGCGAGCGGTCGAAACTCCGCAATGCAGTCTGCAAGGGGCCGCAGATACGGCTCCTCTAATCCGGTGAGCGTCGCGTTTTCAACCACCGTACGAAGTCGCGATACAAACGGCGAACCGGGCTTTATCAGCTCAAGTAGCTCCTCATGTAGCGCCGCTGCGGAATAGCCACCTAGGCGGTAGGCCAGATGATAGTCAAGCAGCGACTTGCAGTATCGCCGTGCGTAGGTAGACAGCTCTGCTTGGACCGTGCGAGACAGCGCAATCTTATCCTGCGGGTTCAGTGTTCGATTCCCACTGAGAGCCCTTTTTAGCTCCCGCACCAGGGGCAACACCTCTCGCTGATAGACCGCACGGTTGTAGATATCAGACAGACCCATCGAAGGCATGTCGTCGCTGGTCAGTAGCGAGGCGAGCTTGGGGGCAAACTCCTCCTGACTCCACAGGGGCATGGATGGAGAGGCCAGAGAGGTAGCAGGCAGGCTCTCATTCCCGACTCGCACTGAGTGCTTTCCCTTCCCTTTTCCCTTCGCTCTCTTCCCTTTTCGTTTCGCTGACTTGATCCCATGATCCTCGGCACCAGACGATTCGGACGCTCCCATTCCATCCAAAGAGAACGTCCGCCGCCGACTGCGCAGCAGCAGTTCCTGCCATTCGCGACGATTGACTTCGATGGTCGCGCTATCACCAGGAAAAAGAAGGCGGGCAACAGTCTCCTCGCGACCCGCCAGCACGGCACCTACCCCCGTTTGACTTCCAGCGTCCGATTCATTGAGCCAGCGCAGTAGTTGATACAGACTCTTGCCGGTCGCTGCCTGTTCGGTACGAAGGCTGGACTCGATCACCATCTGCATCACCCGATCGAGCGCCTCTTCCTGATCGGTGAGCCAGGGATTGGGACGCAGAATCGTCGCATCCCGCCCAAACAATTTGATCATGTCGAGCGGTGACTCCTCCGCAAGTGTCCGGTACAGCTTGCGAAGGAGAGCCCCTCTACGGATCTGCAACAGAGACTCTCGGAGTCGCCCGGCCTCTCGCTGCATCTGTTGCAGATCGTCGCTTGTCAGATAGGGACGCTTGACCGCCTGGAGGAGGTTTTGAACAAACGCTCGCCAGGGAGCAAGGTCGGTGAGGGGAGAGCTCCCTTCCGAGACCAGCGGCGGCAAGGTAACAAGTGCAACCTCTGTCCAGGGAGTGGTGCTGTGCTGAATGTACTCCAGCAGCGTATCGACCGGCACTCCGACATCCGCAGACCAATCAGTGGGCTCCGCTTTGATGAGTGCGCCCAGCGTGTTTTCTCGGGTTGCATACAGCGCAACCAGCGCATAGAGGATCTTGTCACTCTTGCGCTGCCGGATGGCTCGCTCCAGGCTCGGCTGCAAATACCCACTGCGGATCGATTCCACGAACCTTTGTTCGCTTGCCTTCTTGTCTGTGCGATAGATCACCCGCAATGGGCGGAATCTGTCTTCGGCCTCTTTGGTCGCACGGAGCGCCTGGCGGGCTCTCTGTTCGGCGCGCCGTACTACATCTGATTCCCCGCTGTTACGGGTTACTGCGGCGCGAACCACGGCCTGTGCAAACCCTTGGCTGGCTTCCATGGCCTCTTCGACATGCACATGATGGCGACCTGTCACAGTCGATAGTCCAACGGCACCAACGACAAACAGAATCATTCCCAGCATCGCATGCAGAGGACGAATTCCCAGCGGTCGCAGCAGCCGTGACAAAAAGGAACCGATCGTACCCGCCCGCTGCAACTGTGGCTCAAAGGGATTGCTGACCTGTTCATCGCTGCTGAGCGTCGAAAAGTAGACGCGCTGTACCTCTGGTCGATGCGAGGCCACAGATCCTTCGGTCAGCGCATGCACGAAGCTGATCACCGGTGCCAGCACTTGGTCCGCAGAGCGAAGGAAGTCGACAATGCTCTCAAAGGTAGTCAAAGAGAGCGTGGTCAGGGCACGAGGCAGATAGCGCTCGTAGGCGACCAGTCCTCCCGTAAGATCGCCGCTGGCATCGGCTCCCAAGTCTAGCTCCAGCGGAATCCGCTGTTTGTATAGGAACCGCGCCAGCTCGACATAGCCCCGAACTCGGTCCATGTGAGTCAGACAGATCCGCACGCGGGCCGAGCCGCCGCAAGACTCTGACAGCACGTTCACTTTCCCGCGTAGAAGCTGCGCTTGCTTGCGAATTTCATCTGGAGACGCACTACTCAGGCTGGTCGCCATCATCACCACGACCACGGTAGGAACCTGATCAACCTCGACGTTGCGCCACAGCTTCTGGAGCGCTTCGTTGGCTCCTCGTGCTGTCGAGTCCTGAATTGCGGCAGAGAACTCTTGAACCAGAGACTTGCTGCCCAAGTAGATCTGCATCAGCGGATCGGCAGTGTGACTGGGGATGAACTGACTCGCCTGTCCCTGCCAGTCAACCTTGCGTGCGATCAGCGCACTTTTTCCCGAGCCGCTGTTCCCGAACACCACGAAGTGCTCATACGAGGGAATGGAGGTTCGCACCGAGCTAGGAAGCCGCGCCAGGAACCGTTCCCAAATGCTCTGCAAGCGATTGCGAGCAATGCGCTGCGACGGCTGCAATACTGCCGTGTCGCTATCCGTTTGTCGACGAAGCCGCAGCCACCAGACCAGCAGGACGACCCCGGCGGCCACCAGCAGCAGACTGAACACAGCAAGAACCACAAGTAGACGCGTGGAAGAGGGCGACTCCTGTCCGGCAACCTTCGCGACGGTGCTTGGCGAGACAACGATCACAGGCGACTCCTATTGGTTGCCCTTGACCCGCCGCAGTCCTGCCAGCGCGTCTTCCAGTCGGTTCATCAACTGCTCGATCGATCCCCCCCCGGCATGACGAAGAGGATGGTAGTCGGCTTCACCTGCCGTTGGGTCCACGCGATGAATACGTACCCGCAGCGGCTCAATGATGTTGCGTATCATAGACCGGCGCTGACCCAGATCCTGGGCCAGCACTTCCTCCAGTTCCTTGAGTAGGTGGTGAGGGGCGGCGATCGGCACTTCCGCGAGATCCGGTAGCTCAGGAAACTCTGGGTCCGAAGACGGAGAAGCCGCTCCGGCCACACTCCCAGCAACCGCTGTCTCACCCTCCGCTCCAAGGGCAGTTCCCTGGGCTTCTATCTGAGTGACAATCCGCTTGAGTGACTCTGCCGCGTTCTCGGGTGTTACACTACGACCCCAGACATTGCGCACGCGCTGGGCGGTCAGCAGCTCCTCAAAGGTGTTCTTCATCTTTCAATCTCCCCCAAATACGCCGATAAAGAGTCATTAAAAGTTCGTAAATAAGAGGACTGCGCCGACCACAACCACTAGCATCGCCAACGCCACCCCATAGGGAGACAGTCCTCTCCAGTCGATTCTTCTCCGGTGGATGGGTGCCTCCTCTTTGATGAGCGGTACTTCCGTGTTCTCACCTCGCTCGCTCTTTGGTTCAGTGGCTCTGCGCGGGTGGTCACGACGCTCCCGCCTCTCCAGACGCCGCCGTTTTCGTCGTTCTTTGAGCGGAGCCGCGCTGCTCGCGAGCTGTTCTGACAGCAGCGTCCGATATCGCTGAACCTTGCCACCGCTTTCGCCATACTTCCCAACAAAGCCGGCAGCCAGACAGAAGTAGAGGACCTCAAAGACGATGGACGGAGTGTCTGGCTTCTCCAATCGCTCATCGACAAAGTCATAAAAGACATCGCCGCCGTAGTTGATTTGAAACAGCTCTGATTGCAGCAGCGGCCAGCTAGTTTGCTGCTCCTTTCTGAGTCTGGTCATCACCATTTCATCGCACAGCAAGACCAGCGGAAACATCACCAGATAGGTCTCGTTTTCAGTAAGCTCGCGGTTGAGGTTGTCGCGCAGCCCGTCAAGCTTGGTGCGAAGCTCCGTATTCAGCTTCGACAGCGTTCCAGGGTCCACCAGTAGCGTCGGAGCGCGCTCACCAAGACGTGTACTATCAACCGCTAGCGTACGCTCCAGCAGCCGACTGATTTCCAGCCGCAGCGCAATGATCATATTCCAAAGAGTCAGCTTCATGATGGACTCGCTGACCGCTGCGGCAGTTCAGATTCCTTGCTGTGCAAGACCACTTCAGAGCGTCCTACGTAATTCCAGGCATCGAGCAGCCGCTGAAGTTGTCCGGCCATTGCTTCCCATAGGGGAACTTCCTCCGTAGCAACCGGCGGAATCAGCAGATGATAGACATGACGAAGACCGGCACCGCGCAGAGTCGCATCGGGAGTCACCTCCACGACTAGATCGCGAATTCGCTGTGGGAAGCCCCGATACGGCCCTTCCTCCACAGTTTCTAGCAACAGCAGTACGGCCTTCAGATCCTGCAGATCCAGGACCGCCTTCATCTTGAGCGACAGCAGGCGCAACAGCGTGTCTGCGCTCGCCCCCAGACCGACTCCGATTCCGCGACGAATGGGGCCGACCAGACTCAGTTCCAGACCAGGAACGCTGCGCTCTGCCAAGGAGACCTGAGCGCGGCCTGCAAGATGGGAAGCCAGCGATGGCTGATGCCAGCGTCCATCGACTAAGATCCGCTCCGGATGAATCAGGGCGGACGGCAGTCGCAGCAGCAGTGAAGAGGTCGTACCCGATCCGGTCACAGACGGACTGTCTTCCAGCTCGTAGCTTGGCGCTTCGCGACTCACGCCGGAGGAAGGAATGGGAAGCAGTCCGTCCTCCTCCATTCGATATACTCCGACCACGCTGTGCAGCTTGTAACTGTCATCAGGATGCACGAAGCGAACCGGATAGGAGTCTTGGGTTCCGTCGCAGATGATCGGCTGAGACGGTGCGCGATACAGGTTCTGAACTGGCACGCAGAAGGGGTGGAACAGCTCACGATAGATGGCTGGTGTGCGCGGCCAACTGGCATCTAGTTCAATGCAAATCGAGAGACGCGACCACGGCCGTGGCGAAGGCGGCACCACCAGGTTGATCAGGAGCTCTTGCTGCGGAAAGTGAAAGTAGCTCCGAACGGCTGACAGCGGACTTCGTTCATCCCCTTCATACGGTTCATCGAAAGACTCGCCAAAGAGTAACTGACAGGCCGCACCATCGCTGCGGTCATGCACGGGCTGATCGTAGACAACAAAGGCACGCTGAGCGTGTTGCTTGAGCTGATGGTGTACGGACAGCGCAGCCAGATAGTCGTCTAAGTAATTGATGTGCATCCGCAACAGACCGACCGATTCCGTACGCGGCAGTGTCGAGACAAACGTCAGGATCAGACGGTAGCCAGCGTTGGTGCGACGCGTCTCGCAGTCCGACAAGATGGCCGGGACGATCCGTAGCTCCGCGAGCGTCTGAAAGCTCGCAATAAAGCCATCCTGACAAGCAACCCGCAGCGTTGTACCCGTCGGAAGCACAGTTCCCTCCGTCATCCGCGCAGTCACTCGCGCTTCCACCATCGCCATGGCCGGAAGGGGTCGCAGCAGCGGTTGAAAGTAGGTTCCCAGCAGTCTTCGCCACGTACCCGTAAGATTGCGCAGTACAGCCTGACGCGTCCTCACTGCGGTGTACGCCAGCACCTCGATCAGCCGCTGTACGTCAGGATCTTGGGGGTCCACCTGGGCGGCGGGATTCTCACTGCTGTAGCGACGACGAAAGGCATCAATTGCCCGCAACTCACTCAGGAGTGCCTCATCTGTCAAGAGCTCAGGAGGCATTGCCATTTCCTTGCGGTAGAGCGGAAGTCCTGTCTTGCGCTGCGTCCTTGGCATCCGAAGGAGGAGGAGTCTTCGCAGGCGGTGCCGACTTTTTGTCCGCCTTCATGTCAGACAGCATCTTTGCGGTCGACTTGGTCAGCAGATCCTTCATAAACGAGGCGAGCTGCTGCTGAGCTTGGAGCAAGTTCTCTCCGTATTGCATCATCGAAGACAGCTCCGCATCGGACTGCGCGGTTTTCGGCTGAGCAGCCATCGTGAAGGTACTGGCGGCCTCAAACGGCTGGCGGTCCTTCATCATCATTCCCTGAACGTGGCCGCTCATCAGCGCCATGGTGTCCATGGGATTGAGCGTCACCGACAGCGCCTTGATCGGATTGCCGTAGGTCTTCTCCAGAACCCTATGGAATTGTGTTCCATAATCGCCGTCTAACAGAGAGCCCTTTTTCTTCATCTCATCGAGCAGAGTTCCGCCTCCGCTCCCGCCCTTCATCATGCTCTCGGAATCCGGCATCGTCGGTTTCGAGAGATCCCCTTTCAACAGTGAGCTTGCGCTGTCCGCAAACGTGCTGCTCAGAGAACTGAAGCCAGACTGAACGAGAGCCAGTGGATTGTTGATGAGAGACCGTGCGCCCTGTGCCCCCACACCGAGCGGACCAAGACACTGGATCGTGGGAGAGAACACTTCGTTGATCGCAGCGTCGATACCACCATCATCATCGGAACTGCTGGCGGAGTCACTGGGTGGAGAGGGAGAGCTCGGCGACTCCGGACCTCCGCCCTGTGGTGGTTCGCTGGTTTTCTTTCCAGGAGACTGCGGATTCGACTGTGGTGAGCTTGGCGGATTCCCTCCCTGCGAACCGTTGCTGCTGGCCGAAGCGGCAAGGTCGGCCAAGGGCCCTCGCGGCATCAGACTGCTTAGCACTTGGTCCATGCTCATCAGCCCCAGCGACCACTGATTGCGCATCAGTCCCCCCAGGGTGAGCAGAGAGTCAAGATCCGGATCGCTCGAACCACTCGCTGTGCTGCCGTTCCCTGGACCAGGCTCAGCGGGTGCAGCGCCATCGGACGGAGTCGTTCCCTGGCTGGTGGTGGGGTCGCGGTTCTCCGAAGGCATTGGTAAAAAGCCGGGTGGGAGGAGCGTCTGCGCCAGCGCTGCCAGCTCACTGTTGCCGGCCATCAAGTCCTTAAGCCCAGGGACATCGTGTAGTACCGACAGGAAGCCCACCGGACCGAGCATCTTGGCCAAATTTTTCATCGCAAGCGAGGTCAGCTCCGGAGCCATTTGGGAGAGCACCGTGGGATTGACCTTGGCGATCAGACTCTGGATCGTCGGAATCTCCGATGAGTCACTGTTCGCTGCAGAATCCGATTCGCTCGGTGTCGGTCCACTGGGATCCTGAACCCCAGGCGGCAGCTGGCTGGGGTCGCCCGTCGGATTGGGACTACTTGATGGACTCGTGGGCTCCCCAGTCTGAGGCAGTGAAGGGGGCGGAGTACCGAACGGGAGTGGCGTCGGTTGAGGAGTCCCTGGAGTGCTCTTGGGGGAGCCATTCTGCGAGCCGTTTTCCTGACTACTCTGCTGAGTCCCTTTCGCCCCTCCTTTTTGTGCGCCC
>ERZ724524.925-NODE-925-length-19272-cov-4.196909_pt1 | contig 19272 bp, 14 predicted proteins | sample MGYA00376057_ERZ724524 | MGnify/ENA primary metagenome ERZ724524 (study PRJEB28724, sample SAMN07190888) | wastewater metagenome | isolation source: influent of sewage treatment plant in Hong Hong | place: USA: Christiansburg, Virginia | collected 2016-03-01 ...
ACTTCGTGGACGTTCGCGATGTGGCACCGGCCTGTGTGACGGCCATGGAGAAGGGTCGCTCGGGACAGCGGTATCTGCTCGGTGGACCGAACTGGACCTTTGCCGAATTCCTGGGTCGGCTCGGTCGAATTGCCCGAGTCGACGGCCCATGGCTCAAGCTGCCCTCGCGCTGGAATCGAGTCCTGGAAGGCGCAGTACGCGCCGTGGACGAGCTGTATCGTCACCGGGGCCAGACTAGTCCCGTCGAACGCATCAGCTTTGAAATGTCTCAACATTACTGGTACTGCGACAGCAGCCTTGCGGTTCGCGAACTGGGCTTTTCCTCTCGCGATCCTGCGGAGACGCTCGACGACACTGTCCGCGATATCCGCAAAAGCCTACGGTATTAAAGAAGCCCGGATGACCATCCTCACGGTTCAAGGGGTTGAAAAGAGCTTCGGTGCCCGGCGCGTCCTCGCCGGTGTCTCGTTTGCGGTGCAAGGAGCGGATCGAATCGCACTGGTGGGACTGAACGGCTCCGGCAAATCGACGCTGATGCGCCTGCTCGTTGGTCCCGACGCAGAGCCAGGCGGACAGGCCCCAGATGGCGCTCTGCCCGCTGACAGCCGTGATGCCGAGCCCGATGTCGGACTGATTACGAGGCAGCGTGGCCTGCACGTTGAGTACGTCCCGCAGGAGCCACGTCTCCCCATCACATCCTCGGTGATTGAAGCGCTGCGGGCAGGGATGCGCCGTCATGGGCAAGTGCTTGCCGAGCTAGAAGCGCTCGGTCACGAGATCGAAACAAGCGATGGCACCAAGCGCGATGCCGCGATTGCGCGCCAGGCCGAGCTTCACGAACACATCAAGGATCTCGGTGGCTGGGACGTTGAGCACGAAATTCGTGGCATTGCTGCGTCACTGGAGCTGCCACCGATGGACGCCATCGTCGGCAACCTCTCGATCGGTGAACGGCGACGTGTCGCGCTGGCGGCAGCCCTGCTGGCACGACCCGAGCTGCTGATGCTCGATGAGCCGACCAACCACCTCGATGCCCGTACCGTGGAGTGGCTCGAAGCGAGGCTGCGCAGTCAGCCAGGGGCATTGGTCTTGGTGACCCACGACCGCTATTTCCTCGACCGAGTCGCCACCAGGATTCTCGAGATCGATCGCGGCAAGCTCTATTCCTATGAAGGCAACTACCAGCGCTTTTTGGAAAAGCAGGCCGAGCGACTCGACACCGAAGCCCAGCGCGAGCGCGACCGAGCGATGTTTGTGCGCCGTGAGCTGGACTGGATCAGGCGCGGTCCGGCAGCCCGTACCACCAAACAGAAAGCGCGCATCGATCGATTCAATGATGCCGTGTCCGCCAAGCCCAAGCAGGAAGAGCGCTCGAACGTCGATCGCAGGCTGATCCTTCGCTTACCAACTGGTGGCCGACTCGGCAAAACCATCCTGGAGCTTCGCGGGATCAGCAAGTCGATCGGTGGCAAAAAGCTGTTTTCGGACCTGACGCTGCTGATGAAGCCGGGCGATCGCATCGGCATCATTGGTGGCAATGGCGCGGGCAAGACAACGCTGGTGCGAACGCTGATTGGAGAGCTTGCACCCGACGCTGGAGAGGTCGTGCGGGGAGTCAACACCCGGATCGCCTTTTTGGATCAGGGACGCGCTGACCTCGACAATGACAAGAGCGTGCTCGATGAAGTATCGGGGGACAGTGACAGCGTCTTCCTAGAAGACGGCCCGGTGCACGTCCGGACCTTTTTGCGCATGCTGCTGTTTGATGATCGATTCGCCGATGCCAAGGTCGGAACCCTATCGGGTGGAGAGCGCAACCGGGTCCAGCTTGCGAAGCTGTTGCGACGGGGCGGAAACCTCTTGGTGCTCGACGAACCGACCAACGACTTGGATCTGATGACGCTCGGCGTGCTGGAAGAAGCCCTATCGGAGTTCCCAGGCTGCGCGCTGGTCGTTTCACACGATCGCTGGTTTCTGGATCATGTCGCGACCGGAATCATTGCCTTTGAGGGGGATGGCAAGGTCACCTTCCATGAAGGCAACTACAGCGACTATCTCGAACGGACACGCACCAGCGCTCCCGCTGTGACAGAGACTGATTCAAGGAAAGCCGCAGCCCCGCGCACCGCGACACCAGCCACCAGCAGCGAGGCCAGCAAGCCCGCAGCCAAACCAGCTCGGAAGCTGACCTTTGCGGAACAGAATGAACTCGCCAAGATGGAGGAGAAGATCCTCACCGCAGAGTCACACGTGGAAGAGCTACAGCAAAAGCTGAACAATCCCAACGTCTACAAGGAACATGCGGCAGAGGTTCCCACGTGGGTTAGCGCGCTGGATACCGCTCGCACGGAAGTGGATCGACTGTACGCACGCTGGCAGGAACTAGAAAGTCTGGCGAAGAAGTAAGCGGTTCCCAGGTTCAGGGGAGATGGGAACGCGCTGCAAGGTAGTGGGGGAAGGTGCCGAACAGCGGCGGGGCGGACGGCAGCATCCGCTAGCGCATCTGCTGAGCCAGGCCCGACAGACGATTCATCAAGTCATCGACCTGTTGCTGGTTCATGTTCACATCGATCACGAACGAGCTCTTCTGCGCAGATACTTTGACCGTATCTAGGAACGCAACCATTCCCATCATCTTGAGCATCGGCAGGTTCCTCAGCCCAGCGAGCTGCTCGGTCGCCTTGTCCTTGAGCTGACTCGCATCTCCATCCGAGCCCAGATCCAAGTAGGCGTGCATCTCAAGACCTTTGACGATCTCGACCGAGCCTGAGACGCTGCGCAGCGACCGCACCGGCCCAAGCTGTGGATTCGATCCGAGCTTTTCCGACATCTGGGTCGGCACTAGGCCTGCCCACCACAGCGAATCGCTGGTCTTGGTGCGCTTGATCATGTCGATGAGCGCGACGTTCTTGGTCGCGTTATCGCCCTTCCCGGCATCTAGGTCGATGGCGCGCTTGACCCACTCCCCGCCCGCCAGTACCACGCCCTTCTTCCCAATTGCCGTCATGAAGGATGACTGCTTACCGACCCCGTAGATCTTGTGGCCGTTGTAGTCGGTCTCGGTCACCGGCTCATTCTTGTCTTTGGCCACAGTCTGCATGCAGGCAACGAACTTCTCGGGCGCAAAGCCACCACGCAGGATCAGCGCAAACTCCTTGCTCTCCGTCACGTTCGATGGCACCGCGATAAACAAAGAATCGAGCTGCTTCAGCGGATCAATCTGACACTTTTTCACAACCTCGTCGTAGTCCGCCTTCGACTTCGGGTCTTGGTTGAACTTCTCGACGAATTTGTCCCACAATGGGCTCTTGCGGGCCTGCTTGACGTTGACCATGAAGACGGCATCCGTCTCCTTGGGCACCATGTGCAGGTCGTCCTTCGCTGCCGACGTCCCAGAAGTACGGTTACAACCGCCCGCCCCCACGAGCACGGTCGCCAAAAGCAGCGCAGCCGAGGTGCGCGTACCGCGCTGAACAGCATGGGACAAGGACAGTGAACGATCTAATGATGACATTGGGGAATCCTTGAGGTGAGAGTTGGGCTCTTGTACGACGCAAGCATGGCTGCTGTCAACGCAGCCTCGTCGAGAAAGGCCAACCAATGGGAATGGTAGGTCTTTTCAAATGGGACGAAACAAAGCGGCTACCCGCCAGCCTCTTCTCCCTCTGAAGCAGTATCGGAGCCAGTCACAGTGTCGTCTTCTCGGACGGCTTCGGCGATGTGAGCCGAACGCTTGCGATCACGTCGGAGTGACGGCGGCGTATAACGCGCCTTTTCGCCCGGTCCCGAGTAGTCAATCCAGAAGGCATCCTTTTGTCGACCGACATCGACATGGATGAAGCCGGAATTTGGATAGTACCCAACCCCGATGTTGTGGTAGGTGCCGCGCAGGTAGTCACGCACCGATTCAATCGAAGTCCCCGCGACCTGGAAGTCCGCAGCGACCCCCCGCTTGTGCGGGCTGCGTGGATTGCCCTTCTTCTTGGCAACCTTGGGTGCTCGGTATCCTGCGACGATAAATAGCTTGGCATTGTGATAGTGCCGAGCCACTTGATACAGGATGCCGACCAGCCGCTCGTTCATCGAGTGACGCTGTCCGGTGTGATGGCAACGCAAAAAGGCCGACACCTCTTGCATCTTTCGCTTCGAGAAGCCACCACCCTGCGACGGCTGAAGCGCTAGCTTGCGATGGGTAGTGAGGTGTTCCAGCTCGATGACGGGTGGCGGTGCCGGCTTCCTTTTCGACTTCTTGGCCTCGGCACCGTGGGTGCTCAGCGAGAGCAGTCCACAGACCAAGACAGCAAGTGCCCATTTTGGCCAGACCATCATATGGCTGTGGGTAGCAGAGGTTCCGGCGGATCGGCAAGTATTTTGTCCACAGCGGCCACCAAGCGTAGCCCACCGTTCACAGTTGTGGCCCAAAGTGGACAGCTTGGATATTCATCCGAGCGCAAAAAAAGCAACGTTGTCGACGGTTAATGGAACAGATCGGAGGCTTGGCCCCAAGGACGGTTAAGCTGGTCCAAGACTCGCTGTGGCTTACGGGCAGGAGGAACGTCATGAAGACTCTACTTTCCACCATCACTTCGCTGGTCCTTTCGGTCTCGCTCGGCTCAGTTGCCAACGCTCAGACCCTCGACCCGTCGGCCAACATGAATCAGGATTGGCAGGATGGCCAGGGTGCAGAGATGTACCAGGCCCCAGCGCAGCCTGCTGAGATGTATCAGCCCCAGGCGCAGCCGTACGATAGCCAGGCCCAGATGTTTGGCTTCCACGGCCCACACCCGATCGCCTACGACCAGGGCGGCGGCTTCTGCAACCAACAGGGCGCGCACGCACACCAGTACCCGGTGTTTGATCAGAACCTGTTCACGATGTCGAACGGCTACGCATACTTCACGGGTGACGTCGCTGACTTTGGGTACGGTCAGCCGAGCTACCAGTATGTAAACGAGCACCCGATTGGACATCTCCACGGTGGCGGCCACTGCTTTATGAGCTGGCCACACCGTCACTGGTTTGCCCCCATGGGGGTCAACTTCGTGCTGAATGCGGGCGGTTACATGTACAACGGCCCCTGGACCTCTGATTACTATGCGATGCGGCCTCGCTACGTCAGCTACTACAACGACTACTATCGTCGCAACTATCTAGGCGGCCGATATTACTCGATTCGTCCCCAGCACGTCTATCTAGGCGTTGGCTATCACCGCCCGATGGTGCGTCCGTACGGTGGCTACGGCTCCCCGTACAACCGGGGTCCAGTCGTGGTTCGTCCCCCAGTCTATGGTGGTCCGGTCTATCAGCGTCCGGTGTACGGTGCGCCTGTCCATCAAGCACCTGTGTACCGCGCTCCGGTCTATCAGCGTCCGATGTACGGCGCGCCGGTTCATCAGGCCCCGGTCTATCGTGCTCCGGTCTACCAGGCCCCAGCCTACCGCGCTCCGGTCTATCATCAGGCCCCGGCCCCGGTGTACCGCGCTCCAGCCTACTCGGCCCCCGTGCATCGCGCCCCGGTCTACTCCCCCCCGGCAGCGCACCACGCTCCGGCGGCTGTTCACCACGCTCGCGGCTGGCGTTAACCGCAAGCTCTCTTCACAAACTCCCTCACACTGGCCGCTGCCTCTTCGCTGGGTGATGTCACCCAGCACCGTCGCATCCAAACCCAATCCATGAGCGTTGTCAGCGCTACGTCTGAGAGCGTAGACACACGACCCTTGCGTATCGGACACTACGGATTGGATGGCCGACACCGCCGGGACGTATCCCGACCTCTTGGTCCAGCATTCCAGAGACTGCGCCCTGGTATTCAGATCCAACCTCTGTGCGTTACTGACTGTTCGTGACAGTCACTCAACGGGTCTGGGTTCGTTCTCGAACGCTTCGCCTGGCCTATTGGAAGGTTCGTCTTGCCTTCCAATCCCACCGGCTTGGGTTCCAAACACCTCACGTTGGGTCCGATCACGTGCACGTTGGGACTTGACCGTGCCGAGTTGCGCCTGCGACCTGTCGAATCGTAGTACAACCTGTCGATGAGCGAGTTCCGCGTCTGCCTGTCCAGCTCGGCCATGGTCGAGGAGCTGGCCAAGATTCAACGTCTGTGCTTCCCGACCGTTGGTGAAGACGAGCTCATTACAGCCGCGCAGTACCGCCACCACATCCAGGTGTTTGCGGAAGGACAGCTCGTAGTGGTAACTCCTGACGGAGAGGTCGTCGCCAGCTCAACCAGTTGCCGCCGTCGCATCGACTTTGCCCACTATCACCATACGTATATGGAAGCGAGCGGGCAGAACTGGCTGCACAGCCATGATCCCAGCGGTGACTGGCTATACGGTGTCGACATCGGAGTCCATCCCAGCTACCGAGGACGGGGGCTGAGCAGACTACTCTATGATGCGAGAAAAGCACTGGTCGAGCAGCTCGGACTTCGGGGAATGCTGGTTGGTGGCATGCTCAAAGGATTCGCGTCTTATCGGGCCACGATGTCCGCCGAGGAGTACCTGTCCGCAGTCAAAGCTGGGCGGATCTTTGATCCCACGGTCAGCGTGCAACTACGTCAAGGTTTTCAGGTTCACGGACTGATGCCAAACCATATCGATGACCCGACCATCGATGGGGCGGCGGCTCTCCTGGTGTGGCGAAGGGATTCGACAGCACGTATCTGATAGGCTCCGCGCCCATGAGTGCCTTCCGCGTCATCGGAACCGCCGGACACATCGACCATGGCAAGACGAGCCTCGTCAAGGCGCTCACCGGAATCGACACCGACAGACTCAAGGAAGAAAAACAACGCGGCATCACCATCGAGCTGGGATTCGCGCACCTGCAGCTTCCTGCCGGTACGACCGTATCGGTGGTTGATGTCCCCGGACATGAGCGATTCATCCGTACCATGGTCGCAGGTGCGGTCGGAATTGATACCGTCATCCTGGTCGTGGCCGCCGACGAAGGAGTGATGCCGCAAACCCGCGAGCACCTGGATATCTGCGGGCTGCTGGGAATCCGTAGCGGCGTGGTGGCACTCACCAAGTGTGACTTGGTCACGGCAGAGTTGCTTGATCTGGCGAAACAGGAGCTGCACGAAGTACTCGCAGGAACGTTCCTTGCGAACAGCGAGATCGTCCCTTGTTCTGTGAAGACCGGCGCTGGACTTACAGAGTTGCCGGCTGCGATCGAACGCGCCTTGCGTGATCTACCCGGTCGAGATGAGGAGGCGTTGGTCCGACTCCCGGTGGATCGAGTATTCACGCTCAAAGGATTCGGAACCGTGGTGACCGGAACGCTCTGGTCAGGTCAGCTCCACGTCGGTGATGAGCTGGTTTCGGTGCCCCAGCGCAAGACCCTGCCGCCTGCCAAAGTGCGGGGGCTGCATGTCCATGGACTGTCCGTTTCATCAGCGTTGGCCGGACAGCGTACCGCAGTAAACCTCAGCATACCCCTCACCGCCATCTCACGGGGCGAGACGCTGGCCATACCAGAGCTATTGGCCGCGTCCTCGGTCATGGATGTCGAGCTGCGCTATCTGCCGGTCACCCACTCTGCACTCCCCAGACGAAGTAGGCTGCTGGTTCACCTGGGAACCGCACAGCGACTGGCCAACATCACCTTGCTCGACCGCGAACAACTGGAACCAGGACAGACTGGATTTGCGCAGCTCGCGCTCGCCGAACCGCTGTGTGTGCTGCCTGGGGATCGCTTCGTACTACGAGGTTTTGCACCGCAAAAGAATCATGGGACCACACTGGGAGGTGGGACGATTCTACGGAATTTGGCCACTCCGCAGCGACGCAAAAGTCCGGCGCTGGTCGAGGTTCTGCGGACCACGTCGCAGTCTGTCGTCACGCTGCACGATCCAAAACAACGAGACCGAGCGGCTACCACGCTGACCCGCCTGCACATCGAGCGCCGAACCATCAAAGGTAGTTCTCTGTATGAACTCCAGCGCTCGCTCCCACTCGGTTTGCCAGCGCTGCGGCGTGCTGTCACCGCGATCACTGAAACCGCCGCAGCGATTCGACTCGCGGACATTCCCGAAACCGAGGAGGGAGCCTGGCTCAGTCACGCCGTGATTCAGCAATTGAGCCAGGCCATCCTCGAGTCCGTCTCTGCCGCACAACGGAGCCATCCGGACAGCCCCGGACTCGCCAAAGAACTCCTCCGTACGCAGCTAGGTGGGCCCCTACGCGGCCTGACCGCTAGAGTGTTCGATGCTCTATGCAGCAAGCTGGTTGCAGAAGGAACCCTCATTGCGGAACGCGAACGACTGCGTCTCCCCATGGCGGTCCCCACGGTGGTAACCGATCCCCCCCAAGTGGTGGCCGTGCTGTCAGTATTTTTGCGCGTTGGACTCGCGGCCCCCAGACTCGAAGACCTCCCCGCTTTGCTGTCACAACAGACCCCCGCTATGCCTCCCATCCGCATCGAGGATCTCAAGAAAATCGTCGAGCAGTTGGTACGTAGAGGCGATTTGGTCCGATTGAAAGACCTGCTCTTTGCACGCAAAGCGATTGTCGAATTGAGCGACCGATTGGTGGCATTTCTTACGCTACATCGCGAGATCAGCCCGAGTCAGTTCAAGGATCTGGTGGCTCAGAGTCGCAAATACAGCATTCCGCTCGCGGAGTACTTCGATGCCCAGCGACTCACCTTGCGGGTCGGGGATCAGCGGCGACTGCGCGGCCGCACGTAACCTTTGACGACAGCGCCTTGCTAGGCTTATCGTCCGTCCTCCACTGCTGATCCCATCTCTTCGAGGAGGTCCAGATGCACGGTTCTGTCCGGTCGCTGCTTGCCTGTCTACTCGTGCTCACGATTGGCTGCACGGCCAACCGCAGTGTGGATCTTGAAGACCCCTATGCCGTTGCCCACGGCAACGAGTGCAGCGATGGACAGTGGCAGTGCCAAGATGGCACCCGCAAGCAGTGTGTGCGAGGTAACTGGCTCACCCGCAACATCTGTCTCCCCACCCAACTGTGCGAAACCAAGCTGGGCTGTGTGGCCTGCTCGCCGCGCCTTCCCAAACAGTGTGATGGTGACAACGTCCGTGTTTGCGGCCCCGATGGCTCATTTGGTGATCTTGTACAGAAGTGCGATCCCGGAATGTGCAAGGGCGGCACCTGCATCAACACCTGCGGAGAGAACGCCGATCTGGTCTACCTCGTCGATGAACAGTACCGTCTGCTTAGCTTCAATCCCAAAGACGGCAAAAACGAGCTGAAGCTGCTAGGAAACATCGACTGTCCGGCTGGACCCTCTTTCGATGGTGGAACCTCGACTCCGTTCTCGATGTCGGTCGATCGCGATGCCCGCGCTTGGGTTCTGTACAACAGCGGTGAGATCTTCTGGGTCAACACCAAAGACCTAAGCTGCAAAGCGAGCGGCTTTAAACCCGCCCAAGACGGCTTTGAGACGTTTGGCATGGGCTTCGTTACCGACGGCGTAGGCACTGAAGCAGAAACTCTGTTTGTGACCGGTGGCTCGCACCTGGATCCGGGCAAAGGTCGGATGGCACAGGTCGACAAAAAATCCCTGATGCTCAGTGCCGTTGGTTCGCTGCCCACCACCGAGTATGGTCCCGAGCTGACCGGTACCGGACGAGGCGAGCTGTGGGCGTACTTCCCCGGCATGACGGAGTCTTTTGTGGCCCGAATGGACAAAAGCTCGGGCCTGCCTGCCCAAAAGTATCCGCTGATGCCGCTACCGGGCACGGTGCGAGCCTGGGCGTTTGCCCACTGGGGAGGCCGCTACTACATGTTTGTCACTGTGTTTGATCCGGCACTAGGTCGCAACAACTCCCAGGTCTTGATGTTTACGCCCGATGATGGAATGGTCGTCAAGGTGCTGGACAACCTGCCCTACATCATCGTCGGTGCGGGAGTCTCGACCTGTGCTCCTGTGATCATCGGGTAAGGATGCGCATGCTGGTCACAGACTATCAACTCGATGGGGAAGAGGAACTGGGGCGCGGACACTTCCTGCGATTGCGACGCGTTCATCTGCGGAATCGCTACGAAGACGGAAGCCTGTCTGCGCCTTACTTTTGTGAGCTGGTTGACCGCCCTCACCATGGAACCGATGCGGTCGTGGTGGGACTGTGGAGACGGTCAGCGGATTCCCAAACGGTGGAGGTACTCCTACGACAGGGACTGCGACCGGCGCTGCGCTTTGGTCGAGATCCGGCACGAGTTGCAGTGGCTGACAAAGCACCGTACCTGTTGCTATACGAAGTCGTGGCAGGGATCTTAGAAGACGAAGATCATGGAATCGAAGGAATCAAGCGCCGGGCGGTTGCCGAGGCGTGGGAAGAGGCAGGAGTGCGCCTGGAAGAAGCTGACATCGAGCCTCTTGGAGAGCGAGTATTCCCAACTCCAGGGATGGCTCCTGAGGCATTCTTTTTGGTCTGTGCAGAGGTCCGCAAGGAACCCGAAACTCCGATGGGAGACGGATCTCCCATGGAACACGGAGCGAAGCTACGTTGGCTCCCTATTGAGGACGCGCTAAGACTGTGCGACAGCGGCGAAGTGGAAGACGCCAAGACCGAAATCTTGCTTCATCGCTTGCAACGACGGCTCAACACCTAGCTGCCTCCAACTGATTCCCAAGCGGTCGGGAGTCACTCATCTTACAAACGCTTACCAGTGAACGGCGTCGAGATTTCGACTGAAGCGCCCAGCACCACCGCTTCTGGTTTGCCGGTAAGTGGATCGACCGCTCCAACCCACAGACAGCCACCCGCAAAGCCAGTCTTCACGGTACCGCTGGTCATCTCGGTGCCCTGCCAATCGATTCCTTTGCCAGTTGATAGCAGGTTGGCAGAAGCACCAGAGATTCCAAGCATTGCGCAGTTCACGCCGTTGCTTGCGAAGCCACCACCAAGTAGCAGATCGAAGTGGTTGCCTGTTTCCGAAATGAGCCCGAAGGCATCGGCGGTCGTCGTGGTGACAGCACCTGTGCAAACCGGCTTACACTCTGGATTGGGAGTGCCAGAGCCACACTGGTTGGCCTGAGGTGCCATCGTCATCCCGCTACACTGCTGGGTCGGAATCTTGACCCACATGCGATGCTTGTACATGGCATCGCGCTGATCAATGTCGACCGTGGATGGCCAGACCTCGCTCGGGCAGACCACCTCGGGACGAGCACAGTCGAGATTGAAGGAATAGGGCTTACCCTGATGGGTGATCGAAAAGTTACCGCCGCTCGCCGACAAGTTCTGCGAGTACACCGAGCCACCAATGGTGACCTTCACGGCTATCGTGTTGCCGTAGGAAATCGCCCACTTGCCCGTCACGTCCGGGGCCGGAGTGGTCGAAGTGAAGGCCCCACAACCACCATCCGCCCCGATTAGGAAAGGAAGCGAGCTGCCGCAGGCCAGAAGTCCAATGAGAGCTATTCGTGTCGTTTTCATAAGGCTCCTTCGTTTCGCTCTGTCCGATAGACCGTTTCACTATATTGCCAGCCTCAGAAACTTCCGCAAACTTCTTAGATATCGCGCACCTCGAGCGGTTGCCTGCACGAAGCGAGGTGCTGCTGATAAACTGCATGCCCATGAGTGTTCGCAAGTGGCGATCCGCGTGCCTTGCTGCCGTACAGGTTGCAACCATGGCGTGGACTGTCGATTCCTTCGCTCAAGAGCGCTCGTCGTCGTCACCGGCAGAAGCTCCGCCAGAAAGCCCACCGAGCGAACCGCAGCAGCCAAGCGCCCTGCCACTTGTACCAAACACGCCGCCCGCGCTGGTTCCTGCGCTGCCACCACCCATGGCACCGGACCTGCCGAACGCTCTGGTCGAAACCTGGCCCACCGGAAAACCATCGAGCATCCGGTGCGGAGACCAATTGATCACGCGCTCGCTGTGCCGCTATGGAGACTACACCGGAACGCTCACCACCTATCATCCGGATGGCAGCGTGTACCAGGTGCTCTCGTTCACGGGTGGCCTTCTGGATGGCTTGGCTGAGTCTTACGACAACGCAGGTCATCTGCTTTCACGCGAGTTCTTCTTCGCGGGAAAACTCCGCTCGCCGGATCTACTGCCACCGGGCATTCCCGCACGCATGGATCCACCGCTGCCACCACCGCCCACCATCGACTCGCAGACTCCGGTGAGTACCGTGCCACGGATCACCATGGACAAGAACGAGGACGATACCATTCGTGGTCAGTTAGGAATCGGAGTCCGCGGGTCGGCGGGTTTCCTCGCCAGCAGCGCAGTCATTCCCTTCTACGGGGGAGGACACCTGCAGGTCATTCCCAACCTCGGCCGCGTCCGTCCAGAGCTGGGTGCGGGCGTCATGGTTGCCGTGCGAAAAGATTACCAACGAATCGATGTCCCGGTCTCTGTCGGAATTCAGGCTGATCTCATTTCAGGGGGCGACACCGTATTCTTGGTACTTGCCGTCAACACCGTCTTTGCAAATCGCAAGGTACTGGGAAGCGTCCCCGGACCGACCTCGGAGACGGCCTGGCTGCTAGGCGCAGAAGGAGGCATTGGCGTACGACTCCGACGCTCTGCCTACAGCTACTGGCTGGGCGATGTGCGACTGGGAGGACTCGGACGTGCCGATACCGCTTCGCCCATTTTGCTGCCGCAGACCGATGGACCGCCCGTTGCTGCGATTGGGGGTCAGTTTCGAATGACGCTCAACCTGACCTTCATTGGAAACATCGGCACTTAGGAGAACCTCATGACCCCTGCATTCCTGTCCGGTCTGTGCCGCATCTCCCTGCTATTTGGAATCCTTTCTGTATTGGGCTGTGAAAGTAGCGCTCTGCCCGAATCCGTTAAGCGTCGCAGTGGCACCGTGGTCATCGAAAGCTGTGCGCTTGATCCATTCCAGCAGAGCGCCCTGCTCAGCGATGACGCCCGGGCGGTTGTCAGCGACATCGTGCTGCTCTGTTTGTACATCCGCGATGATGTGGCAACGCCCACCGCACCCGCAGATCGAGCCAGTGTGGCGCAGGTAGTGTCGCTGCTGCGCCAGCGTGGCTACCGCGTTCAGCTTGGGGTCACAACCGGAGAGCCTACGACGCTGCTGCCAAGCAAGCTCGATGCCCTGCTCCGCGATCCGGCCCGTCGAGCGGTCCTTTCGTCCTCGATTGCCGATGCGGCGAAGCTTGCTGATGGAATCGTGATTGCCCCACCGCAGCTCGCCAGCAGCAGCGAACCTGCGTTCCGCGCCTGGATCACCGAGCTGGCCGCCATGGTTCCCAGTCGTCGGGTGAGCTTATTCGCCCCACCAAGCACCATGACTCCTAGTGACATTCCGGGCGGCGATGCCATCAACGTTGCAGCCCTGCGAGATCAACTCGCCCAGGTCTATCTGATGACGCTCGATCTTCACTGCTGCGACGGACAGCCTGGTCCCACCACCTCTGCCGATTGGATTTCCCAGGTGGCGGCGTTCGCCCAAGACGCATATCCCACCTCTTCACTAAGCATCACGGTACCGCTGTATGGAACGCACTTTGGGTCGCAAAATCAGCGACCTGTCTCCTATCTGGAGGCAGTGGGGATCGCGGGACACGAGCATATCGAGATCGTGCGGACCAACGACGGTACGCTGCGCTTCGACTACCAAGAAACCGGCGGGGCGCTGGCTCATGTCTATTTTGACGATGCGCAGAGCACCCTTCAGACGCTGTCGCAAGTCGATGAGACCGTGCCAAATTCCGTCGGTGTTGTGTATTATGGAGTGGGCGGAGAAGATCCCTCGCTGTGGCGTACGCTCAAGGAGCGCATGAAGTGATTGTTGCCGCAGCAGAATCGATCCGGGTGGCTCCGCTGGGGGTCCGTGACCCGCTCGGCAATCCTCTGTTCGAGCAAGCGTTGGCGCGTAGCTATTTGATCTTCGATGCCTACGTCAGCGGAGAGCGACGCGTCGATCTACATCCGATTTTGCTATCTGCGACCCAGCATCAAGAGGCGGTCACTTGCGCGATCACCACCGCCAAGCTGATTTCGCAAATCGCCGCGCTGGCTCATCAGGATGCAGCGGAAGCACGCTGCTATGGCTTTTCGGACGATGTGCGAAGGCTCGCGGCAGCCTCATGGAGCGCCCACGATCGGTACTCTTTGTACCGGGTTGATCTGCTGTGGGGAGAGGATGGCTTTCGGGCCTGTGAGATCAATGCCGACTGTCCCGGTGGCCATAATGAAGCACTTGGCTTACCTCTTTTGTCGCAAGCTGCTGGCTTTTGGTCAGGAGTCAATCCGACGACGGTAGTGGATAAGCTTTGTGATGCATTGATTGAACTATCTCGCGGTGAAGGTGCGATCGCGCTGATCTACGCAACAGCGTATGCGGAGGACTTGCAGGTCTGTGCACTGATCCATCGCGAGCTTCAGCGACGTGGTGTGGCGGCCCTACTCGCTTCCCCGACCGCGCTACGACGCAAAGGAAAGGGACTCTGCATCGGCAAGCAGAAAGTCTCTGTCCTGTATCGCTACTTCCCGACTGAGTACATGGAAGGACAGCGCAACCTGACCGATATCTTGGAGGCAGTTGCCACGGGATCGGTACGTACGCTGTCCAACTTTGCCGAGATATTTACCCAGTCGAAGCTCGCGTTCGCACGTGCCCATGTCCACCAAACGAGTCTGTCGCCGACCGAGCGCGAAGGACTCCGTTTTGTCCCTGTCACCTACGCAGTCAGCGATGTATCGGAAGAGCAGCTCCACGCCGAACGACCCAAGTGGGTGCTCAAACGAGCGCTGGGTCGAGTGGGCGAAGAGGTATTTGTGGGCTCGCTGCTATCCGACGAAGACTGGATCAGGGTGCTCGCACAAGCAAAGCAGGAACATGCGCAAGGGGAAGCGTGGATCGTGCAAGCTTTTGTTCCACAGCGACCGATTTGGACTCCGTTTGGACCTCGACTGCTGACACTCGGTGCCTATGTGCTAAACGGTCGATTCTGTGGCTATTTTGCCAGGCTAACTCCAGACAGTCACGCCTCCCATAATGCTCTCTGTTTGCCGGTGTTCGTGCGGTCCGAACCTGAAAAGGAGCCTTAATGCAGACCAAGTGTGCAGTGCCGCTTTTGCTGTTTGCTGGTTCCTGTGCCACTGCACGTCCACCGTCAGTCGACTTTCTGGCCAGAGCGGAATCCATCCCGCCTTCCCAGAGCATGCTGATTCCCTCTTCACAGCGTGCCTTTGCGGCCTGGCAGCTTCCTCCCGATGATCCCTGGGTACGATTCAATAAGTGGACGCTGCTATCTTCTCTCGGGGATCAAGTCAGCGCAGGCGAGTTGCCCGATGTCCGCTTGCTCAGCGTGGTGCAGCGTGCGGAACAACTTGGAGCACGCCTCGCAGCCGGAGGACTCCCAAGCGATACGCTGTGGATTGTCGATCTACGCGGTGCTGCGGCAGTGGCACTGGGCAACGCGATGAGCCATGCCGCTCCGCATCCAGTATCGCTGGTGATGACCTTTAACAACTGGCCCGCTGAGCACGAAATCATTCCGGCAGAAGAGACTCTCGCGGCGCTGATTACGCATCGTCCACGACTGCCGGACCCGGGGGTATCTGGTTCGCGACCGGTGTTCCTGCTCGACTCGTGGCGGCTTGCCTATCGAGACCAAGATCCTGACGAGGATGCCACTGACAATCGCTACTATCTCACCAGCTCTGACTTCCCAGAGCCGGCGCAACTTCAAGAGCGTGGCATCCGCCGAATCGTCTATCTGACCGAAACGCTGGGACGTGATCCCGAAAGTGCAGTGGAAGAAGATGACCTTCACGAGACGTTCCTGCGCTATTCACAGTCTGGGCTGTCGATCGCCATGATGGGACTCGATGAGCTGGACGAACCCCAACCGATGGTGACGATTTCGCGTCGGCGATTCTACATTCCAAGACCTCGACCGACGCTGGTGCTCAGTCCGGCATTCTATGCACGGTCTCGTGGCGGCTTTGGTGGACCCCGCGCACGCCCGACCTTTCACGGCGTCATGCACCGTTCCGGCCATGGTGGATAACAGGTAGTCGGCTGAGCGGGCTTCGGAGCGGATTGGAGCGGAGCGAGCAGAGAGGGAGTTGCAGGAGGAGGAGGGGTCGGGTGCGGGCTCCGCAGAGTGGGAGCCCTCAGAAGGTCAGGCTATTCGCCGCCAGCGGCCTTGAGCACGAAGGGATAGGTGACGACGACGATACCACCCTGCGGCCTTGGGAACTCCCAGCGACGAAGCGCACCAGCGATACACTGCTCAACGGTCGGGTTACCGAGGGTCGAGGACTGCACGATGCTGGCGACAACTGCGCCGGTCGGTCCGATGGTGAAGTTGACCATGACGCGGCCTTCCATACCGGCGTTGCGGGTCAGCTCACGCTCGTAGCAGAACTTCACTTCGTTGATGTGGCGACGAATGATGCGGCGAATCAGTTCCTTATCGAGCGAGCCACGGACCTCTGCGGTGCCGGGAACGACTTCAGGAGAACCCGCCTTGCGGCCCTTGAGAGCGCCGACCTTGGCGCCGTAGCCACCACCACCCGCGCCGTGACCGACGGTGCCGATGTTGCCAAGGCCGATGGTGCCTTCACCCGTACCACCGCCACCGCCACCCGCGCCGACGAGGCCAAAGCCACCGCCACCGTAGGCATCACCCGCTTCAGTACCAACCAGACCACCCATGGCATCCGAGGCATCCTTACCAAGTGCCGAGTCACGACCGAAGATCGAGGCCATGTTGCCCATCTGACCCGAGCGAATCAGGCCGAGCACACCGGCGTTCTTGGCTGCATCTTTGGCCGCTTCCTTGGCGAGCTTGATGTCCTTGTTATCCTGCGGGCCCTTGATGTTGTAGAGCTTGTTCTTCTGGTTCGTATCCTTTTTGCCCATCTTGCCTTCGGACTCTTTGGCCTTCTTGCCGCCGTCGTCCTTCTCTTCGGCCTTCTTCTTGAGCCAATCAGGAATCTCTTCCGGCTTCTCCTCGGGTGGCTTCTGCACGAGCTTCGCAAAGCGCTGATCGTTCATGAACGCATCGAGCGACAGCGACTTCGGGTCAGGAGGAACCGAGAAAATCAGCGCCATAAACAGAGCCACAGCTCCGAACACCGCGCCGGTATAGGACTGCGTGCCCCAGTCAATGTTGAGCGGCACCGGATAGGTACGCGCCTTGGCGACGGAGTTTACGTTAAAGAAGTTGTCCCCGAGCTGAAGGCTAAAGCGGCCTTCGGCGGGAATCATCATCGAGAACGCGCCCTGCACGTCGGCCTGCTTGGCCTGACCGGAGCCGAGCAGCTCGCTGATCTGGATGCTCTTGCCGCCGACCTGAAGCTCGCCGCTCATCTTTTGGGTGAGCAGGATCTCATACTGGTCGCCGGTGGAACGAACCAGCGGGAAGCGCTCGACGGGGAGGTCTTCGCCGGGGGTCTTGAAGGTCGTGCCCGGTGCCGGGCCGATCGTAAATTCGTTCTCTTCGATCTCCTTCTGGCGGCGCAGCGTACCAAGCGCGAGCGCGGCAATGCCCGCGAACAGCAGGACACCAGAGGCAACGTCGTGGGCACGGCTGCCTGGGCTCTTGTGGGGCTTGGCTGCCTTTTTGTCAGGGGCCGCAGCCGCGTTCTCGAGCTCCCACTTCTCCTCGATCGCCACTTCTCTTGCGACGGTAAAGTAGTTGGAGACGAACAGAATGAACACGATGCCAAGAGCGGCAATGCCACCGTAGACCATGCCATTGGTGGCGGGGGTGACTTTGCCACCCTTGGGATCGTCGAAGTGGCGAACCTCGACGACGGCGTCCTCGAACAGTGCGGCCACTTCGACGGCACGCGAGCCATCTCGAAGCTCAACCTGCTCCAGCACCTGTGGCGGCAACTGCGGCACAAATGCTTTCGGACCGTACGCCGGAGGAATCGATAAGCCACCCGCTGCCGGTCCATGACCATGACCGTGTCCATGAGCAGCAGCGGCGGGTGCCGGCGGTGCGACAGGAGCAGCAACCGGCGCACCTGGGGGACGCATACCAGGTAGAGGCGGGCCTGCGGGCCGAGGCGGTGGTGCAGCAGCAACCGGCGCAGCAGCAACAACCGGTGGCGCGTCGAACGTCACGACCAGACGGACATCGCCGATCTTGACTTCATCGCCACTGGTCAGCTTCTGCGGCTTGTTGGCACCGAGTCGGGCACCGTTGACGAACGTGCCCTTCGTCGAGTTGAGGTCGACGATGGTAACTTGGTTCTCTGGCGAGACCTCAACCTGCGCATGGAGACGGCTGACCGACTCATCTTCGAGGTTGATGTTTGCCGACGAGATTTTTCCGATCTTGATCGTTTCCTGGGTGAGCTTTTCGGTCTTCACCAGGGTATCGCCCTGGTAGACCTCAATCGTAATGGGGATGGCAGCCATCGGGTCCTCCCTGCCTGGTTCAATACTGTTAGCCAGTCACAGTTTCAGACACCTTTTGGTTTTCTGGGTTCCAAAAATTTTTCTTGCCGATTGATGTACGCGTGCTAGTGCGGTCGAACCACCAGCTCGGGCTGCCTTCTCCGACGACAACAGACTGGACCTGCCTGCACCTTCTCGTCGGAAAATAGCCGCCATGGACGTACCCACAACGACACATCCCACCACGATCGCGAGCGCCCGATCGCAGCGCACAGCAAGCCCGCAAAGCCAGTGATCGATCGGACCACCGATCGGTCGCCAAGTTCCGAGCAATGTTCGCGAAGTTTATCGAGTAACGGAGAGGCCGAGGGTGATGATGTCGTAGCTGACTTCGTAACGCCCGCCGCCGATGCCACCTTGACCGGGGCCGGTACCGATGTCGGGACGGATCGGGTTCTGCGGCGCGAGGCGGCTGTCCTCGGGAGCGATCACGCGATCGGGCTGGATGATACGCGAGTAGCCCAGATCAAAGCGCCACTCGGCGGAAGCAAACTGGACGCCCGGAAAGAACGCACCGATAGAAATCATCCCTTTGGAGCTATCGGGCGACAGGATCGTGAAGGTGGCATCGGGCATCGCACCGCTCTCGAACATGCCGCCGAGTCGTGCCCCGAGGTACTTCCACAGCGTCGCCTCGATCCCCAGATGAACAGCATGAGTCGTCTGCATCTGCCGATCGATCGACACCGTACCGAGCTTGTAGGTATCAAAGCCCTTCACGTTGACGAGGCTGACATCCTGGGGGCTGACGATCACGCGATCTTGAATGCTCCAGAACTCGGCGGTGTACGCCAGCTCGATGCGGAGCCGTTTCTGCCATGTGGTCAGCTCAGCCCCCAGTCGAAGCACAGGCGGAAGGTTCATAGACAGGCTGGCGTTGCGACCCTCTAC
>ERZ724524.933-NODE-933-length-19228-cov-10.855161_pt1 | contig 19228 bp, 16 predicted proteins | sample MGYA00376057_ERZ724524 | MGnify/ENA primary metagenome ERZ724524 (study PRJEB28724, sample SAMN07190888) | wastewater metagenome | isolation source: influent of sewage treatment plant in Hong Hong | place: USA: Christiansburg, Virginia | collected 2016-03-01 ...
ACCGCCGGTTCGGCGTGGAGGGCGGTTTCGAGGATCCAGCCCTTGTGCTCGGCGATGAAACCGGACACCTTGGCGACGATGCCGGTCCGGTCCGGGCAGGACGCGGACAGGGTGAAGAAGCGTTCGCGATGCATGAAAACGGGATCAGATGCGTACGGAAGCGGCGCGGATCTGCGCCATGAGTGCGTCGTATTCGCGCTCGACCGGGAACTGCGGGAACTCGGCGATGACGTTGTCCGGTGCCCGGAACAGGATGCCGGCGTGGGCTTCCTTGAGCATCGCGGTGTCGTTGTAGGAGTCGCCGGCGGCGATCACCTTGAAGTTGATTTCCTTGAAGCGCTGCACTGCTTCCTTCTTTTGGTTGGCCATGCGCAGGTGGTAGTTCACCAGGTAGCCTTCGCTGTTGGCCTCGAGCTTGTGGCAGAACAGGGTTGGCATGCCCAGCTGTTTCATCAGCGGCATGGCGAATTCGTAGAAGGTGTCGGACAGGATGATGACCTGGAAATCCTGGCGCAGGGCGTCGAGAAAATCCTTGGCGCCGGGCTCCGGGCTCATCTCGGAAATGACCTTCTGGATGTCGGGCAAGCCCAGCTTGTGCTGCTTGAGCAGATCCAGACGGTACTTCATCAGCTTGTCGTAATCGGGTTCTTCGCGGGTGGTGCGACGCAGTTCGGGGATGCCGGTACGCTCCGCGAATTCGATCCAGATTTCAGGGACAAGGACACCTTCGAGGTCGAGACAGACGAGTTGCACGGCGGGACTCCAGATTACGTCGGGTGGATGGGCGAATCCGCGATTCTAGCAAAGTCATCGTGACGGCTCGTGCCGAATGCGTTGCGAAGTGCAAGAGTCGTGCGTCGGCCAAGCATTCCGAAGAGCCCCAGCAGCCCAAGAGCCAGTGTGGCGGGTTCGGGAATGCTGTTGATCATGGCTGAGGCGAGCAATTGCTGGCCGGCTGCCGACGGATGGATGCCGTCCCAGAACAGGTAGTCGTCCGGCGTGGCGCACACGCTGCCGCTGCTCTTGAATTGAAGGTCGTCGCCCAGGTAGCAGCGCGCGGTGACATTGTCGAGGCCGTACTGGGCGGGGTTGGCGACGACGTCCCGGAGGTAGGTGAAGGCATCGAAGGTCATGATGTCGAGCCCGCTGGCTTCCTGGGCATCGAGCATGCCGGCCAGTGCCGTGTTGAGCGACCGGCTCAGGAAGGTGGCGGCGGCAACCGCGCCGGCGCCCCGTTCGGTGATGCGTGGCACAAGACCGATGTCGGGGCTGTTGGGAACATAGAAGTGCTGGGCGCCGGCGGCGGCCAGACTGTCGATGATGTTCTGCAGGTCGCCCACGGTTTTGCCGATGGTCTGGGCCGTGCCGTCGGCACGGGGCCGGCCGGTGAGGATGTCCTGCAGGTTGTTGGCGCCACCCCAGACGATATAGAGGGCGTCGGGGTCCAGCACGGGATGGTCGGTGAGCAGGGCGTCCCGCTGTTGCAGCAGGCCCTTGAACTCGGGAATGATCGGGTTGAAAACCTGGTTGTCGGTGCGTGCGCCGCCGTAGGCGTAGTTGGTGCCGCCGTTGAGGGATGAGGTGGCGGAGAAGCCGAAGTGGGAGGTCAGCAGGTCGATCCACAGCAGGCCGTTGCTGGCCCGGCCGGGAGCGTAGGCTTCCGTCGACAGGCCCAGGATGGGCAGCGAGCGGCACACCGCCATTGGCAGCCACGATGGGCGCGTAGGCCGCCGCGATGTTGCCGGTGTCCGACAGGCTGTCGCCGAGGACGTAGATCTGGGAGTAACTGGCGCTGGCCAGGGAGGGGAGTATCAGCGTGGCGGCCAGGGTGAGGCGGCGCAGGTAAGGCCCAAATTCAATTTCCATATCGGCTCCCTTCAGGTTGGATGAATAAGTCCGGGGGCACAACCTTTGGCAAGGCGGCCCCCGGATTTATTCATTCTAGATGATGGGTTGCCAATGTTTCCATTGGCATTTTTCCCTTGCTTTTTTTCAATCGGCAGGGATGGCTTCCAGGGCTTCGTGCAGTTCGAGCCAGCGCAGCTCGGCTTCGTCGATCCTGTCGGTGAGTTCGCCCTGGCGCTTGATCAGCTTGGGCACCTCGCCGGCCTCGGGGCCGGTGTATAGACCCGGGTCGGCGAGGCGTTCATCGAGTTTGGCCTTTTCGGCGGTCCACGGGGCGAGCTTCTTGTCGAGCTGTTCCAGTTCTTTGAGCAGCGGGCGGCGGGCGACAAGACGGGCCTGGCGGTCGGCGGCGGCTTGTTCGCGGTCGGCCTTGCGGGTCGCCTTGTCGGCGGCCTTGTCCGGGCACTGGTTGGCGACGGCGTCGGCGGCGCGGCGCTGGGCCAGCCAGCTCTTGTAGTCGTCGAGGTCGCCGTCGAAGGGCGTGAGGCGGCCGTCATCGACCAGCAGGAAGCGGTCGCAGGTGGCGCGCAGCAGGGCCCGATCGTGGGACACGATGACCATGCCGCCCTCGTAGTCCTGCAGGGCCAGCGTGAGGGCGTGGCGCATTTCCAGGTCGAGGTGGTTGGTGGGCTCGTCGAGCAGCAGCAGGTTGGGCTTTTTCCAGATCAGCAGGGCCAGCGCCAGGCGCGATTTCTCGCCGCCCGAGAAGGGCTCGCAGGGCGCGGTGGCCATGTCGCCGTGGAAGTCGAAGCCGCCCAGGTAGTTGCGCAGGTCTTGTTCGCGGGTTTGCGGGTCGAGGCGCAGCATGTGCTGGAGGGCCGACTCTTCGGGGCGCAGGCTTTCGAGGGCGTGCTGGGCGAAGTAGCCGAGGGCCAGGCCCTTGCCTTCCTGACGCACGCCGGCGGTGGGTTTGAGGCCGCCGGCGAGCAGCTTGATCAGCGTCGATTTGCCGGCGCCGTTGCGCCCGAGCAGGCCGATGCGCTCGCCCGGCCGGATGGTCAGGCGCATGCCGGACAGGATCGGCTTGTCCACGTAGCCGGCGGCGGCGTCTTCGAGCTGCAGCAGCGGGTCGGGTGCGGCGCCGCATTCGCGGAAGCTGAAGCTGAAGGGGTTGTCGATGTGGGCGGCGGCGATGTTCTCCATCCGTTCCAGGGCCTTGATGCGGCTTTGTGCCTGGCGCGCCTTGGTGGCCTGGGCGCGGAAGCGGTCGACATACTTTTGCAGGTGGGCGCGTTCGCGCTGCTGCTTCTCGAACATCGATTGCTGCTGGGACAGGCGCTCGGCGCGCTGGCGCTCGAAGTTGGAGTAGCCGCCGGTGTACAGCGTGAGCTGCTGGTTCTCGATGTGGGCGATCTGGTTGACCACCGCATCGAGGAAGTCCCGGTCGTGGGAGATCAGGATCAGCGTGCCGCGATAGTCGCCCAACCATTGTTCGAGCCAGATCACCGCGTCGAGGTCGAGGTGGTTGGTCGGCTCGTCGAGCAGCAGCAGGTCGGAGCGGCACATCAGCGCCTGGGCCAGGTTGAGGCGCATGCGCCAGCCGCCCGAGAAATCCGACACCGGGCGTTCGAGGTCGGCGGCGGTGAAACCGAGGCCGTCGAGCAGCGCGGCGGCGCGGGCGCGGGCGGCGTAACCGCCGATCTCCTGCAGGCGGCCGTGGAGGTGGCCGATCTCGACGCCGTTGTGGGCGGTTTCGGCGGCTTCGAGGGCTGCTTCGATGCGGCGCAGTTCGGCGTCGCCGTCGAGGGCGTATTCGAGCGCCGGGCAGGCGAGTGCCGGGGTTTCCTGGGCCACGTGGGCGGTCACCCACGAGGGTGGGATTTCCAGATCGCCGGAATCCTGGTGCAACTCGCCGCGCAGGAGCCCGAACAGGCTCGACTTGCCGCAGCCGTTGGCACCGGTGAGGCCGACCTTCCAGCCGGGGTGGATCTGCAGGCTGGCGCCTTCGATGAGGGTCTTGACGCCGCGGGCGAGGCGGAGATTACGGAACTGGATCACGGCAGCAGGAGGTCAGGAAAGAGAGCGGGAATTCCGGTATTGTAAGCGGTCCCGTTGCCCACTGCCCTGCCGTCCCATGCGCCTCTGTCGCCCGTTCCCTGCCGCTCGCCTGTCCACCCTGCTGCTGGCCCTTTGTTTTCATGGTTCTGTTGGGGCCCAGGAGGCGTCCGCCGTCGATCCGGCCACGGAAATCGCCCGTGCCGAAAAAATGCGCGAGGAAGGCAAGGCCCTGCACGATGCGGCGGAAGCGCGCTTCGCTCAGGAAGAGGCGGCCTGCTATGAGCGTTTCCTGGTCAATCGCTGCATCGATCAGGCCCGTCAGCGGCGGGTCACGGAAATCCGCAAGGCCCGGGCGCTGAATGTGGAGGCTGGCCGTATCGATCTGGCCGAGAAGAACCGGCGCTTTGCCGAACGCCAGGCCGAACAGGAGGAGCTGGCATCGAAGAAGGCCATCGAGCGCTCTGAGCAGGAAGCGCGAACGCGGGCCGACAGCGAAACGCGCCTGCGCAACCTGTCCGAGAAGGACGCCGCCCGGATTCAGCGCGAGCAGGAAGGCAAGTCCCGCGCGCTGCGCGAGGCGGAGGCACGCAATCGTCACGAGGCCGCTCAGGCCAGCCGTCGCTCCTCGGAAGCGGCTGCGGCCGCGCGTCGGGCCGAACAGGCCGCCGCTAGCCGTGAAGACTACGATGAGCGCGCCCGCAAGGCCGCCGACAAAAAAGCCGAAAAGGCAAAGAAGGCGGCGGCCGGTGAGAAGGCTGCTCCGGTATCACCGCTCATCGGCAAGTAAGTTCCTGCAGGTCAGCCGTGGGCCTTGACCCACGCCAGCGCATCTTCCAGCCGGTCGTTGCCCCAGAACACTTCTCCGTCAGGGGTAATGAAGCTGGGGGCGCCGAACAATCCCAGTTCGCCGGCCTGTTCGGTCTGGCGGCGCAGGGCCTGCTTGTTTTCCGGGCTGTTGGCCTGTTCCAGCAGGGCTGCGGCCGGCAGGTTCAGGCGGGTCAGGATTTCCTCGATCACCGCCGGCTCGGCGATTTCCCTGTCTTGTGCAAAGTTGGCCTGCATCACGGCCCGCGTAAAGTCGCCGATCCACGGCTGGTCGGCACCGGTCAGGGCCACCCGTGCGGCCAGCAGGCCGTTGCGCGGGAAGCGCGACGGCACCTGGAAGGGCAGTCCGTACTTGCCTGACAATCGTGCGAGATCGCGCCACATGTAGCGTCCCTTGGGCGGATAGATGTTGAAGGGCGAGTCGTTCCAGCCCAGCGACAGGAACACCGGCCCGAGCAGGAAGGGGCGCCACACCACCGTCACCTTGGCCTCGCGGGCGAGTGCTTCGATGCGCATTACGCTCAGGTAGGAATAGGAGCTGGCGAATTCAAACCAGAAGTCGAGGGTCTGCTTGCTCATGGAGGTCTCCGGAGCCGGGGGGGAGCTTCGAGTCTAGCACTCCGTGATCAGCCCGCCGCTTGCAGTTCCGCTGCCCGCAGGAGCGCGGCGAACGGAGCCTCGGTTTCCGCCGGATTGCCGTTCTTTAGCGTGATTATCACTGGCAGGTGGGGCATGGCTGCATGGATCAGCTGGGTGTCGGTGTCCTGGTCGATGACCAGCACGACCCGTCCGGCCGGCAGGCGATGGGCGAGCTGCCGGAGTTCGAACTCGCAGCCGCCCCGTTCGCGGGTCAGCTTGCGCAGGTCCATCAACACTACGTCGGCCCGGTCCATCAATTCCACCACGGTGGCGCGCCAGGTGTCGTCCCGGCAGCAGAACTCGTTCACCCGGTAGCGGCCATCCGGGTCATGGGCCTGGTCCATGCCGCTGAGACCGGCGTCCAGACCGGCCTGGCTGGTGACAAAGCTGCTCGCCAGGCGTCCGCTGGCAAAGCGCAGGAAGTCGCCCGGGTCGATGGTGCGGGCCATCACGTCGGGGGCGGCGATCATCGTCACCGGGCCGAACAGGCGCCAGCGTGCGCCGATCCGGTCGAAGAGCTGTTCTGTGCGCGCAGTGAAACCGAAAACCCGCAGCAGCAGCAGGGTGCGCCGCGGCGGATGATGCCCGTGCTGACGGGTGAGGGTCAGAAAGCGGCCGTTCAGCCACGGAAACAGCGCATAGGCGCCAACCGTGCCGGCGAGGACCAGCGGTGTGTGGCTGGGCCTGGCGTTGATGAGCTCCAGCGCCATCGTCGCGCAGAACATCAGCCACCAGGTGCGGGCCAGCAACTGGGCGTCCGAGAAACGCTTGGCCGCGTAGGCTTCGGCGAGGTGCTTCAGGCGCCACCAGGCGAGCAGCGCGGTGGGTAAGGCCAACATCAGGAAGGCGCCGTTGAGCCCGATGTCGAGCAGCAGCCGGCTGCCCTCGGTGTCCGTGGCCAGCCAGGCCGTCAGGCGCGAGCCGGCCAGCGGGGCGAGTCCGAAGATCAGCAGTCCGGCGAAGGTGATCGGCGCTACCCCGCGGATGCGCGACAGGCCGGTGAGCAGGATCAGCGTCATCGGTAGCGGCAGCCACACGGCGGCGAACTGGAAAAAGGTGAAGAAGTTGAGCAACTGGTCGAGGCTCGGTGTGCGTCCAAGAAAGGGTCGCTGGAGCATCGAAACCACGGTGCCGAGCACTGCACCGGCGAGCAGCAGGGCGAGGGCCAGAAGCACCGCCTGGCGAAAATTCAGGGCCAGGCTGACGGCCACCATCGGTACTGCTGCGACCAGCAGGCTGCCACCGATGAGGAGGACGTGGGCCGGAGTGAGGGGCAGGTCGCTGACGTGGAGTTGCAGGACGGCGAGGGCCAGGGCCGGTATGGCGACGCTGCCGCTGATGGCCAGGGCGATGCGTCGGCGCGCTTGTCGTTCCCAGGCGAGCGCATCCACCTGCTGGCTCAGGATGACCGTGCGGGCGGGCGGAACGCTGGGTAGCGCAAGGGACGTGCCGCTGCTGCTGCCCATGCCGGCGAGCACACCAACCCGGTAGCGCCACAGCACGAAAAAGGCCACCAGCGCGGTCAGGACGACCGTGTTCAGGAAGTGGAAGATCAGTTCGCCGGGTGACATCACGCAGTCCTGGAATGACAAGGCACCGCTGCTATGATCGCACCGGGACCACTGCGGGGATAGGAGCGCTGCCATGTTTTCCGACAGGATGCCGAAGGCGTTGCGCTTTGTGCTGATTACCCTGGCGCTGGCGGGCACTTATCTGCTGCTGCAGCATTTCTGGCTCGGCGTGGCGGAGCTGGGCAGCCGCTGGCAGACCCGGCTGGACTGGTCTTCCACCGCCAAAGATGCGGCCGAGGTGGCCGCCCGCTCCCGGGAGGCGGAAGCTCGTCTGCCGGCCGAGCGGCGTTCGGGTGCCTTTCGCCTGGGCTGGCAGCTGGGCTATGTGGCCGAGCTGCTCGGCAGCCAGGCCTTGTCGGATGTGACGCTACGCCAGCAGGGCGAAGCCCGGCTCGCTCCCCTTGTCGCGGAGGCCGGCGTACTGGCCGAATCGATGGGGGTGGGGCCGGCAAAGTGGCCGGCGGTCACCACGGCGGACGAATTTGCGCGCCTGCAAACCCGTTTCGAGGATGACGAAAGCGGCCTCGGCCAGCGTATCGAAAGCACCCTCTCCCTGCGCCACCGGCACCTTTACCTGGCCGGCGTGCATGCGGGCATCAATCAGGCGGTCGTCATGGCCAGCGGCGGCAGCCTCTTCAATGGCAGCAGCGCGGCCCTGTTCGTGCGTCACGCCACGCTGGCCGGGGTGCCGCCCGCCACATGGATGGACCTGACCCATGCGCCGGAGGGCAGCACGCCGGCGCTGCGGGTGGCACGCTTTCAGGCGGCGCTGATGCGCTTCGACGCGGCGCTGGCCGCGAGTCCGGTCGAGGGCCACTGAGTCAGCGCGGGTTCATGCAACTCATGGCTTGGATTTGAGCGCTGTGCGGCGGCAGGCGTCGGAGCAGTATTTGACTTCGTCCCAGCAGCGCGCCCATTTGCGCCGCCAGGTCATGGGGCGAGCGCAGGCGGCGCAGGGCTTGCTGGGCAGGCTTTGCTTGTTGCCGCGGAAGACGGAAGACGACATGGGTGGCGGACCTGTGGAGCGGATGTCAGTTCGGAATCAGGCGTGCCAGCGCCCTGCATGGCGGCGCCCGGCGGTCTGTTGCCAGAAACGGCTGAAGGATGGGCATAGTTCCGGCGGATCGGGCAGCCAGCGTGGAGCAGGCGTGAGTTCGGCGCCGATGGCGGCGAGGGCATCCCGGTAGCCGGGGTTGAGGGTCGCTTCGGCGCTGACGTGGCCGTTCAGGGTGGCGATGTCGCCGATGAAAAGGGCGTCGGTGACGGCCCGCAGACGCGGCAGCACGAAGGCCCAGCGTTCCGCCGACCAGGGAAAGCGCTGGTGGAAGGGCAGATGGATGACGCCGATGCGTCGGCCGCTGCCAGCTGGCGCCGGCCGCAGGGCCCAGGGATGGACGAGGTGCAACGGCCCGCTGCTGTCGGGTGACAGGAAGTCGGCGGGGCTGACGAGGTGGAGGGGCGGCTCTCCGTGCAGCGGCGGTTCGAGGACGCCGTCGCCGGTGGGGGGCGAGGCGTCGAGTGCGGCGCTGTGACGGGCGATTTCCTCCAGCCGCTCGTAGCGGGTGTCCAGCACGCTGCCAGGGCAATGCCAGTCGGCCGGCGCGAAGCGGGCCACGTTGTCGGCGTTGAAGAGATAGGGCTTGCTGCTGAAGGTGGCGGCCACCCATTGCCAGGACAGGTGATTGGCGGCCAGGTCGCCGTCGCGCAAATGGCCGTAGAACCAGTCGGCGGCGACGCGCCAGTGCACCTTGCGCAGATGCACCGTGTAGCTGGCCAGCCACAGGCGGGCGTGGTTGTGCAGGTAGCCGGTGGCGTACAGCTCGGCCACGCTGCGGTCGATGGTTGGAATGCCGCTTCGCGCTTCGCGGATATCGGCGGGCAGGGTGCCGGCGTAGGTCACGCCGGGCAGGCCGGGGCGGATGTCGGCGAAGATGCCCTCGCCCAGTTGTCCCCACACGTGATGGAAAAACTCCCGCCAGCCGAACTGGAAGGCCAGCTTGTCGTCCGGCTGGAGCTGGAAGTGTTCGACCAATTCGGGGAGCGTCACGCTGCCGTGGGTGATCCATGGGGACAGGCCGGTGACGGCGCCGTCCAGATGGTTGCGGGTCAGCGCGTAGTCGCTCGGGGAAACCGCGGTGAGGCGGGCGGCGAGCTCTGGGTCGGAGCTTGGGGAAAGGCGCACGGGGCGGGCATCAACAGGAAGCGATGCCCGATTGACCGGGAACAAGGGCGGGCGGTTCCCCGCCCACCGGTCAGACCCGGTATTGCTCCAGGGTGGCGATCTGGTGCCGCGCCTGCTCGTCGAGGCGGCGCGCACTGCTGGAGGATTGCGCGGCAGCGGCGGCCGACTCTTCGGCCATCTGGGCGATACGTTCAATCTGCACGGCAATGTTGTTGCTGGCGGCGCCCTGTTCGCGGATGGCGTCGGAAATCTCGGCGACGGTATGGGCGGTGGCGGTGGCTGCTGCACCGATTTCATGAACGGCCCGGTCGGTGTCGTCGGCGCGCGCTACGCTTTGGGTCACGAGGCTTTCAGCGGCCTGCATTTCGGCGGCAGCCTGCATGGAGTGCCGGCGCATCGCCTCGATGGTGGAGGCGATTTCCTGGGTCGAGCTGGAGGTGCGTTCGGCAAGCTTGCGGACTTCGTCGGCCACCACCGCGAAGCCGCGGCCCTGTTCACCGGCGCGGGCGGCTTCGATGGCGGCGTTGAGGGCCAGCAGGTTGGTCTGGTCGGCCACTTCCTTGATGACCTGAACGACGGTGCCGACGCGTTCGCCCTGGGCACTCAATTCGCGCAGCGAGCCGGCGGCGGCGCTGACCGACTGGGAAATGCTGCGGATGTCCCGGATCGTGTGGTCGATGGTGGCGGAACCGGCCTTGGCCATCTCGCCGGACTTGCCGGCCAACTGGTGGGCTTCAGTGGCCCGGTCGCCCACATGATTGATGCTGACGGTCATTTCCTCGACGGTGGCGGCGATGGCCGAGGAGGCTTCGCTCTGCTGCCCGGCAGCGGTGGAAACCTGGATCGAGGCCTGATTCATTTCGCGGCTCGCGCCGGCCACCGTGCGGGCACCTTCGATGAGGCTGTGGAAGTTCTCCTGCAGCTTGGACAGCAACTGGTTGAAGGCGGTGGCGGTTTCGCCGATTTCGTCCATGCGCTTGACCGGTGCCCGGGCGGTGAAATCGAGGGAGGCATTGACGTGCACCAGCGTGCCGCGGATGCCGTCGAGGCTTTCGCGCAGGGACGTGATGAGCAGTGAGGCCAGGATTCCGACAATGATGAAGGCGGCGGCGAGGACGCCGCCGACGGTCCACAGGGCAGCGGTGTAATCAGCGGCGTTTTCCTGGCGCAGCTTTTCGCCCATCGCGTAGTTGAACTCCTCGTGCTTGGCCAGGCTGCCGCGCGCGGCCAGGGCGTCTTCTTTCAGATTGGTGCGCAGCATGGTGCGCACGGTTTCCATCTCGCCGGCATTCGACTTCTCAAGGTAGAGCGAGCGGGTGGCGCGATAAATCTTGAGGGCGGCGCGATCGGCGACCAGCAACTGGCGGTCGGTGTCGTCGGAAATGAAGTTCTGTTCGTATTCGCTGAGCTTCGCGTCGAGTTTTTCGTCGGCTTCCTGGATCGCCCGCTCGACTTCCTTGTGGTGGGCCGGGTCGGACATCAGGGCGTGCTGGTAGGTGCTCATCCGGCTGTTGGTCAGGAAGCCGCGGGCCTCCTGCATGACGCGCAGGCTCGGAAAGATGTTGGCCTGGATGTATTCAAAGCGGGCGTTGGCCTGCTTCAGTTGCCACAGGCCGAGTGCGCCGATGCCGAGCAGGGCGATCAGTGCGGTGCTCAGGGCAATCACGAGGCGTTGGGTCAGTTTCATGATGAGAATCCGGGACGCGGGGTAGGTCAGGCATTACGACGCGGTCGATTATTACTTTAGTTATATATTTGAATAATCCGGCATGCCGATTGATGCTAGTCGCATTTATTTACACCCCGTCCGCAATCCCTTTCCATGCCGAACGGGAGTTTCATGTAAATCAGTTGTTTATGGGTTTGGGCCTGAAACCTGCTTTGTGTCACTACCTGCTTGTGGGTATTTTTCTACTCGAAAAACTTATAAATCCATCCATGATCAAGACCAATCCAATGCGTACCCTGGTTATTGCCCTGATGAGCCTCGGGGCCCTGGCCGCCATGCCGGCTCAGGCCGATGTGCTGACCTCCAGTGGTTCTGCCACTGCCGGTACCACCAGCAGCTTCGGGCCGACCACCGGCGCCACCTATGTCACCGACTCCGCCAGCGTCTATGGCGCGGATGGCAACAGCGCCTTCGCCAGTGCATGGGGCAACGACCACGGCACCTATCGTGCGTCAGCCTACGGCAATGGCACTTTTGACAGCACCGCGACCTTCCATCGCACCCTGTCGGTCATCAACAACAACGCGGCCGCCACCCAGTACACGCTGAACTTCTTCATCTATTACGGCGGCCTGAGCATCGGCAACTACAACCAGCTGGCCGGCAGTGGCAGCGCTGGCTACGACCTGAGCATCAAGAAGAACACCTCTTCGACCCTGTTCGCCAGCTCCGCGCTGCTCGATTCCAGCGGCAACGTCACCGCCAGCAACGCCCTCAATGGCGCCACCGGCGGTTCCGACAGCAACTCGGCCTGGTACTACTGGAACGGTACCAACGTGAGCCTTGATCTGGGCATTCTCGGTGTCGGCGAAAGCATGAACATCGATTTCGACCTGGTGACCACGGCGAGCGGCTCCTATGTTGCGCAGAGCTACGCCTGCAACGGTGACAACGGCTATGGCGGCTATGGCGGCTACGGTCCCGAGGTCATCGCCCCGATGACGGTGGTGGAGGATGGCTACGGCGGCTATGGTGGTTATGGCGGCACCTGTTACCGTACGGCCTACATCGACGCCGGCCTCGGCGATCCGGGCGGCATCGACGCGAACACCCTGCCGCCGACCAACGCCACCTTCGGCATTACCGCCACGGCGGCCAACGTCGTGCCGCTGCCCGGCACCCTGGCGCTGCTGAGCCTCGGTCTTGCCGGCCTGGGTGTCGGACGAGTCCGCCGACCACGCTGACGCTCCCCGCTCATTGCGGTCTAATGGGCGCCTTCGCGGCGCCCATTTTCATTTTCGATTCCATGGCCACCATTGCCCTCATCTGGGAACTCGGTTCCGACTACGGCCACATCGGCCGCTTCCTGCCCATCGCCCAGGCCCTGCGCGAGCGTGGCCACCGGCCGGTGATGATCCTGCGCGACATCTCCCGCGCCGACGAAATGCTCGGCCCCTACGGCCTCGAATACCTGCAGGCGCCCCTGTGGCTGCCGCCGGTGTCGGGTCTGCCGCCGGCGCTCAACTTCACCGAGACGCTCTTCCTGTTCGGCTTTCTGCAGCCGGCCGGGCTGCTCTCCATCGTGCGGGCGTGGCGCAAGCTTTTCGAGTTGCTCAAGCCCGACATGCTGGTCTTCGATCATGCGCCCACGGCCCTGCTGGCCAGCCGTGGCCTGGGTCTGCCGCGCCTGATCACCGGCAACAGCTTTGCCGTGCCGCGCCAGGCCACGCCCATGCCGCTCTACCAGTGGTGGGACCCGAAAGCCGGTGCGCCGTCGCGGGAGCGCGACTGCGAAGAGAAGCTGGTGCGCAACGCCAACCACGCGCTGGCTGCGCTGGGCGCGCCGCTGCTCGAACGGGTGGCCGACCTCTACGCTGCCGAGGCGACCCTCATCACCGGCGCTCCGGAGCTGGACGTATACGGCCCGCGTGATCCCGACAACTATGTGGGCGCCATCAACAGCATCGAGCACGGCGTCGAGCCGCGCTGGCCGGCCGGCAAGACCCGCAAGGTCTTCGCCTACCTCAAGCCCCACTACGCGCACATCGAGGTGCTGATTACGGCCCTTGGCAAGCTCGACGCCAGCGTGCTGATCTTCGCCCCGGGCCTGGCCAAACAGACGGTCGAGCGCCTGCAGACCGCCAACCTGGCGTTCAGCTCGGCGCCCTTGAAGATGAGCCGGGTGCGCGAGGAATGCGATCTGGCGGTGTGCCACGCCGGGGGCACCGTGGATGTGATGCTGGCTGCCGGCAAGCCGCTGTTCGTGCTGCCGCTGCAGATGGAACAGATCATGACCAGCCGGCGCTTCGAGCAGACCGGTTGCGGCCTGTGGCACTGGCACCAGCAGCCGCCGAAGGACATCGACAAGATGCTGCGCAAGGTCTTCAGCGCGCCGGAGTTTGGCGAGCGGGCGCAAGCCTACCAGGAGCGCAACCAGGGCTTCACCCAGGCTGCAGCGATGACGCGCTTCATGGCCACGTGCGACACGCTTCTGGCCGGTGCGGCCTGACAGCGGCCGGGCCGATCAGCGCGCCGCCAGCCAGGCCCGTACGCCTTCGCCAACTGCCTTGCCGCTGGCGAAGCAGGCGCTGAGCAGGTAACCGCCGGTCGGCGCCTCCCAGTCGAGCATCTCGCCGCTGCAAAACACGCCCGGCGCCGTGAGCAGCATCAGGTGTTCGTCCATGTCCTCAAAGCGCACGCCGCCAGCGCTGCTGATCGCTTCGTCGAGCGGGCGCGTCGCCACCAGACGCAGGGGCAGCGCCTTGATGGCCGCGGCCAGGCGGGTCGTGTCAGCCAGTTCATCGGCCGTCAGGCATTCGCGCAACAAGGCCATCTTGACCCCGCTGATGCCGACCCGGCTCTGCAGATGGCTCGACAGGGAACGCGCCCCACGGGGATGGGCCACCTCGGCCTGAATCCGTTCCGGCGACCGGTCGGGAGACAGGTCGACCCGCAGGGTCGCGCTGCTGCCGCTGTGGATCGCATCGCGGATGGGCGCCGACAGGGCATACACCAGGCTGCCTTCGATGCCGTCGTCACTGATCATCGCTTCACCCGGGCGGGCCGGCGTGGTGTCGCCGTCGAGCCGCATGGCGATGGATTTGATCGGCTGGCCGGCAAAGCGGCTGCGGAAGTGTTCGCTCCAGCCGGTCCCTTGCTCGGCCCGGGGTGAGGCGACGATGAAGCCGCAATTGGCCGGCTGCAGCGGCGCCACATCCACACCGCGTTCGGCGAGCAGTGGCACCCAGGCACCGTCCGAGCCGAGCTTCGCCCAACTGCCGCCGCCCAGTGCCAGCACCGTCGCGTTGGCCATGTAGTGGCGCGGGCCGTCGGGTGTGGTGAAGGTGAGGCTGCCATCCTCATGCCAGCCGATCCAGCGATGGCGCACGTGAAAGCGCACGCCGGCCTCGCGCAGGCGTTGCAGCCAGGCGCGCAGCAGCGGTGCGGCCTTCATCCCGTCCGGAAAGACGCGCCCCGACGTGCCGACGAAGGTCGTCACCCCCAGTGCCTCGACCCACTCGCGCAGGGCTTGCGGTGTGAAGGCGGCGAGCAGCGGTTCGATCTGCGCCCGGCGGCTGCCGTAGCGGCTGGCGAAGGCCGCGAAGGCTTCCGAATGGGTGATGTTGAGCCCGCCGCGGCCGGCCAGCAGGAACTTGCGCCCCACCGACGGCATCGCATCGAAGAGATCCACCTGCACCCCGGCCCGGGCCAGGGTTTCGGCAGCCATCAGGCCGGCGGGGCCACCCCCGATGATGGCAACGGAGGCGGAAACGGGTGTAGTGGCGGAGGGCATGGCGAGGCTTCGGGAGTGGGGCAAGGGCGGGATTGTAGTAGGGGCACCCGGCACAACGCGTGATTTGTGTTCCGGCTTCCACTTGCGGCGATGCCAGCGGATTACAATTCGCGCTCCGCCGCCGCGGGCTGCCCGCGACGGAACACACTGAGGAAATCCGGAATGTTGATCAAAGCAGGTGCCTTCGGGGGCGCCTTCACCCGTCGCGCGCTCCTCGGGCTGATGCTGGCGGTGCTGGTTGGCCCGGCGCTGGCCGAAACCGCACCCACATCGCGAGAACATCTCGAGCGTCTGGCGCGCGCCAAGCCGGCCGACCAGAAAGCGGCCCAGGATGCCGGCAAGAAGGCGGCCTTCTTCTGCGCCAACTGCCACGGTGAAAGCGGCCTGAGCAAGTACGTTGAAGTCCCCAACCTGGCTGGTCAGCATCCGCTGTACATCCTCAGCCAGATCGACGCCTTTCTGGCCGGCAAGCGCAAGGATGCCTTCATGCAGGGCCTGATGAAGGTGCTGAGTGCCGAGGACAAGGCCACCATCGCGGTGTTCTACGCCGCCCAGCAGGTCGCGCCATCGGTAGCCACGCCGGGCGCGCAGGCCGCGGCCGGCCGCGAGCTGTTCCAGAAGAACTGTGCCCGCTGCCATGGTGCCGATGCCAAGGGCGGCGAGAGCTTTCCACGCCTGGCCGGCCAGCAGGCCGAATACCTGCGCCGCAATATCCGGCGCTATCTCGACATGAGCGGCGAACGGACCTACCCGCCGATGACCGCCGCCGTGACCGGCCTCGGCGAGAAAAACATCGAAGCCGTCGTCGACTACCTCTCAAGCCTCAAATAAGCGGACTACCTTGTGGGTCGGACTTCAGTCCGACAGCGCACTCCCAGCCAGCGGATGTCGGACTGAAGTCCGACCCACGGGTAAGCCTTGGTGGGTGATCGGGGTGTGGGCTTCGTGCCGCCGCTCACCGTTACGCCTTCCTTCGGCATGCCAACCCGCTCCGCCCCGGCCGCGCGCCCTGTGGGTCGGACTTCAGTCCGACTGCGCACTCCCAGCCGGTGGATGTCGGACTGAAGTCCGACCCACGGGTAAGCCTTGGTGGGTGATCGGGGTGTGGGCTTCGTGCCGCCGCTCACCGTTACGCCTTCCTTCGGCATGCCAACCCGCTCCGCCCCGGCCGCGCGCCCTGTGGGTCGGACTTCAGTCCGACTGCGCACTCCCAGCCGGTGGATGTCGGACTGAAGTCCGACCCACGGGTAAGCCTTGGTGGGTGATCGGGACGCCGCCTTCGTTGCTGCCGAACACGGTTACGCCTTCCTTCAGCGTGCCGATGACCCGGATGTCGCCGAGTTTGTCGGCGGGGGTCTTGAGCGGGTTGGCGGACAACACGGTGAGGTCGGCGAGCTTGCCGGCGGTGATGCTGCCCTTGATCTTCTCTTCGCCGATCTGGCGTGCCGGCAGCAGCGTCAGGGCCTTGAGGGCGTCCAGCGGGGTCAATTGCTGATCTTCGCCGACCGGGCGCTGGATGGCGGCGGCCAGTACGCCGAAGGGTGCCGGTTCGACGAGCGCATTGTCGGCATGCAGCAGCACCGGCACGCCGTGGCGTAGCGCGGCGGCGGCGGGGATGAAGCGTGCCGTGCGCTCGGCGCCGAGGGCGTCATCGGTGAGGCTGGCGAGGCCAAGGCTCAGGCGCTGCGGGGCCAGCGACACGCCGACGCCGAGTTCCTTCAGTGCATCGAGCTGGTCGTCGCGGATCATCTGCGCACCCACCAGCAGCGGGCGCCGATCCTTGCCCGGATGTGCGCCGGCGGCGGCGCGGATGCCGCTGATGAACTGTGCGATGGCCGCATCGCCGTTGGCCTGCACCGCCACCTGCCAGCCGTTGGCGTAGGCGCTGCCGAGCAAGTCGCCGACCACCTCGTCGCTGATGGTCTGATAGCCGGTGAAGCCACTGCGTTTGCCGGCCGGCGGATACTGGTAAGGCTGGGTCAGCCAGGCGCTGCGCTCGTCGGCGCTGCCGTCGAGCGTGAAGGACACGCCGGCCAGGCGCAGGTGGCTCTTGTAATACTTGGGGCCGATGCTCTTGTGGCCCTTGAGGGCGGCGGCGCTGGTGGGCAGGTCGGCGTAGAGGGCCACGTCGAGCTTGAGCGCGCCAAGATCGGCGGCCTGGGTGTACAGCGCAAAGTCGTCCGGCGTGGCGCGGGCCTCGACGGCGGTGGTGTAGCCGTTCTTCAGGTACAGGCTTTGCCCCTGCTGGATCATCGCCTGCCGATCGTCCTTGCCGAGCTGGGGCAGGGCGCCGATGAGGGCCACGGCGGCGGAACCTTCGAGCAGTCCGTCCGGCTCCTTCGAGCCCGGCCAGCGGCTGATGCTGCCGCCCGGCGGATCGATGCTGTCGCGGCTGATGCCGGCCAGTTCCAGCGCCTTGCTGTTGGCCACCAGTTGGCGGCCCGACTGGTGAATGATGATGATCGGCTTGTCGCGATAGACCGAATCCAGATCGTTGCGGCTTGGCGCGCGTTGCTCGCGCAGGCGGCTGTCGTCGTAGCCGACACCGATGATCCAGCCGAAGCGCTGGGCCAGCTCGCCCTTCGACCATTCGCGGAGTTGCCGCAGCAGGCTGCCGGTATCGCTCACCGGCCCGAGGGGCGGTGCCTGCAACTGGGCCGCCACCGAGTACAAACCAAGGCGCGACATCTGCCCCCAGGCGTCGATAAAGCCCGGCACGAGCGTCTTGCCGGCCAGGTCGACCACCTCGGTGCCTTCGCTCTTCCAGCGTGCCAGGATGTCCTTGGTCTTGCCCACGGCGAGGATCTTGCTGCCCTTGATCGCCACTGCCTGGGCGCTCGGGCGCTTGTCGTCGAGGGTGATCACGTCGCCGTTGGTGAAGATGATGTCGGACAGCGGTGGCGGGGGAGGCGTGAGGGGGGCAACCGGCGCGTTCGGATCGACGGGCAGCGCGCCGGGGGTTGCGGCGGGCGCCGGGAGGACGCTGGCGGGCTGCGGGATGGCGGGCTTGATGCCGGCAGGAACGGGCTTGACGGCCGCCGGGGCGGGCATCTGGGCCAGCAGGGTCGGGGCGGCGAAGGCCAGCAGGATCGCCACGCTGGCGCGGCGCACAACAAAAGCGGATTTCATGGGCACGACTCCGGAAAACGGTCGGGCGGGCGGGGGCGAACCCGGCCGCGAACCCGGCGAGCATAGCACCGCCGTCTGCCGCCACCCGTGAAAGGGTGCGTGCTGCCGCACGATGGGCGGGCGAGCAGGGGCGTGCCGGACGTGGACATGAAAAAGGGCCCGGAGAAGGGCCCTGCTTGCCGGAAGGTGCTGCCTAGATGCTGCGTCGCGACCGCCACAACAGCCCCATCCCTGCGGCAAGCAAAAGCAGGCCCGATGGCTCGGGCACCGGGTTGGTGATCGGATTGCCCGGATCTTCATTGATGCCGACACGAATCTGGTAGGCCCCGTCGTTGTCATCGAAGGCGCCCGGCGCCCCATTGAAGTTGAAGGAGTCGGAAATGCCGAAGAACACCCGCGTGGCCCCTGCGGGGGCGATGAATTCCTGGAACACGCCGCCGCTTGTGACGCCATTGCCGATATAGAACACTTGCTGGAGTTCCGGCGCCAGGGTGAGGAAGTTGATGCCCAGCCCGGTGTTGGTGAAATCCAGGGTGGCCGGCGGGTTGCTCACCGGAACGCCATCGCTCAGAAAGACGCCCACCAGCGCGCCCTGGGTGCCCAGATAGCCACTCAGGCCACCAAAGGCACTGATGCTGCTGCTACCCGGAACGCCATTGCCTTCGGGCCCATAGGTCGTGCCCCCGAAACCGTTGAAAAAGCTGATGCCACCGCTCGCCGGGTCGAGCACCCGAATGACCGAGCCGGCGGTGACGGCAAAGCCGGGAGGCAGTGTTTCCTTGATTTCTTCCGGTGTCGGCCCCGCGTGGCGGACCATGCCGCCGGGCCAGGGCTGGCTCGCATCGGGGATGAGCAGGTCGGTTCTGCCTGCCAGCCAGATCGAATCGCTGCCCTTGATGGTGCCGGCCACCACGGTAGCCCTGGCGAGGGACGGGAGCGCCGCGAGACACAGCAGCGCGAGAAGCGTGGGCGCAAGGCGCCTGGCAAACGAAGACGGAAACATGGAACAGTCCTCCGCGGGATGAAAAGCCCTGTTCCTGTGATAAGCAAAGTCCCTGCCGGAAAGAGAAAGCTGTTGAATAACAAAGCGATTTGTTTTCTTGCGGAGACTTGTTTGGCGCTGCTGTAAGAATTGCCGACAGCCGCAGATCGATATCTGCCCGCCGTGAACTCTATTCCGATAGTCGCAAACATTATTTCGACTGCTGATAACTCTGTTCATGACTATCGGAAATCAATTCCGATAGTCATGAACACGTATCCGACGCATCGGATCTCAATCCTGGACTATCGGAAGACACTTGCGGCGGATCGTAATCATCATCCGATGGATCGGAACAAAGATCTGGCGGCCCTGCACGCTTATAAGCCCCGCGCCCAAGCAGGTCGCAGGTGCGCATTGGCGGGTGCGGCGATGGCGCTGCGTACCTGTTCCAGCAATTTGTCCTTGTCGGCGCCGAGAGTGCCTTTCAAGACCAGCCAGTTGCTGGCGTGATCCGATCTGAAAACCGTGCGGC
>ERZ724524.934-NODE-934-length-19226-cov-8.600386_pt1 | contig 19226 bp, 15 predicted proteins | sample MGYA00376057_ERZ724524 | MGnify/ENA primary metagenome ERZ724524 (study PRJEB28724, sample SAMN07190888) | wastewater metagenome | isolation source: influent of sewage treatment plant in Hong Hong | place: USA: Christiansburg, Virginia | collected 2016-03-01 ...
CCGTGCACGGCGCCACGCCCAGCAAAATCATGCCGGCGATGTATTCGCTGGCCGATTGCGGGTCCACCCAGGGCGCAAACACGTAGCGGAAGAACAGCACGCCCAGCGCCGCCATGGTGAAGGGCTTGATGAGCCAGTTGACCACCAGCGTCAGCAACAGGCCGCGCGGCTTTTTGCCCACGTCCTTCACGGCGCTCCAGTCGATCTGGATCATCATGGGGTAAATCATCACCCAGATGAAGACGGCCACCACCAGGTTCACGTGGGCCAATTCCAGCGCGGCAATGGCCTGGAACGCGCCCGGAGCCAGCAGCCCCAGGCCCACGCCGGCCAACATCCCCATGCCGACCCAGACGGTCAGATAACGTTCAAACAGACCCATTTCAGACTCCAGCCGCTTGGGCTTGAAATCGAGACCCGGCAAGCTCCAGCAGGCGCGCAATGCCCACGGGCTCCTCGCTCAGCAGCGGCACGATGGCCCAGCGCGTGGCGTGCTGCGTGGTCACGGCATCGATCTCGCGCAGTTCGTTGCGGGCGCGCTGGCGCAGCAGCGGCGAGGTCACCCGGGCGGCCGCCACGCTGTTGTTGATGACCCAGGCCCAGGGCTCAATGCCGGCGCGGCGCAGGTCGTTCTGCAGGTTGGCGGCTTCCAGCACCGGCGTGGTTTCGGCCAGCGTGACCAGAATCACCTTGGTCTGCTTGGGGTCCTGGAGCTGCATCATCGGCGTGGTGAAGTGCACGCCCGTGCTGCCCATCTGGCGCACGATGTCGCGGTGGTAGGCGCCCGTGGCGTCCAGCAGCAGCAGCGTGTGGCCGGTGGGGGCCGTGTCCATCACGACAAATTTCTTGCCCGCTTCGCGGATGGTGCGCGAGAAGGCCTGAAAGACGGCGATTTCTTCCGTGCACGGCGAGCGCAGGTCTTCTTCAAGCAGTGCGCGCCCTGCGGCATCAAGCTTGGCACCCTTGGCTGCCAGCACCTGCTGGCGGTAGCGCTCGGTGACCTCGTGCGGGTCGATGCGGCTCACGGTGAGGTTCTCCAGCGCGCCGCCCAGCGTTTGCTCCAGGTTGGCCGCCGGGTCGGACGTGGACAAATGCACCGCAAAACCCCGGTGCGCGAGTTCCACCGCGACGGCGGCGGCCAGCGTGGTCTTGCCGACGCCGCCCTTGCCCATCAGCATCACCAGGCCGTGGCCGTCGGCGGCGATGCCGTCCACCAGCGCGGCCAGGCGCGGCAGGTCGATGTCGGGTTGCGCACCGGCGTCGCCAGGCACTGGCGCCGCCGCCGTTTCCACCAGCAACTGGCGCAAGGCCTCGCGCCCCACCAGGTTGAAGGGCTTGAGCGCCACGAGATCGGTGGGCAGCGCCTGCAAGGCGGGCGGCATGGCGGCGAGCACGGCCTGCTCGCGCCGGCAGATGGCAGCGGCCAGCGGGTCTCGCGCCGCTTCGCCGGGCGGAAACACGCCATTGATCACCAAATACTGCTGGCCCAAACCGATGGCGTGCAGTTCGCCGTGCGTGCGCGCCGCTTCGCGCAGCGTGGACTGCTGCGCACGGGCCACCAGCACCAACCGGGTGCGCGTGCCGTCGGCCAGTGCCGCCACGGCCGCCTGGTACTGGCTGCGCTGCTTTTCTAGGCCGGCCAATGGGCCCAGGCAAGAGGCATCGCCCTTGCCCGATTCCAGAAAGCCGCTCCAGGCGCCCGGCAGTTGCAGCAGGCGGATGGTGTGGCCGGTGGGCGCGGTATCAAAAATGATGCGCTCGTAGCGCGCGTCCAGGTTGGCGTCGGTCAGCAGCGCGGTGAACTCGTCAAACGCGGCAATTTCGGTGGTGCAGGCGCCCGAGAGCTGCTCTTCAATGCCCTTGACCACGTCGTCGGGAAGCACGCCGCGCACCGGCCCGACGATGCGGTCGCGGTAGCCCTGGGCGGCGGCCTGCGGGTCGATCTCCAGCGCCCACAGGCGCGGCACTTCAGGGACTGCCGTCACCTGGTTGCCAATGGCCAAGCCAAACACCTGGCCCACGTTCGACGCCGGGTCGGTGCTGACCAGCAGCACGCGCTGGCCCAGGGCCGCCAGTTGCATGGCCGTGGCACACGCCAACGAGGTCTTGCCGACGCCGCCTTTGCCGGTGAAAAAGAGAAAACGCGGCGCGTTGTCGAGAAATTTCATAAGGTCTTTCCGAAATGTTCAGCAGCAGGCGCCGCCCGAGCAGCAGCTGCCCGCAGAGGGCGATTCGGTGGTGGGCAGCGCGATGCCCGCCCAGCGCGCCAGATCGCTGCGGCTGGGGTATCGGCCGGCCAGCGCCACCTCGCCGGCCACCAGCGTCAAAGGAAGCGCTTCTTGGCCGGAGCGCTGCAGAAAACCTTTCACCAAAGGGTTCTCGGCAAACGCCAGGGGCTGCTGCGCCAGGTTGAAGCGCTCGATCTGCGCGCCGTTCTGGCGTGCCCAGTCGATATCGGCAGACGCATTGACGAGGTTTTGGTCCACGTCGGTGCCGCACACGCCGCTGCTGCAGCACAAGGCCGGGTCAAAAATCTGGATGGTGGTCATGGAAAGACTCCTTCAAAATTACTGTGTGTCTGCAAAAACGCCGGTCAGGTCGTAGGATTGCTCGCGCCGCCGCAGTTCAGGCATTCGGGCACGCACATCCCTTCGCAGAGCGCCGGCTGGCCCGCGCAGCATTCTTCGGTCAGGTACGCGATGGTTTCAACCATCAGGGCGATGTGGGCGCGGTAGCGCTGGTAGCGCCCCTCTTGCGTGGCGGTGAGCAGGCCGGCCTGTGTGAGCGCTTTCAGATGGAACGACAAGTTGGTGGCGGGCAGCCCGAGCGCCGCCGCAATCTCGCCGGCTACCAAGCCTTCGGGGCCTTGTTTGACGAGCAGGCGAAAGACATCGAGCCGAATGCCCGAGGCCAGCGATTCAAAGACGGTGGTGGCGGTTGTTTTGTCCATCCAGCAATTATTCAACAATAATTGAATAGTTGCAATGACAACCCAATAATGCCATCTGTGGCGCCTAGAATGCTATCTACTCAATAGCTATCAGCGATTTCCTGTCATGCGCTAGAACCCGATTTCTATTGATTTTCAGCCCAGCCTCACAGCACCTGCTCGAAGTCGATAAACCCGCGCTCCACATTGGTCTCCACCAGCTTGACGCGCAGCTTCTGGCCCACGTCCAGGTGGGTGCCACCGCCCACCAGCATGCCTTCGGCGGGCGGGGAAAAGATGCGTACCCACATGGCGCGGTCGGTGGCGCCGGTGACGACGGCGTCAAATTTTCTGCCCACCAGCCCCTGCAGGTAGAGCGCGGCTTCGGACTTGCGCACGCTGCGCTCCACCTTCTGCGCGGCGTCTTCTTGCTGCGTGCAGTGCTCGGCCAGAAGCTCCAGCTCCGCCGCGCCATACGGCGAGTGCTCGCCCTGGAGCAGCGCTTTGACCATGCGCAGCGTGATCAGGTCAGGGTAGCGCCGGTTGGGCGCGGTGGAATGCGTGTAGTCGCGCACCGCCAGGCCAAAGTGGCCGATGGGCTCGCCGCGCGGGTGTTCCACCACGTATTCGCCCGAGCCCATGAGCTTGACGATGATCAGCGACAGATCAGGAAAGCGCAGCGGGTCGGCCTTGCGCCGCCGCGCCAGAAAGCCTTCCAGCGCGAGCGAGTCGGGCGCCGCCGGCAGTTTCTCGCCGTATTTGGCGGCCACCTGCACGATGCGCTCCCAGCGCTCGGGCGAGCGCACCACCCGGCGGAGCGAACTTGCCCCCTGCTGCGCCAGAAACTGCGCGGTGCAGGTGTTGGTGGCAATCATGAATTCTTCAATCAACTGGCGCGCGCGGTTCTGCACCTGCTGGAGGATATCTACCACGCGCTCGCCATCGAACACCGCGCGCGGCTGGAAGGTTTCCAGTTCGAGCGCGCCTTGCTCGCGCCGGCGCGCGCGCATGCGCTGGGCCACGGCGTCCTGCGTGCGCAGTTGCTCGTCCATGCCCGGCACGGCGCGCGCGGCTTCGGGCAAATCGCCCACGCCTTCGATCCACGCGGACACGGCGTCGTAAGCCAGCTTGGCCTGGTTGCGCACGCGGGCGCGGTGCACGGTGCCGTGGGTCACCACGCCATCGGCATCCACCACCATCTCGGTGACGATGGCCAGGCGCTCCTGCCCGGCATTGAGGGATGTGAGGTCGGTGGAGAGGCGCTCGGGCAGCATGGGGAATATCCGTGCCGAGGTGTAGACCGAAGTGGTGTTGGTGCGCGCATGCACATCGATTGCTGAGTTCTTCTTCACCAGCGCGTCCACGTCGGCGATGGCGACAAAAATCTTCACCGCGCCGCTGCCCATGGGCGCACAGGCGGTGAGCTGGTCGAGATCGAGCGAATCGTCGTTGTCGATAGAGCACCAGGGCAGCGCGGTCAGGTCGCGGACGGTGGGGCGGCTGTCGTGGCCTGGCCCGGCAATGGCGCTGAGCTCCTGCAAAGCATTGGCGGGAAATTCTGGCTCCAGGCCCCGCTCTTTCATGGCCTCGGTGGCAATGCGGACCAGGTCGCTGCGGCGGAAGTTCTGTGGGTGGGTCATGGCGCCACTGTAGGGCAGTCGTCAGCGCATGGGATGCGCCGCAGGCCGCACACGCAAAAAAATCACCATGGCCGCCAACGCCAGCGCGGTGGCCAAGCCAAATGCCAGGCTGGGCGACACCGTCCACAGCGCCCCCGCCACCAGTGAGGCCGGCAGGTACAACGTCCCGGTGACGAAGTTGTAAGCCCCCATGGCCGTAGCGCGGCGCTCGGGCTCGATGTCGGCAATAAAGGCTTTGCTCTGCGACTCTTCAATCGCATAGAACACGCCATAAAGGCAGAACACGGCCACCATCTCCCAGCGCGTGCTGGCAAACACCATCCACAGGTTCAGGCCGGCGTACACAGCGTACCCCAGCAGCACAATGCGGCTGCGCCCCACCCGGTCGCCCAGGTGCCCCACCAGCGGCGCGGCCACCACGCAGGTGGTGTTGAACAGGGCGTAGAGCAGCACCACGTCCGTCAGGCTGAAACCCACATCGTGCGCGCGCAGCAGAAAGAAGCCCAGGCTGAAGTAGGCCAGCGCAAACACACCGGCCGGTAGCAAAAAGCGCTTGAAACCGGGGCTGAGCTGTTGCCAGTTCTCACGCAGGCTCTCGCGCGGGTGCGGCTGGCCCGGCGGGTTGTGGATGAGCGTAAGCACCACCACACCCAGCACCGCAGGCACGACAGCCACCAGAAACAGCAAACTGTAGGTGCTGGCGGATTCGCCCAGCCATTTCAACAAACCGTAGGCCACCAGGGGGCCGACTACGGCGCCCGACTTGTCCAGCGCCTTGTGCACACCGAGCGCGTAGCCGCGGGTGGCCTCGCCCGCCACCGACACCAGCCAGGCGTCGCGCGGCGGCCCGCGAAAGCCCTTGCCCAGGCGCTCGATGACGCGAAACGCGGCCAGACCGGTGATGGACGAGGACACCAGCAAAATCACCTTGGCCAGCGCCGAAAACCCATAGCCTGCGGTTGCAAACCACTTGCGCTGGCCCGTGCGGTCCGACAACCAGCCGGCCAGGTAGTTGAGCGACGAAGCAGAGAAATCGGCCATCCCTTCGATAAGCCCGAGCAGCGCACTCGACGCCCCGGCCACCGTGGTGAAGAACACGGCGAAGACCGAGAAAATCATCTCCGAACTCAGGTCGGTGAGAAAGCTCACCAGGCCGAGCTTGAGCACGTCGGGGTGCAGCTTGGCCCAGCGTTGGCCCGGCTCTAAAGGCGCGGTGGCGTCGGGTGCGGCGGGCGCGGGCGGAAGCGGTGGCTCTGGATGCATGTCGGTCGGGTGACGCCCAGAGGCGACGGGATAAGACTATCGAAACTATAGCTAACAACACATATGGAGTATGCGCTATAGCCTATTTTTACCTGAAATTTTGTTGCCGACAACGGGGCAGCGTCAAGGAAGCGGCGCGAAATCAATAAACCCGAGGGCCACATCGGTGCTGAGCAGCTTGACGCGCAGCTTCTGGCCCACCTCCACTTGCGCCCCGGCGCCTTCCAGCTTGCCTTCCACCGGCGGCACCAAGGTGCGAATCCAGGTGCCCCGGTTGTTCTTGCCGGTGACGATGGCGTCGAACTCGGCGCCCACCTTGTCTTGCAGAAACAGCGCCGCCTCGGACTTGCGCAGGCTGCGCTCCACCTTTCTGGCGGCGCCTTCCTGGCGGTTGCAATGCTCGGCCAGTGCCTGCAGTTCGGCCACGTTGTAGGGCGAAGGCGCGCCTGCCAGCACCGCCTTGACCAGCCGGTGGCTGATGAGGTCGGGGTAGCGGCGGTTGGGCGCGGTGGAGTGCGCGTAGTCGCGAATGGCGAGGCCAAAGTGGCCATAGTCCTCGACGGCCACGGTGGCTGAGTGGTCGACGGGCACGCCGGGCTGGGCATCCTCAATCACGTATTCGCCCGCGCCCATGAGCTGCACGATGGTGAGCGAGAGGTCGGGGAAACGCAGCGGGTCAGCTTGGCGGCGGCGCTCCAGAAAGGCCTCCAGCGCCTTCGAGTCGGGTTCGGCCGGCAAGCTTTCACCGTATTTTTTGGCCACATCGACGACGCGGCTCCAGCGCTCGGGCGAACGCACCACCCGGCGCATGGCCAGGCCCCCGTGCCGCTCCAGAAACTGCGCCGTACAGATGTTGGTCGCCACCATGAATTCTTCGATGAGCTGGCGCGCGCGATTGTGCTCGCGCTGCTCGATGGCCACTACCTGCTCGCCTTCCACCTGTGCGCGCGGCTCGAAGGTTTCGAACTGCAGCGCGCCCTGCGCCGTGCGGCGTTTGCGCAGCGCCTGGGCGGCGACGTCCTGACCTCGCAGCTGGGCGTCCATGCCGGGTACGGCACGCACGGCGGCAGGCATGTCGCCTTGCTCGTCCATCCAGGCGGCCAAGGAGTCGTAGGCCAGCTTGGCCTGGTTGCGCACCTGGGCGCGGCAGATGGTGAAACTGCTCACCTGCCCATCGGCTTCCACCTCCATGGCTGTGACGATGGCCAGCCGGTCCTGGTGCGCGCCCAGCGAGCTGAGATCGGTGGAGAGCCGCTCGGGCAGCATGGGGAACACGCGCGCTGCCGTGTACACAGAGGTGGTGTTGCGCTGCGCCTGCAGGTCAATGGCCGAGCCCTTGTGCACCAGCGCATCCACGTCGGCAATGGCGACCAGCACGCGCCAGCCGCCCTGGGCTTCCTGGCAGACGCTCAGTTGGTCGATGTCCTCAGAATCGTCGTCGTCAATAGAGCACCACAGCAGCGCGCGCATGTCCTCAATACCTGGCCCCGACGCCTGCGCCGGCCCGGTGATGGCGGCCAGTTCGGCCAGTGCCTCGGCAGAGAAATCAGGCGCCAAGCCATGCGCGGTCAAGGCCGCTACGGCAAGTTGCACCAGGTCGCTGCGGCGGGCAATGGGGCCGGCTAAGGGGAGGACGGGGAGGACGGCCGCTGGGTCGTTGGAGGTATCGCTCATGCCACGATAGTAAAACGTCCAAGGCTGACGCGGGCGGCAACGGCGCATGGTCGCTGGCCGTGCGGTTTCACTGGCCTAGAAACGCCACCCCATGCAGCACGCCCTGGGGCTCACTGACAGCGCGCGCTCGCATTGCCTTCGCTGTGCGAGGCCAATTGTTTGGGCGACCGCACATAAACAACAAAAACAATAGCTTCCAGCGCTTGATGGGAAAGCGTTATCAGCGTATTTCATCCAATTTTTTGAACGGATAGATTGCCGTCTGGTGCCATGCCTACACTGGCAATAGGCCACGCCCTGATTCCTGAGCACTGAAAGCAGCCCATCCTGCATCCGAGAAAAGCCACGATGTCCGCCGACCCAACGCCCCTACCCCGCACCACGCCATCCCACGCCGGCCTGAGCACTGCCGAGGCTGCGCGCCGCTTGGCCCAGGATGGCCCGAATCTGCTGCCCGGCAGCGCGCCCAAGACCACCTTCGCCATCGTGCGCGATGTGCTGACCGAGCCCATGTTCCTGATGCTGCTGGCCGCAGGCGGCATCTACCTGGCGCTGGGCGACCGCGCCGAAGCGATTTTCTTGCTCGGCTTCGTGTTCGTGGTGATTGGCATTACGCTGGTGCAGGAGCGCAAAACGCAGCGCGCGCTTGAATCGCTGCGCGACCTGTCCGCTCCGCGCGCACTGGTCATCCGGGACGGGGAGGAGCAGCGCATTGCCGGGCGCGACGTGGTGCGCGGCGACCTGCTAGTGCTGCACGAAGGCGACCGCATCGCCGCCGACGCGCAACTGCTGGAAGGCTTGTTGGAGGTGGACGAATCGCTGCTGACAGGCGAAGCCGTGCCGGTGGCCAAACTGCCTTCTGCGCAGGGCGAACCGGGTTCTGCCAGCGTGGGGGCAACGGCCGCCAGCGCCGGGCCGCCCCAAGCCAGGCCAGCCCCCTTGGGGGGCAGCGCAGCACACGAAGTGGCAAGCGTGGGGGCAACGGCCGCCAGCGCCGGGCCGCCCCAAGCCAGGCCAGCCCCCTTGGGGGGCAGCGCAGCACACGAAGTGGCAAGCGTGGGGGCCAGTTTGTTCGCCAGCACCGTGGTGACCCGCGGCGTGGGCGTGGCGCAGGTGCAGGCCACCGCCGCCCACACAGCGGTGGGGCGCATTAGCGCCGACCTGGCCGCCACTGCCGAGGCGGTCTCCGCCTTGCAAGAAGGTTCGCGCAAGCTGGTGCGCCGGCTTGGTGCAGGCGCCCTGGTGCTGGCGAGCGCCCAAGTCTTGCTGAACTGGCTGTGGAACGGCCGGCCTGTGCTCGACAGCCTGCTCTCGGGCATTGCCTTGGCCATGGCGATCCTGCCCGAAGAAATTCCCGTCATCCTGACCGTGTTTCTGGCGCTGGGCGCGTGGCGCATTTCGCAGAAAAAGGTGCTGACGCGGCGCATCACCGCCGTCGAAGCACTTGGCGCCATTACGGTGCTGGCGGTGGACAAGACCGGCACGCTCACGGCCAACCGCATGGCCGTAGCCGCACTGCAGACGGCCGATGCGCAGTTCGTGCCCCAAGGCGCAAGCGAATTGCCCGAGGAATTCCACCACCTCGTCGAATTCGCCATGCTGGCCACGCCAGGCGACCCGTTCGACCCGATGGAAAAGGCTATCCAGCACTTTGGCCACCAATGGTTGGTCGGCACCGAGCATGTGCACGACGGGCTGGAGCCAAGCTTTGAATACGCGCTGTCGGGTGAAATTCTGGCGATGACGCGGGTATTTGCCAGTGCCCGCCCGACGCAATACCTTTTGGCGACCAAGGGCGCGCCCGAGGCCGTGGCCGACCTGTGCCACCTCGGTGTCGACCAAAGGGCCGCCATCCAGCGCCAAGTAGAAGTCATGGCCGAGCGCGGCCTGCGCATGCTGGGCGTGGCGCGTGGGCGCTGGAACACCACTTCCTTGGCACAAGACGGCGCCCCGCCGTGGCCGCAAAGCCAGCACGACTTCGACTTTGAGTTCCTGGGCCTGGTCGCGCTGGCCGACCCGCCGCGCCCCGAAGTACCCGCCGCCCTGGCCGAATGCCGGCGCGCCGGCGTGCGCGTGATCATGATGACGGGCGACCACCCGGCCACGGCCCGCGCCATCGCGCAACAGGTGGGGCTGTCAGAGCGCCCCGACGTGATCACTGGCGCCGAAATCGAGGCGATGGACGACGCCACGCTGCGCCAGCGCCTGCAGCATGTGGACCTGTGCGCCCGCCTAAAGCCCCAGCACAAGCTGCGCCTGGTGCAGCTGCTGCGCGCCTCGGGCGAGGTGGTAGCCATGACCGGCGACGGCGTCAACGACTCCCCCGCCCTTAAGGCCGCCGACGTGGGAATCGCCATGGGCGAGCGCGGCACCGACGTGGCGCGCGAAGCCGCCGCGCTGGTGTTGCTGGACGACAGCTTCGCCAGCATCGTGGCCGCCATTCGCCAAGGCCGGCGCATTGACGACAACATCCGCAAGGCAGTGCGCTTTGTGTTCGCCGTGCACATTCCCATCATCGGTCTGGCGCTGGTGCCCACGCTGCTGCACTGGCCCGTGCTGCTGCTGCCGGTACATATCGTGCTGCTGGAGCTGCTGATCGACCCGGCCTGCTCCATCGTCTTCGAGGCCGAGCCCGAGGCCGAGGACCTGATGGAACGCGCGCCGCGCCCAGTCGCCGATTCGCCGTTTGCAGCCGCGCCGCTGCTCTACTCGGTCTTGCAGGGCCTGGGCATGGCGACTGTTCTGCTGGCCGGGCAAGCCTGGCTGATCGACCAGGGCTGGAGCCATGCGCAAGGGCGCAGCGTGGTGTTTGGCACGCTGGTGCTGGGCGTGATGCTGCTCATCTGGGCCAACCGTGACCTCTCGCGCCCCGCCTGGTTTGGCGTCACCGACCGCAACCCCTGGCTGTGGGGCATGGCTGCCGGCATGGGCCTATTGCTGCTGGCCGTGCTGGGTATCCCGTGGCTGCGCGCGCTCATGGGACTGGAATTGCCAGGCTACCAGGGCCTGGCTGCCGCCGCTGTACTGATTGCGCTGTGCCTGGCCTGGCTGGAGCTGGTGCGCACCGTGGGCCAGCGCTGGCACCGCGACCGGCTCGCACCACGCGCCACCGCCTGACCCGCGTGCCACACCCCACGCCGCGCCCTGCGGTGCAGGGCGGCTTACTCTTGTGCGGTACTGCCGCGCACGGGCAGCGGCGCATGGTCCAGATCGGGCTTGCGCCACGGGTCCACATGCGTCATCAAATTGAGTACGCGGTGCCTTTGCAGTACGCGCTGGCGCGCCAGGACGGCAATGTCGTGGCCGGCCTCGACGGTGAGCGCGGCGTTGACCTCCAGGTGGGCGTCCACCACAACCATGTCGCCCATCTTGCGCGTGCGCACATCGTGCACGCCGCTCACGCCCGGGGTGTCGAGCAGCGTCTGGCGAATGGCCTGCACTTCCTGTTCGTCCACCGAGCGATCCATCAGGTCGTGCAGCGCGTCCCAGCCAAATGTCCAGCCCATCCTGGCGACCATGAAGCCGACAATCAGCGCGGCGATCGGGTCCAGGATGGGGTAACCCATCAGGTTGCCCGCAATGCCGATGCCCACCACCAGCGACGAGGCCGCATCCGAACGCGCATGCCAGGCATTGGCCACCAGCATGCTCGACTTGACGCGCTTGGCCACGGCCAGCATGTAGCGAAACAGCAGCTCTTTGCCCACCAGCGCGGCACCCGCCACCCACAGGGCGATCACATGCACCTGCGCAATGGCCTCGGGGTTCTCCAGCTTGACCACGGCCGACCACACCATGCCCACGCCCACGCCCAGCAGCAACAGCCCCAGCACCAGCGAGGCGGCGGTTTCAAAGCGCTGGTGGCCATAGGGGTGTTCCTCGTCGGCTTCTTTCTGGGAGTGGTGGTTGGCAAACAGCACCACGAAGTCGGCCACCAGATCGGACAGCGAGTGAATGCCGTCGGCAATCAGGCCTTGCGACTTGGACAACACTCCTACCACGATCTGGATGCTGGAAAGCACCAGGTTGACCCCTACGCTGACCCAGGTGCTGCGCGAAGCAGCAGCCGTGCGCTCTGCGCGGCTGTGCTCGGTGTCTTCGTGGCTGTCTACGAGGTCGTTGAATTGCATGGTCAATGGCTGCCTGAGTGACGGCAAGGCATGCACCGTTTGCACGCCCTGCCCGCGCTAGCTTACCCGCAGCACGAGGGATATCGCTGGCCCACGGATTTCATCTGAAAAACTATCATAACGATAGCTGCAAACGCTTTTAAAATAAGCGCTAGAGGCCTATTTTGTCCATATTTTTCGGCAAATGCGAACTTGTTTTCTGCCCCTGTGCCGCTGCGCTTTCCGACGTGAGCTGCCAGCGCACACCTACACAGGGCCCCGCTCAGCCTGCCTACAGTAGCGCATTGCCTTTGGTGCTTACCGAGAAAGAACTGCCCATGCACGCGCGCCGCAACGCCTCCGTTCCCCGCTACCGCCGCTGGCCCATTGCCCTGGCCGGTGCCGCGGCGGTTGCCACCTTGCTCACGCTGTCGGCCTGTGCAACGCGGCCGCCGGAAGGCGTGGAACCTGTCACCCCGTTTGACGTGGATCGCTATGCAGGCCACTGGATGGAATTGGCGCGGATTGACCACCGTTTTGAGCGCGGCCTGATCCAGACCAGCGCTGAGTACAACCGCAATGACGACGGCACGATCAAGGTCGTCAATCGCGGCTACGACCCCAAAAAGAAAGAATGGCGCGAGGCCGTGGGCAAGGCGCGCTTTGTCGGCGAGCCCACCCGGGCCGCGCTCAAGGTGTCGTTCTTTGGTCCGTTCTACGGCGGCTACAACGTGGTGGCGCTGGACCCGAACTACCAGTGGGCGATGGTGGTGGGCTCCGACCTCGACTATCTGTGGATCCTCTCGCGCACCCCCACTTTGCCGCCTGGCGTGCGCAACCGTCTGCTCGCCAAGGCGCGCGCGATGGGCGTGGACATCGACAAAGTCCTCTGGGTAGACCAGGGCGCAGACGGCTGAGCGCGCAGGCGCAGCCGCCTGGCGCGGCCATGCGTTATTCGGTTTCTAATTCCATTTCCAGATCAATACGAGATTAGGCGCGAAGACGCAGACAGTGGTTTGCCACGGCAAGGCGAAGCAACGACATATTCGGATTGATCTGGAAATGGAATAAATCAATCGAGTAGGCGAAGGCGAAGCGCAGGCAGTACAGGCATAAGACAAGCGAAGCCGACAAAGTAATCGTTTGATTTAGAAATGGAATTAGTGGGCGGCAGCCACCAAAGCCTGGGTATAGCCCTCGCGCGGTGCATTGAGCACCTGGGACACGCTGCCTGCTTCCACGATGACGCCATCCTTCATCACCAGCACGTCGTGCGCCATGGCGCGCACCACGTCCACGTCGTGGGTGATCAGCACATAGGCCAAGCCCCGCTCGCGCTGCAGACGCTGCAACAGGGCCAGCACCTGCTGCTGGATGGTCACATCCAGCGCGCTGGTCGGCTCATCGAGCACCAGAACCGTGGGCTGCACGATGAGCGCGCGCGCAATCGCCAGGCGCTGGCGCTGGCCGCCCGAAAACTCGTGCGGGTAACGTGCCAGCAGGCCGGGAAATTGGGCCTCCGTCAGTCCCACTTCGGCCAACGCGGCCTCCACCCGCCGCCGGCGCTCGGGCAAGGGCAAGCCCGGTTCATGGACTCGCAGGCCTTCTCCGGCAATTTCCTCCACCGTGAGGCGCGGTGAGAGGGACGAGAACGGGTCCTGGAACACCACCTGAATCTGCCGGCGCAGGCGCTGGTTCGGTTGGGTATTGCGCGCTGCCGGCGCCTGCCAAGTGCTGCCCACCACCTCGACGCTGCCCTGGTACGGCAGCAAGCCCAGCAGTGCCTGCGCCAGCGTCGATTTGCCCGAGCCCGATTCGCCCACCACTCCCAGCGTGCGCCCGGGCAGCAGGCACAGATCGGCGCTGTGCACGGCAATGAATTCGCCCTTTTTGAACCAACCGCGCACACCCGGCAAAGGCGTCGGGTAGCTGACGCGCAGGTTTTGCGCACGCAGCACCGGCTTTGCATTTGCGTCCGGATCGCCCTCCACCACGTCGCGCCTGGGCTGGCTGGCGATGAGCCGGCGGGTGTAGGCGTGCTGCGGGGCCTGAAAAATGCCCGCTACAGGGCCCTGCTCGACCAGCACGCCCTGCTCCATCACCGCCACGCGGTCGGCAAAGCGGCGCACCAGGTTCAGATCGTGTGTGATGAGCAGCACCGCCATCCCGGTCTGGCGTTGCAGGTCGGCGAGCAGCTCAAGAATTTGCCCGCGCAAGGTCACGTCGAGCGCCGTCGTGGGCTCGTCGGCCAGCAACAGTTTGGGGCGGCTGGCGAGCGCCATGGCAATCATGGCGCGCTGGCGCTGCCCGCCCGAGAGCTGGTGCGGGAACGCGGCGGCGCGGCGCTCGGGCTCGGGGATGCCCGTGCTTGCAATCAATTCGATAGCTGCTTGCCAAGACTGCGCCTGCGTCAGCGCCTGTTTCAGTTCCAAAACCTCGCTGATCTGCCGGCCCACCGTCATCAGCGGGTTGAGCGCTGTCATGGGCTCCTGGAAGATCATGGCGATGTCGCCACCGCGCACGCCGCGCATCTCGCGCTCAGAAAGCGCCAACAGGTCGCGCCCCTCAAACACCGCGCTGCCCTGCACCACTGCATCGCCCGCCAAGCGCAGCAAACTGAGCGCCGTAATGGTCTTGCCCGAGCCCGACTCGCCGACCAGGGCGAGCTTTTCGCCGGGCGCGATGTCGAAATTGACCCCGCGCACCACTTCCTTGGCGCCAAAGCGCACGCTCAGGTCGCGGACTTCGAGCAGATTTCCAGGCCGATCGGTCATCGGTCGGCCTTTCTTGGGTCGAGCGCGTCCCGAAGCGCATCGCCCATGAAAGTCAGCAGCAGCAGCGTGATCACCAACACGGCAAAGGTGGAGAGCGATATCCACCACGCATCAATGTTGTTCTTGCCCTGGCTAAGCAGCTCGCCCAGGGACGGCGTCCCCGGCGGCACGCCGAGGCCCAGAAAATCGAGCGAGGTCAGCGCCAGAATCGCCGCACTCATGCGGAACGGCAAAAACGTGACCACGGGCGTGAGGCTGTTGGGCAGGATGTGGCGCCAGATGATTTGCCCGTTGCCCACACCCAGCGCCCGCGCGGCCTTGACGTAGTCGAGCTGGCGGTTGCGCAGGAACTCGGCGCGCACGTAGTCTGACAGTCCCATCCAGCCGAACAGGCTCAGCAAAACCAGCAGCAGCCCAATGCTGGGCGCAAGCACGGCGCTGAAAATAATCAGCAAATACAGCTCGGGCATGGAGCCCCAAATCTCGATGAAACGCTGGAACGCCAAATCCGTCTTGCCGCCAAAAAAGCCCTGAATGGCGCCCGTGACCATGCCCAGCAACACGCCCGTGAAGGTAAGCGCCAGCGCAAACAACACACTCACCCGAAAACCGTAGAGCAACTGCGCCGCCAAATCGCGCCCCCGGTCGTCCGTGCCCAGCCAGTTCGCCGCCGTGGGCGCCGAGGGGTTGGGTTCTTTGGCAAAGTAGTTCAGCGTGTTCGGGCCATACGGGTTGAGCGTGAACAGCGCCCAGTTGCTCCCTTCGCTCAACTTTTTCCGGATGTACGGGTCCAGGTAGTCGGTGGCGGTGAGAAAGTCGCCGCCAAAGGTCGTTTCGGGGTAGTCTTTCACCATGGGAAAGTACAGCTGCCCCTCGTAGCGCACCACCAGTGGCCGGTCGTTGCTGACCAGCTCGGCGCACAGACTCACCGCTACCAGCACTACGAAAATCACCAGGCTCCAGTAGCCCAGGCGGTTGCGCTTGAAGCGCAGCCAAGCGCGGCGGCTGGGGGACAGAGACTTGGGTGCGGCCGGCGCTGCGCTCATGGCATGAACGGGTTCAACACGGCGATGCCGCAATCGTCAAAATCACGCACGTTGCGGGTGACCAGGGTCAGGGCGTGCACTTGAGCGGTGGCGGCAATCAGCATGTCGGGCTGCTGCCGCACCTGCCCGATCAAGGCCAACTGCGCGCGCAATTCACCCGCACGACGGGCGATGTCTTCGGTTACAGGCAATACCCGCACCCGCAGCAGGAACCCTCCAAACCACGCCGATTTGGCGGCATTCGGACGCCATTGAAGTCCAAAAACGATTTCGTCCACGGTGATGGCACTGACGACCAGAGGAATCGCGTGGGCTTCCAAACGGTCTTTCCATTGCAACACGCCCTTTTCGGGGCGTGGTCGCATCAATTCGCTGACGATGTTGGTGTCGGCAAGGTACACGGTTTACTCTTTGCCATCCGCGTCAGCCGGCTCATCCCAGTAATGAGGGTCGTCCACCATGGCGTTGTAGCGCGTAGTGCGAGGCGGGATTTCGATGCCATCCTGCCCGTCTGCGGCCAAAAGCGCACGGATTTCGTCAAACATCTCGGTCAAAGTGGGCCGGTCGCGCTCCGTCCGCCAGCGCTGGAAATCTTCAAAATCCTGCGCAGAAATTATCACTGCCACCGGCTTGTCGCGGTTGTAAATAGCCTGCGGCTCCTCGGCGGTAAGACGCACCACCTCAGAAAACTGCTGCTTGGCACTGGCAATATTCCATGTCATGGCAATCTCCTAAAATGGTCACTATTCATGGTCATTGTAGACAAGTAATATGTCCAACACTATTCGAACTTGACCCGCGGGTCTACCCACACATAACAGAGGTCAGAAATCAGCTTGGTGACCAAGCCGATCAGCGTGAAGAGGTACAGCGTACCCATCACCACCGGGTAGTCGCGCCGGATCACGCTTTCGTAGCTCAGCAGGCCCAGGCCATCAAGCGAGAACAGCGTTTCGATCAGCAGCGATCCTGTGAAGAACGCGCCAATAAACGCTGCCGGAAACCCCGTGATGATGGGGATCAGCGCATTGCGAAACACATGTTTCCACAGCACTTGGCGCTCGCTCAATCCCTTGGCACGTGCCGTCAGCACGTACTGCTTGCGAATTTCTTCCAGAAATGCGTTCTTGGTCAGCATGGCCGTCACCGCAAAGCTGCCCGCCACCATGGCAATGATGGGCAGCGTGATGTGCCAAAGGTAGTCCGCAATGCGTGCGCCCCAACTCAACTCGTCCCAGTTGCTTGACGTCAGCCCGCGCAGCGGAAACCACTGCAACTGCCCGCCAAAAATCACCAGCAAAGCCACACCGAGCACAAAGCCGGGAATGGCGTAGCCGACCAGAATGAGCAGCGTGGTGACCAGATCAAAGCGGGAACCTGCCCGCACCGCCTTGGCCACGCCCAGCGGCACGGCCACCAGGTAACTGATGAAGAAGGTCCACAGGCCGAGGCTGATGGACACCGGCATTTTTTCCTTCACCAGTTGCCACACGTCCTTGTTCTGGAAGAAGCTGCGCCCCAGGTCGAAGCGCGCAAACTGGCCCAGCATTTGCAGAAAACGCTCGTGCGGCGGCTTGTCGAAGCCATACAACTTCTTGATTTGTTCCAGGCGCTTGGGGTCCACGCCCTGTGCGCCACGGTAGCCCAGCCCGCCACCTTCCGCGCCCGCACGCCCCGCCCCCGCTTTGGCCTCGGCCAGGTACTGCTCCACCGGCCCACCGGGTACGAACTGCACCACGGCGAAGGTAAGCATCAGCACGCCCAGAAGCGTGGGCAGCATGAGCAGGATGCGTTTGAGGATGTAGGCGAACATGGCTCAGCGGGGAGTGGGTTCGGTTTGTGGCGGGGTGCGGGCCCACCAAGTGTCGATGACCCACGTTTCGCCCGGTGAATACGGCGGCACCACGTCCGGCTTGGCCAAACGCCAGGCGTTGTAGGCCATGCGGTGCGTTCCCGCGCTCCACTGCGGAATCAGGTAGTGGCTGGCGACAATGATGCGTTCGAGCGCGTGGCAGACGGGCAGTAATTGCTGCTGCGTTTTGGCACTGGTCATGGCACTGATCATCGCGTCCACCGCCGGGTTCTTCACGCCCGCGAAGTTACCCGAATCCTCAGTGTCAGCCGCCTTGCTGCCAAACAGGTCGGCAAATTCCTGGCCGGGGTTGTTGGTGCCCTGGTACGCAATGGAGGTGATGTCGAAATCGAACTTCTGCAGCCGCTCCTGATACAGCGCGAAATCCACCGAGCGAAACTTGAGCGTGATGCCGAGCTTTTCCAAGTTGCGCATCCAGGGCGAGACGGTGCGCACGCCGCCTTCGTTGCTGTCCATGTATTCAAGCGCCATGGGCTCGCCCTGAGCGTTGCGCAGCAGCCCATCCTTCACGGCCCAGCCGGCCTCATTCAGCAAGGCTTTCGCGTGGCGCAGGTTGTCTCTCAAACTGTGGTCACCATCGGTGCGCGGGGGTTGTTGCATGGGGCCGAACGCAGCGGCAGGAATACTTTTTCGCCATGGCTCCATCAGCGCCAGTTCTTCGGGCGAAGGGCTGCCGTGCGTCTCGCACGCCGTATTGCCAAACAGGCCCTGCACACGCTGGTAGGCGCCGTAGAAGAGCTGGCGGTTCATCCATTCGTAGTCAATCGCCAGGCCCAAGGCTTCACGAACGCGCTCATCCTGCAGATAAGGCCGGCGCGTGTTGAGCACGTAGCTCTGAAACCCCGTGGGAAGCTTGTGCGCGAATTCGCCCTTCACCAACTCCCCGGTGTCGAACTTTTTGCCCTTCACGCGCCGCGCCCAATCGCCCGCGCTGAAGAAACGCATCAGGTCGAATTCGCCCGCCTTCAAAGCTTCGAGCCGGGCCGTGGCGTCCTTGTAGATCTTTACCTCAATGCGGTCGAAATTGTTCTGGCCGCGTCGCACGTTCAAATCGCGCGCCCAGTAGTTCGGGTCACGCACGTAGGTGATGTCCTTGCCAAACCGCACCGGGCCAATCTTGTAAGGCCCGCTGCCGATGGGGATGTCGGTCACGATCTGGTCAAAGGGCTTGGGCTTGCCGTTCTCCCTGCCCCAGGCGCGGCTGAAAATCGGCAGGCCCCCGACGGTCAGCGGGAGCTCGCGGTTCGGTTTCTTGAAACGAAAGCGCACCGTGCGGTCGTTCATCACGTCGACCCCTGCCACGTCGATCAGCAGTGTTTTGTAGGAGGGCGAGGTGAAGGGACCCAGCAGCGTCTCGTACGTCCAGGCCACGTCCTGCGCCAGCACCGGGTCGCCATTGTGAAAGCGCGCCTCGGGCCGCAGGCGGAAGGTGGCCGAGAGGCCATCGGGTGCCACGTTGACGTCTTCGGCCAACAGGCCGTAGCCGGTGGCGGTTTCATCCAGCGAGCCGGTCAGCAGGCTGTCGAACATCAGCTCGATCAGGTAGGCCGGGGCCGCGCCGCGCATGGTGAAGGGGTTGTATTTGTCGAAGGTCGAGGTCCGCTGGTTGCTCACCAGGCGCAGCTCGCCGCCCTTGGGTGCATCAGGATTCACATAGGCGAAGTGCGTGAATCCAGGCGCATACAGCGGCTCGCCCCACAGCGCATACGCATGCGCTGCCCAGGCCGGCAGCGCCAGCCAGCAGGACAGGAAGATCAGCCAGATTCGCATGCGAGAATTCTGCACCACGCTGGCAAGGCTCCCGCCCCACAAGGCATGCGGCAAACCCTGCCCTGGCCAGCGCATTCACTTTCCCATTTCGCTACAGGAGAACCACCATGGGCTTTCTAACCGGCAAGAAGCTGCTGATTACCGGCGT
>ERZ724524.936-NODE-936-length-19224-cov-6.093015_pt1 | contig 19224 bp, 20 predicted proteins | sample MGYA00376057_ERZ724524 | MGnify/ENA primary metagenome ERZ724524 (study PRJEB28724, sample SAMN07190888) | wastewater metagenome | isolation source: influent of sewage treatment plant in Hong Hong | place: USA: Christiansburg, Virginia | collected 2016-03-01 ...
TGGAAATCCTTATGGCGATGAATACAATGAAAATATTTTGTTGCATTGGGCCGATGAAATGGTAAAAAGAGACATCCAAATTATTTCATTGTCAGATACTGTTGGTGTTGCAACACCACAGCAAATTTCAGTAGCATTAGAAACATTAATTCCAAAATATCCAACAACAGAAATTGGTGTTCATTTACATTCTACAGTAAACAATTTTAAAGAAAAATTGGCCACAGCTGTAGCTGCAGGTTGTACACGTTTTGATGGTGCATTAAAAGGTATTGGTGGTTGCCCAATGGCTCAAGACGATTTGGTTGGTAATATGAATACAGAATTAATGATTCCTTATTTAGAAGAAAAGGGGTTATTAAATGGATTGAATAAAGAAGCCTTAGCAGAAAGCTTACAAATTGCTAGCGAAATATTTGTATAGAAAACTTCAATTTTACAAACGCATTTTTGTTGATTAAAGTTATAGGGTTGCAGGGTGTGACACATACAGTGTTGATTGAAGTACATACAGCTAGTTACATAATTATTTCTACATGTTGTTTTTCTACATCTTTGCAATCTCTCAATACAAAAAAGTATGGTTAAATTTCATTATGAGTTTGATATAAAAGCACTTCCTGAATCCATTGCTCATGTGCATAAATTGTTTTTGGTAGGAAGTTGTTTTACTGAAAATATTGGCGATAAATTAAAGAAGCACAAGTTTAAAGTACTTGAAAATCCGAATGGAATTTTGTTTAATCCTGTGAGTGTTGCAGAGGCTGTAATTAATGTTGTGGAAAATAAACAATACACAATTGATGATTTATTTAACTACAACGAAGGTTGGCATAGTTGGCAACATCATAGCAGATTTAGTGGTTTTACAGCCGAAGATGCATTGCAAAAAATTAACACTGCAACACAAGCAGCACATGATTATATAAAAACTGCAGATTGTATTTTAATTACGTTGGGCAGTGCTTGGATTTATACTTTAACAGAGAAAGCATTGAATGCAAATGTGGGTACTGTTGCTGCCAATAACCACAAAGCTCCTGCAGATTGGTTTGAAAGAAAGTTAATGGATGTTGGACAAGTGATTACAGTTTTAGGAACTATGTTGGATAGGTTGGGAGCATTGAACCCACACATACAAGTAATATTTACCATAAGCCCTGTGAGGCATTTAAGAGAAGGTGTAATTGATAACAATAGGAGTAAAGCTGTTTTAATTACTGCTGTACATTATATGATTGAGCAGTTAAAAAAACTCTATTATTTTCCTGCGTATGAATTGGTAATTGATGATTTAAGAGATTATAGATTTTATGCAGAAGACTTGGTTCATCCCAATTATTATGCAACACAATATGTATGGGAAAAGTTTGTACAAGCTTGTATGAATGATGATACAAAAAAGTTGATGGAAGAAATTGCAAGTATTAATTTAGCCTTTAACCATAAGCCTTTCAATGCTTCATCTACCATGCATCAAAAATTTTTAGCCAACAATTATACCAAAGTAAAACAGTTGCAAGAGCAGTATAGTTATTTAGATTTTTCGAAAGAATTGGCTTATTTTTCTCAATAAAATTGCAATGTTTTTTTGCGTAAATATCAATAAAGAACTTCTCTAAAATAGAATATGTGGAAACGTAGAATTGTTTATTTTTTATTGTTTGTTTTTTGTACTTGGTTGGCATTGGCAACAAGGCACCATAAGGAATATTTTCATCCATTAATTGTAACGTATGGAGGTGATATTATTTGGGCTGGTATGTTTTTATTCTTACTAAGAATATTTTTTACTAAAACAACATTGTGGAAGTTGGTACTGTTTAATTATTTATTGGGCGTTGCCGATGAATGTTCTCAATTAATTACAGCACCTTGGTTTGTTGCAATAAGGCAAACTAAATTGGGTAAATTGATGTTGGGCGTTGGTTTTGTATGGAGCGATTTAATATGTTATGCTATTGGAACTTTATTGGCTTGGGTGATTGTGTTTTTTGTAGAGCATTACATTTTTGTAAGCTCAAATTATAAATCAGAAATTTTAAATTCGTAATTAATTCCTTTATTTGCGTTATGTCTGTTATAATACATCACACTTCTTGTCCATGTTGCAATAGCGAAAAAATAAACGAGGTTTTAGTTGCCAAAGATTATACTGTATCTAAAGAAGATTTTAGTATTTGGGAATGTGTAAACTGTACTGTAAGGTTTACACAAAACATTCCTGACGCAGCTTCAATTGGTCCTTATTATCAATCTTCTGCGTATGTTTCTCATACAGATACAAAAGAAGGGTTGGTGAATCAACTTTATCACATTGTTAGAAATTTTACACTTAAAACAAAAAGAGATTTATTACAACAACAAACGGGATTACAGCAAGGCCATTTATTAGATATTGGTGCTGGTACTGGTGCATTTGCACAAACTATGAAAGAAGCTGGCTGGCAAATTACAGGTTTAGAACCTGACGCAAGTGCAAGAACAATAGCAAAACAAAAATTTGGATTGCTATTGCAAATGCCCAACAAATTGTACACTTTACCCCAAGCACAATTTGATGCAATAACCATGTGGCATGTGTTAGAACATGTGCATGATTTACACAGTTATTTAGAACAGTTTAATGTTGTTTTAAAACCCCAAGGAAAAATATTTATTGCAGTACCCAATTATACTAGTGGCGATGCTAGTTCTTATAAAAAGCATTGGGCTGCTTATGATGTACCACGACATTTATATCATTTCTCACCCAAAAGTATTGATATATTGGCTGCATCAAAAGGGTTTACTGTAAAAGCTTATAAACCTATGTGGTTTGATAGTTTTTATGTAAGCATGCTAAGTGAACAATGCAAAAATGGTAGCGGAAATTTGGTGATGGCTTTTTTAAATGGACTATTATCCAATCTTCAAGCATTGTTCAATGTAAAAAAATGTAGCTCTGTAATTTATGTGTTGAGTAAAAAATAATTACCACATTTTTATATCTAGCTAATTAATTAAACTTTACTTCAAATATTTTAGGATAATATTTTCCTGTTATAAAAAAGCGTTTGCCAACACTATCATACGCAATACCATTTAAGCCTTTATCAACTGGTTGATTCAATATTTCAGGAGCATATTTTGGCAATAAATCGTCTAAATTAATTTCAGCAACAACGTTGCCTGTATTCAAATCAATTTTAACTATTTTAAAAGTAGTCCAAATATTGGCATATAAAAAACCATCTACATATTCCAATTCATTGATGCTAGACAGTAGGCCATAATTGTTACTAACTGCAATTGTTTTAGTTACAGCAAAAGTTTCTGGATCTCTAAAATAAATATTGTTGGTTCCATTGCTGTTAATCAATTGTTTGCCATCATTAGTCATGCCCCAACCTTCACCTTCATAAGTAAATTCTTTTAATTTAGAAAAACTGTTGGCATCGTATACAAAACATTTATTTTCTCTATAAGTAAGTTGATAAATTTTATTATTCAACATGGTAATTCCTTCGCCAAAATATTCCTTCGATAAATTAATTTTTTGAATATCTTTTCCTGTAGCTAAATCTATTTTAGCCAATTTACTTACACCTTTATAATCAGTATCGCCAGTACCTTCATACAAAAAGCCATTTCTAAATTCTAAACCTTCGGTAAAAGAATTTACGTCGTGTGGGTGTGTTGCAATTAGTGTATAGCTTAATTGTTTGGGTTCATTAGTGTTGGTTGGTGTAGGGTTATTTCCATTTTGTTGGTTATTGCAACTCACAATTATTGTAGCAAAACAAACTGTGTACATCCATTTTTTCATAGCTTCAAAGATGCTAAAAACAAACAACAATTGCTATTTGTTGGTGTAAAAAAATTGTTAGTATTCAATTTCAAATTTTTTGACAGTAACTGTAGTAAAATTGTTGAGTTTTTTTGTTGTGTTCAATGATCAATTAATTATGGTTTAGCATAAGGCAAACGTTGTATAAGTTGTGTTGTATAATACGCATCAACACCCAAACTACAAATGCTGTTATTTTTTTCTGCAGCAATAAAACCATCGGTTTCAATCAATTGATCGTTTAGTAAAACGTCTGTAATGGAACCAATTACTAAAAAAGTTCCATTTAGTTTTATTTCAACAATTTCTTTTAGTTTCAAGGCATATTTTATGTGACTTTCTTTTACAAAAGGAGCTTTAATATTGGGGATAAACTGAGGCGTTAAACCAACAGCATCAAACTCACTTACAGCATCTAAATATTTTGCACTTGTTTGATGTGCTTGTTCTATAAAATTTGTTTGAATATGGTTGATGGTGTACACTCCAGTTGCTTCAATATTGGCAATGGTATGTGGTGAAGCAGCTTTTGGACGATTTTGAAAAGCAATTAATGCTGGGTCGGCTCCTAAGTGAATGATGTTACTAAATACTGCCAAGTTGGTTTGTTCATTTTTGTTGATTGTTCCAATTAAACTAGCACTTTTAAAACCACTTAAACTATTGATAAAATTTCCACGATAAAATCGTTCCCAACTTTGTATTTCAGATAAATTAATATGCTTCATAAATAAAAAAAGGAATGAACAGAAAAAAAGTTTAATTTCTATTCAAGTAGTTTAAAAATGCTTCATAAAAACTGCTATTATTTTTATTTATTTAGCAGATGATTGAAATTTATACAAGGTTATTTTCTTGAAAAATTTCTTTAATTTTTTCGAATGTAAATGGTTTAGAAATAATTGTTTTAACAATAGCATATTGTTCGGCTTTATTGATATCTTCTTTATACACCGATGAGGTATACAGATAAATAATTGGTGTTAATAACAACGGATTATTTAATTCCATAAGTGTATCTAAAAATTCCCAACCATCCATAACGGGCATATTAATATCTAAAAAAATAACATGTGGTAATGGCTCATTTTTTTTCACATGGTTTTGCAAAAGTTCAATTGCAATTTTGCCGTTTTCGGCGGTACTTATTTGAACATTGTTAATGACTGCTTTTATTGCCTTGGTGCTCAGGAAATTGGTGACTGAGTCGTCATCAACCAATAATACATTTATATCTTTCATGCTGTTGACTTAACTGTTTTTAAATTTTATAATAAAGCTGGTTCCTTCATTCATTGTACTATGAACATCTATTGTACCTTGAATTGCTTCTATTTGATTTTTTATTATGAAAAGTCCAATTCCTTTACCCGGAAAATTGGTATCGAATCTTTGGTAAAGGCCAAAAATTTTATTTTTATGGCGATCCAAATCAATGCCAATACCATTGTCGGAAATTTTCAAAACGGTGTATTCCTGTTGCAAATACGTTTCAATCTTAAGTTTTGGGTTGGTATTGGGTCTCCTGTATTTAATGGCATTGGTAATGAGGTTAATTAAAATACTGTCGATTACTTTTTTGCTACAAAAAACTGTTTGAACAGCATAGTTGGTTTCAATTTGCGTTTTCGTATTTTTTACCTCTTCCGAAATAGAAGCCAATGTGTTGTTTACAGCTGTTGCAATATCAATATTTTCGAAGTAATCTCCTTTTGTAGCACTCGATGAAAGTATTTCATTCAAATCGTTCATCGTTTGATTGAGCTTATCCACACAAAATTGAATTTTATCTAAATATAAGGTGTTGTTTTCTGAAAGTTGCTCAGTTTCAAACAACATCAGTAAGCTCATTAAATTGGCAACAGGGGCTCTTAGATTATGGGAAGTGATATAGGCAAATTGTTGCAATCCTTTATTGCTATGCATTAATTCATCGGTAAGTGCTTGTAGTTCTATTTCTTTTTTCTTAAGTGCATCAATGTCTAAATGTATGCCTGTTAACCTTAATGCAATACCTTGTTCATTTCTTGATAATGCTTTACTAATAATAAGTACCCATTTCCAATTGCCATTTTTCATTTTTAATCGAACAATCGCTTCGTAGCGATCATTTTTATTAAAAATATGGTCGTGTAGTTTGGTATTTATTTCTTCATTATGCTCAGGGTGTAACAATAGCATAAATGCGGTAATGGTGTTGTCTATTTCATGCGGTTCATAACCCAACATAGATTTCAAAATATCGCTATAATAAATTATATTGGTTGTTAAATTCCAATCCCAATTGCCTATACCAGCAGCAGTAGCAGCTAATTCAAGTCGCTCTTCGCTAATTTTTAAATTTTCTTCTGTGTTTTTTCTAATGGCTATTTCTTTTTCCAACTCAATCGTTCTTCTTTTAACGGCTTTTTTTAAACTGACGGTGTAAAGAATACCAATGATTATTATTAATAAGATTGGAGCAATTACATAATATATCCATTTTAATATAATATTATTTTTTTCCTTTTCTGGATTAAAAATAAAATCTTTGATGGTTGCCTTTTTAGACACCAATCCAAAGTTTTTATGTATGTCTAAAATATGCTGCCACCTGCCTTCATTCATGTGTCCAATTTCAACTAAGTCGGGCATAATCAATTTTTTCATTGCGTTTGCCTCATACGTTAAAATCTCTTTGGTGATACCCCTTTCTTGTACACCAGGTAAGGTGAGAATATATTGCACCATTTCATCGATATGGCTCATGGCATATCCCCAACCTTTGAAACTTGCTTCTCTAAATTTCTTCACCAATTCAGGATTATTGGCTGCCATTTGTTGGGTACAAAACAATACATCGCCATAAAAATCAATACCATAACTAATGGGCTCTATATAATTTACGGCATAACCTTTTTGCATAATTTGAAAAGGTTCAACCGAAATATAACCAGTAATTACATCAGTTTTACCACTAATTAAATCTTCATTCTTCCACGAATGTTCAATCAAATTCACTTTCTTGTTACTAATGCCTTCCTTAATCAATATTTCTTGTAATTGCAGCCAACCTTGGTCTTTAGAGCCCATAATGGTTTTGCCCACTAAATCGGTGGCAACAGTGATATTTTTATTTTTCAATGAAATAAAAACATAGGGTGAATGCTGAAAAATTGCCCCAATTACTTTTACAGGATCGCCATTGGCATAATTGGCAATTAAATCGGATCCAGTTACTCCAAAATCGGCTTTTTTCGATAATACCTGTTCTAACGGTGGGTGGTCTTTGTCGCCAGCAACTATATTTACATTTAAACCCTGCTCTGCATAAAAGCCTTTGTTAACAGCTGCATAATAACCTGCAAATTGAAATTGATGCCACCATTTTAATTGAAGATTAATTTTTGTGGGCTGTGCATAGTTATGGGTATTGAAAAAAAACAGTGCAAATAGCAGTAATATTTTAACAGGTAATTTCATGTTTAGTGTAGTAAATAACGAATCTAAAAGTATTTAAAGTTATTGGATTATTAATAAACTCAAACATATAAGATTATCTAAAATAAAATTTCTTGCTTTCGGGATTGCTTGAAATTTATAAGCAGAAATTGTCAACCCTTATCTTCGCTGCTATGCATTATGTTTCGGCTGAAGGCCTCACAAAAAGTTATGGTATCAATCCATTGTTCAAGAATATTTCTTTTCACATTAATGAAGGTGATAAAATTGCGTTGATTGCAAGAAATGGCGTAGGTAAAAGTACCTTATTACGCATTTTGGGTGGAGAAGAAACCCTGGAAGCAGGCAAATTATTTGTACATAAAGATGTTACAGTTGCTTTGTTTGAACAAGACCCCAAGTTTGATGAAAGTAAAACGGTTTTGGAAAATATTTTTCATACCAATCACCCTGTTATGAATGTTATTCGTGAATACGAAATGGCAGCCGATAGTGATGATGGAATGAAAATGGCAGAACTATTTGAGAAAATGGATGATTTAAATGCTTGGGAATTTGAAGTGAAAGTAAAACAAATTTTAACCAAGCTCAATGTGCATCATTTAGAACAAGCAGTGAGTGATTTAAGTGGTGGACAACGTAAACGTGTGGCACTAGCTAAAACATTAATTGATATTGGCTTCGATCATCAACACACTTTGTTAATGATGGATGAACCTACCAATCACCTCGATGTAGAAATGATTGAGTGGTTAGAAAATTATTTGAATCAAGAAAATGTTACGTTGTTATTGGTAACGCATGATCGTTATTTTTTAGATGCTGTAAGCGATGAAATTTGGGAATTGGAACGTGAAAATATGTATGTATATCGTGGCGATTATGAAAACTACATGGAGAAAAAAGCTGCACGTATTGAAAGTGAAATGGCCAGCATTGATAAAGCCAAAAATGAGTATCGAAAAGAATTGGAATGGATGCGTAAGCAACCCAAAGCAAGAACCACCAAAAGTAAAAGCCGACAAGATAATTTTTATGAAGTAGAAGCCCGTGCCAAACAAAAAATTGAAGATGCACAAGTGCAGTTACAAGTTAAAATGAGTAGGCTAGGAGGCAAGATTGTAGAAATGAAAAAAGTGTATAAATCGTACGGCGATTTACCCATTTTAAAAGGATTCGATTACAGTTTTAGCAAAGGAGAACGCATTGGCATTATTGGTAAAAATGGCGTTGGAAAAAGTACATTTTTAAACATGCTGCAATTAATTGAACCAGTAGATAATGGTAAAATTAATATTGGCGATACGGTTGTGTTTGGTAATTTTTCTCAGCAAGGATTGGTAATTAAAGAAAATGTTCGGGTAATAGAATATGTAAAAGATATTGCTGAAAATTTTCCATTGGCAAATGGTGGAAGTTTAAGTGCAGCACAGTTTTTAGAGTTATTTTTATTTACACCCGAAAAACAATATACCTACTTAAACTCTTTAAGTGGTGGCGAAAAAAAGCGTTTACAATTATTAGCAGTACTATTTAAAAATCCTAATTTTTTAATACTCGATGAGCCAACCAACGATTTGGATTTGCCCACCTTGGCAGTACTAGAAAGATTTTTAGAAGTGTACCAAGGTTGTGTAATGATTGTTAGTCATGATCGATATTTTATGGATCGTTTGGTAGATCATTTATTTGTTTTTGAAGGCGATGGCGAAGTGAGAGATTTTCCTGGAACGTACACACAGTATAGAATTTGGCTCAAAGAAAATGAGAAGAAAGACAACAAATGGCAAGCATTGGAGCAACATAAAAGCACTGGAAAATCTTTAGAGGAAGACGCAAAGCAAGTGTCCACAAATTCAACAAACCCAACTGCCCCAAAACGTAAGCCAAGCTTTAAAGAAAAAAGAGAGTTTGAAGAATTAGAAAAAGAAATTGCTGGCTTAGAAGCAGAGAAAGAACAACTTACTTTAGAAATGAGTAGTCCAGATTTGAATTATGATTCTATTGAACGCATTAGTAAAAGATTGATACAAATTACGGCCGAACTTGAAACTAAAGAAATGCGTTGGTTAGAATTGAGTGAATTGATGTAAGCTTATTTGCTAAAACGTATAATTGATTTTAATTGATTGTTGTTTAGTTCAATAAAGCATGCTTGTTTGCCAATACTAAGTTCGGCAAATTTTTGTTTGGCTTCTTCAACAGTACTAGCCAATAAATAATATTTTTTAGCATAAAACTCAATTTGCAAATAGTGTTTATTATCGGTATTTACAAAAACAACATCATCTTTTGTTGTGGTATTTTTTCTAATGATTTCTCCAATTTCATTGCAATAATTGGCATTGCTATAAATGCCTTTTCTTATGGGATAATTGTGCAAAAAGAAATATTGGGCAATATTAAATACAACCATTAAACTTAATGCAATGACCAATTTTCTTTTATTCAATTGTGTTAAAAATATTGCTGTAATAACCACCATTGGATACAAACCTTTTATTGCTGCATGATCATGTTCATTTGAAAATCCCCAAAATAAAGCATGGTGTAAAATTGCTGTTAAAAACATGAGCAATACCAAGAATGGAATTTTTGTTTTATTGAACAACCCAACAAAAAATAACAACAAAATACTTCCTGCACCTAATGCATAGAAAACAAGAATATTTAAATTGTGGTTAATGTAGCTGCTTAGCTGTAACCCTTTTGCACCAACAGTTCTACCTGCAAATTTGCTTTCCATGTAAGAAAAATAATTATTGAAACCAGCCCAATTTCCGAAATGAAGAATGATATAACCTACACCAATTAGTACAGCAATTACTGGAACAACAAAACCCCAATTGTGTGTATGTTTTTTTCTTGAAAAAAATAAGTAGAGGCAAATAATTCCTGCTTGTACACAGCATAGCCAATCAAACTGAAGAGCAACAATTAAAACAATTAATAAAGCATACAACCACTTAACTTTTTGTTGTTGTATATATTGTACTAAACAATACCAAGCTAAAAAATAGAATGGAAGTACTGCGACTTCGTGTACATAACCTTGTACATTGTACCACAAAGTTGCGGGTGCTAACAAATAAAGTAATGCAACAATTGGGGTTACTTTTTTGGGCAAATTGTATAGTTGTGAAATTGCTTTAGTAAGTAAAATAAGGCTACACAATGTAAACAATAACCAAACTAAAGAAAACAATCTAATGCCAATTTCATTGGGTTTAATATGTGTAATTGAAAAAAAATAATAAGGCAAACTTATCCAAGCACTACCAAAAGTTATGGTACTTGTATACAATTGATCATGGGTATTTTGATAAGCTAAAAAATAATAACTATTTACAGGAATACCAGCTTGTTCAATAGCTGTATGCTTGTTCCAAACATCAGCATTTATGCAAACCAATGCAGCGTTACTTTCTCTAAAAAAGCCAAATGGCTTAAAAAAGTTTACACCAATTGTAGCAACAAATACAACAACAATGGGTACTAATAAATATTTATATTGTTTAAACATACACGATGGTAAAATAAAGTAAATCTGCTGAATACAAAGCAATAAAAAAACTGTTCGGTGTTAACTGAACAGTTTTTTTATTAATCCCTACTTATTAAACCTAAATGCTATTTTGTTATGCTGTTTTAAGCATTTGTATAAACAGCTCTACATTTTTTTGATTTTTTACCGACAAGTTTTTCTCTAATTCCTTGCCAATTGAACTTACCAATTGTTCATCTTTTAATTCGCCACCAAATAGTCTCCAAGAAATACTAATTGGGTGTGGACGTTCAATTGCTTCAATTAACGGTCGGTTACTAATTAAAATACAAGAAATGTTTTTGCCTGTAATTCTAATTTGTTCCATTTGGTGAGTTCTACAAATAAGCTCAGCATCTAGCTGTAGTTTGTTTGTACCTTGAGGTACATTAAGTTGCCATTTCATAGTTTATTGGTTTTATGTAATTGTAAACGCAAACTATAAAACTTTAGTGTGTAAGGTGTCAACTATGTTTTAAAAAAAGTGATGAGATGCAACTTTGTAAATGAAGTTTACAACGTTTAAAACAATGTTTGTACGCCATTGTTAATTCTAAATTCATGTTGAAGTAGCCATTTTTTTCGCCACATTCCACCCGAATAGCCCACTAAACTTTTATCGCTACCAATAATTCTGTGGCAAGGAACAATAATTACAATTTGATTTTTTCCGTTGGCAGCAGCAGCAGCTCTAACACATTTTGGATCGCCCAATTTTTTTGCCATGTCTAAATAACTGGCAGTTTTACCAAATGGAACTGCCAATAATTGGTTCCACACTCTTTGTTGAAATTCTGTGCCTTCTTGGTGTACAGGCAAATCAAAGGTTTTGCGTCTGCCTGTAAAATATTCAATTAATTGTTCTGTACAATAATGTATCATATCGCTTAGGCCAGGTTCTCCATGTGCAATTTGCTCTCTATTGTCAATAAAACTAACTTCTGTAATATAAGTTTCGGTTCCACCAATTTTCAATAATCCAACCGGGCTTTCGTAATAAGTAAAATACAATTCTTGCATGTAAATAAATTAGGGCTTGGTAAAATTATCCAATTAACATTCCATTCAATGTTTTTTTATCTGTCTGCAATAAAATTACTTCTTTCTGTTCATCATAAACACCCAAAACCAAACATTCACTTATAAAGTTGGCAATTTGTTTGGGAGGAAAATTTACAACAGCAATAATTTGCTTGCCAATTAATTCTGATTTGTTATAATGAAAAGTTATTTGTGCCGATGATTGTTTAATACCCAATTCACCAAAATCAATTTTTAATTGATAAGCAGGCTTTTTGGCTTTCACAAAATCGGTTGCTTCTAAAATAGTTCCTGTTCGTATTTCTATTTTTTCAAAATCGTTCCAAGTAATCATTTTTTTAATTTGAAGATAAGGATTTAGGGAGGGAGTTTAAAGTTAGAAGTTTTGAGTTTTAAGTTGAAAGGTGCATCGTATAAAGTGGGAGGCTTAGGATTTAAGTTGGAATAGAGAAGTTTAGTTTTTTATTGAGGTTAGCATTACAACGAAATTATTTATAACGAACGTTGCCACTGTTGTGTCTTTTGACCAACAGGTTTTTAAACCAAAAAAACTTCACTGAAAAACAAACTTGTATTTTTGTATTTATGCAAAATGATAAGTTACAATTTATGTTGGCAGCCATTGAACTTTCTAAAAAAGGAATGCAACACAATGATGGTGGTCCTTTTGGTTGTGTTGTTGTAAAAGAGGGAAAAATTATTGGAGAAGGTTGGAACAAAGTTACCAGCACAAACGACCCAACTGCACATGCAGAAGTTACTGCAATTAGAGACGCTTGTAAAAAAATTGGGAGTTTTCAATTAGAAGGATGTGAGGTTTATACTTCTTGTGAACCTTGTCCAATGTGTATGGGTGCAATTTATTGGGCAAGGCCAGCAAAAGTATATTATGCCAATACAAGGGTTGATGCTGCGAATATTGGCTTTGATGATTCGTTGATTTATACAGAATTAACGCTTCCTTTTGAAGAAAGAAAAATTCAAATGCTTTCTTTAGGCAGAGAAGAAGCCATACAAGTTTTTGATGCTTGGAAACAAAAAACCAATAGAATCGATTACTAAACATGTTCACATTTGTGTATTTGTTTAGGGTTCACTTTATATTTGCCCTCTTAATCTATTTTTTATGAGCGATTTAATGAATCAATTAAACGAAACTGTTGCCTACATTAAAAGTAAAATTACATCTGAAGCAACTACAGGAATTATTTTAGGTAGTGGCTTAGGTAATTTAGCAGAAGTTATTAAAACAGATGTGGCATTGCCTTATGGCGATATTCCACACTTTCCAGTAAGTACTGTAAAAGGGCATGGTGGAAAATTAATTTTTGGAGAATTGGGTGGTAAAAAAGTAATTGTAATGAGTGGACGCTTTCATTTTTATGAAGGTTACTCTGCTCAGCAAGTTATTTTTCCTGTTCGTGTAATGAAAATGTTGGGAGTAGAAACCTTGCTATTGTCTAATGCTGCAGGTGCTGTAAATCCTGATTATAAAGTAGGCGATTTAATGATTATTAACGATCATATTAGCTTTTTTACCATGAACCCATTAATGGGTAAAAATGAAGAAGCTTTGGGTACTCGTTTCCCTGATATGAGTGAACCATATAGCAAAAACATTATTGCTAAAGCAAAAGCCATTGCTGCTGCAAACAATATACATATACACGAAGGTGTTTATACAGCTGTTACTGGTCCAACCTTTGAAACACATGCAGAGTACAGATTAATTAAAGTTGTAGGAAGCGATGTTGTTGGAATGAGTACAGTACAAGAAACCATTGCTGCAGCACATTGTGGAATGAAAGTTTTTGCAGTAAGTGTTGTAACAGATTTGGGTATTAGAGAAGACAACAATGTTATCACACACGAAGAAGTTTTACAAGCAGCAAAAGAAGCCGAACCAAAACTTACACTTATTTTTAAAGAATTGGTAGCTACACTATAATTAATAAAACTTCATCAATGGAATAATTTTTATTCCATTGATGAAGTTCATTCACTTTTCTTTTACACTTCATTCACCGCTTTACAGTTATTTTGCATTCATGAAGGTTATTGCAGTAAAACACATTGTATTGGTATGTTTTGGTATGCTAGTGCTGCAATTAAGTTCATTGGGGCAAGGTCGAACACGAAACAATACTCAAACAACAGTTAGTGCAACCGATGATGGAAAAAGTCCAGATGTTGTGTATGATAGGCAGGGTAGAAGAGTTCCCAATAGAAATAAAGGCAACGATTCGTTACAAAAACGAGATCAATATGCAGATTCAATTACCATTTATTATCGCTATTTCGATTCGTCAAATACTAGAACTTTAGATTCATCTCTCAACGATTTTGCCAAACAATTTCAACAACCCTATACCAATATTAATATAGGTAATTATGGCTCGGCGTCAAGGTCTTTATTGTTTTCTCCATTGTTAAAAGCAGGTTGGGATGCAGGTTTTCATCAGTTTGATGTATATGAATTTACAGTTGAAAATTCTAAATTTTATCAAACTACTCGTCCTTTTACAGAGTTGGCGTATGTGTTGGGTTCTAAGGCTGAACAAACTATTCATATAACCCATACACAAAACAAAAAAAGCAATTTTAATTTTGGTCTCGAATATCGTTTTATCAATTCACCAGGAAGTTTTAAAAATCAAAACAACAACCACAACAACATTCGTTTAAATGCTCAATATCAATCCAACAATCGTAAGTATGGAGCACAGTTAATTATATTGTCTAATAAACATATTTCTTCTGAAAATGGAGGATTGATTGATGCCAAAATGTTGGATAGTTTATCTTTTAGCGATCCATTTCAATTAGATACAAGAATTGGAGCATCAGGTGCATTCTCCCAAAATCCTTTTAATACAAATATTTCAACGGGCAATCGGTATAAAAATTCAACAATTTTTTTAAGGCAATATTATGATTTAGGAAAAGTTGATTCAATCTATAACAGCGAAGATTCTGTGTACAATAAAATCTTTTATTCAAGAGTTAGGTTGCAACACAATTTAAACATTAGTTCATTTAATTATGAGTTTATTGACAACAATGTTAGCACTACAAAGTATGCAAATTACTTTGGATTAAATTTATTTAACAACAACAATTTACAGTTTCAAAATAAGTGGAATATTGTAACCAATGAACTGAATGCAGTTACTTTTCCTGATAAAAACAATCAAGCCCAATTTTTAAAATTTGGTGCTGCTATACAAAATATTAAAGGGCAATTGGGTACAATTACCACAAGCGATTACAATATTTATTTGAATGGTGAGTATAGAAATAAAACAAAAAATAAAGTTTGGGATTTAGAAGCAACTGGCAATTTGTATTTGAATGGATTGAATGCTGGCGATTATCAAGCTTTTGTAAGTTTAAAAAGATTGTTGGGTAAACGAATTGGATTTTTAGAATTGGGTTTTCAAAATGTAAACAGAACTCCGTCAACCATTTTCAATGCCCAAAACAATTTTTTTGTTACAGCGGTTGGCATTAACAAAAAAGAAAATACGGCTAGAGTATTTGCAGAATATGAAAATCCTTTAAAGCATTTTAAATTATCTGGCGAATATTTTTTAGTAAATAATTACACTTATTTCGATAGTTTTTTTGCAGCCAAACAAGAAAGTAGTGTGATGAATGTGTTGCACATAAGTGCAGAGAAGAAAATTAAATTAAGTAAATATTGGAACTGGTATATTGAAGCTCATGTACAACAAACTACAGCCAACACACCTATTAATTTGCCTTTGTTTTTCACGAGGCAACGTTTGGCATTTGAAGGAAATTTTTATACCAATTTATTTGTATCAACTGGTATAGAATTGAAGTATTATACCAATTATAAAGCTGCCAACTATTCTCCATTTACAGGGCAATTTTTTTATCAAAAATTTTATACAGTTGCCAATAGACCAGAGATAAATGCATTTTTACATTTAAGAATTAAAAGCTTCAAAGCCTTTGTACGACTCGAAAATATCAATACGTTAATTCCAGGAAACGGCAAATACAATTTCTCTGCACAGCAATATGCACAAAATGCAATGTGGTTTAGATTGGGCATTTGGTGGAATTTTATAAACTAACTTTAGCTTTATTTTAAACAACTAATTGTTGTTACAGCTTCTTTTTAACTACTTTTGCATTGCAATGAAAAAATTTACCATCGCAATATTATCTATTTTATACTTTGCTATGACGAGTGGCATTGTATTGAATATACATTATTGTAGAGGTAAAATTAGCTCGGTTAAAGTAGATTTATTAGCAAAGCAACTTTGTGAGTGTAAAAAGAAACCAAGCAAATCTTGTTGCAAAACCGAACATAAACTTGTTAAGTTAGAAGACAATCACAAAGCTAGTTACACTTCATTTCAAGTTGAAGCACCTGTAGCAACAATTTTTACTGATTATTTTGTAGAGTCTGTTCCTGTTTACAGTACAAAAAACTTATTAAGTTACAGCAGCAATTCACCACCTTTAATTCCTAAAGAAGAAATTTATATTAAGAATTGCGTTTTTAGAATTTAATACCACTCCTCTACGTGTGATTTAATTGATACAATTAATTTATTCAGAAGCTTTCAATAGCTTTCTTCACACAACATTTTATTTTTCAGCATTTATTTACACAAACATTTTTAATCATGCATTGCATGTGGCAATAGTTATTTTAATACTATTGGTAACACTTGTAATTGCATCATAAATTTTATTAAAATGAAAACGCAATTAACATTAATTCTATCTTTTTTATTTATATCAATTGGCTCATTTGCCCAGCCTAAAACAGCTTTAACAACAGAAAAAATTAAAGTATGGGGCAATTGTGGCATGTGCAAAACAACCATTGAAAAAGCAGCAAAAGGTGCAGGTGCTTCATCTGCAATTTGGAATGAGGATGCTAAAATATTAACAGTAAAATTTTTAGCTACAAAAACATCTGTTGCAAATATTGAAAAGAAAGTAGCAGCATCTGGTTACGATACGCAAAACGAAACTGCACCCAACGACGTTTATGAAAACTTACATGGATGTTGCCAATACGATAGAAAAGCAACTACAGTAGGCGATTCAACAAGTATGAGTTGTTGTAAAGACGGTGCAACTTGCACAAAAGAATGTTGCACTAAAGAAGGTTCTACATGTGTAAAAGATGGAGCAACTTGCAAAAAAGATTGTTGCAGTAAAGAGAAAATGAGCTGCTGTAAAGCAGGAACAACTTGCACAAAAGATTGTTGTTCTAAAATAGACATGAGTTGTTGCAATAGCAAAGATGCCAAACACGATTGTTGTAAAGAAGGCAACACTTGTTGCTCAAAATAGGTACACTCAATTGTTCATGCAGCTAAGCTGCATGAACAATTTTTTAATTCAAATTTTAAGTACAATTTATCATGAAAAAATTCCTTTTCTTCTTCATGCTGTTTGCTGTTTTAAATAGTTCAGCACAAGTAAAAGAAATTACGCTGCAAGCAAGTGGCTTAACTTGTAGTATGTGTAGCAAATCAATATATAAATCGTTATTGGCTGTATCATTTGTGCAAGATGTACAAAGCGATATTAAAAACTCTGCTTTTATAATTACGCTAAAACCCAATATGGAAGCAGATTTTGATGTGCTTAAAAATGCTGTTGTAAATGCAGGATTCTCTGTGGCATCTTTTAAAATAGTGGCCAATTTTTCTGAGCAAGCAGTTAAAAATGATGCACATATTTTGTTCGATCATAAAACGCTTCATTTTTTAAATGTTCAATCACAAACATTAAATGGAACAAAAACAATTCAATTGGTAGATAAAAATTTTGTTACCAATAAAGAAGCAAAAAAATACAGTAAGTTAACTAGCATGAAATGTTATGAAACAGGGTTTATGGAAAGTTGCTGTACAAAAAAATCTACTGCAAGTAGCAATCGTGTTTATCATGTAACCGTGTTATAAATTAATTTTATGAATTCAAAAATTATCCTTCTGTTTTTATTGAGTTTATTTTCTTTACACATTCATGCACAATCTGCTATCGGATTTCAGGCACCTGAAATAAATTTGAAATCTCCTGACGGAACTGAAATATCACTTTCAAGTTTAAAAGGAAAAGTGGTAATCATAGATTTTTGGGCAAGCTGGTGCATGCCTTGCAGAACTGCCAATAAAACGCTTACTAAATTGCATGAAAAGTATAAAAGTAAAGGGTTAGAAATTTATAGCATTTCTCTAGATAAAAATAAAAATGCTTGGAACAGAGCCATTAAAAATGATAAAATGGTTTGGCTGAATGTGCTTGATGAAGGAATGATTACTGCCACCAATTGGCGTATTGGTTATATACCATTTACATTTATTTTGAATCAGAGAGGAAAAATTGTTGCTGCAGATGTTGCTGCAACAGACATAGAAAAAGTAATTCAACAACTATTATGAAACGAAAATATGTATTAATTTTTTGCTTATGTTTTAATAGCTTAGTGCAAGCTCAAGAGCTGTTTGTATTAACAGAACCTGCAAGCAATATGGCTGCAAAATCATTGGGTTTTAGAGCCATGAATTCAATGATGAGAGAAACAAATGGAACAGGAATAAATTATCATTTAATGCCCGAAATTATGTGGGGTATTAATAAGCATTGGATGATACATGCACAAGGATTTTTAAGCAATAGAAACAATACATTGGTAGGTGAAGGAGGTAGTGTGTATGCAAAGTATAGATTTTTAAGTAACGATGATGTGCATAGCCACTTTCGTATGGCAACTTATGGAAGATTAAGTACCAATAATAGTGATATTCATCAAGATGAAATTGAAACCATGGGGCACAATAGTGGTTATGAACTTGGTTTAATTGCTACACAGTTATTAAATAAAATAGCTATTAGTGCATCTATAAGTTTTGAAAAAGCAATGGACAATGGATCTAACAATAAATTTCCTGCAAGCCAAGCCAATTCAGCAACCAACTATACATTATCTATTGGCAAATTAATGTTGCCTAAAGAATACATCTCTTACAATCAAACGAATGTGAACTTAATGGTGGAATTTCTGGCTCAACGATTGAACAATGGTAAATCATTTGTAGACATTGCACCATCAGTTCAGTTCATTATTCACAGTCAAACAAGAATAGATCTTGCTTATAGGTATCAACTACATAGTGACATGCTTAGAACAGCACCCAATGGCTTTGTTGTAAAGTTTGAATACACATTGTTTAATTTATTTTAATTGAACCGTCAATAATTATTTCTAGGAAATTAATAAATGCAATTTTCATTTTAGAAATAGCTTACTTTTGAAACAATGAAGAAATCAATAGCAATATTAATGTTGGGTTTGTACTTGTTTAGTACA
>ERZ724524.946-NODE-946-length-19123-cov-11.884361_pt1 | contig 19123 bp, 12 predicted proteins | sample MGYA00376057_ERZ724524 | MGnify/ENA primary metagenome ERZ724524 (study PRJEB28724, sample SAMN07190888) | wastewater metagenome | isolation source: influent of sewage treatment plant in Hong Hong | place: USA: Christiansburg, Virginia | collected 2016-03-01 ...
CCCCCCTGTGACCCCGCCGGTCACCCCACCGGTGACACCGCCAGTCCCCCCTGTTGTGCCGGTTGATCCACCCTCCCCACCCGTCGTACCGGTCGATCCGATTCCACCGGTGGTACCCCCTGCGCCTCCGGTAGACAATACGACCTCCAGAGGCCTATTTGACGGCGTCACCGTCACCACCACCAGCCAAAGCAATGGCAGCACACTGCTGACCATCCCCACCGTCACCGGCACACGCGCCGAAGACAGCCAAACCTCACACAGTGCCTTGGCGGATATTCCCATCGCCAGCAACACCCAAGGTGTCCCCCTGATTACCGTGGGCGTGCCCAATGGCGTCGGGTTCAGCGTAGAAGGCCGCAGTGGCACGCAAGACAAAGCCGCTGCCCAACTTGACCTGATTCAGCGGATTGAACAAAAAACCACCACCGGCACCCTTACCCAAACCAACATGAAAGGCGATGGACAAGCCTTCCTCGACGCGCTCCCCCAAAACACCCAGCTGGTGGTCGAAACCCTCACCCCCACCGCCAACAGCAACGGCCCGAATCAGGTGATTTTGATTACCGGCAACGCCCAAGTCGCCGGTACCACCCAAGCGATTGTGCTCGACACCACCCACCTCCCCTCGGGTTCACACCTCGAAGTCAACAACATTGGCTTTATGGCCGTGGTGGGTGCCGCCAGAATCACCGGTGGTGCCGGCCAAAACATCGCCGTCGGCGACAACGAAGACCAATTTATTGTGCTCGGCGCAGAAGATGACCTCCTGCATGGCGGCGGCGGCAACGACACCGTTGGCAGCAAAGGCGGCAACGACCAATTGTTTGGCGATGCCGGCAATGACACCGTCGTCGGGGGGCTCGGCAACGACACCCTAGACGGCGGTGCCGGCAACGACATCCTCCAAGGCGGCCAAAGCGATGCAGGGGACTACACCGTCAAAATCAACACCAACGGCCAAGTCACCACCCTGTATACCCCGACCGATACCGAAATCGCCGACATGACCACCACGGGGTTCTACACCCATCTCGGAGAATGGCGCAGCAACGACGACCGAGGCGCGTATAGCACCCAAACCGCCGACCACCTGACCAGCACCGCCCTGCTTTACCGTGCCGTACTCGGCAATTTGCCCACCCTAAAAGAGCTGAATACCTATAGCAGCAATGGGCTCAACGACAACCAATTGGCGCAACTGGCCTACACCCACTATCTCAACACCCACCCTGGGATTCAACAGCAAAGCCTGACCGCACAGGTCAAAGCCTTGGTCGAATCGGTTTGGGGCGTGAACAGCAGCAGCGAAGCCTTGATTCCTGTTGGCGTGGATTACATCAGCAAAGGCGGGAGCTGGGCAGAAGGGCTGCTCGCGCTGGTACGCTCCAGCACCAATACGCGTGCCGTCGCCGACAGCAATGGCAATTTGACCCTGACCCAGACCTATCACAGTAGCGAAATGGGCTGGTCTTCGGACACAGGGAATGACACCTTGCTGGGCGGAGAGGGCAATGATGTCTTGGCCGGTGGACGCGGCAACAACCTGGTTGATGGCGGCAATGGCGTGGATATGGTGGTGCTGCTCGGTGCGGTCAAGGACTACACCTTCCACGTCAACCTGACCAATAGTGGTGCCCAGTTGGTGCTGACCGAGGTCTATGGCGCCAGTATCAACACCCTCACGGCAATCGAAGGGCTGAAAGTGGGCAGTCATTATTACGCCTTGGGCAATCTTGCCACCGTCAGTTCAGGCGAACATGCCTTGGCGGAACTGCTGACCGAGGTCTCGGTTGATTTGGTGCAGACCGTGGGCTTGCCAGGGGAGGTGGGGGTGTATTAAAGCCCGTTGAGTCACGGGTTAGTCACCCACCCGTAAAAACAACACAGCCCCGCCGATTGGCGGGGCTGTCTGCGTTGGGGGGGATGCGTGGCCGATGGAGACCCGTCTATTTCGCGCTCGATTTTTGTTCACAACGGGCTTGTTTGACATACATAGCACCGTGCCAACCTAGAACAGAGGCCGAGCGTCAACCCGACTGCAGCGGCGCGAAGCCGTCCAGACCAACGCCCCCTCTGCTCCCCGTGCTCTTCGCCGCGAAACTAGATGCCTTGCCCCCCGCTTGTGTGCTTCTGAACCCCAAGGGCAAGGTGTAGCCCAGCCCCCCCGCCACACCGTGAAAATACAGCGAAAAGCGAACCCCTAGGCAGTGGGCGATTTCGCCCGTGCCAACAACGCCCGCGCCACTTTGGATTGCGGCGGACGCTGCAAAATCTGCGCGGTGAACGCACTGGCTTCGAGCAGCGTAGCCAGCACCACCCCCGTCTGAATCCCCAGCCCATCCAACAGGTAAACCACATCCTCAGTGGCTACATTGCCCGATGCGCCTTGCGCGTAGGGGCAGCCGCCCAGCCCGGCAATCGACGTGTCAAAAGTCGCCACGCCCAAAGCCAGTGCCGCGCAAATATTGGCAATCGCCATACCGTAGGTGTCGTGAAAATGCCCCGCCAATTGACCCACCGGCACCCGCGCCAACACTGCTTCGAGCATCCGCGTGGTGCTCAGCGGGTTGCCGGTGCCGATGGTGTCGCCCAGCGAGATTTCATAGCAGCCCATATCGGTCAGCGCAGCGGCCACGGTCGCCACTGCCGCAGGGGCAATCTCCCCTTCGTAAGGACAGCCCAGCACGCACGACACATAGCCGCGCACCCGCACCCCAGCCGCGTGGGCGGCGGCCATCACCGGCTCAAACCGCGCCAGACTTTCGGCGATGCTGCAATGAATATTGCGCTGGGAAAACGACTCGCTGGCCGCGCCAAAAATAGCGACTTCAGTCGCGCCTGCCGCCAAAGCGGCTTCAAAGCCTTGCAGATTGGGGGTGAGGACGGGGTAGTGCATGGCACCGTGGGGGGACAGCGCGGCCAGCACCTCGGCACTGTTGGCCATTTGCGGCACCCACTTCGGCGACACAAAGCTGCCGACTTCGATATGGGTCAGCCCTGCCGCCGCCAACCGCGCAATCAGCGTGCGTTTGTCCGCTGCAGAAACGTGGACGGTTTCGTTTTGCAGCCCATCACGCGGGCCGACTTCCATCAGGGTGACGCAAGTGGGGTAAGACATGGGGACTCCGGTTGTTTATTTGACAGGGTGAATGCGCTGTTGCGCGGTTTAAACGGGGGTGGTTGCGGGCAAGGCCGCCAAAGCTAAAATCCAAACCCAAAGGCAACCACCCCGCCCCGACGGGGCACCCCTCCACGGGAGGGGAATAACGGCCAAACCGCGCCGGCCACCCGCAGCGGGGCATCCAGCCAGCCCCATTTGTGGCGTACCGCTGTCGGGCTAAAGCCACGACCTACCGGTGGTGTGGGGGCGACGGCAACGCCAAACGGGGTGGTTGCGGGCGAGGCAGTTGCGAGGCAGTTGTAGGTCGAGTTTCAACCCGACACCATCGCCATGGCAGGTTCCCACCACCATGCCCCCGCCACGACTTAATCCGCCACAAAATCCACCAAATCCACGCCATCCGTCACTTGCTCACCGGCGGCGTAGTAAAACTCCACCACTTGGCCGGGGGCGGGGGCGACGAGAGTGTGTTCCATTTTCATGGCTTCCAAAATCAACAGCGGTGCGCCTTTTTCGACGTGCTCGCCGACTTTGGCCACCCATGCCACCACCCGCCCTGGCATCGGGGCTTTCAGGTGGGTGTCGCCGTGCAGGGTGTCGGCTTCGAAGGCGAAGGGGTCGAGCCACGTCAGCACGCGGCTGCCTTGCGGCAAAAATACATGCCGCTGGTCGCCGTGCACCAAGACATCGCCAGTCAGCCGCCGGTGGGTGAGGGCGAGGGTCAGGGTGTCGCTGCTGCGGCGCGGCGAGACAGCTTCTTGGCTGCCATCCGGTAGCCGCACCAACAGCCCTGTTGAGGTATAGGTGACGGCGACTTCTAGCCGTGTTTCGCCGCTCAGCCACGCCAAAGTGCGGGTTTGCAGCCCATTAGCGCGCCAACCGGCACGGTCGGGCAGGTGGGTGTGCTTGCCGAGGACTTCTGCGGCGGCCAGCATCAGCAGGGTGTCGTTGTCGGGTAGCGGCGGCGGCGGCAGAAGGACGGCTTGGTGCCGCTCAATTAAGCCGGTGTCGAGGTCGGCGTGGGCAAAGGCGTGGTGCCCGATAATCCGGCGCAAAAAGGCAATATTGGTGGTCACGCCCACCACACGATAGGCCGCCAAAGCCGCATCCAGCCGCGCCAAAGCTTGTTCGCGGTCGGCACCCCACACAATCAGCTTGGCAATCATCGGGTCGTAGAAGGGGGTGATGGTGTCGCCCTGACTGACCCCCGTATCGACCCGAACATGGGCAGAAGTCGGCGGTGGCACCAGCCGTGCCAACCGCCCTGTAGCAGGCAAAAAACCACGGTCGGGGTCTTCGGCATAGACGCGGGCTTCGATGGCATGGCCGCGCAAAGTCAGCTCGGCTTGCTGACGGGGCAGCGGCTCACCGGCAGCGACGCGGAGCTGCCATTCGACCAAGTCCAAGCCGGTAATCATCTCGGTGACAGGGTGTTCGACTTGCAGGCGGGTGTTCATTTCCATGAAGTAGAACCGCCCGTCAGGCTCAACGATAAATTCCACCGTCCCTGCCCCGACATAGCCGACGGCACGGGCGGCGGCACAGGCGGCATCGCCCATTTCTTGGCGACGGGCGAGGGTCATGCCCGGCGCGGGGGCTTCTTCGAGCACTTTTTGGTGGCGGCGTTGCACCGAGCAATCGCGCTCAAACAGGGAGACAGTATTGCCCTGCGTATCGGCAAAAACTTGGATTTCAATGTGGCGGGGCTTTTGCAAATAGCGTTCGACCAGCACTTTGTCGTCGCCAAAGCTGGCTTGGGCTTCGCGGCGGCACGAAGCCAGCGCGTCAAGAAAATCTGCCGACTGGGTGACGATGCGCATCCCTTTGCCGCCGCCCCCCGCCGAGGCTTTAATCAGCACCGGATAGCCCATCGCATCGGCTTCGGTGTGCAGCAGGCTGTCGGTTTGGTCATCGCCGTGGTAGCCCGGCACAAGGGGGACGCGGGCGGCTTCCATCAGTTGCTTGGCGGCGGTTTTGCTGCCCATTGCGGCAATGGCGGCAATCGGCGGGCCAATAAACACCACGCCAGCATCGGCGCAGGCTTGGGCAAAGGCTTGGTTCTCGGACAAAAAGCCGTAGCCGGGGTGAATGGCCTGTGCGCCGCTGGCTTGGGCAATGGCTAAGATGCGGTCGGCGCGAAGGTAGCTGTCTTGGACGGGGGCTTCCCCCAGCCGCCATGCTTCGTCCGCCATCCGCACAAAGCGGGCATGGGCATCGGCATCGGAATACACCGCGACGGTGGCAATGCCCAGCTTGCGGGCGGTTTGAATGACGCGGCAGGCAATTTCACCACGGTTGGCAATCAAGATTTTGCTGAACATAGTCGGTCTCGGTGTAAGGGGAGGCGGCGTAGGGAGGCGGCGGTTTAAGAACATGTTCAAAGTCCCAATAGCTCAGGGCTTGCCAAGGCGAAATTCGCATTTCAACGCAGGCTCACCCGAGTCTCGCAGACTGTGAACGCGTTCTAGGGTTTTTTGCTCAAGCTGCTCACCCATACTGGCGAACGCTTTTCCAAGAAGGCGGTCAGGCCTTCGCGGGCTTCGGGGTGGGTGCGGACGCGGGCAATGTGCCATGCGGTTTTTTCCAGCAGGCTGTCGTCTTGCGGGGAGCCGCCGCGCAAATCAGCCAGCAGCTGCTTGGCTTCGGCTTGCGCGTGGGGCGAGCCGTGCAGCAGTGCCACACCAACCGTGGCAATACGGGCATCGAGTTCGGTTTCGGGGCAGACTTCATGCACCAGCCCCAGCCGCAGTGCGGTTTGTGCGTCGATGCGCTCGGCGGTAAGGAAATAGCGTCGCGCTTGCCGCCAGCCGATGGCATCGGCGACATACGGCCCGATGGTGGCGGGAATCAGCCCCAGCCGCACTTCGGACAAGGCAAATTGGGCGGAGTCGGTGGCAATGGCGATATCACAGGCGGCGGTCAGCCCTGTGCCGCCACCAAAAGCAGAGCCGTGAACTTTGGCGATAGTGGGCTTACTCATCCGGTGCAGGGTTTTCAGCATCCGCGCGAGGGCTAAGGCATCGGCGCGGTTTTTTTCTTCGCTGTAATCGGCGGCGGCACGCATCCAGTTCAGGTCGGCACCGGCGGAGAAACTTTTGCCCCGTCCGGCCAAGACCACAAGGCGCACGGAGTCTTCGCCATCCAACCCGACAAAGGCTTGGGTGAGCTCGGCGATCAGGGTTTCGTTAAACGCATTGTGGACGGTGGGGCGGTTCATCCAGACCGTGGCAACCGCGCCTTTGCGCTCAACTTCTAGGGTGGTGAAGTGCATAAAAAGCCCTTTTTGCGGGGTTTTGTGGGGGTGGGGCGGGACTGAAGCTGTTCCGCTGGAAGCGTGCACCGCAGGCTGAATTTGGCTTTTATGCTCCTCCCGTGGAGGGGTGGGGTGGTTGCCTGTGGGTCTGGCTTTTGGCTTTCGCTGTGTCGCCAGCAACCACCCCGTCCGGCTTCGCCGTCCACCCCTCCTCCGAAAGGAGGGGAATAAAAGCCCGTCCGCGATATTGAACCGGTTTACATCCTAAACACCCCAAAGCGGGTGGGCTCAATCGGGGCATTCATCGCCGCCGCCAAGCCCAAGGCCAGCACGTCGCGGGTTTGGGCGGGGTCAATCACGCCGTCGTCCCATAGCCGTGCGCTGGCGTAGTAAGGGTGGCCTTGGCGTTCGTACTGCTCGCGCACCGGTGCTTTGAGCCGCTCTTCGTCTTCCGCGCTAAAGCTGTCGCCAACTTGCTCCCGCTTCACCTGCGCCAACACCCCTGCGGCTTGCTCGCCACCCATCACCGAGATGCGGCTGTTAGGCCACATCCACAGAAAACGCGGGGAGTACGCACGGCCACACATGCCGTAGTTGCCCGCGCCAAAACTGCCGCCAATCAGCACGGTAAATTTGGGGACGCGGGCACAGGCCACGGCGGTGACCAGCTTGGCACCGTCTTTGGCAATACCGCCGTTTTCATATTTTTTGCCGACCATAAAGCCGGTGATATTTTGCAAAAACACCAGCGGGATGCCGCGCTGGCAGCACAGCTCGACAAAGTGCGCACCTTTTTGGGCGGATTCAGAAAACAAAATCCCGTTATTGGCCAGCACCCCGACCGGCCAGCCGTCGATATGGGCAAAGCCGGTAATCAGGGTGGTGCCGTAGTTTTGCTTAAATTCGTCCAGCACCGAGTCATCAACCAAACGGGCGATGATTTCGCGCACGTCGAATGGCTTTTTGGCATCGGCGGGAATCACGCCATACAGCTCTTCGGCGGGGAAACGGGGCGGCTGGCTGGGTAAGCGTACCGGCCCCGCAGGGCGTTGCCAGTTGAGGTTGCGGACAATTTGCCGCGCCAAGCCTAGGGCGTGGGCATCGTTTTGGGCGTAGTGGTCGGCGACCCCCGAAATACGGGTATGGACATCGGCACCGCCCAGCTCTTCGGCGGTGACGACTTCGCCGGTGGCGGCACGCACCAGCGGCGGCCCCCCCAGAAAAATCGTGCCCTGATTTTTGACGATGATGGATTCGTCGGCCATAGCCGGCACATACGCCCCGCCCGCTGTGCAACTGCCCATCACCACGGCAATTTGGGGAATGCCTTCCGCGCTCAGGTTGGCTTGGTTGTAAAAGATGCGGCCAAAGTGGTCGCGGTCAGGAAACACGTCGTCTTGCAGCGGTAAAAACGCGCCGCCAGAATCGACCAAGTACACGCAGGGCAGCCGGTTTTCACGGGCGATGTCTTGGGCGCGGAGGTGTTTTTTTACCGTCATCGGGTAGTAGGTGCCGCCTTTGACCGTGGCATCGTTGGCCACAATCATGCAGGTCACACCGGCAATCTGCCCAATGCCGCTAATCATGCCCGCGCCTGGTGCGTCGTCTTGGTACAGCCCAAAGGCCGCCAAGGGAGACAGCTCCAAAAACGGCGTGCCGGGGTCAACCAGCAGGTCGATGCGGTCACGGGGGAGGAGCTTGCCGCGTGCCAAGTGTTTGGCGCGGGGGATGTCGCCGCCACCAAGGGCGTTCTTGGCGATTTTGTCGCGCAAGTCCGCTACCAGCCGCGTCATTTTGACGGCGTTGTTTTGGAAATCGGCACTTTTGGCGTTGAGCTTGCTTTCGATAACGGGCATACGCGCTTTCTCTTTCTGGCAACACGGGGGTGGGTCAATCAGGCAGCGGCGGGGTGATTTTCGTCCTGCCTCGGCGGGCGATACGGGTGGGCGGCCTTGGCGTAGGAAGCCACCCGTATCGTCGTGGGGAGAGATTAACGCTGCTCGGCCATCAGTTCGCGCCCAATCAGCCAGCGGCGAATTTCGCTGGTGCCGGCACCGATTTCATACAGCTTGGCATCGCGCAGCAAACGGCCAGCAGGGAAGTCGTTGATATAGCCATTGCCCCCGAGACATTGAATAGTGTCGAGTGCCATTTTGGTGGCGGCTTCGGCGGCGTAGAGGATGGCACCGGCGGCATCTTTGCGCACTTGGCGGCCGCCTTCGCCACGGTCCAAGGCCGCGCCGACGGCGTAGACATAGGCACGGGTGGCCGACAAGGTGACGTACATATCGGCCAATTTGCCTTGCATCAACTGGAAGTCGCCGATGGGCTGGCCGAACTGTTTGCGGTCTTCTAGGTAGGGCACCACCAAATCCATACAGGCTTGCATGATGCCGATGGGGCCCGCAGCAAGGACGGCGCGTTCGTAGTCCAGCCCGCTCATCAGCACTTTGACCCCTTCGCCCACGCCGCCAAGGACGTTTTCGGCGGGGACAACGCAATCGTCAAAGAAGATCGGGTAGGTGTTGGAGCCGCGCATCCCCAGCTTGTCGAGTTTTTGCGCAGCGGAGAAGCCTTTGAAGCCTTTTTCGACGATAAAGGTGGTCATACCTTTTGCACCGGCGTGGATGTCGGTTTTGGCGTAAACCACGAGGGTGTCGGCATCGCCGCCGTTGGTAATCCACATTTTGTTGCCGTTGAGCACATAGCTGCCATCGGCTTGCTTATCAGCGCGGAGCTTCATGCTGACCACGTCGCTACCCGCATTGGGTTCGCTCATGGCCAACGCGCCGACGTGTTCGCCGGACAGCAGCTTGGGCAGGTAGCGGGCTTTTTGTTCGGCGGTGCCGTTGCGGCGGATTTGGTTGACGCACAGGTTGGAGTGCGCCCCGTAGGACAGCCCGACCGAGGCACTGGCGCGGCTGATTTCTTCGAGGGCAATCATATGGGCGAGGTAGCCCATGCCTGCGCCGCCATCGGCTTCTTCAACCGTGACACCGAGCAAGCCCATGTCGCCAAACTTTTGCCAGAGGTCGGCGGGAAATTCGTTGTCTTTGTCGATGGCGGCGGCGCGGGGGGCGATTTCGGCTTGGGCAAAGTCGCGCACCGCATCGCGCAGCAGGTTGAGGTCTTCGCTGTGGCCAAAGCTGAGGCTGGTATAGCTCATGGGGGGGTCTCCTCGGTGAATGTTTAGATTACGCTTACGTTAACGTAAGTCTTGTGCGCAAAAAAATCCCGCCACCTTATGCGTGGGGGGAAGGGGTGAGTGAATGGTCGATGACTTCGCGGCAATGCTGCTCAAGTTGTTCGATTTCATTCAAAATCTGGGCGATGTCATCTTGCTGGCGAATCAGCTGCTTTTTGCGGTCGGTCAGCAGCCCCAGCAGTTTGAGCGACTGCGAGGCTTCGTTGTCTTTGTATTCGTACAGCTCAATGATTTCGCGGATTTCAGCCAATTGCAGCCCCAGCCGTTTGCCACGAAAAATCAGTTTAAGCCGCACGCGGTCCCGCGCCGAATACACCCGACTCCGCCCCACCCGCTCGGGCAATATCATGCCTTGCTCTTCGTAAAACCGAATGGTGCGCAAGGTAACTTCGAACTCGGCGGCCAGCTCGGTGATGGTGTAGGTGCGGTTCACGGTAGGGGGCTATCGGGGTTGGTTAATTACGTTAACGTAAGCGTAACTTAGGTGTGGGTGGAGTGGCAAGTATTCCTAGCGCACCCTTTGCCTCAATTGAGCGCAGCTTTCCAAGCTTGGCTCGGCAACGTCCTTTTTTTGCTGATGTTTCGTAAGAGTCTGTTTACGATTTGCGAGACTCGGGTGATCCTGCATTTGCTAGCATTCCTCTCCCGTGGAGAGGTGCCCCACAAGGGTAGGGTGCTTGCCTTTGGGGCTTGGTTTTAGCTTTCGCTGCGTCGCCAGCCACCAACCCCGTCCGGCTTTGCCGTCGCCCCCCTCCGATGAAGGGGAATGTAGCCAAGACCGCAGCGATTGTGCTTTTACTAGGCATTTCGCCTTGGCAACCCCTGTGCCATTGAGACTTTGAACAGGCTCTAATGCGCCAAGTGTCGCTGCCGCACCAAACGCGGCAGCACCCCCCCTGCGGAGCCAAATAGCAGGGACAGAATATACATGCTGCTGGCAAACAAAATAATCACCGGCCCCGAGGGCAAATCAAAGTGGTAAGAGCACAGCAGCCCACCTAAGCCAGACAGCAGTGCAATCCCCACCGCCACCAGCAACATCCCCTCCACCGTATTGGCCCACAGCCGCGCACTGGTCGCCGGTATCATCATCAGCCCCACCGACATCAACGTGCCCAACGCTTGAAACCCCGCGACCAAATTCAGCACCACCAGCACCAAAAAAATCAGATGGTAAATCCCGCCCCGCACCCCCACCGCCTGCAAAAACGCGGGGTCGTAGCTTTCTAACAGCAGCGGACGGTAAATCACCGCCAACACCAGCAGGGTCAGCGTGGCAATGCTGGCGACCAGCAACAATGCCGCATCATCCACCGCCAGCACTGTGCCAAATAAAATGTGAATCAAGTCCACATTGCTGCCGTAGCGCGACACCAGCAGCACACCCAAAGCCAAGGCCAGCAGGTAAAACGCGGCAAAGCTGGCATCTTCCTTGACCGTGGTATAGCGGCTGACCAAGCCGGCAATCAAGGCCACCGACATCCCCGCCACAAAGCCGCCTATGCCCATTGCAGGCAAAGACAGCCCCGCCAAAATAAAGCCCACCGCCGCTCCAGGTAAGACCGCGTGGCTCAGGGCATCGCCCATCAGGCTCATTCGGCGCATCACCAAAAACAGCCCAATCGGCCCGCAGCCCAGCGCCAAGGCCACCGAGCCCAACAAGGCACGGCGCATAAAGCCAAATTCAACAAAAGGCTGCACCAGCAGCATGTAAAGCGTGTCCAACATCAGTTTAATCTTTCACAGCAGGGGCAGCAGAGGGCACAGACAAAGACGGTGCAACTTCATCATCCACATGGCACACCGGCGCGCGTGCGTGCCAGTGCGAGGCATTGGCGTTGGCACGCTGCAAATGGGCATCGGTCAGCACCGTCTCGGTTTTTCCCCACGCAATCACTTCTTTGGACAGCAGCAAGGTATAGGGGAAATAGGCGCGGACTTGTTCGTAATCATGCAGCACGGCAATCACCGTGCGCCCCTCTGCCCGCCAACGGCTGACCAATTGCAGCAGGTCAAACGTCGTACTGGCATCAATCGCGGTAAAGGGCTCGTCGAGCAAAATCAGCGGCGCGTCTTGCAGCAAAATCCGCGCAAACAACACCCGCTGAAACTGCCCAGATGACAAGGCCGCCACCGGACGCTGGGCAAATTCGGCCAGCCCCACGGTTTCGAGTGCCGCAAAAGCCGCCCGCTTATCCGCAGGCCGTACCGCCCCAAATGCACCGGTATGCCGCCACGCCCCCGTCAACACCGTATCCAGCACACTGACCGGCAAGCTGCGGTCGATTTGCGCGGCTTGGGGGAGATAGGCAATTTGGTCGGGCGCAATCCCTCCCAACGAGACCTGCCCCGAATCTGGCTTTATCAAGCCCACCATAGCTTTGAGGATGGTGCTTTTGCCCGCGCCGTTCGGGCCAAAAATCGCCGTCGCGTCGCCCTTGGCAAACGTGCCAGACACATGGTGTACGGCGGGATGGCGCAGGTAGGAGACGGTTAAATTGTGCAGCGACAGACTCATACGCGCTCCGCCAAAGCCCACCACACCCCGCCCCACAGCACGGTTGCCACGGCAGCCGCCATCAGCACACGTTGCCCCGCAGAAGCCGATAAAAGAGAAAAAGCGTTCACAGTTTTGTCCAAAGTTAAGCCCTTGCCGTGCTTGCGTCGGGCAAAGGGGGGAGGAATAGCGTCGGCAGCAGACCATCAACTGTGGCGTGCCAGTCACCCGCTGGGGCAATCAGCTCAAAGCGGCTATCACGCCGCCAACTGACCTCGGTGGTGGTCCATGCCCCGTCTAGCCAGTTAAACCACACCCATTGCCGTGCCCCCACCCGCAACACGGCTTTGGCGCGGGCAAGCTGGGGCACTTGCTCGGGGAGGTGACGCAAAAAGACCGCCACCTTGACCAAGTCAAACACCTGCTCTGGTGGAAACAGCCAACCCGCGCTGGTCAAGCCGCTGTCGGCGGGCGGCAGGGCAGGACGATAGCGGGACGAAGCAGGGCGAGCAGGCAAGGTCAGCCACGCAGGGTCAAGCTGTCCGTGCGACACCTGCTCTATCCGCAATTTGGGTGGAAACAGCGCGGCAGCACGGGCGTGGAAACGTGCCAAACACGCGGCATCGGCTAATTCACACTTATTGGCAACCAGCACATCAGCAAGGTCGATTTGGTCGGTAAAAATCGGGTGGGGCTGGGCGGCCATCGCGTCCCACTGGCGCGGGTCCACCAAGGTCAGCGTGGCCTGAATGTCCAAAGCCTCGGCCAGCGGCGGGCGGCGCAACATGTCCACCACCCGCGAGGCATGGGCCAAGCCCGACGCTTCAATCAACACCCGCTGCGGGCGTTTTTCGCGGATGACCTTGGCCAAGGTAATGGGCAGTTGCGGGCCGGTTGCACAACACAAACAGCCGCCCGCGATTTCCCGAATTTCCGCCCCCGCCCCTTCCAAGACCGCGCCATCAATCCCGACCTCGCCAAACTCATTGACGATGACTGCCCAGACTTGGTCTGCGGGTTTTTGTGCCAACAAGGTCAGCAGGGCGGTGGTTTTACCTGTCCCTAAAAAGCCGGTAATCAGGTTAATGGGGACGCGGGGCAGACGGGGGGTGCTGGGCGTTGTCATGCGGCACACGCTTGGCAAAGCCCCGTCAGCAGCACTTCTTGGCGGCGAGGCTGAAATGCACAGCCTTGGGCGGCGGCAAACAGCCCGTTCAGCTCGGCTTCCGCGCTCAGTTCGGCGATGGACTGGCAGCGTTCGCACAGCAGCAGCACGCTGGCGTGGGTATGCCCCAATTGGCAGCACACCACATAGGCATTCAGGGTTTCTACACGGTGAATCAGCCCCTGCGCCACCAAAAACGCCAACGCACGGTAGACCGTGGGTGGGTCTGCTTTGCCACGCTGGGCTTGCAAGTCGGCCAACAAATCATAGGCTTTGACCACGCCTTGCCGCGCCAAAATGAGGGCCAAAATCGCCCGCCGCAGCGGCGTAAGCCGTGTGCCGCGCGTGGTGCAGTGGGCTTCGGCGCGAACAAGGGCGGCTTCGGTGTCGTGGGGGAGTGGGGGGGGGCAAAGGGGATTCATGGCTAAAATGTTACGCTATAACACTCCAGCCCGCCAGATGGGGGGTGTTCAGCACGGGGGGCTGCCGACATCACCGCCGCGACCCTTGCCCTCCCTCTGCCAGCGTAAGACAATGGCGTTTTACCCTGTGCCAACCCCATGACCCCCGTCGCCCCTCCTGAGGCTCTTCCCTCTGAGCCTTCTCCGATGCCGAGTGCTGCTTTGTCGCCCGAAGCCGTTCTCCAGCAGGCGATTGCATGTCACCAAGCAGGGCAATTAGCCCACGCCGAGCACGGCTATTTGGCGGTTTTGGCTGCCCAGCCCGACCACCCCGATGCCAGCCACAATTTAGGCATTGTGCGGATGCAGCAAGAAGACGTCGCCGCCGCTTTACCCTTATTTCACGCCGCACTACACGCCCAGCCCAGCCAAGGGCAATTTTGGGTGAGCTATATCGGGGCGTTAATCCAAGTTCAGCAGCCTGATGCAGCGCGTCAGGTCTTGGCGCAAGGGCAGGCTTTGGGGCTTCAAGGTGCACCTGTCGATGCCCTTGCCGCCAAACTCCACGCCGTCCCTGCCGCCGAAGCCCCCTTGGCTATGCCCGAGGTCACCGCGCCAGCCTTGCCCTCGGTCAGCAAACCGGTGAAGCGCGGGGGGCGGGTGATTACCCCTTGGCAGCATCTGGCACCATCGCGCCCCACCCCCAAAAAACGTGCCGCCACCCCGCAAAAATCCCCCGCTCAATCGGCCAAACGCGCCACAATAGCCCCCGCTCCCTGTGATGGGTCGCCGCCCGTCGCCCCTTGGGTCGAGACGACCCCGCCGCCCGCCCACGGCGACCCCGCCCCTACGGCAGCACCGTCTATGCCTTCTCGTTTTTCTGCTTACCGTGCCCTTTCTACCGAGCCCCTTTTTATGACCAAGCCCGCCCTCAAGTCTGAGCCTCACACTCCCACCCGCCCTACGGCAGAGACGGACCGCCCTGCCTCACCCTTTTGGCGGGGGGCAAAGCGACCGGCGGAGACGCAGGGTGGGGCAACGGGGACAGAAACAGCCATGGGGACACGCCTGCCGCGCACCGTAGCCCCTTTGTCTACGGCGGGACGTGCGCCACAGCCGCCAGAAATGCCCCGCGTGCTGTCTTTGTCTGCTGCTCACCCTACGGCGGCACTGGCATCAACATCATCGACACCGACACCCAGCCCCGCACGTCCGGCGCAAACGCCGCCGCCCCGTGCTGCCAGTGGCGAGCGGCCTGCTTCGCCGTTTTGGCGGGGGGCGAAACGCCCTGCCGAGCCTGCCGTGACACCTTCCGCCCCTGTCGCGCCACAGGCCGCAGCGCATCTAGCGGCTGCCGTGATGGCATCGCCTCTCGTGGCCGTCGCCGCTGCACCGGTCGCGGCAGCTGTCCCCGTTTCCGTCCCTGTCGCGGCACCGTCTGCCCCCTTGGCTGCGCCGCCTGTCGCGGTTGCCGCCGAGCCCGCGCCGCCGCCCCCTCTAGCAGAAGAGTCTGCCGCGCCCCCTGTATCGGCCACCGCCACCGCCGAAGCCTACACCGCCGCGCCCCCAACGCCCGTCGCTGTGCCGCTGTCGCTGGAAACCCTTGCGACTGATCCAGAAGCCGCCTCCAAACAGCTTTTTGCAGCGCAGTACCAAGGCACGCTTTCTGCCGCCGCGCTGCTGGCTCTGCACCGTGCTTTTGGCGACCGTATCGAAGCTCCGTTTCGCGGTAAGGTCGCGCCCTACCCCCATGCTCGCACCTACCATCGGCCTTTGCGGGTCGGCTTTGTGTCGGCAGATTTAAGACAGCATCCCGCTGTGCATTTTGTTTTGCCGCTGTGGACGGCCTTGGACCGCACGGCCATCCACCTGTTTGCCTACGCCAACCTTGCACCTAGCCAACACGATGCACTGACCCAGCAGCTTCGCGCCCAGTGCCACACTTGGCACGATGTGCATGACCTCGACGACGACGCACTGGCCGAGCGTATCCGCCACGATGAAATTGATGTTTTGATCGAGATGTCAGGGCACGCGGCGGGCAATCGGCTGCCGGTGTTTGCCCGCAAGCCTGCACCTGTGCAGGTGGCGTGGCTGGGCTATCCCCACACCACGGGCTTGCAGCATATCGACTGGCGATTAACCGATGCCTACGCCGACCCACGCGGCGCGGAGTCGCACTACACCGAAAAACTCTGGCGGCTACCGAATAGCTTCTTTTGCTACCAGCCGATGTTGAGCCAACCCGACCAGCGCGGCCATGCGGCCTATGCGGTTCACCCTACACCGGCGTTAAGCAAGGGCTATGTAACCTTTGGCAGTACCATGCCCGCTGCCAAAATCACCCCCGCTGTCGAAGCCCTGTGGGTGCAGGTTTTGCAGGCGGCGCCACACGCCAAGCTGTTGTTGGTGGGCGAGACGCAGGGCGCGGCGCATTCTGCACGGCTGGCGCGGCTGGCCAGCCAAGGGATTGCTGCCCACCGCGTGGCTGGAGTGGCATGCGACAGCAGCCAGCCCTATTTGCGTTATCACGATATCGACATTCTGCTCGACCCCTTTGCGGGGGGCGGTGGGCTGTCAAATTGCGACGCGCTGTGGATGGGCGTGCCGGTGCTTTCGCTGGGCGGCGAGACGTTTGCCACGCGGGTGGGGGGCAGTGTGTTAGGCGCGGCCGAGCAGTGGGGGTGGTTGGCCGAGAGTGAAGCCGATTACGTGCAACGCGCCAGCCAGTTGGCGGCGGATATTCCCGCACTCAACGCCACCCGCTTGGCGTTGCGCCCACACCTCGAAACCCGCCCCCTGATGGATGCCCCCCGCTTTGCCAGCCAAATGACGCAGGCTTTGCGCAGTATGTGGCGGGTGTGGGGCGAGAGTCAGGGCTAGGTTTTTTTTGGGGGGCGTTGGCCTGTGCGGCTGTGGTAACGCGCTCTTAGAATCTGTTTACGATCTCAATGGCGCAGGGGTTGCCAAGGCGAAATTTGGAAAAAAAGGCCGTTGGGACTGAATCCACACGCATTTTTTTCTGAATTTCAACGCAGGATCACCCGAGTTCCGCAGATCGTAAACAGGTTATTAGTGCCATGTGGTCTTGAGTCCTTGGGCGCGGGGGTCTATACCGCCCAAGGACTGTACAGCGGGATTAGGCCACGATCTGTATCGCCCCCCCATTTTGGGTAGAAATGCCCCCTGATTAGCCCATTGCTTCCAATGCCATATGCAGCTCCAGCCACGCGCCTTCGGCTTCGGCCAGTGCGGCGATAATGTCACCTTGCCGCTTTAACGCTGCTTGCAAATCCGCCTTACGCTCCAGCAGATACAGTGCCTCGTCCGATAGCTGCTGCTCCACCTTCACCCGCTCGACGTTGAAGGTATCCATCTTTTTTTCTAATGCGGCCAGTTGCTTTTGCAGGGGTTTTTTTTGCTGTGATAGCCGCTGGCGGGCTTCCGCCTCTTCGCGCTTTTGCTGTTTGCGGTCGGTGGGGGAGGTCGCTTCTGCGGTGTCGCTGCGGATCTCGCGCGTGCCGCCGCCGGTGCTGGGTTGGGTCAGTCGCCATGCACGGTAGTCGGCCAAGTCGCCATCAAACACCGTCACCGCGCCACCATCCACGCACCAAAACACATCGGTCGTGGTTTCCAGCAACGAGCGGTCGTGGGACACCACAATCAAGCTACCTTCAAAGTCTTGCAGCGCAAGGGTCAGCGCGGCACGCATGTCGAGGTCTAAGTGGTTGGTCGGCTCATCCAGCAGCAGCAAATTGGGGCGTTGCCACACAATTAAGGCCAGTACGAGACGGGATTTTTCGCCACCCGATAAGGTGCTGACCGGCACCAAAGCCATGTCACCGACAAAGTTAAAGCCGCCTAAAAAGCTGCGAAGCACTTGTTCGCGGGTTTTTGGGGCGATGCTTTGCAAGTGCCACAGCGGGGATTCTTCTGGGCGCAGGGTTTCCAGCTGGTGCTGGGCAAAATAACCGATGCTGAGTTCGCGGGCGGCAATCATCTCGCCGGACAAAGGCGCGAGTTCCCCCGCCAACAGCTTAATCAGCGTGGATTTACCCGCGCCGTTGGGGCCGAGCAAACCTATCCGTGCGCCGGACTCGACCGACAAGGAAATCTGCTGCAAAAGGGGCGTTTCGCCATAGCCGACGCTGATTTTGTCGAGGCGAATAAGGGGGTTGGGCAGGGTGTTGGGCGTTTCAAAATGGAAATCAAACGGGGAATCCACATGCGCCGCCGAGACGCGCTCTAGCTTTTCGAGGGCTTTGACGCGGCTTTGTGCCTGACGGGCTTTGCTGGCTTTGGCCTTAAAGCGGGTGATAAAACTTTCGAGGTGGGCAACGGTGCGCTGTTGTTTTTCGAAGGCCTGCTGCTGCTGGGCGAGTCGTTCGGCACGTTGGTTTTCAAAGTCGCTGTAGTTACCGGTGTAGAGGGTCAGTGTGGTGTTGGCCAGCTCGACAATATGGGTGGTGGTGGCATCCAAAAACTCGCGATCATGCGAAATCAACAGCAGCGTGCCAGGGTAGCTGGCCAGCCATTGTTCTAGCCACAGCACGGCTTCTAAATCCAAGTGGTTGGTCGGTTCATCTAGCAGCAGCAAGTCAGAGCGGCACATCAGGGCTTGGGCCAAATTCAGCCGCATCCGCCATCCGCCCGAAAAATCACTGACGGGTCGTGCCAGTGCCGATTGGGCAAAGCCCAAACCCGCCAGCAGCTTGCCAGCACGGGATTCAGCGGAGTAAGCCTCGACCCGTCCCAACTCGCCATGCAGCCGCCCCATTTCGTTGCCGTCGTGGGCTTCTTCTGCCGCTGCCAGCTGGGTCTCTAGGCGGCGCAGTTCGACATCGCCATCCAACACATAGTCCAAGGCACTGCGGCTGAGGGCAGGGGTTTCTTGCGCCACATGCGCTACGGTCCAGGTCGGTGGGTAGGTGACGTCGCCTTCATCAGCATGGCTTTCTTGGCGCAGCAAGGCAAACAGGCTGGACTTTCCCGCCCCGTTGGCACCAATCACCCCGACACGTTGGCTGGGGTTGATCATTAAGTTGACTTGGGTCAGCAGGGTTTTGGCACCACGCCGTAGGGTAAGGTTTTTAAACTGAATCATGAGGTATTCCGTAGAGGGGAGGCGGGGCGGGCAGGGCACCCCGCTGCGGCAGGATGCGCCCAGCAGGGTGCTGGGTCGGGCAACGGGACAGGCGCTGTTGCCTTTCGCTGCCGGATGAAGGGCTGAATCTTACCATCCCACGGGCTTGGCTGCCCCTGTTGCCGGTGAGGGCGCACCGTGGGGGAGATAAGCCATCCGGTGTGGCAGCTTGGCTTGTTTTGCGGTTCTTGCGGTGGAAGGTAAAAGCCAAAGTGACGCAAATCTACATCACAGCCATGCTCGTAAGGACTGTCTGCACAAAGCCTCAGAACCTGTTTACGATCTCGCGAACGACGGGTCAGCCAAGGCGAAATTCGGAAAAAAACGCCGTTGGA
>ERZ724524.950-NODE-950-length-19078-cov-8.116701_pt1 | contig 19078 bp, 14 predicted proteins | sample MGYA00376057_ERZ724524 | MGnify/ENA primary metagenome ERZ724524 (study PRJEB28724, sample SAMN07190888) | wastewater metagenome | isolation source: influent of sewage treatment plant in Hong Hong | place: USA: Christiansburg, Virginia | collected 2016-03-01 ...
GAAATGGAAGAAGATGTACCACATCGCCCAGGAAAATTGTACAAATTTGACTTTGCCAAGTACGAAAAAAACAAAAGAAAATGGATCGGAATTGACTTTTAGCCATCTTTTGTATAAAAATTTCTCTTTTTAAACCTCATTTGTTTGCACAAGCTTAAAATAGTAGAAGTTTTTTTTGGATATATTGTGTAGATTATACACATTTGTATACTAAATGTGTTAAAAATACACATTTGGTGTGGAACGATTGCCTAATTAAATGTTTGTCTTATATGAAAATGAGATTGTTTATAGCCTGTTTTCTGCTATGGTTAAATAGCAGTGCACAGCTTTTAAGTTGGTCGCCCTCATTCATTCAAGAGACTTCAAACACAATAGAAATTACTGCCGATGCCACAAAAGGCAATCAAGGTTTAAAAGATTATACACCCATAACTGATGTGTATGTACACATTGGTTGCATTACAACTTCTAGCACATCTTCAAGCGATTGGAAATATTCAAAATTTACTTGGGCTAGCACCAATGCTGCAGCAAATGCACCACAAATTAGTGCCAACAAATGGAAATATACTATTACTGGTGGGTTAAGAAACTTCTTTGGCATTACCAATTCAACAGAAAAAGTTCTAAAAATTGCTATTTTATTTAGAAGCGGAAGTGGCAACAATGTATTACGAAATGCAGATGGTAGCGATATGTACATTCCTGTTTATGAAACAGGTTTAAATGTTAGAATTGACAATCCTTTTAAACAACCAACTTATAATCCACAACCAGAGTTTGTAAACTGGACTATTGGCAATACTGTTTCAATTACTGCCAATGCATCTGAAGCATCTGCAATGAAGTTGTATTATAATGGCACTCAAATTTCTACAGCTACAACAGTTACACAAATTACAGGTTCCCAAAATATTACTGTTGGCGGAACTCAACAAATTATTGCAGAAGCAGTGAGTGGTTCTGTTACAAAAAGAGATACCATTAGTTTTTATGTTGCACCACCATCTACAGTGCAAGATCCTCCTGTTGGATTAAAAGAAGGAATTAACTACGAACCTGGCGATACTTCTGCTACATTATTGTTATATGCACCATTAAAAAATAGTGTTTCTATAGTTGGAGATTTTAATAATTGGACCGAAAGCACCAACTATCAATTAAAGAAATCGGTAGATGGAAAATATTTTTGGATTAGAATTACTGGCTTAACAAGTGGTGTTGAATATGCCTATCAATATGTAATAGATGGCAATTTAAAAGTTGCTGATTATAACACAGAAAAAGTATTAGATCCTTGGAACGATCAATACGTTAACGCTACAACTTATCCTAATTTAAAACCTTATCCAACTGGTAAAGCTTCTGGCATTGTTAGTATTCTTCAAACTGCAAAACCTCAATATAATTGGACTGCAACCAACTACAATCGTCCGAATAAAAAGAACTTAACTGTATATGAATTATTGGTAAGAGATTTTCTTGCAGCACCCAATTGGAACGCATTAAGAGATACGCTTACTTATTTAAAAAGATTGGGTATAAATACAATTGAATTAATGCCCATTAATGAGTTTGAAGGCAACAATAGTTGGGGCTACAATCCTAGTTTTTACTTTGCACCAGATAAAGCTTATGGAACAGAAAATGCATTAAAAGCATTTATAGATAGTTGTCATAAAATGGGAATGGCTGTTGTTTTAGATATTGCTTTGAACCACTCATTTGGACAAAGTCCAATGGTTCAAATGTATTGGAATAGTGCAATTAACAAACCAGCAACCAATAGTCCTTGGTTTAATGTAGATGCAACACACCCTTATAGTGTTGGCTACGATTTTAATCACGAAAGTCAAGCCACTAAAGATTTTGTAGATAGAGTTGTTGAACATTGGTTGGTGAAGTATAAAGTGGATGGATTTAGATGGGATTTATCTAAAGGATTTACGCAAACCAACAATCCCAATAATGTTGGAGCTTGGGGCAATTATGATGCAAGTAGAATTGCAATTTGGAAGCGTATTTACGACAAAATGCAAGCTATAGAACCCAACAGTTATTGCATTTTAGAACATTTTGCAGCCAACAATGAAGAGATAGAATTGGCCAATTATGGCATGTTGTTATGGGGCAATTCTAATTACAATTTTGCTCAAGCAACAATGGGTTTTAATGCAGAATCTAACTTTCAATCTGGTATTCATACAAACAGAGGTTGGACCAATCCACACTTAGTAACTTATCAAGAAAGTCATGATGAAGAAAGATTGATGTATAAAAATCTCCAATTTGGTAACAGCAATTCTTCTTATAGTGCAAAAGATTTAAATACAGCATTGAAGCGTAACGAAATGGCTGCTGCTTTTTGGTCTTTAATTCCTGGACCTAAAATGATCTGGCAATTTGGTGAAACTGGTTACGATTATTCAATTAATACTTGCGAAAACGGAACAATCAACAACGATTGTAGAACCAATCCAAAACCTGTGAAATGGGATTACTACTCCAATGCCAATCGAAAATCTTTATACGATGTTTATTCGGCCATGTTGCGTTTAAAAATCACCCCTCAATATCTATCAACGTTTACAACCAATAATGTTACTTGGAATTTAGGAAGTGGGTTTAAATGGATGATATTAAATGAGCTTGGATTAAGAGTTTTAATAATGGGCAATTTCGATATTCAAGCACAAACGGGTACTGTTACTTTTCCTGTTGCTGGTACATGGTATAGTTATTTAACAGGCACCACTTTTACTGCAACTGGCAGTGCTCAAAGTTTATTGTTACAACCAGGAGAATATTACGTGTATACAGACAGAAATGTAAGTGGAACAGTAGTTACACCAATCATTAATGTAAATGCCAACTTAGGAAATACTAAAATAAAATTATTTCCTAACCCTGTAAATCAAACATCAATTGTTGAATACGAGTTAAACGAAAGTGGTAAATTAGATATAGCAATAATTGATTTTAATGGGAAAAAATTGGCCAATATTTTCAATGGATTTAAACCCAAAGGAAAACATCAATTACCAATAAATAACAATGAATTTAATGTAAAAAAATTAAGCAGTGGTATGTATTTATTACAAACAACTATTAACGGAAAAAGAAGCGTAGAAAAATTTATTATTCAACAATAAAAAGCATCTAAAACATTCAATTGATTGTCTATAATAAGTTGGCAATTGAGTATAAAAAAGTTACTAAATAAAATATAGCAAATATAAAATAGCTAAAAACAAACTAAACTTTTTCATTTAAACCAGAAAACCTTCAATTATGAATCTGAAACGAATGCTTGTTGCACTTATGGTTGTAATGGTTGCATTTTGCATACCAGCTGCTGCACAAGACAAAACAGTTACCGGAAAGGTAACAGATGCTAAAGACGGAAGTGCCTTGCCAGGTGCAACTGTAAAAGCCAAGGGCACCAACAACATTACTCAAACCGGTAATGATGGTGTTTTTAAAATAAAAGTAACTGCAACAACAACAACTTTAGTTGTTTCTTACAGTGGTTACACAGAAACAGAAATTACAATTAATGGAGAAGTAGCCAATGTAACATTACAAGCTGCCAACTCTAACCTTAATGAGGTTGTTGTGGTTGCTTATGGTACAAGAAAAAAAGGCGATTTAACAGGAGCTGTTACTTCTGTTTCATCTAAAGATTTTCAAAAAGGAAATATTTCTTCTCCAGAACAATTGCTACAAGGTAAAGTAGCAGGTTTGCAAGTAACCACAGGTGGTGGTAGTGCAGGTGGAGGAAGTAGAATTCGTATTCGTGGTGGTGCCTCATTAAATGCTAGCAACGATCCATTATTGGTAATTGATGGTGTACCAGTAGATGGTAATGGTGTTGCAGGAACTGGTAATTTATTAAGTACCATTAACCCTAACGATATTGAAAGCATGAGCATTTTAAAAGATGCATCTGCTACAGCATTGTATGGTTCAAGAGCTTCAAATGGTGTAATTATTATTACTACTAAAAAAGGATCAAAAGGTAAAGTAAAATTCAACTTTAATACACAACAATCTGTACAAGTAATTGGTAAAAAAGTAGATGTTTTAACTGGCGATGAAATTAGAAGTATTATTAATGCCGATGCTGCTGCAACAGGTAACAATACCTACAAAAATTTGTTAGGTACAGAAAATACCAAATGGCAGAATGAAATTTATAGAGCAGCAATTGCAAGCGATAACAATATCAGTGCATCGGGTGCAATTAAAAATATTCCATTCCGTATTTCTTTAGGTTATTTATCTCAAGATGGTATTTTAAAAACCGATCATTTTGGTCGTGTTTCTACAGCTTTAAATTTATCGCCTAAATTTTTAGACGACCATTTATCAGTAAACTTAAACTTAAAATTCAGTGCAACTACTCGTCGTTTTGCCGATGAAGGTGCAATAGGTTCTGCAGTAGCTTTTGATCCTACAAAACCTACAACTGCTACCAATAAATGGGGTGGTTATTATGAGTGGTTACAATTAGATAATAATCCAATTGATTTGGCAACTCGTAATCCTTTAGGTTTATTAAACTTACGTGACAATCGCTCTGCTGTAAATCGTTTTATTGGCAATATTCAACTAGATTATAAATTGCATTTCTTCCCAGATTTACATGTACAAGTAAACTTAGGTATGGACAATGCAAGTGGAAGTGGTAACGATAATTTTGATTCTTCTTCAGCAACAAACTATAGAACAAAAGGTAGATTTTCTTATTACGAGCAACAAAAGAAAAACTCTTTAGCTGAGGTTGGTTTGTATTATGCAAAAGATATAAAAAGCATTAATAGTAAAATTGATGTATTGGTAAATCATGGTTACCAAGATTTCACTACCAATGTATACAATTTTGCATCTTATGGACAAACTGGTGTTATCATTCCTGGAACTCAACCAGTATTTTTAACTGATAAACCACAAAACAGATTAGAGTCTTATTTGGCAAGAGTTAACTACACATTGGCCAACAAATATTTATTAACTGCATCGGTACGTAGAGATGCAAGTTCAAGATTTTCTGCAGACAATCGAGTTGGTTATTTCCCAGCAGTGGTTGGTGCTTGGAAAATCAACGAAGATTTGTTTAAAGGAAGTAAAGTAGTGAACGAATTAAAATTACGTATTGGTTGGGGTATTACTGGTCAGCAAGATATTGGCAACAATTATTCTTATTTACCACGTTATACAAGTAGTAGCAATACTGCTCAATACCAATTTGGTGGTACTTTTTATGGTTTTTTACGTCCTGCAGCTTACGATCCTAATATTAAATGGGAAACAACTACAACAACAAACTTTGGTTTAGATTTCACGTTACTTAAAAATAGAATTTCTGGTAGTGTAGAGGTTTATAATAAAAAAACTAAAGATTTATTAAGTGTTGTACCAGTTGCACCTGGAGCTAATTTTGATATTACTTTATTAACCAACGTAGGTAATATAGAAAACAATGGTGTTGAGTTTACATTGAATACTACACCTGTTAGAAACAATAAATTAACTTGGGATTTAGGCTTTAACGTTACTTACAACAAAACAAAAATCACCAACTTATTAAAACAAGCCGATGATAATTTTAATGGCTTAGAGGTAAGTGGTATTAGTGGTGGTACAGGTAACAACATTGGTAAATTTGCTGTTGGTTATGCTCCGTTTGTTTACAATGTTTACAAACAAGTGTACGATAAAGCAAGTGGTAACCCAATTGAAGGTTTATATGAAGATTTAAACAGAGATGGTCAAATTACTGATGCAGATCGTTACTATTTTGCAAAACCAGCTCCAGCCGTTTTGTTTGGTATTAACACACAAGTTTCTATTCAAAAATGGACTGTAGGCTTAGCTGCTCATGGTTCATTAGACAATTACTTGTACAACAATTTTAACTCAAACAATGGTGTATTAAGAGCCATTAAAAATCCAATTAATTTTATTGGTAATGCTTCTCGTAATTATTTAGAAACTGGATTTAAGAACAACCAATTCTTATCTGATTATTATATTGAGAATGCTTCATTCTTTAGATTGGATAATATTAATATTGGGTACAATGCTGGTAAAATATTGAAAGATAAAGCAACTTTACGCATTGCAGCAAGTATTCAAAATGTATTTGTAATTACTAAATACAAGGGTTTAGATCCTGAGAATTCAAGTGATACTGGCGTTGATAACAACATTTATCCTCGTCCACGTATTTTCTCTTTAGGTTTCAATTTCGATTTCTAATTTATTAAACAACTCTTTGTATGAAAAATAATATCATTAAAAAAATAACAGTCGCATGTATTGCTGCACTAACAGTAGCGTCATGTGCAAAAAAGCTGGATTTATTTCCACAAAACGATTTAACACCTGAAAAAGCCTACTCAACTGCACAAGGGTATAAAGCAGTATTGGCAAAAATTTATGGAGGCTTAGCCATTACAGGAAACTCTGGTCCTGCAGGTTCTCCAGATATTGGAGGTGGCTTAGATGAAGGTTCTCAAGTAGCGTTCATTCGTATGTTCTTCAATTGTCAAGAATTGCCTACAGATGAAGCTGTAGTTGCTTGGAACGACCAAACAATTAAAGATTTTCATGATTTAAAATGGACAAGTTCTGATCCGTTTTTAAAAGGTATTTATGCTCGTCCTATTTACAACATTACTTTAATTAATGAGTATTTAAGAGAAGCAACAGATGCTAAATTAGCTGAACGTGGCATTACAGGTACAGAAGCTGCAGACATTAAAAAATCTATTGGTGAAGCTCGTTTTTTACGTGCATTTAACTATTGGGTAATGATGGATTTATTTGGTAAATCAACCTTTATTACAGAAGCCGATGGTGTTGGTGCAACTTTACCACGAGAAATTAGCAGAGGGGATTTATTCACTTATATTGAAAGTGAATTAAAAGCCATTGATGCAGATTTAGCCCCTGTAAAAACCATTGAATATGGTCGTGTAGATCAAGGTGCAGCATGGGCTTTATTGGCTCGTATGTATTTAAATGCACAAGTTTATACAGGCACTGCAAAAAATACAGAAGCAATCACTTATGCAAAAAAAGTAATTGCTGGTGGTTATGCTTTAAGTCCAATTTATCGTACACTTTTCATGGCAGATAATGACAAGCAGAAAAACGAATTTATGTTTGCTATTACTTGCGATGGTTTAAAAACACAAGCTTACGGCAATACAAGTTTCTTTATACATGCCCCAGCTGGAGACGATTTTCCTGCCTATGGTGTTAGTGGTGGTGGTGGATGGTATGGTTACAGAGCTACCAAATCTTTATTCGATTTGTTTCCTAAAAACGGAGGTGGCGATATAGATTCAACTGTAGATAAAAGAGGTGCAGCATTTTATACAACCAAATATCAAGCAACAGCAACACAAGCAGCAATTGCCGATATTGGTAATTTTGATCATGGATTACATGTAAAAAAATACATGAATATTCGTACCGATAATGGACCAGTTTCTGATGCCAATAAAGAATTTTCTGATATCGATTTCCCAGTATTTCGTTTATCTGAAATGTATTTAATTTATGCAGAAGCAGTTTTACGTGGTGGAACTGGCGGCGACAATACAACAGCGTTAACTCAATTAAATTTAATTAGAACAAGAGCAGGTGCAGCAGCATTTAATGCTGGCGATTTAAACCTACAAACTGTTTTAAATGAAAGAGGAAGAGAATTGTTTTGGGAAGGACATCGCCGTACCGATTTAGTACGTTATGGTTTATTAACTACAGGTACATATTTATGGCCTTGGAAAGGTGGTGTAGCATCTGGAACAGCGGTGGATAGCAAATACAATGTATTTCCAATTCCTGCTGCCAATAGAATTGCAAATCCTAATTTAACTCAAAACACAGGCTATTAATTCAATCACATTAAAATATGTTATTTATGAAACGAATTACAAATTATTTACTCTCAACTTTAATGCTAGCAGTAGTATTTACAAGTTGTAAAAAAGAAGAAAATCAAATTTTCTATGAAGGAGGAACAGCTCCTACATTAACGGCCAACAAAACTGCTAGTATTTCTGTAGCATTTGCAAATGCCGATATGGAAGCTGTTAAGTTTTCTTGGACCAATCCAAATTATAAATTTTCTACAGGATTAAGTTCACAAGATGTTTTTTACAAATTAGAAATTGATACAACCAATGCAGCAGGTACTGCAAACCCTAATTTTACATTTTCTGGTAAACAAACAATTGGTGTTAGTAAAGACCTAAGTGTATCAATTACACAAGGCCAATTAAACGATTACCTATTAAATCAATTGCAATTGGTACCAGGAATGGTGCATTATTTGCAAATTAGATTAATAGCCAATTTAGTGAATAGCAATGCTACATTAATGTCTAATGTAATTAAGTTAAGCACTACTCCTTATGCAATTCCTCCAAAAGTAGATCCTCCAACTTCTGGAAATTTATTTATTGTTGGTAATGCAACACCAGGAGATTGGAACAATCCAGTGCCTGTGCCTTCTCAACAATTTACTAAAGTATCTACTACTTTATATCAAATCGATAACCTTCCGTTAATAGGCGGTAATTTTTATTTACTATTACCAGTTAATGGAGATTGGAGTGCTAAATATGGTGCAATTGGTGCCAATGGTTCTAACAATCCAGATTCTGATGATTTTAGATTAGGTGGTGGCGATTTAGTTGCACCAGCAGCAAGTGGCAACTACAAAATTGTAATAGATTTTCAAAGAGGTAAATACATATTAACCAAGCTGTAATTACCCAAACATTTTGAAACAATAAAAAAATTATTCAATGAAATTTTTATCAAAAATATTATTTGCTGTGCTTATTACCGCTACTATTATTGGTGCTTGTACTAAAGCAGAGCAAGTGCCATTTTATGGCGATACAACAGGTACAACACCTGTACTTAGTGCATCTGTTGCAACATTAGCAGCAGCACCTGCCGATTCTATGAATACGGGAATTACATTTAATTGGACAAACCCAAAATATGCAACCGATTCAGCTCATCAAAAGTTTATTGTTGAAATAGATTCAACAGGTAGAAACTTTTCTAAAGCAGTTTCATTTACAGTTATTGGCGATTTAAAAAAATCGTTCATCAACAAAGAAATCAACAACGTTTTATTGGGCTTTGGCTTTGCATTTAATGTTGCGTATGATGTAGATATAAGAGTAACAAGTTCTTATACAAACAACAATGAGCGTTTAACTTCTAACACCTTAAAAATTAGAATGACTCCTTATAAAGTTCCTCCAAAAGTTGCTTTACCAACAACAGGAAAGTTGTTTATTGTTGGCGATGCTACAGATGGTGGTTGGAATAATCCAGTACCAACACCTTCTCAAGAGTTGGCTCGTTTAGATGAAACAACCTGGGCTGGAATTTTCAATATTACGGGCGGTAAAAGCTATTTAATTTTACCTGCCAACGGCGATTGGTCTAACAAGTTTTCTGTAGCCAACAATACATTACCAGGCCTAAGCGAGGGTGGTAATTTTGGTTTCAACTTAAGCGACAATTTTCCTGGCCCAATAGCAAGTGGAATGTATATGATTACATTGGATTTTCAACAAGGTAAATTCACTTGTGTACCTTATACTGGTCCTAACTTAGCCAACGAACTATTTATGGTTGGTGATGCAACTCCAGGTGGTTGGACTAACCCTGTACCAACACCAACTCAACAATTTACACGTTTAAACGCCGTAGAGTTTACACTTACTTTAAATGGTGTAGTTGGAGCTAAAGAATTTTTATTGTTACCTGTAAATGGTGATTGGACTAATAAATATTCTGTTGCAAACAAAAGTTTAGCAGGCTTAAATGTTGGCGGATCTTTTGGCTACAATTTGCCAGATAATTTTCCTGGTCCAACATTAAATGGCAACTATAAGTTTGATATAAATTTTGCTACTGCAAAGTTTAAAGTAACCAAACTATAAAAATTTTATAAATAAATAGATTCTAAGAAACCCCGCCAGCAATGGTGGGGTTTTGTTTTATATACTATTATTTTTTAAGTTACTTTTACCGCTGTATTTATTATTCATTTAGTGAGGTAAATTTTTTACTTTGCTATTCACCATTCACTTTTCACTATGTTGTATTCAATGACAGGTTATGGCCGAGCAGAACAAACCATTGGCGATAAAACTTTTTTAGTAGAACTTAAATCTTTAAATGGAAAACAATTTGATTTACGATTGTTTCTTCCATCATTGTTAAAACCTTATGAGTTTGAAATAAGAAATCTACTGAACGAAGGGCTAGAAAGAGGAAGTGTAGAGTGCAATATTTCTATTAAACAAAATGGTGCAAGTAAACCCGTAACCATTAATACAGAGTTGCTAAAAGCTTACTATTCAAGCGTTACAGAGGTTGCCAAAGAATTAAATGCAAATGTAGATCAGTTATTATCTGCCATTTTACGTTTGCCAGAAGTTGTTGTAAACTCAACTGAAATGTTGAATGAAAACGATTGGAAGGCATTTAATAAATTAATAGAAAGTGCTATTTACGATTTGAATGAACATAGAAAAGATGAAGGCAAAAGCTCTGAAGCCGATTTGTTGTTGCGTTTGGCAAATATTGAAGAACAACAACAACTCATTAAAGATTTAGCACCTTTAAGAAAAGACAAAATAAAAGAAGGCTTACAAAAACTATTAACAGAACATGTAGGTAAAGAAAACTACGATCCCAATCGTTTAGAGCAAGAGCTAATTTATTATATTGAAAAAATAGACATTAGCGAAGAGCAAGTTAGACTAAACAATCACTGTAATTATTTTAGAACAATTTTAGCCGAGAAAGGAAAGAGCAAAGGCAAAAAATTATCATTTATTTTACAAGAATTTGGCAGAGAAATTAATACCACAGGAAGCAAAGCCAACAATGCCGATATTCAAAAATGTGTTGTAATGATGAAAGATGAATTAGAAAAAATGAAAGAACAAATCTTAAATGTTCTGTAGTTTTTATTTATTCAACAATAACTTTTAAACACCAACAAAACATAAACTATTTTTTGTGAAGCAATTATTATTCATAGTATCAATGGTTGTTTTTTTTGCATCATGCACAACATTAGATGTGTACGAAAAAACAAAAACTTTTTCAAAACATGAGTGGAACAGTACAGATGTTGCAACGCTTAATTTTGAAATTGCCGACACCAATTCTTTATACAATATGTTTGTAGTGTTGCGTCATGAAGATGCATATAAGTATAAAAATATTTGGTTAGATATTGAAGCCATTGCACCAGATACTACATTGAAAATAAAAAGAAATTTCACTTTGTCTGACAATACAAAATGGTTGGGGAATGGTATGAGCGATATTGTAGAACATAGAATTAACTTTAATCCTGCACCTGCAAAACTTAAAAAAGGCATTTATAAGTTTACCCTAAAACAGGCCATGAGAGAAGATCCTTTACAATACATTTTACAAGCAGGCATTAGGGTTGAAAAAGTAAAACCATGATACGTTCTGTAAAGAAAAAATTTCTTTTAATTACCATTGTCTATTGGTTTTTATTATTGTACATGATTGCAGCATTAATTTGGTGGTTTGTAGCATTAAACCACCAAAACAACGATATGGCTGATTTGCGTTTAGCAGAACTAAACAAAGACGATCCTGCGTACTTGAATAAAGTAGAAAAAATTAACGATGCCCAGCAACGTAAAATAACTCAATACATTGGCGAAGGCACAACATTCTTAGCCCTAATTTTAATAGGAGCAGTATTTGTTTATAGGGCAGCACGTAAGCAAATTAAACTATCGGCACAGCAACAAAATTTTATGATGGCCGTAACGCATGAACTTAAAACACCCATTGCCATTACCCAACTTAATTTAGAAACTTTACAAAAGCGTAAATTAGAAGAAGACAAACAACAAAAATTGATTGCCAATACATTACAAGAAGCCAATCGGTTAAATAGTTTGTGTAACAATATTTTGTTGGCTGCACAATTAGATGGTGGTGCATACAATAGCACCAAACACGAAGTTAATTTTACCGATTTAATTGAAGGTTGTATAGACAATTGTATCAGCCGATTTCCGCAAAGAAATTTTCAATACAATATTCAAGAACGCATTTATATAATTGGAGAAGAATTGTTGCTACAAATGTTGGTAAATAATTTAATAGAAAATGCTCATAAATATTCGCCTAAAACAGCAACAATTTTTATTGAATTAGTTCAGCAAAATAAACAAGCCATATTTGCTGTTACAGATGAAGGTTTTGGTATTGCCAATGAAGAAAAGAAAAAAATATTTGAAAAATTTTATAGAGCAGGAAACGAAAATACTAGAGCAGCAAAAGGAACAGGCTTAGGACTTTACTTGTGTAAGAAAATTGTAGAAGACCACAATGGCTACATTTCTGTGACAGATAATTTGCCACAAGGAAGTATTTTTACAGCTACATTTAAGATAGAACATGAGTAATAACAAAGCCAATATATTGTTAGTAGAAGATGAGGAAAATTTGCACGAACCATTGAAGCTAAATCTTGAAATGGAAGGCTATACAGTTACCAGTGCATACGATGGAACTGAAGCTTTGAAGCATATTGCCAATGAATATTTTGATTTAATTATTTTAGATGTAATGCTGCCAGAAATTGATGGCGTAACAGTAGCCGAAACTGTTAGAGTAAACAACAACAATGTTCCTATTTTAATGTTAAGTGCTAAAAATGCAAGTGCCGATAGAGTGTTGGGTTTAAAAAAAGGAGCCGACGATTATTTAACCAAGCCATTTAATTTAGAAGAACTGTTGTTAAGAGTTGAGAAACTAATCAACAAAAATAAAAAATTGTTAGATAAAGAAAATATTGGCGATACATACACGTTTGGAAACAATTTGGTAGATTTTAAGGCACAAGATGCCATAACCTTTGATGGTAAAAAAGTTGAATTAAGCAAAAAAGAAGCACAGCTTTTAAAGTTATTGTTCGAGAATAAAAATGAAGTTGTAACCAGAGAAAAAATATTGCAAATGGTTTGGGGTTACAACGTTTATCCTACTACAAGAACCATCGATAATTTTATTCTCAACTTTAGAAAATATTTTGAAGAAGATAGCCGAAATCCAAAATACTTTCATAGTGTAAGAGGCGTTGGTTATAAGTACACCATTTAGCAATTTTGCTATGGTTCGTGTCTATTACTAAGTTTTGTGTCCTCACGAAACATAGAAAAAACATTCAACCAAACTCATCCAACTATACATTTTAATTGATGTATCATAAAATGTTTATCTAAAGTATCGTTTCCTGCATACAACGCAGTATTGCATTGTTGAACAATAGTTGCAGCAATTGTTTTAGAAGATTCACTTACATGATTTGTTGCTAGAATTTCAGTAGCAATTTGTTTGGCTTTAGTAAAAAAAACAGCATCATCAATTAAATTCCATTCTAGGGTTTGTACTTGTTCTGCAAGAGAAGTTTTAGATTGATGTGTTGTTGAAATAGTTGGTTCACTTAATTTTTCAATAGTTTCAGCAGTTGCTTTGTGTGTAGTTTTCTTGCCAAAACGCAACCACCAACCAATGCCTGCAAGCAATGCAATTGCAGGTACAATCCAAAAGTATTTTTTATTGGTAATGTCTTTTTGTAACTTACTTTCATCAAAAGCAGTAGTTAACGCAGGCAAAACAGTTATAGATAAACTATCTGTTTTTTGTGTAATGTAGTTTTTGGTTGCAACATCAAAATAGACAAACTCAATTGCAGGAATTGTATAATTGCCTTTTTGAATAACGGTAAACGGCACATTAAATTCTTTAACACCCGTATTAGGGAAAACAAATTTATTTACAGATTCATTGTTGTTGGTTTCATAAGCTGTAAACTCTTTTGGCCAGTTTATGGTTGGGCAATGAATACTTGCAAAATTTCCACTACCAGCAATACTAATTTTTAATGTATTGGTTTCGTTGGCGGTGTCTGTTTTTTTGTTAAGTGTAGCAACAATTGCAAACTGTCCAATTGCACCTGTAAACAAAGAATTTTGTGCGTTGTTGTTGGGCAACGCTGTAACAGTTATATTAACAGGTGTACTGTTTGTAATAAAAACCTCATCGTGAGAAAAGGCTTTTTGTTGCTTAATTTGTTCTTCTGTAACACCTTTATCGTACACAGCGAAAATATTTTCTACGCTAGCGGTATCTAATAAAATATTGCCTTCGTGTAAAGGAATTAATTGTACTTTTCTTATAGCAGTTACTCTAAACAATTTTCCATTGTGCCGTTCAACCTCAGGTACAATGTCGTTGTTTGTCATTTCTTGTACACTGCAGCCAGTAAAAATGGGCATTTTAATTACTTTACTTTGTGCTTGTACGCAAGTATAAAATTTATACGTAACTAAAATTGGTTCACCAACAAAAGCATTTAATGTAGAGGCTTCGGTTTTTATAAAAACATTTTTATTTACAACCGATGCAGGTAATTGGCCATTGTTTTTAAATGCAGCATAATCCAACTCATTTAAAGGTTGTGTAAATGCAGCCAATGGAAACAATAAAATAAAAATAAGTGTACAATTTTTCATGCAGTTTCAACCAATTGTTTGTTGCCAATACTTTATAAACAATAAAGAAAAGAAGATAAATATACACTTGTGTTTTTTGCCACTACATATTTTGTTAATTTGCTGTAATATCTTGCTTTATGGCATTAAACATTGAAACTTTTAAAACCCGAGCATTAACAGCACTTGTGTTTGTTGTAATTATGTTAGGTGGCTTGTTGTACAACCAATGGAGTTTTTTGGCATTGTTTACACTTGTACATTTTGGTTGTTGGGTAGAGTACCAAAAACTGGTAGGGTTAATTGATAAAGAGTATCAACAAGTGAACAGCTTTCATCAATATGGTGTAATGTTAGCAGGCTTTGGTTTTGTATTGTTTATGCTAAACGATACCTATAGTATTGGCAATTTTAAATTGCATGAACTGGGTTGGTGGATGATTGTTCTTGCTGCCATTGCATTGCCAATTGTAGAAGTTTTATTTAGTAAAAAACCCAATGCCAAATTAATTGTTCATTCTTTTTTAGGATTGGTATATATTTCTTTAAGTTGGGGATTGATGATGAATTTACGAGATATGCCAACAGGCTTAATAGTTCCACTGGTATTAATTGCATCTATTTGGATTAACGATACAATGGCTTACATAGTTGGTTCTTTTATTGGCAAAACGCCACTCTCTAAAATATCACCCAAGAAAACTTGGGAAGGCACAATTGGCGGTGCAGTATTGGCAATTGTTGTTGTAGGAATTGTGATGAGCAATATTGATACATCAACCATAAATTCTTCAGTTAAATTACCCAATTATCATTGGTATGTAATTGCTGCAATTGGTGCAATTGTGGGTACTTTGGGCGATTTGTTAGAAAGCAAATTAAAGCGATTGGCCAACGTAAAAGATAGTGGTAGTTTTATGCCAGGGCATGGAGGTTTTTTAGATAGATTTGATTCGTTAATATTGGCTACACCTTTTGTTTGGTTATATTTAAGGTTGGTATTGTAGAAAGGATGAGAAAAGCTCACCCAAGTTATAGTTGTTGAAGAGTGCGAGGCCGAGGGTGATGAACTATATTCTTTTGCTGGCTACAAAAACTTCCTGCTTTCAACGTTCAGCATTACATTTGCCGTTCAATTTTTATTACATGACAATACATAGAGAAGGTTATCAAACAATTGGCATTACAGCATTAATTTTTGGATTGGCAAACGTGGCTTCCTTTTATTTTTTAAGTGCATCTATGCCTTGGTTGGCGTTGGTAATATTTATAGTTACGTTGTTTTTGTTTTTATTTATTATTTCTTTTTTTAGAATACCCAATAGACAATTAACGATTGATGATAATAAAATTATTTGTCCTGCCGATGGCAAGGTTGTGGTAATTGAAGAAATAGTTGACGTAGAATATTTTAACGATAAAAGAATACAAGTAAGTGTTTTTATGAGCCCTGCAAATGTGCATGTAAATAGAAACCCTATGAGTGGAGAAGTATTGTACAACAAATATCACAAAGGAAAATACTTAGTTGCTTGGCACCCAAAAAGTTCTACAGAAAACGAACGCTGGAGTGTAGTTGTAAAAAACAATTTTGGTACAATATTGTACAAACAAATTGCTGGAGCATTGGCTAAAAGAATTTGTAATTATACCGTGGTTGGAGAGCAAGTAGAACAGTGTAACGAATATGGATTTATAAAATTTGGTAGTCGTGTAGATATTTTATTGCCTGTTGGAACTAAGGTGAATGTGGCACTAAATGAAGTTGTAAAAGGCGGAGTTACTGTTTTAGCAACTTGGAAATAGTTGATAATCAGCAAAGTTTTTTGATGAAATAACTTTAACAGGGTGGTTATTATTTTAATCTGTTTTTAATTGTATCTTTACAATAGATTTTTAAAACTCAAAAAATACAAGTATGAAAAAATTATTTTTAATTGCTGCTGCTGCATTCTTATTTACAGGTGTTGCTTTTGCAAATGATGGTGGTGGAAAAAAGAAATGTGCAAAAGGTGAAGCATGTTGCAAGAAAGATGCAAAAAAAGAAGATTGTAAAAAAGATAGCAAGGAAAAAGCATGTTGCAATAAAGATGCAAAAAAAACTACAGCTAAAGTAGAACCTAAAAAAGCTTAATTCATTTAATTTAATGAATGCCTCAGGCTTATTACGAAAGTGATAAGCCTGTTTTTTATTGTTTCAATGCCACTAATAAATTGGGATAATCTGAAATAATTCCATCAACGCCCCAATCAATTAAACGTTTCATTGTACTGGTATCATTTACTGTCCAGGGTATAATTTGCATGCCTTTTGAATGACATTTTTTAACAAGTTGTTGAGTTACCAATTGATAAGCAGGAGAATAAATGGTTGGCTTAAAACCCAATGTTTCTAACTTATTGTCTAAAGTAGTTAAAGAAATATTTTCTATTAAATAAGCCGTTTTAATGTTAGGATATTGTTTCTGAATTATTTGTAATGTTCTACTATCAAACGATTGTACAATGGTTCTTGCTTCAATATTGTGTTTAACAATTACATCCATCAACAATTCAACAAATTTTTCTGGTACTGGATGAAAAATATTATCTGTACTGGGCTTGCATTTCGTTTCAATATTGTATTGTACCGCAGGTAAATTATTGGCCTTTGTGTATATTTCTATCAATTCAATAACATCGATTAACAAAGGTTTTACTGCAGCTACTTTATGTTGATTGGGGAATTTTGGATGAGGGATTAAACCAACATCATACTGCAATATGTCTGTATAATTCATTCCATAAATATTCAATCTCTTTTCTTCATCTTTGGTAATTGCAACTCCTTTTTTTGAAGTAATTTCATGGCTAAAAAATGGATCGTGGCTTACTACAACCTGACCATCTTTTGTAATTACAACATCCATTTCTAAAGTTGTAACACCAATATCAACTGCTTTTGTAAATCCAATAATTGTATTTTCTGGCATTAAACCTCGGCAGCCTCTATGCCCTTGAATATCAAAAAAAGGAGAGTTCATTTTCGTATTTTTTGTTGTTACACAACCAGCCAACACAATTAAGCTAAATATGCTGGTAAGTAAAGAAAACGTTGTATTTAAAAACTTCATTCTTTAAAAAATTACTTGTAGTGCAAATGTACTTTCTAAAAGAAAGTGGCAATGTAAAATAACGCTTATCATTTTCCCTTATTTTTGTTGCCCTTTATAAAGTATAAAGTGTTGGTCCCGTAGTTCAATGGATAGAATAGGAGTTTCCTAAACTCTAGATCCAAGTTCGATTCTTGGCGGGACCACAAAATCTTTCTCTTAATTCTGTAATTTCTACAGCTGTTTTTTTCTTATGTGACATTAGTTACAGTTAACGTTTACTGCGAAATATACTTTCGCAAAAATGTTACGAATGATAAAGTTATATGTAAGCATTGGTTTTCTATTGATTATGCACGGAACCATTGCAGCTCAAACAACACAACCTTTAACCTTACAAAAAGCTATTAAAACGGCAGTTGCCAACAATCGATCTGTTGGTATTGCTAAATTAGATGAGCAAATTGCTACAGCAAAATACAAGGAAACCAATGCCATTTATTTGCCACAACTTTCATTTTCTTACACTGCATTAACTACCAACAATCCTTTAAATGCTTTTGGGTTTAAGCTACAACAAAAAACAATTGGTGCTGCCGATTTTGATCCCAATCAATTAAACCATCCAACAGCAACGCCAGATTTTGTTACCAAAATTGATTTGCATCAACCATTAATTAATATGGATATGGTGTACATGCGTAATGCAGCAAAAAAGCAAACAGAAATATATAAATACAAAACACAACGAACAGAAGAATATATAAGTTTTGAAGTAGAAAAAGCATACTTACAATTGTCGTTTGCATATAAAGCAATGGCTGTTTTAAATGAATCATTGGCAACTGCAAAACAAATTAATGAATTTACCACCAACAATTTTAAACAAGGATTGGTACAAAAATCGGATGTATTAAACACAGAAGTTTATATAGCAAAAGTAGAATCTAATATTCTAAAAACACAAAGCAATATTGCTACTGCATCAGATTTCTTAAGCATTTTAATGGGAGCAAAAACTAGTACTCTGTACACTGTAGAAGATGCCAATAACAGTATCCATAATTCAAGCAAAACAATATCGGTACAACGAGCAGATTTTATGGCCATGCAAAAAGCCATTGAAGCAAGCGATATAATGATACAGTCTTCAAAAAAATCTTATTTGCCTAAGCTAAATGCGTTTGGATCTTATCAATTTAACGATGCAAGTATGTTTGGTTTTAGTGCCAACGCATATTTAGCAGGAATACAACTTTCGTGGAATATTTTTAAAGGCAATAAAACAAAAAATACAATTGCCACACAAACTATTGAACGCAATAAAATTACCCAAGAATTAGAGCAACAAAAAGAACAAAGTACACTTGAAGTAGCTAAAAATTT
>ERZ724524.951-NODE-951-length-19076-cov-15.969928_pt1 | contig 19076 bp, 15 predicted proteins | sample MGYA00376057_ERZ724524 | MGnify/ENA primary metagenome ERZ724524 (study PRJEB28724, sample SAMN07190888) | wastewater metagenome | isolation source: influent of sewage treatment plant in Hong Hong | place: USA: Christiansburg, Virginia | collected 2016-03-01 ...
GCAGCCGATGATAGTCGGTGGTGTTCAGAAAGCTGTGCATGAAAATGCCGCTGCGAAAGCGATCACGAAACGGGCTGTCGGCCAGCAGCTCGTCCAGCGACCAGCGCAGGCTTTTCACCGTGATATGCGAATCGGCACTGATGGCCCAGGCCCCGACAAAGGTGGAATCTGCCGGCGACACCAGCACTTGGTCATCCAGTGGCGCGGCCACGGGCCGGTAGCCGGGTTTGACGTGGCGGGCAAAGAACTGGTTGAAACTTTTCCAGCCGCCCGGATCGGTAATGTATTCGCCCATATTGTAGGCCGGCGACTGGTAAAAGCTTTGCAAGGACTGCGCGGTCAGCGATGCCGGCATATCCAGGAAACTGCCCCAGGCACGGGCAAAATCCACCATCCAGCCTGACAGCGGCGTCAGCGCCGGGGCGGGCACGCACGGGGTTTGCGGGCTTTGCAGCTCGCGCAGGCTGGGCTGGTCAAGCACAAAGTAAAACTCGCAGATGCGGTTGTAGATTTCCCGGCCCTGGCTGTTTTCGCAGGGCGTCCATTCCAGCAGCCCAACCAGCCAGCTGAAATAATCGTTCAGCGAGCACAGATCAGGAAAGCCGGCTATTTGGTAGCGCCGCACTGCAGCAAATGCCTGCTCAAAGCGGGCTTCCCATTGGTGCTGGTGAATCAGGCGGCACAGATCGTCAATTACCGGGTGGGCAAAGTGTTGTTCTGCATCAATCATTAACATGTGCTCAGGCCTTTCTGTGACACAGTCGGCAGCTGAACCCTAGAACGCGCCCACCTGCATACAGGGGGTAGCGCCTTGCTGGGCAGGCACCGATGGAGGTTAAAAATATAATGTTCATCAATGGCTTATGCTACTTGCTGTTTTGTGACGAATACCTGCCTTATAACCAAAATTGACATCCGACTTTAAGCTTAATAACAAAACCAAAACGAAGGTAGCGCAGCTATATTTATGATGTCATGACTGCCCATTACAGGCAACTTATTCACTCTAGGTATAATTACTTAAGTAAATATACGATTCTTGTTGGCACCGCTTTTACTGGGGTTAAACATACCTGAGGGCGTGAATCATTTTATTTTCCATTGAATGCCTTGTGAATCATAAAAAACCATTGTCATTGAAACACACACGGTTTGGCCAGGAAATCCCCACCCAGCTCGCCTTCGTCAATCCATGGATCAACCCCGTGACACACCCCCTGGCCAGACCCGCCATCCGTTGCCATGCGCCCTTTGCTCAGGCTTGGCGTCCAGGCAAACCCATGGCCTATGGGTCAAGTCAAACCTGGCACAGGATTCACTTGCCGTTTTGCCCGGATTCCCTTACGTTGCAGGGCGCACTCGGACCCCACTTTCAGGATGTGAAACAGACATGAATCAGTTGGCAGAAATCATTTGGCAGCGCCTGACCGGACTGATGCCCGGTGAGCTGAAAAAGACCGAGTTGCCCTGGCTGGCCACGCCCTTCCAGCAGCTATCGCTGCTGACCAGCCGGCGCGCCACCATGATTGTCAACCGGGTGCGCCTGTTCGCCTTTCTGTTTGCCGTGCTCACGCCCATGTGGATCTTGGTGGACTTTCTGGTGTTCAAGCCGCCCCTGTGGTGGCAGCTGGCGCTGATGCGGGCGGGGGCCAGCGCGGCGTTTACCTGTCTGGTGCTGTTTTACCGGCCACGCGGCAATCTGCTCGACGCCTATCGGGCCATGGCGCTGCTGTTTGCCATCCCCACGCTGTTTTACATCGCGTCTTACTCGGTGCTGGGCAGCCACGAACTCACCGGACTGTCAGCGGCGGTCAGTTCCGGCTATGCGTTTCTGCCGTTTGTGCTGCTGGCCGGCTTGTCGATTTTTCCGCTGACGCTGATTGAAAACCTGATCCTGGCCAGCCCGATCCTGATTGCCCAGTTGGTGGCGGCTGCGCTGCGCTGGCCGCATCTGGACCTGCCGGCGTTTCTCGGCACGTTCTGGTTGCTGGTGCTGATTACCGGCGTGTCGGCGCTGGCCGGGATGAGTCAGCTGGCGTTCATGATTGCCCTGGTGCGCCAGGCTACCCGTGACCCGCTCACCGGTATGTTCTCCCGCAACAGCGGCGAAGAAATGCTTGAGCTGCAGCTGATTCTGGCCAACCGCAGCGGCGCGCCGCTGGCAGTGGCGTTTATCGATCTGGACCATTTCAAGAGCATCAACGACCAGTACGGCCACGAAGCCGGCGACAAGGTACTGATCATCATGACCCGGCATATTCAGGCCTGCCTGCGCCGTGGCGACATGCTCACCCGCTGGGGCGGTGAAGAATTTCTGCTGATCATGCCCAATACCGACCTGGAGCAAGGCATCCAGGCGCTGGAGCGTCTGCGTGAGCACGGGCTGGGCCTGCGCCCGGACGGCGCGCCGGTGACCGCCAGCATTGGCGTGGCCGAACGCATGGGCGACGCCACCGAAGACTGGCGCGCGCTGGTGGAACTGGCCGACCATCGCATGTATTACGCCAAGCAGAATGGCCGCAATCAGGTGTGCGCCAGCCTGCCAGCAGGGCACGACCCGCTGGCACATGACTGACGCCATCGACGCTTTTCGGGCTTGGCCATCTTCAAGGGCCGGGCAGCATCCCGCCCTTTGCGGTATGCTTGCCGCCTGACTGTTTTCCCGATTCTGACCCATCATGCATATTCACATTCTTGGCATTTGCGGCACCTTCATGGGCGGCATTGCCGCCCTGGCCAAGGCTGCCGGCCACACCGTCACCGGCTGTGACAGCAACGTCTATCCGCCGATGAGCACCCAGCTGGAGGCCATGGGCATCGAGCTGATCAGCGGCTTTGACGCCGAACAGACCCAGCTGGCTCCCGACCTCTACGTCATCGGTAATGTGGTCAAGCGCGGCATGCCGCTGATGGAAGCCATTCTCGACCAGGGGCTGCCGTATATTTCCGGCCCGCAATGGCTGGCCGAGCATGTGCTGGCCGGACGCTGGGTGCTGGCGGTGGCCGGCACCCATGGCAAGACCACCACCGCGTCGATGCTGGCGTGGATCCTGGAAGACGCCGGTCTGGCACCGGGCTTCCTGATTGGCGGCATTCCGGAAAACTTTGCCGTGTCCGCCCGGCTGCCGGGTGCTCCGCGCGCCGAGCCGGATGGGCAAAGCCCGTTTTTTGTCATCGAAGCCGACGAATACGACACGGCGTTTTTTGACAAACGCAGCAAGTTTGTCCACTACCACCCGCGCACGGCGGTACTGAACAATCTGGAATTTGACCACGCCGACATCTTTGCCGACCTGACAGCAATTGAAACCCAGTTTCACCATCTGGTGCGCACCGTGCCCGGCAAGGGCCGGCTGGTGGTCAATGGCCGCGAAGCCAGCCTGGACCGCGTGCTGGCACGCGGCTGCTGGACACCGGTCGAGCGCTTTGGCGAGCAGGGCGAGTGGAGCTGCGGCCCGGTGGATGCCGATGGTAGCTGCGATATCCTGCTGATTGACATGCCACAAGGCCGGCTGAACTGGAGCCTGCTGGGCGAGCACAACCGCATGAACGCACTGGCCGCCATTGCCGCCGCCCGCCATGTTGGCGTGCCGCCAGCGGTGGCCATCGACGCGCTAAGCCGCTTTGCCAACGTCAAGCGCCGTATGGAAGTCAAAGGCGTAGCCGCTGGCGTGACGGTGTACGACGACTTCGCCCACCATCCCACAGCGATTGCCACCACGCTGGCTGGCCTGCGCGCCAAGGTGGGCGCGGCGCGCATTCTGGCCGTGCTGGAGCCGCGCTCCAATACCATGAAGCTGGGCACCATGAAGGCCGAATTGCCCGGCAGTCTGACCGACGCCGATCAGGTGTTTTGCTATGGTGCCAACCTGGGTTGGGATGCTGCCGAGGCGCTGGCGCCGCTGGGCACGCAGGCGCGCACCTTCGACCAGCTTGACGCGCTGGTCGCTGCCGTCTGCGCCGACGCCCACGCGGGCGACCATGTGCTGGTGATGAGCAACGGGGGATTTGGCGGCGTACATGGGAAACTGCTGGCCAGCCTGGCCGGATGAGCCTGACCCTAGCCTGACGCCTGCGTCAGGCGTTGCCCCATTTCCTGACCTCCCATAAAAAACCCGCCGCAGCCTCCCCGGCATACGGCGGTCAATCCCCTACTCCAAACGGTCAAACGTCCCGCCGTACGCGGCCTGGCTTAGCCCAGCTTCAAGAGCGTGGTTTTCAGCTCGGTGTACTTTTCCAGCGCATGCAGCGATTTATCGCGGCCATTGCCCGACTGCTTGTAGCCGCCAAACGGCAGGTTCATGTCGCCGCCTTCGTCGTAGCAGTTGATCCACACCGTGCCGGCGCGCAGGCGGCGCGACAGGCGGTGGGCGCGGCTGACGTCGCGGGTCCACAGCGCAGCGGCCAGGCCGTATTCGCTGTCGTTGGCGATGTCGATGGCTTCGTCTTCGCTGTCAAACACAATCAGCGTACACACCGGGCCAAAGATTTCCTCACGGGCGATGCGGCTGCCGAGGAGAACAAGGCACGGCTGTACACCCTCTTCAGGGTTGGCAAACCGGTTGACAGCCAGGCGGCGACTGTTTGCGCTAAACGTACCAAGGCGCGTCCGGAAAGGAAAAAATGAGGAAATTTGCGAACTGACAGGGTGAAAGCAGACTAAAAATGACAATAGGGCAGGCGTTTTTTAATCGCCAAAACCCTAATGTCAAATCGATGCGGCCTGCGGTGGTCTTCTTCAGTCAACTGCCGACTTATTCAGAAAAACCGTGTTTGCAAAAATAAAAATACAAAAAATCAATACGTTAAACAACAACCCTCGCAGAAATGACGATTTTTTTCAGCGTATCTTTAGACTCGACTGTTGAAAGTGCGCTCTTCCAGCATAATATCTTTCAGGGTTGGCGCAGGTTTGTGGTAGTCGTAATAACTGGCCACGGCACGGCTGCCCAGCGCAGCCGCTACACCATTGCGCATGGCAGCACGGTATTCATGTTCGCTCAGACCTTTGGCGGATTCCGCCAAGGCAGGGAGGTCAATATTGGCATGTGAATAAACTGAGCCATCCTTGTACACGACAGCCAGAATATTACCAGCAGGACCACGAAAAATGCTGTCTGCCTGCATTTTCAGCATGTTTTGGTAGCCTACTGGGTCATAATCTTCTGGCGCAAGCTTGTCTCTTCCTGTTGCAACATCATCCAACATCCTTTTAAGGCTAGCCCAGGATTCTGGGGTGAAATGCTTTTTCAATAAAGTCTCGGCATCGCCTCTTTCCACAAGGTGAGATGGCAACATCACATAACGGATATTGTTATGCGTGGTGTCGGCCAGCGCTGAATCAAAAGTGAACGCGACGCCGAGTTCACCGCGAGAATTGGCGACGAGTTTGCCATCGTCGACCGTGCTGGCGGATTTGCTGCTCAGGGGCAGCGTGGCTGAGGTGCTGGTGTTGACTTGCATATTGCCTCCATGAAATCGAGGGATGAGCCTGTGTAGGCGTGCAGGCAGCAAGGCAAGCGCCGGACTGCCCGCAGGACGATCAGACTACGCCAAAAGCGCCGGACAGGCTGATGATGGCATCTTGGGTTTCCAGGTATTCAATGATGTATATACCGCCCAGGAAGAAGCAGGTTGTCTGCTTGCCGTGCCGCAAAAACCTGACTGAGCAGCATATTGGGGAGGGACTCAGGTTAATCTGAGTCGATTATGCTAACCTTCCTGGCCATGCCAATCAATTCGTAAAAATACCATAGTAATAATACGTATTTCCTGTGCAGATGCCTCGGTAAGCAGGGCCGGCAGACGCTTGGTCACCCCAGACAAAAAAACCCGTCACGGCCTCCCAGCGCGTGACGGGCAATCCCCTAACTTGTTTGCTGTGCAACTGCTGTGGGCGTTCAGCCCAGCTTCAAGAGCGTGGTTTTCAGCTCGGTGTACTTTTCCAGCGCATGCAGCGATTTATCGCGGCCATTGCCCGACTGCTTGTAGCCGCCAAACGGCAGGTTCATGTCGCCGCCTTCGTCGTAGCAGTTGATCCACACCGTGCCGGCGCGCAGGCGGCGCGACAGGCGGTGGGCGCGGCTGACGTCGCGGGTCCACAGCGCAGCGGCCAGGCCGTATTCGCTGTCGTTGGCGATGTCGATGGCTTCGTCTTCGCTGTCAAACACAATCAGCGTACACACCGGGCCAAAGATTTCCTCACGGGCGATGCGGCTGTGCGGGCTGGCTTCAAAAATGGTTGGGGTGATGAAATAGCCACGCTCGGTCATCACGCCATTGCCGCCCAGCAGGCAGCGGCCTTCGCTGCGGCCCAGCTGGATATAGCCCAGCACGCGCTCGTACTGCACATCATCGACAATGGCCCCCATGCGGGTGGCCGGGTCGAGCGGGTCGCCTGGTGTGTAGGCACGGGCGGCGTCGGTGAAGGCGGCCACAAATTCGGCGTAGATGCTGCGATGCACCAGCACGCGCGAGCCTGCCGAGCACATTTCGCCCTGGTTGAAGAAAATCCCGCCCGCAGCTGCGCGGGCGGCAGCGGCCACGTCCGGGCAGTCCTCCAGCACGATATTGGGCGATTTGCCGCCCAGCTCCAGCCAGACGCGCTTGAGGTTGGATTCTGCCGCGTAGCCCATGATGCGCTTGCCCACCCCGGTGGAGCCGGTAAACGCCAGGCAGTCCACGTCCAGGTGCAGGCTCAACAGCTTGCCCACTTCGCCGTCGCCCGGCAGCACCTGAAACACCCCGGCGGGCACGCCGGCTTCATGCGCCAGGCCGGCAATGCGGATGGCGGTGAGCGGGGATTTTTCTGACGGCTTGAGAATCACCGAATTGCCAGCGGCCAGCGCCGGGGCAAACTTCCAGCTGGCCATCAGCAGCGGAAAATTCCACGGCACCACGGCTGCCACCACGCCCACCGGCTCGCGGGTCACGGTGCCCAGCAGATTGGACGCCAGCGGGGCCACTTCACCGCCCACCTTGTCGATGGCTTCGGCAAACCACTGCACGCAGTACGCCGCACCGGCCACATCTACGGCACGGGCGTCGCTAATCGGCTTGCCGGTGTCCAGGCTTTCCAGCAGCGCCAGTTCGTCGCGGTGCTGACGCATCAGCTCGGCAAAGCGCAGCAGCACGCGCTTGCGCGCCATCGGGGCCTGATCGGCCCACACCCCACGATTGAACGCCTCGCGGGCGGCGCTGACTGCCGCGTCCACATCGGCGGCGGCGCACTCGGCCACCTGGCAGAGAATTTGCCGGGTGGCCGGATTGCGGGTGGGAAAGCTGCGCCCGCTGGCGGGGGCGGTGTAAGCGCCGTTGATGAAGGCGCGGCCTTCAAATTGCACGGCGGCGGCGCGGGTCTGCCAGTCGGCAAGCGTCAGTTGAGTCATCCTGTTTCTCCACACGTTAGGGCGCCGCTACCCGCCGGCTGGCCTGGCGGTGGTGGCGGACCACCGGTCAAAAGCTGGCCGGGGTATTGGCGCTGATAATTTCGGCTTCTTCCTGACCCATATTGCGAAAACGGTGCGGCAAGGTGCTGGGAAAATAATACCCATCACCGGCGGTCAGGATGTTGACTTGTCCATCAATGGTGAGTTCGATGGTGCCCCGCACCACGAACCCACATTCTTCCCCCTGCTGGTGCACGATTGGCTCATCGCCGGTGTGCGCACCAGGGGCGTACAGCTCGCGCAGCATGCGCATTTGCCGGTTGGGCACCGAAGCGCCAATCACCAGAAAACGCAAGCCATCCACGCCGCGAAAGGCCGGCTGGGCATCCGGTTTGAAGATGTACGGATGCTGGGCCGGCGGGGCCTCAAATGCAAAAAATTCTGACAGGGTGATGGGAATGCTTTCCAGCAGCTTGGTCAGCGAACTGACCGAGGGGCTGACCCGGTTTTGCTCGATCAACGAGATCGAGGCATTGGTAACCCCGGCGCGTTTGGCCAGCTCGCGCTGCGACAGGCTAAAGCGCTCACGCACCAATTTGAGACGTGCGCCTATGTCCATGGCAGCCCTTGAGTGTTCATAATAATTGACGCCTAGTGTAAAGAATAGTTGACGGAAACTCGGTGTCAGACACCGACGCAGGAGTATACCCGATTTCCCGGTTTACCCTGTGTTTCCGCACTATTATGTTGCACTGCGGCACCATTTGGATGCACACCCTTTCCCCCTGCACAGCCTCTATAAAAATATTTTTAACAGGTCTTGTCAATTATTTTTAACACGGCTAGACTGGTTTCACGCTAAACCCCCAATGCAAACAGCCCGTCGCAACGGGGGTGGACTGCCCGCCCAAACGGCGGGCGCAAGCCAACACCCATGCAAGCGATGATGACGATGACACCTCCCGTAATAGGTTTGCCCTGCTGCCGCTGGTGGCTGAAAGACAGCCAGTTTTTTCATCTGGTCGGCGAGAAATACCTGCGCGCCGCCACCTGGTGCGGTGCCACCCCCATCCTGCTGCCGGCGCTGGGCGACGATGCCCCGCTGGCGCACTGGCTGGAGATGGTGGACGGCCTGCTGTTTACCGGCAGCCCCTCCAATATCGAGCCGCACCACTACGGCGAAGCGCCACGCGATGGCGATTTCAACGACCCGCAGCGCGACGCCACCACCCTGCCGCTGATCCGCGCCGCGCTGGACGCAGGCGTGCCGGTGCTGGGGATTTGCCGGGGATTGCAGGAAATGAACGTCGCCCTGGGCGGCAGCCTGCATCCGGCGGTACACACGCTGCCCAATATGCTCAACCACCGCGAACAGGGCGACACCCTGGAAACCCAGTACGGGCTGGCGCATGCGCTGACCCTGGCCGAGGGCGGCGTGCTGCATCGGGCGCTGGGCAGCACCCAGGCCGAGGTCAATTCGCTGCATGGCCAGGGCATTCGCCAGCTGGGCGCGGGCCTGGTGGCCGAGGCCTGGGCACCGGATGGCCTGATTGAAGCATTCCGCGTGGCCGATGCCGCAACGTTTGCCGTGGCGGTGCAATGGCACCCCGAATGGCAGATCGACGCACATCCGCTGTCACGCGCGCTGTTCCAGGCGTTTGGCGAAGCCTGTCGCCAGCGCCGACATGCACGCGGCTGAGTTCAACTGAACCGGCGCGTGCCGCATCACAACCCCCAACGAGGATTTCACCATGGCCCAATTGAGCGAATGGCTGAAGCAACACCAGATTACCGAAGTGGAATGCGTGACCCCAGACTTTACCGGGATTGCCCGTGGCAAGATCGTGCCGCGTGAGAAGTTCAGCGAAGAAGAAGGCATGCGCCTGCCAGAAGCCGTGCTGGTGCAAACCGTGACCGGCGAGTTTGCCGAGAATGTCACCCCGGCCACCGACCCGGACATGATTCTGGTGCCCGATCCCAACAGCATCCGCCTGGTGCCGTGGGCGAAAGACCCGGTGGCGCAGGTGATTCACGACTGCTTTAACAGCGATGGCACGCCAGTGGAACTGTCGCCGCGCTATGTGCTGCGCCGCGTGCTCAAGCTGTACGAGGACATGGGCTGGGAGCCGGTGGTGGCCCCGGAAATGGAATTTTATATCGTGGATGTCAACCGCGACCCCGACCTGCCGCTGCAACCGCCGCTGGGCCGCACTGGCCGGCCAGAAACCGGGCGCAAGGCGTACTCGATTGATGCGGTGAACGAGTACGACGATATGTTCGAGGACATTTACGACTACTGCGACGCGCAAAACCTGGCCATCGACACGCTGATTCACGAAGTGGGGGCCTGCCAGATGGAAATCAACTTCCTGCATGGCGACGCGCTGGATCTGGCCGACCAGGTGTTCCTGTTCAAGCGCACCGTGCGCGAGGCGGCCATCCGCCACAATATGTACGCCACCTTCATGGCCAAGCCGATGGAAAACGAGCCGGGTTCGGCCATGCACATCCATATGAGCCTGAAAGACAAGCTCTCGGGCAAGAATGTGTTTTCCAACCCGGACGGCAGCCCGAGTGAGGCATTTCTGCATGCGATTGGCGGCATGCAGAAATACCTGCCTCAGGTGATTGCCCTGTTTGCGCCGTTTGTGAACAGCTACCGTCGTCTGGTGCGCTTCAACGCCGCGCCAATCAATGTGCAGTGGGGGTACGACAACCGCACCTGCGGCATTCGCGTGCCGTACTCCAAACCGGAAGCCCGCCGTATTGAAAACCGCCTGCCCGGTGTGGATTGCAACCCCTACATCGCCCTGGCCGCCACCCTGGCCTGCGCCTATCTGGGCCTGACCGAAAAATGCCAGCCCAGCGAGCCGCAAACCGGCGACGCCTACGGCCTGCCGTTTGCCTTTGCCCGTGGCCTGGACGAAGCCATCAACCAGCTGCAAGCCTGCACCCCGGTGGCCAAGGTGCTGGGTGAGCGCTTTGTCAACGCCTACTGCGCGGTCAAAGAAGCCGAATACGTGGAATACGCCAGGGTGATCAGCCCGTGGGAACGTAAATACCTGTTGCTGCATGTGTAAGCCGGCCTGACCCCCAAACCCTGATTTTTTGCCCTGTGCGCCCCACGCTGGCGCACAGGCCAGCATGACGAGGAGAACCCCATGTCTTTAGCCCCAATGGTGATTGAAGCCCGCCAGCCGGTTCAACGCAGCGCCAGCCAGCGCAGCACCCAGCAATGGCAGGCACTGGACGCCGCCCACCATCTGCACCCGTTTTCTGACGCAGCGGCGCTGAATGCGCAAGGCGCGCGGGTGATCAGCCACGCCGATGGCGTGTATGTGTGGGACAGCGAAGGCAACAAGATTTTTGACGCCATGTCCGGGCTGTGGTGCGTGAACATTGGCTATGGCCGGCGCGAACTGGCCGAGGTGGCCGCGCGGCAGATGAACGAGCTGGCGTTTTACAACACCTTCTTTAAAACCACCCACCCGCAAGTGGCCGAGCTGTCGGCGCTGCTGGCCGAGGTGGCCCCGGAAGGCTTTAACCATGTGTTCTACACCAACTCCGGTTCGGAGGGGAACGACACGGTGATCCGCATGGTGCGCCACTACTGGGCCAGCCTGGGCCAGCCACAGCGCAAAACCATTATTGCCCGCGAAAACGGCTACCACGGCTCCACCATCGGCGGGGCCTCGCTGGGCGGCATGACTTATATGCATGAGCAGGGCGATTTGCCGATTCCCGGCATTGTCCATATCGAGCAGCCGTACTGGTTTGCCAATGGCGGTGATTTAAGCCCGGAAGCGTACGGCCTGAAAGCCGCCCGCGCGCTGGAAGCCAAAATTCTTGAGCTGGGTGCCGAAAACGTGGCCGCCTTTATTGGCGAGCCGGTGCAGGGTGCTGGCGGCATCATCATCCCGCCGTCCACCTACTGGCCGGAAATCCAGCGCATCTGCGACCAGTACGGCATTTTGCTGGTGGCCGATGAAGTGATCTGTGGCTTTGGCCGCACCGGCGAGTGGTTTGGCAGCCAGTATTTTGGCATCCGCCCGCACTTGATGACCATCGCCAAGGGCTTGTCTTCGGGCTATCTGCCGATTGGTGGTGTGCTGGTACACGACCAGGTGGCCAAGGTGCTGATTGAAGCCGGCGACTTCAACCACGGCTTTACCTATTCCGGCCATCCGGTGGCCGCTGCCGTGGCGGCAGAGAACCTGCGCATCCTGAAAAACGAACGCATCATCGAACGCATGCGCGACGAGATGGCTCCGTATGTGCATCAACTGTGGCATGCCGCTTTTGACGACCACCCGCTGGTGGGCGACGTGCGTTGCCTGGGTTATTTCTTTGCCCTCACCCTGGTGGAAGACAAGGCCAGCCGCAAGCGCTTTGCCAATGGTGACGCACTGGCGCTGCGTGGCCGCGACATCTGCTTTGCCAATAATCTGATTATGCGCGCCGTGCATGACAGCCTGATTGCTGCGCCGCCGCTGGTGATGAGCCGCGCCGAAGCCGAGCTGTTTGTCTCCCGCGCCCGCCAGTGCATCGACCAGCTGGCCCGCGAACTGGGTTATCTGGCCTGACCCGGCCTGTCCGGCCTGGCTGCCCGCGCAGCAGGCCGGACCACACACCGCACCGCCACGGTGACGACACTCCTCCACGCTACAAAGGGAATTACCATGCGCAAACTGCTGTTGACCGCCCTGTCTGTTGGGCTGCTGGGCCTGTCCACTTCGCCGGCCATGGCTGCCGGCAAGGTGTTGAATATTTATAACTGGTCGGACTATATCGCCCCGGATACGGTAAAGAATTTTGAAAAGGAAACCGGCATTCAGGTGCGTTACGACGTGTACGACTCGAATGAAGTGCTCCAGGCCAAAATTCTCACCGGGCGTTCTGGCTACGATATCGTGGTGCCGACCAACGCCTTTCTGGCCAAGCAGCTGCAAGCCAAGGTCTATCAGCCAATCGACAAGACCAAACTGCCCAACTACAAAAACCTGGACGCCGCCGTGCTGACCCAGGCCAATAAATTCGACCCGGGCAATCAATACGCCGTGCCGTATTTTTATGGCATCAACACCTTGGCCATCAATGTAAAAAAGGTGAAGGCCGCACTGGGCAGCGAGCCGATGCCAGCCAATGACTGGGATTTGCTGTTTGACGCGAAATACTCGACCAAGCTGAAAAACTGCGGGATTTCCGTGCTGGACAGCCCGTCGGAAGTGCTGCCGATGGCGCTGCACTACCTGGGCCGCGACCCGAACAGCCACACCGACGCCGACTGGCAGGCCGCTGGCGAGCTGATGAAAAAAGCCCGCCCCTCCATCACCCGCTTCAGCTCGTCCGGCTACATCAATGAGCTGGCCAATGGCTCGATCTGTGTGGCGCTGGGCTACGGTGGCGACCTGAACATTGCCAAGCGTCGTGCCGAAGAAACCAAGGGCGGCCAGGAAATCAAGGTGCTGGCCCCCAAGGATGGCGTGATGATGTGGATGGACAGCATGGTTATCCCGAAAGACGCGCAAAACGTCGATAACGCCCACGCCTTCATCAATTATATCCTGCGCCCCGAAGTGGCCGCCGCCAATGCCAAGGCCGTGACCTTTGGCTCGCCCAATGCCGCCGCCCGCGCGCTGATTGACAGCAAAACGCTGAAAGACCCGTCGATCTACCCCACCCCGGCCATCCAGGCGGTGAGCTTCCTGCAACTGCCCGTAGAAGCCAAGACCCAACGCCTGCAAACCCGGCTGTGGACTGAAATCAAAACCCGGAAATAACCATTCTGCCTGCGGCCACCCCAGACGGGTGGCCGGCTTGACAAGGGACACTCACTCATGACCATGGCTCCCCCGCTGGCGGATAGCGCCAAACCGTATTTGCAGATTGTCGATGTGGTCAAACAGTTTGGCGAGCACACTGCCGTCAACGGCGTCAATCTGAGCATTGCCAAAAACGAAATCTTCGCCCTGCTGGGCAGCTCCGGCTGCGGTAAATCCACCCTGCTGCGCATGCTGGCCGGCATGGAAACCCCCACCTCCGGACGCATCATTCTCGACGGCCAGGATGTCACCCGGCTACCGCCCTACGAGCGGCCAATCAATATGATGTTCCAGAGCTATGCGCTGTTTCCGCACATGACGGTGGAACAGAACATTGCCTTTGGCCTGCAGCAAGACCATCTGGTAAAAAGCGAGGTGCAGGAACGCGTGGCGCGCATGCTCGAACTGGTGCAAATGAGCAAGTACGCCCGGCGCAAGCCGTTTCAGCTCTCCGGCGGCCAGCAGCAGCGCGTGGCGCTGGCACGCAGCCTGGCCAAGCGGCCCAAGCTCCTGCTGCTGGACGAGCCACTGGGCGCGCTGGACAAGAAACTGCGCCAGCAAACCCAGCTGGAGCTGGTGAACATGATTGAGCAAGTGGGCGTGACCTGCATCATGGTCACCCACGACCAGGAAGAAGCCATGACCATGGCCAGCCGGGTGGGCATCATGTCTGAAGGCCAGCTGCTGCAGGTGGCCAGCCCCAACGACATCTACGAACGGCCCAACTGTCGCTTCACTGCCGAATTCATTGGCGAAACCAATCTGTTCAGCGGCCAGGTGATTGTCGATGAAGCCGACCATGTGGAAGTGGGGGCCAGCGAACTGCGCCTGCCGGTTTACGTGGGCCATGGCATCACCGGCACGCTGGGCATGCCGGTATGGGTGTCAATCCGCCCCGAGCGGGTGGGCCTGTCGCGCAGCGAACCTGCCGGCAACTGCAACCACGACCACGGCACAGTGCAGGACATTGCCTACCTGGGCGGCTTCTCGATTTATCACATCCAGCTGGCCAGCGGCAAAGTGATCAAGGCCAGCGTACCGGCCACCCGCTGGCGCGAAGAAACCGCCCCCACCTGGGGAGAAGCGGTGTACGTAAGCTGGGCCGATAACGACGCGGTGGTGCTGACACTATGAACACACCTCTCTTGCACGCCTGGGCCGCCCGCTGGCAGGCCCTGCGCCACCGGCTGCCCGCCGGGCGCACCCTGGTGATTGGCCTGCCGTATGGCTGGCTGTGGCTGTTTTTTCTGTTGCCCTTCCTGTTTGTGCTGCAAATCAGCTTTTCCGAAGTGGAAATTGCCAGCCCGCCCTACCGGACGCTGATCAGCCAGAGCGAAGACGTGCTGAATATTGCGCTGAACTTGGGCAATTACCGGTTTATCTTCGACGACCCACTGTACCTGGATGCCTACCTGGGCTCGGTAAAGGTGGCGCTGGTCACCACGCTGTTTTGCCTGCTGCTGGGCTATCCGATGGCCTACGCCATTGCCCGCGCCGCCCCCACCCAGCGCAACACCCTGCTGATGCTGGTGATGCTGCCGTTCTGGACCTCGTTTCTGGTGCGGGTGTACGCCTGGATGGGCCTGCTCGACAACGAAGGACTGATCAACACCCTGCTGCTGGCGCTGGGGGTGATCGACCAGCCGCTGCATCTGCTGCACACCGCATTTTCGGTGCAGCTGGTGATGGTGTACACCTACCTGCCGTTCATGATCCTGCCGCTGTATTCCAACCTGGTAAAACTGGATGGCCGCCTGCTGGAAGCCGCTGCCGACCTGGGCTGCCGGCCCTGGCGCGCGTTTGTCACCGTCACCCTGCCCTTGTCAAAAAACGGCATTGTCGCCGGGGCCATGCTGGTGTTCATCCCGGCGGTGGGCGAGTTTGTCATCCCCGAGCTGGTGGGCACGCCAGAATCGCTGATGATCGGCAAGGTGTTGTGGATGGAGTTTTTTGACAACAACAACTGGCCGATGGCCGCAGCAGTCACCTGCGTGATGCTGGCGCTGCTGATTGCCCCGATCATCTACCTGCACCGCCGCGAAGAAAAAGCCCTGGCGCGGGCGGCCCGTCATTAATCGTCCGTCCCTGGCCCGTGCGGCCAGGGGCAACGGCACCAGCCGGATGGCCGACCTGGTGTTTGTATTGAGGAATCTGCCATGCAGAACACATCTTCCATGTCCTGGTTTGGCCGGCTGTCGCTGGGCAGCGGGCTGGCGTTTCTCTACCTGCCCATTGTGGTGCTGGTGGTGTACTCGTTCAATGCCTCCAAGCTGGTCAGCGTCTGGTCGGGGTTTTCCCTGGGCTGGTACGTCACCCTGTTTGAAGATGAAGCGGTGATGGCCGCATTTGGCCTGAGCCTGAAAGTGGCGCTGCTGGCCAGCGCCATGAGCGTGGTGCTGGGCACCATGGCCGGGCTGGTGCTGGCACGCTTTGGCCCGTTTCGCGGCAAAAGCCTGTTTGCCGGCATGCTGACCGCACCGATGGTGATGCCGGAAGTGATTACCGGCCTGTCCATGCTGCTGCTGTTTGTCAGCATGCAGCAGTGGTTTGGCTTTCCGGAAGAGCGCGGCGTGCTGACCATCTGGATTGGCCATGTCACCCTGTGCATGGCCTACGTCACCGTGGTGATCCGCTCGCGGCTGGTAGAAATGGACCGCTCGCTGGAAGAAGCCGCCATGGACCTGGGCGCGCGGCCCCTGAAAATCTTTTTTGTGATTACCCTGCCGCTGATCCTGCCGGCAATTGCCTCCGGCTTTATGCTGGCGTTCACCCTGTCGCTGGACGACCTGGTGATGACCGCCTTCCTGTCCGGCCCTGGCTCGACCACACTGCCACAGCTGATTTTTTCCCGCGCGCGGCTGGGGCTGAACCCGGAAATCAACGCACTGGGCACGCTCACCGTGCTGGTGGTGGCCGTGCTGGTGATTGCGGCCAACCGCATCATGCTGCACCAGGAAAAACGCCGCGCCGCGCTGGCCGCAGCCGCCTGAACCCGGAGCCGATATGGGATTACTCGACTTTGCCCACCACGAGCATATCGACTCCTGGTATCACCACACCGCCAGCGGCCCCACCTTTGCCCCGCTGCACGACGCCCTCGACGCCGATGTGTGCGTGGTGGGCGGCGGCTACACCGGGCTGTCTGCCGCGCTGGAGCTGGCCGAACGCGGGCTGAACGTGGTGCTGCTGGAAGGCGCGCGGCTGGGCTGGGCGGCGTCCGGGCGCAACGGCGGCCAGGTGCTCACCGACATCGCCTGTGGCATGGACAGCGTGCGCGCCCAGCTGGGTGCCGACGCAGCCCGCGCCATCTGGGACATGAGCGTGGAAGCCGTACACCTGGTGGGCGAGCGCTGCGCCCGCTACCAGATCGACGCCGACCTGCGCTGGGGCTATTTTCACGCCGCGCTGAAACCCCGGCAGCTGCATGAGCTGGCCCGCTGGCAGGCCAGCGCCGCCCAGGACTACGGCTACAGCGCCTACCGGCTGGTCGAGCAGGAGGAAGTGGCCAGCCTGGTGGCGTCACCGCGCTATATTGGCGGGCTGTACGACCCCGGCTGCGGCCAGCTGCACCCGCTGAAATACGCACTCGGCCTGGCGGCGGCAGCGGTGAAAGCCGGTGTGCGCGTGTACGAGCACAGCCCGGCGCTGCGCATCCACCCCGGCACGCCCAGCGTGGTACACAGCGAGCACGGCCAGGTGCGCGCCCGCCATGTGGTGCTGGCGTGCAACAGCCATATCGGCCAGTTGGCCCCCAGCCTGGCAGCGAAAATCATGCCGGTGGGTACCTATATGATTGCCACCGCGCCGCTGGGCCAGGCCCGCGCACAGGCGCTGATTCCCGGCCAGGTGGCGGTGTGCGACAGCAATTTTGTGCTGGACTATTTCCGCCTGTCCGCCGATCACCGCCTGCTGTTTGGCGGCAAGGTCAGCTATTCCGGCCTGCCGCCGGCCAATCTGCAGGCCGCCATGCGCCGCGACATGCTCAAGGTGTTTCCGCAACTGGCCGACGTGGCCATCGACAGCGGCTGGGGCGGCTTTGTCGATATCACCCAAAGCCGCGCGCCACACTTTGGCCAGCTGCCGGGCAATCTGTGGTTTGCCCAGGGCTTCTCCGGCCACGGCGTGGCGCTGACCGGCCTGGCCGGCAAGCTGATGGCCGAAGCCATCAGCGGCACACCACAACGCTTTGCCCTGTTCAGCCGCTTCCGCCACGCCAGCTTTCCAGGCGGGCGCTGGCTGCGCACCCCGGCGCTGGTGCTGGCCATGCTGTATTACCGGATGCGGGACAGGCTGTAGGAGAAGCACAGATAGCGCATTCCAGGCAGCAACAAGCAGGGTCGAAGCAAGGCTATCTGGCATCCTGTCAGTCGATGGAAGATTCACGATGACAGGGTTGCAAATGATCGCAATCTATATCAAAATTGATAAAGAAAGGTGCCTGCCATGCGCTTCGAACCCTGCTATAAAAGGCCATTCGCCACGTTTGTGAAGAAGCAGCACAAGCCTTTTCAGGCGGTGATCGAAGATGCAGTTGACGTGATTTGTGCTGATCCGGCAATTGGAGAGGCAAAAATCGGTGACTTGGCGGGCATCCTTGTGTACAAGTTTACTTACAAGAAGCAGCTGTACCTGATCGCCTACCATGTTCCTGGCGTAGGCCACGCAAAAGCCTGTGTAGAAGACAGCGCGCTTGAGCATGCAAGCCCGCAATTCCTGTTTATCGATTTTTACCAAATGGGGTCGCACGAAAATTTTTACGACGACCTGAAGGCATATCTGAAAGCAGATGGGTGGTACAAATGCGCTTAATACAGACAGCCGAGCAACTTTTCATCAGCCTCCAGCAAATGCCGTCTGCCGAGAGAGAGAAGTTCTTTGCCTTGCTGGGCAGCAGGGCGTTTGGCGAAGCCTCGTTGAACCATGACGAGTTATTCGGCCACCTGCGCGACGATGAATTCACCGCGTCAGAGGCGGCAGATTATCTGGAAGTCTCGATCGCAACCTTTCGCCGCTACGTTCAGGCCGGCAAAATTACCGCGTCCTCCGAGGTAGGCACATCCCACCTCTACCCTCTGGCCACGCTACGTGAGCTGAAAAAAGCGCTGAAGCTGGCCAAATAACGGATTGCCCGTTGCAGCGCAGTTCTGCATCCCCGAACTGGCGGGAACCGTGCTTTTTTCCGTCTGTCCCCTGATAGCTTGAGCGATTGGTCTTTCAGCCAGGCCGGGGCATGGCGTTGTCACTGCCGATAGACAAACCGCTGAAACCACTGCGCCAGTTGCTGCTGGGCCACCAGGCTCAGCGCACCTTCTGCTGGCTGGCCTGGCGCCGATCTGAAGTTCTGCACCGCATAATCGCGCACGCCCTGATCGGCCAGTTGCCGGGCCAGCGCCAGCAGCTGGGGCTCCGGCAGCCAGCGCGGGCTCCAGGTGGTGCGGCATTCAAATGCGCAGCCGGATTCCAGCAGCATGGCCAGGCTGACGCCTACCGGCCAGTGGCTGCGCGGCTTGCCGGTTAGCGCGTCGTGGCCGGCGGCGTCAGTCTTGATGTCCAGCCCCACCCAGTCCAGCGTATCCAGCACGCTGGCCAGCCGCTGCGGGTAAATGCCTGCGGTGTGCAAGGCCACGCCAAACCCCAGCGCCCTGACTTCGGCCAGCATGCTGGCCAGCGCCGGTTCGCTCAGCGGCTCGCCACCAGAAAACACCACGCCATCCAGCAGCCCGCGCCGGCTGGGCAGCCAGTTGCGCACGCTCGCCCAGCTCAGGCAGGCCTGACGCTGCTGCAGATGCGGGTTATGACAGTAGTGACAGCGCCATGGACAACCGGCAATAAACACCACCGCCGCCAGTTGCCCCGGCCAGTCCAC
>ERZ724524.960-NODE-960-length-19008-cov-8.857753_pt1 | contig 19008 bp, 19 predicted proteins | sample MGYA00376057_ERZ724524 | MGnify/ENA primary metagenome ERZ724524 (study PRJEB28724, sample SAMN07190888) | wastewater metagenome | isolation source: influent of sewage treatment plant in Hong Hong | place: USA: Christiansburg, Virginia | collected 2016-03-01 ...
TGCGCCCGCTGATGTGGGCGCATGGGTTCATCTACAAAAAAGCCACCTGTTCACGGTGGCTTTTTTGTGATCGGTTTTGTGGGAAAATCCGGGCATTACCAATTTTCAAGAGCGAGAAAGGCAAACTGGTTATGACACCGCGAACTCAGGAGTTTTTTATCCCGGCCTGTTAAGGCTGGCAGTTCGCGCCTGCCCCTGTTTCCTTTCATGAACCTTCTTTCCAGCGCGGCCCCTTGTCGCGCTTTTTGCTTTTTGGACTTCAGTCATGCTCAATATCACGCTTCCCGATGGATCTCAACGTCAATTTCCCGGCCCGGTCACCGTGGCTGAGGTGGCCGCCTCCATTGGCACAGGTCTGGCCAAGGCTGCCCTGGGTGGCAAGATTGGCGACAAAATTGTCGATACCTCGCACCAAATTACCACCGATTCACCATTGGCCATCGTGACGGCAAAAGACCCAGAAGGGCTGGAGCTGATTCGCCATTCCACGGCTCACTTGCTGGCCTATGCGGTCAAGGATTTGTTTCCGGATGCACAGGTCACGATTGGCCCTGTGATTGAAAACGGGTTTTATTACGACTTTGCCTACAAGCGGCCATTCACGCCAGAAGATTTGGCTGCGATTGAAAAGCGCATGACTGCGTTGGCCAGCAAGGATGAGCCCATCGTGCGTCGTGTGTTGCCGCGCGACGAGGCTGTGGCGCATTTCAAAGCATTGGGTGAGCATTACAAGGCGGAACTGATTGGCAGTATTCCCGATGACCAGGATGTCAGCCTTTACCGTGAAGGTGCATTCGAGGATTTGTGCCGTGGTCCCCACGTACCCAGTACCGGCAAGCTCAAGCATTTCAAATTGATGAAAGTGGCAGGGGCCTATTGGCGTGGCGATCACCGCAATGAAATGTTACAGCGCGTTTACGGTACAGCCTGGGCCACCAAAGACGAATTGCAGCAGTATCTGACCAGGCTGGAAGAGGCGGAAAAACGGGATCACCGCAAACTGGGGCGGGAGCTGGATTTGTTTCACCTGGACGAGCATTCGCCTGGTACGGTGTTCTGGCATCCCAAAGGCTGGACGGTTTGGCAAGAGGTTGAGCAATACATGCGCCGCGTGTACCGCAACAACGGCTACCAGGAGGTCAAAGGGCCCCAGATTCTGGACAAATCACTGTGGGAAAAAACGGGTCACTGGGACAAGTACCGCGAAAACATGTTCACCACCGACAGTGAAAAGCGTGAATATGCCCTCAAGCCCATGAATTGCCCTGGGCACATCCTGATATTCAAGCAGGGCATCAAGAGCTACCGCGATTTGCCTTTGCGCTACGGCGAATTTGGTCAGTGCCACCGCAATGAGCCCACCGGGGGCTTGCACGGCATCATGCGGGTGCGTGGCTTCACGCAAGACGATGGTCACATTTTCTGTACCGAAGATCAAATTCTGGCTGAGTGCGGTACGTTTACCACTTTGCTGCAAAAAGTGTACCAAGATTTTGGTTTCACTGAAATTTTGTACAAAGTGGCTACCCGGCCAGAGCAACGGATTGGCTCAGATGATTTGTGGGACAAGGCCGAAGAGGCTTTGATCGCCAGTTTGCGTCAATCAGGGTGCGAATTTGAAATTTCTCCCGGTGAAGGGGCCTTCTATGGACCCAAGGTGGAGTACACACTGAAAGATGCGTTGGGTCGCCATTGGCAATGCGGAACCATTCAGGTTGATTTTTCCTTGCCAGTTCGCTTGGATGCCGAATACGTCACGGAAACCAGCGATCGTCGCCACCCTGTGATGCTGCACAGGGCTATTCTGGGAAGTTTGGAGCGTTTCTTGGGTATTCTGATTGAGCAGCATGCCGGTGCAATGCCTGTTTGGTTGGCTCCGGTGCAGGTTTCTGTGCTCAACATTACCGATGCCCAGTCTGATTACGTACAAGATGTGGTAAATGCGCTGCAAAACCAGGGGCTGCGGGCTGCGCACGACCTCAGAAATGAGAAGATTACGTATAAAATACGGGAGCATTCAATGCAGAAAGTGCCTTTCATCCTGGTCGCTGGCGACAAGGAAAAGGCTGCAGGAACAGTTGCAGTGCGTGCCAGAGGCAATCAAGATCTGGGTACCATGAGCGTTTCTGAGTTCATCTCAACAGTCACCCAGCAAGTTCAAGCCAAGCTTTGACTTGAGTGTTGTCTGCTGAGTACATCCCAAGTTTGACCCAAAGCGAGTAACACCATAGCTACCAATTTTCGTGATCGTCGTCAACGTGAAGAGCGCCAACACCGCTTGAACCGTGAAATCATGGCCCCTGAAGTTCGCCTGTCAGGGCCAGAGAATGAACCTCTGGGCATCGTGAGCTTGATGGATGCTCTGCGCATGGCTGGTGAGTTGGATGTTGATCTGGTTGAGATTGCAGCAACAGCCAATCCGCCCGTGTGTCGGCTGATGGACTACGGCAAGTTCAAGTACCAAGAGCAGAAAAAAGCAGCAGAAGCCAAGGCCAAGCAGACGGTCATTGAAATCAAGGAAGTGAAGTTTCGCCCAGGCACAGATGACGGCGACTACCACATCAAGATGCGCAATATCCGTCGATTTTTGGGCGATGGTGACAAATGCAAAATTACCTTGCGTTTCCGTGGCCGTGAAATCACACACCAGGAAATTGGCTTGGCTTTGTTGCAGCGCATCCGCGATGACTTGGCTGACACCATTGTGGTGGAGCAGTTCCCCAAACTCGAAGGCCGTCAGATGATCATGATGATTGCGCCAGGTCGCAAAAAGCCCGGAGCTGTCGTCAAATCTGCGGATGCATCTCAGGTAGCAACAGCGTAATCGATTTGTTGATGGCAGTTTTCTGCCGTCACAAGACCCGGCTTGCCGGGTCACCGCAGTGGTTAACCACTGCACCACAAGTGTCTCGGGGCCAACAAGTTCACGTCAGGTTCGTGGCGCCTCGCGAGCACAATCAACAGGAGCATTCAATGCCCAAAATGAAGACCAAAAGCGGCGCCAAAAAGCGTTTCCGCGTTCGTCCAGGTGGTACCGTCAAGCGCGGCCAAGCCTTCAAACGTCACATTCTGACCAAGAAGACCACCAAAAATAAACGCCATTTGCGCGGTTCAGTTGCTGTTCATGAGACCAATATGGGTCACATGGCACAGATGCTGCCCGGCATGGGTATTTAATCAACGACGAACAAGGAGTAAACCATGCCTCGCGTCAAACGTGGTGTAACGGCTCGCGCCCGCCACAAAAAAGTTCTCGCCCTTGCAAAAGGTTTCCGTGGTCGCCGTGGCAATGTCTTCCGCATCGCCAAACAGGCGGTGATGAAAGCTGGTCAGTATGCATACCGTGACCGTCGCAACAAGAAACGTGTATTCCGCCAACTGTGGATTGCCCGTATCAATGCCGGTACCCGTGAGCTTGGTCTGACCTACAGCCAATTCGCCAATGGTCTGAAAAAGGCTGCCATCGAAATTGACCGCAAAGTGTTGGCAGACCTCGCTGTCAATGACAAAGCTGCCTTTGCCAGCATCGTTGCACAGGTCAAAACTGCCTTGGCAGCTTGATCTTCGGCGAATCTGTGGCGCACGCAGTGCGTCACAGAGTTGTGACTCCCAACAAGGGCCATGCCTTCTGAAGTGCTGGCCCTTTTTTATTGACGAGAATCCGCATGATCGACTTGGATGTACTTGTGGGGTCGGCCACCGAGCTGTTCGCTCAAACCCAAACGCCCGCAGAACTTGAAAACGCAAAGGCGCAGTTTTTGGGAAAAACCGGCAAGCTCACCGAGCTGATGAAGGGCCTGGCGACTCTTTCCATTGCAGAAAAAAAATCCCAGGGCGCAGCCATTAATGCGGCCAAGCAATCCATTGAGTTGGCCTTGACGCAGCGTCGCCAGGCAATGGCCGATGCCGAGTTGCAGCTCCAGTTGCGAGCCGAGGCACTGGATGTCACTTTGCCTGGTCGGCAGGTGCGTGCGGGCGGTTTGCATCCGGTGTCGCTGACGCTGGAGCGCATTGAGGCCATATTTGGCTCAATGGGGTTTGAGGTTGCTCAGGGTCCCGAGATTGAAACCGACTGGTTCAATTTCACGGCACTCAATACTCCTGAAGACCATCCCGCCAGATCAATGCACGACACTTTCTACATTGAGGGTGGTACCGATGCAGCGCCGCTGCTTCTGAGGACGCACACCAGCCCCATGCAGATCAGGCACGCCGTCCAGCATGTCAAAAAATACCGCAACCGTCTGGATGCAGGGCAGGGCATGCCGGAAATTCGCGTTATCGCACCCGGCAGAACCTATCGGGTGGACAGCGATGCCACCCATTCGCCCATGTTTCACCAGTGTGAAGGGCTCTGGGTGGGTGAGGCCATCAGCTTCAAAGATTTGAAATTTGTCTTCACTGATTTTTGCCGTACTTTTTTCGAGAGTGAAGACTTGGTGCTGCGGTTCCGCCCCAGCTTTTTCCCATTCACTGAACCGAGTGCTGAAATTGACATCCAGTTTCAGAGTGGCCCTTTGGCCGGACGTTGGTTGGAAGTGGCGGGGTCGGGCCAGGTTCACCCCAACGTGATCAGAAACATGGGCTTGGATCCCGAGCACTACATGGGTTTCGCATTTGGCATGGGGCCAGATCGCCTCACCATGCTGCGCTATGGTGTCAATGATCTGCGTTTATTCTTTGACGGGGACGTGCGGTTTCTCAGTCAGTTTCAATAATTTGTTTGAAGTCACACCATGCAGTTTTCTGAGTCTTGGTTGCGCCAATACTGCAACCCACCGCTTTCCACCCAACAACTTGCCGACACCCTGACCATGGCAGGCTTGGAGGTCGAAGACCTGCAGCCCGTGGCCCCTCCGTTTGAGGGGGTGGTGGTTGCTGAAATTTTGACGGCCGAGCAGCATCCGAATGCCGACCGGCTGCGGGTTTGTACCGTGAATGCCGGACTGGAGCAACCGCTCACGATTGTGTGTGGAGCCCCCAATGCCCGCCCAGGTATCCGCATTCCTTGCGCGATGGTGGGAGCCGTGCTGCCTCCGGGTGCAGATGGTCAGCCGTTTCGCATCAAACTGGGCAAGCTGCGTGGTGTCGAAAGCCAGGGCATGTTGTGCTCAGCCAAAGAGCTGACCCTCAGCAGCGATGCCGATGGTTTGATGGAGTTGCCAGCCGATGCACCCATTGGCACCGGCATTCGGGCCTATCTTGATTTGGACGACACGCTGTTCACTCTCAAGCTCACTCCCAATCTGGCCCATTGTTTGAGCGTGTACGGTGTGGCACGTGAGTTGTCCGCCCTGACTGGCGTGCCGCTTAAACCATTGTCGGCACAGTCCGTGGTGGCGAGCCACGATGTGACTGTCCCCGTGCATGTGCAAGCGCATGATTTGTGCGGACGGTTTTCTGGTCGTGTCATCCAGGGTATTGATCCAAAAGCCAAAACACCACGCTGGATGGCCGAGCGTTTGCAGCGTTGCGGGCAGCGACCGGTCAGCGCATTGGTCGATATCTCCAACTACGTCATGTTTGAGCTGGGGCAACCCACGCACATTTTTGACTTGGACAAACTGCATGGTGGCTTGACCGTTCGCTGGGCCCACCCAGGCGAAGAGCTCAAGCTGCTCAACGGCAACACTGTCCAGCTGGATGGATCAGTTGGCGTGATTGCAGATGCCCAGTCAGTCGAATCGCTGGCGGGCATCATGGGTGGCGATGCCACTGCGGTGTCAGATGACACGTGCAATGTCTATGTGGAAGCCGCGTTCTGGTGGCCCAAGGCGGTCGCTGGGCGTTCCAGGCGCTTTAATTTTTCGACCGATGCGGGACACCGTTTTGAGCGCGGCGTGGATCCACAACAAACAACCGCAGCCCTCGAATACATCACCCGACTGGTGCTGGACATTTGTGGCGGCCAGGCGGGCCCGGTCACAGATCAGCAGCCTAACATGCCTGCCAAGCAGCCTGTGGTATTGCGGGTTGCACGTGCGCAGCGCGTGATTGGCATGCCTCTGTCCCAAGCGGTTTGCAGCCAGGCCTTGCGCGGTCTGGGTTTGGCGGTGGAAGATGGCGATGGTGTGCTGACAGTGACACCCCCGTCATACCGTTTTGATTTGCAGCTGGAAGAAGACCTCATTGAGGAAGTTGCCCGTGTGGTGGGCTACGACAACCTGCCCAACACCCCGCCACAGTCAGCCATCACGGCCAAAATTCGTCCCGAAAACCAACGCGGCACATTTGCTGTTCGGCGCTTGCTGGCCGGGTTGGGGTATCAGGAAACCATCAATTTCAGCTTTGTGGACGAAGCCTGGGAAAAAAATCTGGCAGGCAACGCCAATCCCATCCGCCTGCTTAACCCCATTGCCAGCCACATGGGGGTGATGCGCTCCTCGCTGATGGCTTCGTTGTTGAATGTGGCCAAGTTCAACCTGGACAGAAAAGCCGACCGCCTGTGCGTGTTTGAGATTGGACGGGTGTTCTTGCGTGATGCTTCTGTACCCGATTCAGACACGACTGTGGGCGGTTTTGACCAGCCTCAACGGGTGGCCGGTCTGGTGTATGGCGCGTCCAGTTCGCTGGGTTGGCAGGGAAAGTCAGCTGGTTTTGACTTTTTTGATGTCAAGGGCCATGTTGAGTCGCTCATGGCCCCGAGAAAGGTTGAATTTCAGGTGGCGCAGCACCCCGCGCTGCATCCTGGTCGCTCTGCCTGTGTCTTGCTTGATGGCCGCTCCATAGGATATGTTGGAGAGCTGCATCCGCAGTGGCGGCAGTCTTGGGGGTTGTCCATCGTACCCATTCTTTTTGAGTTGGATTTGGATGCTGTCACCTCACGCGATGTGCCTGTGTTCACCTCTTTCAGCAAGCACCAGGCCGTGGAGAGAGACATTGCTGTTTGGGTGGCCGAGTCCGTCAGTCATGCCGATGTGATGAATGCGCTGTATGCAGCACCTCACCAGGGTGTACTCAAACACGCAGTCATGTTCGATATTTATCGACCCGGTAAACCAGAGGCTTCTGTGGGCATACTTGAGAAAAGCATGGCCATTCGTCTTACATTGCAGCGAGATGATGGTGGCTTGAATGAGCAAGACATTGAATCAGCCGTCGCCCTGTTGTTGAACAGCCTGACTCAATGCACCGGAGCCCGTTTGCGGGCATGACACATTGTGAGGTGTTCCAGATGAACTCTGTGTTGGATGATTTGGACGCTGGTGCTCTGACCAAAGCACAATTGGCTGAAACGCTGTTTGAGCAGGTTGGCCTGAACAAGCGCGATGCCAAGGATGCGGTCGAAGTGTTTTTCGATTTGATTGGCTCCAGCCTGGTGGCTGGCAACGATGTCAAACTGTCTGGTTTTGGTAATTTTCTGGTGCGAACCAAGTCACCCAGACCAGGGCGCAATCCCAGAACAGGCGAGGCAGTCCACATTGAGTCCCGCCGTGTGGTGACTTTCCATGCCAGCCCAAAATTAAAAGACCAAGTTCAGTTTTCAGACTCAAAGCTTTGAATGCCTGAAAACACAGGCTATAATTGAGGTCTTCGGTGTGTGGCGCAGCCTGGTAGCGCACTTGCATGGGGTGCAAGGGGTCGAAGGTTCGAATCCTTTCACACCGACCATATAAATCAACGGGTTACAGATCAAAAGTCTGTAACCCGTTTTGATTTTCAGTTCACCCTTGATGGTTTGGGGTGTGATTTGGCATTTCAAGCCACGTCGATGGTGTGTATGCCATACTGATTGCGCAGACGGTCGCTGAAATATTGCTTTAGCGTCAGTTTGACAGTCTGGAAGGCGAGTTCGTCCCAAGGAATCTCCGATTCTGTGAACAACCTGGCCTCCATCGTTTCATGACCTGGGTTAAATACTGTGCTCAGCAATTTGGCGCGGTAATAAAAATGCACTTGACCCACACGGGTTACGTTCATCACAGTGAACAGACCTTGCAGTTCGATATCGGCACCCGCCTCTTCATCGGTCTCCCGCATCGCGCCTTGTGAGGTGCTCTCTCCCAGCTCCATGAAGCCGGCTGGCAGAGTCCAGAAGCCTTTGCGCGGCTGAATGTTGCGCTTGCACAGCAGCACCTGCTCGCCTTCCTTGCCCCAAAAGGGCAGGGTGCCCACTACATTCAATGGGTTTTCGTAATGGATGGTGTGGCAGCTGGTGCAAATGGCCCGCTGTCGGGTGTCACCATCATCGGGTATGCGGTAGGCCACCGTAGAGCCGCATTGGCGGCAGTGCTGAATGGGTTTGTGGTGCATGGTGGCATTCAAACAAATCGAGAAAACGAGTCCAATGGTGAAGATTGGGTGCAAAAGTGCCGCAATCAGACAATTTTCAAATTCAGGTTGCTCAGGCCATCGATACTGGCGCACAGCCGATCCCCGCGCTGCACGCCAGCCACACCTTCTGGTGTGCCTGTGAAAATCAGATCACCTGGCTGCAAGATCCAAGCTGAGGAGAGATGGGCAATGGTCTCGGCCACGTTCCAGATCAGTCGGTGAATGTGGCTGCTCTGGCGCAGAGTTCCATTCACAGTCAATGCAATGGCTGCGGACACAATGTCCGGGGCAGCGCTGGCAGGGGTGATGGCTCCGATGGGTGCAGATTCATCGAATGCCTTGCCAATGCACCATGGGCGACCTTGTTTTTTCATGTCGGTCTGGAGGTCGCGTCGGGTCATGTCCAGCCCCACAGCGTAGCCAAACACATGGTCGAGTGCCTGCTCGGGCGAGATGTGTTGCCCACCTTTTCCAATGGCCACCACCAGCTCCACTTCGTGATGCAAATTCTGTGTCAGGGTGGGGTAGTGCATCTCGCCGGTTTCGCCTGGGGGCACTGACAGAATGGCATCGGCGGGCTTCATGAAAAAGAAAGGTGGTTCCCGTCCTGTGAACCCCATTTCCTTTGCGTGTTCTTCGTAATTTCTTCCTACGCAATAGACCCTGCGTACCGCAAAGCGCAGTGCTGACCCAGTAATGGGAATGTCCACCACTGCAGGTGGTGGGAATACGTGGATGGAATCGTTTGTCATGGTGATCCTGAGAATGGTGCCTGTGCAATGAACTGATCCGGCAAAGTGTGCCACGCCTTGCTTCGGTGTACGCTTGCCCTATCTTCACCACCACAAAAGTCATGAAGCTATACAACTACTTCCGTTCTTCGGCCTCTTACCGTGTACGCATCGCGCTGGCGCTCAAAAACTTGCCTTACGACTATGTGAGTGTCCATTTGGCACGGGGCGATCACCAACTGCCTGAATTTGCGCAACTGGTGGCCGATCCACTTGTTCCCATGCTGGAGCTGGATGATGGTGAGCGCCTGACCCAGTCGATGGCCATTTTGGAATACCTGGAAGAGGTTCAACCCCAGCCTGCCTTGCTGCCTGCCGATGCTCTGGGCCGCGCCCGTGTGCGGGCCATGATGCAGTCGATCGCCTGTGAGATTCACCCTCTCAACAACCTGCGGGTATTGAAATATCTGGTCAAGGAAATGGGGGTCGATGAGGCCCACAAGAACCGCTGGTACGCCCACTGGGTGCGCCAGGGGCTGGAAGCGTTTGAGCAGCAACTTCGCGCCGGGCCTGGAGGCGCGTTTTGCTACGGAGACCAGCCTACTATGGCCGACTGCCTGCTGGTGCCCCAACTTTTTAATGCCCAACGCTTCAACGTACCCCTGGATGGTTTGCCCTTGGTTCAGGGTGTGTGGGACGCTTGCATGGCTCTGGATGCCTTCAGTCAAACCCAGCCATCGGCCTGTCCCGATGCCGAGGCCTGATGACTTGGCAGGCAGACCCGGCCTGGGAGCCGGTGGCATGGCCCGCTCCAGCGGGTGTCAAGGCTGCCATGACCACGCGATTGGGAGGCGTGTCGCGCGCCCCTTTTGACAGCTTCAACTTGGGTGACCATGTGGGTGATGACCCCATTTGCGTGGCCGCCAATCGCCAGCGTCTGACCAGATTGCTGGGGGTGCAGACGGTGTTTCTCAAGCAGATACACGGCATCCATGTTGAGCACTTGCAGCACCACACACCTCACGGCACGGTGGCCGATGCCTGTGTCACCCAAAGCCTCGGGCTGGCTTGCACAGTGATGGTCGCCGACTGCCTGCCTGTGCTGCTGACCGATTCAGTTGGGCGCACCGTGGCTGCCGCACATGCTGGATGGCGGGGATTGGCCGGGGTTGATCAGCCGGATGGTCAGGGGGTGCTGGCTTCCACGTTGAAGACATTTGGCCAGCTGGTTCCCACTGAAAAAACTCAAGGTGCCAGCCGTTCAGATTCATGCCTCGTAACACCAGTTGGTTTGGCCGGGTGCATGGCTTGGCTGGGGCCGTGCATAGGCCCTGCGGCATTTGAAGTTGGGGCGGAAGTGCGGGAGGCTTTCATGGCCTGTGGTCTGCCGGTGCAGGCTGTGTCAGCCTGCTTTGAGCCTGTGGCTGGCGCAACTGGCAAGTACCACGCCCATCTTGCCTCCTTGGCTCGCCTACAGCTGAGCCAGCTGGGGCTGACGAACATATACGGTAACGACGGCAGCGATGCCTGGTGTACCGTCACCCAGTCATCACGCTGGTTTTCTCACCGGCGCGATGCGGGCTCACTGGGCAGCACCGGGCGCATGGCTGCCTGTGTCTGGCTTGAGGGTTGAGACTCGTCTGTCACCACAGATGATGTGGTGGCCTCCGAGGTGGGGGGCTCGTTGGACATGGCCAAGTAGGTTGACCGTGCCTGAGCAGCCTCTTCAGACTCTTTTGCCAGTCGCGCCTTGCGCCTCAACGGCGTGCCCATCACGTACACCACCAAGCCAGTAGGTAATAACCCGTAAAACAAAAAAGTTACGATAGCACCCAACCATGTTCCGTTTGGGTGAATGGCTTCGGCCACTGCCATCATCATGGCCACGTACAGCCAGGCAATTGCGACGAGATACAAGAGCGTTCTTTCGGGTTGTATGTTGAAAAAATGTCAGTGTGCTGGAAGTTGTTTGCTTGACACTGTCAGGGTTAACGCAACTTGAGTTGCATCCGCAATCTGTTGCCCATTTTTGGAGAAGAGAATGAATTTTGATCCCAAGTGGATGGAAACTGCCCAGCAGTTCCAAAAAACCATGATGGATAACTGGGCTCAGGCCCTGGGTGCAGCCACAGGAGGCGCTGCGCCAGCCAATCCGTTTGCAGCCCTGTCTGCGTTCAGTCTTCCCATGGGGCAAATGCCTGCCATGCCATCTGCCGGGGCGATGGCACCTGATTTCAGCCAATTGACCAAGTTGTTGAATGGCCCCAATGGCCTGCCTGCCAAATTGGATGCGGCCAAAGTCATCGATATTCAAAAGCAATATTTGCAGGATGTGGCCGCACTCTGGAATCAGGGCTTGCAGGTCAAGCCGAGCGGAGACCGCCGTTTTGCAGCTGAAGCTTGGTCGGGCAACCCGATGGCGGCTTTTTCTGCGGCCATTTACCTTGTCAATGCCAAAACCTTGATGGCCCTGGCCGATGCGGTGGAGGGTGATGCCAAAACCCGAGCCCGCGTGCGGTTTGCAGTGCAGCAATGGATTGATGCCAGCGCACCCAGCAACTTCCTGGCTTTCAATGCCGAAGCCCAGAAAAAAGCCATTGAAACCAAAGGCGAAAGCATTGCCAAGGGCGTGCAAAACCTGCTGCATGACATGAAGCAGGGCCACGTTTCCATGACCGACGAAAGCCTGTTTGAGGTAGGTCGCAATGTGGCCACCACAGAGGGGGCCGTTGTGTTTGAGAACGAGTTGTTTCAGCTCATCGAATACAAACCCCTGACCGACAAGGTTTATGAGCGCCCATTCCTGCTCATTCCACCCTGCATCAACAAGTTCTATATTCTTGATTTGCAGCCCGACAACTCGTTCATTCGGTACGCCGTTGAGCAAGGTCACCACACCTTCGTGGTGAGCTGGCGCAACCCAGACGAATCGCTGGCCCAGAAAACCTGGGATGACTACATCGAAAACGCCATCATCAAATCGATCAATGTCACCCGCGAAATCACCAAGGCAGAAACCATCAACACCTTGGGCTTCTGTGTGGGTGGAACCATGCTGGTCACCGGTCTGGGCGTATTGGCTGCACGGGGTGAAAAACCCGTCAACAGCGCCACCTTCCTGACCACGTTGATGGATTTTTCTGACACCGGCATTCTGGACGTGTTCATTGATGAAAACTTCGTCAAGTTCCGTGAAATGCAGTTTGCCAATGGCGGGTTGATGCCTGGGCGCGATCTGTCCACCACTTTCAGCTTCCTGCGGCCCAATGATCTGGTGTGGAACTATGTGGTTGGCAACTACCTGAAAGGTGAAACCCCACCTCCGTTCGATCTGCTGTACTGGAACAGCGACAGCACCAACCTGCCTGGTCACTACTACGCCTGGTATCTGCGCAACACATACCTCGAAAACCGCTTGGTCAAACCCGGTGCGGCCAGTGTGTGCGGACAGAAAATCGATCTGAACCAAGTGGACATTCCGGTGTACATCTACGGTTCACGCGAAGACCATATCGTGCCCATCGGCGGTGCCTACGCCACCACGCAGCATCTGCCTGGCCGCAAGCGTTTTGTCATGGGTGCTTCTGGCCACATCGCCGGTGTGATCAACCCCGCCAGCAAAAACAAGCGCAGCCACTGGATTGGCCCGGCCAACCATTTCCCTGCCGATGTGAATGACTGGATCAGCAGCGCGCAAGAGTTCAAGGGAAGCTGGTGGACAGATTGGTCTGACTGGCTGCAATCGCAAGCCGGAAAGCAGGTTGCCGCGCCCAAGTCTTATGGAAGCCGCAAATACAAAGCCACCGAGGCTGCACCTGGCAGCTACGTGAAAGCCAAAGCCAAGCCCTGATGGGGTTGCCAGCCCGCCACAGTTGCGGGCTTTTTCATAGCACGACTGTTTAAGGAGAAATCAATGCAAGATATCGTTATCGTTTCAGCAGCACGCACCGCTGTCGGTAAGTTCGGTGGTTCGCTGGCCAAGGTGGCCGCCCCTGAATTGGGCAGCACAGTCATCAAGGCTTTGCTGGAGCGCACAGGCCTCAGCGCCGATGCCATTGGCGAAGTGATCCTGGGTCAGGTTCTGGCCGCTGGCGCAGGTCAAAACCCTGCCCGTCAGGCAGTGATGAAAGCCGGTCTGGCCAAAGAAACCCCCGCGCTCACCATCAACGCGGTGTGCGGCTCTGGCCTCAAGGCAGTGATGCTCGCAGCCCAGTCCGTGGCCTGGGGTGACAGCGAAATCGTGATTGCCGGTGGCCAGGAAAACATGAGCGCCAGCCCACACGTTCTGCTGGGCAGCCGCGATGGTCAGCGCATGGGCGACTGGAAGATGGCTGACACCATGATCGTCGATGGTCTGTGGGATGTGTACAACCAGTACCACATGGGCATCACCGCTGAAAACGTGGCCAAGGCCAATGGCATCACACGCGAGATGCAAGATGCACTGGCTCTGGCCAGTCAGCAAAAAGCTTCAGCCGCACAGGATGCAGGCAAGTTCAAAGACGAGATCGTTTCCGTCAGCATCCCCCAGCGCAAAGGTGACCCGGTGGTGTTCAACACCGATGAGTTCATCAACAAAAAAACCAATGCCGATGCACTGGCTGGCCTGCGCCCTGCGTTCGACAAAGCAGGCAGCGTGACCGCTGGCAACGCTTCCGGCATCAACGATGGCGCTGCGGCCGTCATGGTCATGACCGCCCAGAAAGCTGCTGCACTGGGCCTGACACCCCTGGCCCGCATTGCCAGTTTCGGCACCACTGGCCTCGACCCCGCCATCATGGGGATGGGCCCGGTTTCTGCGTCACAACGCGCTCTGGCCCGTGCTGGCTGGAAAGCATCGGATGTGGATTTGTTCGAGCTGAACGAAGCCTTTGCCGCCCAAGCCTGTGCCGTGAACAAGGCACTGGATATTGATCCGGCCAAGGTCAACGTCAATGGCGGTGCCATTGCCATTGGACACCCCATCGGTGCGTCCGGATGCCGCATTCTGGTCACCCTGCTGCACGAAATGCAACGTTCCAATGCCAAGAAGGGCCTGGCAGCGCTGTGCATTGGCGGTGGCATGGGTGTGGCATTGACGCTGGAGCGTTAATGGTCATCCGCACTGTCAGCAGTGCAATAGGTAATGTAATTCGCCATTTGCGCATAATCAGGTTGCGCAAGTAGCTATGTTTTTCACCAGTCGGCTTCATGCTTGAAGCCGGATTCAACCAGCAGAAAGAGACGAGGAAACAACATGACTCAAAGAGTAGCGTACGTCACCGGCGGCATGGGCGGCATCGGTACCGCCATTTGCCAGCGCCTGCACCAAGAAGGCTTCAAGGTCATTGCCGGTTGTGGCCCAACCCGTGACTACAACAAGTGGCTGGACGAGCAGAAGGCCCTGGGTTACACCTTCTACGCCTCTGTGGGCAACGTGGGTGACTGGGATTCCACCGTCGAAGCTTTTACAAAGAGCAAGACTGAGCACGGCAGCATCGATGTACTGGTGAACAACGCAGGCATCACCAAGGATCGCATGTTCCTGAAAATGTCCCGCGAAGACTGGGATGCGGTCATGAACACCAACCTTGACTCCATGTTCAACGTGACCAAGCAAGTGGTTGCCGACATGGTGGAAAAAGGCTGGGGCCGCATCATCAACATTTCTTCCGTCAACGGCGAAAAGGGCCAAGCCGGTCAGACCAACTACTCGGCTGCCAAGGCCGGTATGCACGGCTTCTCGATGGCCCTGGCTCAAGAGCTGGCCAACAAGGGCGTGACGGTCAACACCGTGAGCCCTGGTTACATCGGTACAGACATGGTCAATGCCATCCGCCCTGACGTGCTGGAAAAGATCGTGGCAACCGTGCCTGTCAAGCGTCTGGGCAAGCCCAGCGAAATCGCCTCCATCATTGCCTGGCTGGCCAGCGATGAAGGTGGCTACGCCACAGGTGCCGATTTCTCCGTCAACGGCGGTTTGCACATGGGCTGATGCCCTGTCGGTCAGCTGTGTCAACAACTGGCGCAGCATGTACCGAGCAACCCACCCGGGCAACCCCGCCTTGGTGGGTTTTTTTATGGGCTGTAGCTGGGGGTGTGAACGTTCAGTTGCAGCTTGATTGGGGCTGGGATAATTGTGACCATGTCCGAGATATCTCCCGCGTCAGCTTCTCCGCTTTTTTCCCCACCGCGCAGCCCTTGGCGCGTCTCTGTGGCTCCGATGCTGGATTGGACGGATCGGCATTGCCGTTTTTTTCACCGCTTGATTACCCGTCACACCTTGCTCTACACAGAGATGGTGACCACAGGCGCACTGCTGCATGGCGACGTGCCGCGCCATCTGCGTTTCAATGTGCAAGAACATCCTGTCGCCCTGCAACTGGGTGGCAGCGAGCCTGCTGACCTGGCACAGGCCGCCCGATTGGGCGAGCAGTGGGGCTATGACGAAATCAACCTGAATTGCGGCTGCCCCAGTGAACGGGTGCAGCGCGGCGCTTTCGGTGCCTGTCTGATGGCCGAGCCCCAACTGGTGGCCGATGGAGTGAAAGCCATGCGCGATGCCGTGTCCATTCCCGTGACGGTCAAGCACCGCATTGGCATCGACAAAGTGGAGAGCTACGACTTTGTGCGCGACTTCGTGGGCACGGTGGCCGAGGCGGGTTGCGTGGTGTTCACGGTGCATGCCCGCAATGCCTGGCTCAAAGGGCTTTCTCCGAAAGAAAACCGCGAAATCCCACCGTTGCGTTATGAGCTGGCCCATCGGCTGAAGGCCGACTTCCCGCGCCTGACCATCGTGGTCAATGGGGGCATCACCACCAACGCACAGATCAGCCACCAGTTACAGCATGTTGACGGCGTGATGGTGGGCCGCGAGGCTTACCACAACCCTTGGGTTATGGTCGATTGGGATGCGCTGTTCTGGGGTGATGACCACGCACAGCCCAGCCGTGATGCCGTTGAAGATGCGATGGTGACCTACATGATGCAAGAAGCGGCTCAGAACGGCACGCCGTGGTCGCACATCGCTCGGCACATGCTGGGCTTGCGCCACGGCACGCCAGGGGCAAGGCGTTGGCGGCAGGTGTGGAGTGACCACAGGCTCAAGCAGCTTCCAGCCAACGAGGTCAGTGCGCTTGCCCGCAGCACCCTGACATGAGGGCTGACTGCATCAAATCAGCACGCCTGCTTCCAGAACCTCTTTGACCAGCGGGTGCATGACCTTGCGTTCAGAGCCAATCAGAAAGAACTGCTCATCCACGCCATCACATTCGCCCAGCCAAACAAACCCATGGCGCTCCGTCAGTTCTGAGCGAACCAGTGCAGGAGCCGGAAAAATGCCCATGCCCGTGGCTGCAAATGTGGTCAGCAAAGCACTGTCTTCAAACTCGCCCACGATATTGGGAAGAATGTGGTTGCGCTCCATCCAATGATTGATGCGAAGGCGCACTTCGGAGTGTGCTGTGGGCAGAAGCAGCGGCAGGGTGGCTGGGCCTTGCCCCGGTGCGTCGTCCCATTTTTTGGCCCAATGTGGCAGACCAAACCACTGCAATGGAGAGTGACCCAGCGTGTGGCTGTATACCCGTACGTTGTCGTTGGCGGGAGCGGGTCGGTCGGCCAGGATCAAATCCAGACGGTGAAGCGCCAGATCGGCCAGCAGATCGGCAAATTCACCGTCATGGCATTCGAGTCTGAGGTTGCCGTGGCTCAGAGCGGGAGCAAGCAGCCTGGGAATGGCGACTTTGGGCAACCCATCCGAAATGCCCACTCTGAGCACAACCTTGGGCGAAGCCGTGATCGCGCTCAGCACATCCGGTAATTTTTCTCCCAGCTGAAAAATTTGTTCAGCCTGGGCAAAAGCCGCTTCGCCTGCGGCTGTCAGTGCAACATTGCGCCCCGCTGGCTTCAGCAGCTGGTGCCCCAGGCTACGCTCCAGCTCACGTACCTGGGTGCTGATGGTCTGTACGGCCATGCCCAGTCGTTCTGCTGCACGCGACATACCCCCCTCCTTGGCCACAGCCCAGAAGTAATACAGATGCTTGTAGTTGTACGTGGTCAATCGGGGTGCTCCATGCTTCAATTTATTGGGATGCTTCTTCGCTATTTAACTGCTTTTCCAGATGTGTGTTGGCTTGCACGATAGAGTCTCCATTGATTCACAAGGAGATCAACGATGGATATTCTGATTCAAGCCCATCACCCGGAAGCCATTGCCATGCGGGACATCACAAACAGCCGTGTCCGCTTTGCTACCCAGCGGTTGTCGCGCTTCGTGAGCCGTGTCGTTGTCAGGTTCACCGATCTCAATGGCCCCAGGGGGGGCGTGGACAAACAGTGTCAGATTCAACTCAATACTGCCAATGGAACTGTGTTGGTGGTGTCCTCACGCGGAGCAGAGTGGCGCGATACGTTGGAAGCCTCCATTTCCCGCATATCTCGGTTGCTTCTTCGCAGATTGAATGCGCAGAAGAATAGGTTTGCAGGCAAGCTGCCTGCCTGATTGTTCTGAGTTTGTGCTCTGTGCGGTACCACTGTACAGGCCACGCTTTTGACTGTGATTGCCGTGCTGCTGGTCAGCAAATCAGCCAGCAGCATGCAGTCCATTGGCAAAGTGCTCACGCATGCGCTCGGTTGCAGCTTGGGCATCGCGGGCCAGCAAGGCTGCCATGATGGCCCTGTGCTCGGCCAGCGACTCCTGCAAACGCCCGCTTTTCAGCAGTGAGTTGTGCCGGTTGAGTTTCATGACTTTGCGCAAGTCAGCCACCACCTGGTTGCGCCAGCGGTTGTTGGCCAGTTCCAGCAGGCGCATGTGAAACTGTTCGTTGACATCAAAGAAGCGCTCACGTTCACCAATGGAGGCTTCCAGCTCATTGTGCAGTGTCTGCAACTCCGTGAGTTGTGAGGGGGTCACTTTGCTTGCCACCACACCGGCTGCATCGCTTTCCAGCAGACTGAGGAGGTGATAGACATCGGCCATGTCTTGCTCGGAAACTTCGGTGACATAGGCACCGCGCCTGACCTTCATGGTCACCAGGCCTTCGGCGGCCAGTACTTTCAGTGCCTCGCGCAGCGGGGTGCGGCTGATGCCAAACTCTTCCGCGATTTTCAACTCGTCAATCCAGCTTCCGGGTTGCAGTTGCCTGTCGAAGATGCGTTGCCTAAGCAATTCGGCAACCTCTTGATATAGAGCGCGAGGGGTGAGTGAAGCGGCGGCCATGTGCAATGATGTCTGAGATGCCAGATATTATCAGTCATGAAATTTTGAATCAATAATTATGAATGATATAAAATCAGAGGCACATTGATGCGTGTTGGGTTTGGATTCACTGTTGTGTCAACAGCGGCAGACGGTGCGGCTCAAGGCGATCATGCCCCCTATTTTGTTTGACCTCATCTTGCTGGATGCACACCATGTCTGACTCCGAATTCAAATCCGCCTCGCTCTCCGATTGGGAAAAAGCGGCTGCCAAGTCCCTGAAAGACAAACCGCTGTCCAGCCTGAACTGGGTCACACCTGACGGCATCACCGTCAAGCCGCTGTACACCGCTGCCGACACCGCCAACCTGCCGTATGCCGACACGCTGCCCGGTTTCGAGCCCTTCCTGCGCGGCCCCCAGGCCACCATGTACGCCGTGCGCCCCTGGACCATTCGCCAGTACGCCGGGTTTTCAACGGCTGAAGAATCCAATGCGTTTTACCGCAAGGCTCTGGCGGCAGGCGGGCAGGGCGTTTCCGTGGCGTTCGACTTGGCCACGCACCGTGGCTACGACTCCGACCACCCCCGCGTGACCGGCGACGTGGGCAAGGCCGGTGTGGCCATTGACAGCGTGGAAGACATGAAGATTCTGTTCAACGAAATCCCGTTGGACAAGGTGAGCGTGTCCATGACCATGAACGGCGCTGTGCTGCCCGTGCTGGCTGGCTACGTGGTGGCCGCCGAAGAGCAGGGCGTGAGCCAGGACAAACTGAGCGGAACCATTCAGAACGACATTCTGAAAGAGTTCATGGTGCGCAACACCTACA
>ERZ724524.966-NODE-966-length-18992-cov-8.901252_pt1 | contig 18992 bp, 15 predicted proteins | sample MGYA00376057_ERZ724524 | MGnify/ENA primary metagenome ERZ724524 (study PRJEB28724, sample SAMN07190888) | wastewater metagenome | isolation source: influent of sewage treatment plant in Hong Hong | place: USA: Christiansburg, Virginia | collected 2016-03-01 ...
CGGCAAGACTTTGACCAGGAAGTACTAACGCCATGATGCTGGTGACCAAATGTCCAAACTGCCACACTGTGTTCAAGGTGGTGAGCGACCAGCTCAAGATTTCTGAGGGGTGGGTTCGTTGTGGGCAATGCAACGAAATTTTCGATACCACGCTGAATCTGCGTGAATGGGACCCCGAAAAACCCGAGGACAACATACCTCCGTCCATCGTCACGCATGAAGTTGAGCAGGCATGGGAGCCGAGCGCCATTGAGCCTGCAGATACGTTCCGCACGGAAGCACTGCAACCCGTCCAAGAGGCCTTGCCTGTCGCAACCGAGCCGGAACCCGCCCTTGTTTCGACACCCATGCGAGCATTGGGTGAGTCAGCAGATCAAACGCCGGAACCAGTGTTTGACTTACCGCCATTGCAGCCTTTACAGCCTTTGCATGCTGAGCTGCAAAACCGCCATGACGCGGATGAGTTTGCTCATCCACCGCTCGACAGTCAGCCGGATGAATTGGTCGCTGATCGACGGATTGACTCAGACGATGGTGAACCCGAATTGCATGCGGAAGAGCGTGTTGATGAGGTTGCGGGGCACCACAGTTTTACGGCCGACATGGATCGCCGCCCAGACCCCAATGAGTCTCTCCATTTTTTGAACCGTGAACGAGCTCAATCGGCTTGGGATCGCCCAGTGGTGCGCAATCTATTGGGGCTTGCTGTCGTGATCTTGATGCTGACCTTGATGGGGCAGTACCTGATTCAAGAGCGCGACCGCATTGCGACCTATGTGCCGTCCTTGCGGCCAGTGCTTGAAGAATTGTGCCATGGATTCGGCTGCAAGGTCCTGCCCTTGCGTCAAATTGAATCCATGACTGTGGAGTCATCATCCTTCAATCGGTTTCGCGGCGACACGTATCGGCTTGGGTTTGTCATCCGCAATTCGTCGGATCTGGAACTGGCCAAGCCGGCTTTGGAGTTAACCTTGACCGACAGTCAAGATCAAGCGGTGTACCGACGGGTATTGCTGCCTGCGGAACTGGACCCCAAAAATGCCACGATGACCCGTGGCGAAGAATGGTCAGAGTCGCTGGTCATTTCTTTGGCAGATGGGAACAGTCCTACATTGTTGGGTTCCAGCAAGAGTGTGTCAGGCTACCGTCTGCTGGCCTTTTACCCCTAATACTTCGTTCGGATACTTTATGGCATCGGTAATTTGCGGCTCTTTGGCCTTTGACACCATCATGAGCTTTGAAGGGAAATTTGCGCAGCAAATTCTCCCCGAGCAGTTGCACATCCTGAATGTCTCGTTCTTTGTCCCTGCACTGCGACGTGATTTTGGTGGATGTGCTGGCAACATCGCTTACAGCTTGAAGATGCTGGGCGGTCACCCAATGCCCATGGCAACTTTGGGTCAAGATGGTGCCGATTACCTGAAACGACTCGGTTCACTGGGCATTGATACGCAGTATGTCACCACTGTTTCGGATATGTTCACCGCGCAGGCAATGATCATGACCGATATGGACAACAACCAAATCACGGCCTTCCATCCCGGTGCCATGGTCATGGCGCATCAAACGGCAGTGACCGCCAATCCCGACATCAAGCTGGGCATCATTTCGCCCGATGGGCGCGATGCCATGCTGGCGCATGCGGACCAGTTCCAAGCGGCCGATATTCCATTTGTCTTTGATCCTGGACAGCAACTTCCCATGTTTGATGGTCCCGCGTTGGCCAAGTTCATTGGCCAGGCAACTTGGGTGACTGTGAATGACTACGAAGGCAAGATGCTGAGTGATCGAACTGGGTGGTCGAGTGCCCAAATTTCTAAGAAGTTAAAAGGTGGCTTGATCGTGACCTTGGGAGACCAAGGCAGTGAGGTCTGGATAGATGGCGAATTGACAACAGTTCCACCGGTCAAGGCCCACGCCGTTGTAGACCCGACAGGTTGTGGCGATGCCTACCGTGGTGCGCTTCTATTTGGTTTGGAAAAAGGTTGGTCGTTGGTTCGATGTGCCCAACTGGGGAATAAGCTTGGCGCCATCAAAATTGCGAGCAAAGGCCCGCAGAATTACACCTTGGATCTCCCTAGCTTACTGGCCTAATGAGCGAAAAAAAGCCCGGCAGTGCCGGGCTGGATTGAAAGTGGCGACTGAAATCAATCAGTCTGGCTTTCAGGGCTTGCTGGCCGTTGGAAACGGCCAAGCAGCTTGCGGGTTCAATGTTGTTTGAGCCGCAGGTGCTGCAGGGGCAGGCTTAGCAGCGGGTGCTTTCGCGGCTTTCTTCGCAGCGGGCTTCTTCGCGGCTTTTTTGGCTACAGGCTTGGCGGCAGCAGCTTTCTTGGCTGGTGCAGCTTTCTTGGCAGCAGCAGCTTTCTTAGCTGGTGCAGCTTTCTTAGCTGGTGCAGCTTTCTTAGCCGGTGCAGCCTTCTTAGCTGGTGCAGCCTTCTTAGCTGGTGCAGCTTTCTTAGCCGGTGCAGCTTTCTTAGCCGGTGCAGCTTTCTTAGCTGGTGCAGCTTTCTTAGCTGGTGCAGCTTTCTTAGCTGGTGCAGCCTTCTTCGCGGCCGGTGCTGCTTTTTTTGCGGGTGCAGCTTTCTTGGCGGGAGCGGCCTTTTTTGCGGCCGGTTTTGCAGTTGCCATCATGTTCTCCTTAGAGGATTAACAAAAGAGCACTTCATGCGTGTTGGAGCGCACAAAGCGATCCATGGTGTTGGGTCCAATTGCCCAGCACCATGAACACCGAAAACGCGCTGCGCATCAACCCGGTGAAGGTTTGATGCGCAGCGCGTTAAATTCAAAAACATGTTGTAGATCAGTCCCAACTCAACGCACCGCCAGACTGATACTCAATCACGCGGGTTTCGAAAAAGTTGCGTTCCTTTTTGAGGTCAATCATTTCACTCATCCAGGGGAAGGGATTTTCTTCGTTGGGGAAAAGTGCCTCTAGGCCTATCTGTGTAGCGCGGCGATTGGCGATGTACCGCAGGTAGCCTTTGAACATGGACGCATTCATCCCCAGCACGCCACGCGGCATGGTGTCTTCTGCGTAGCGGTATTCAAGTTCTACGGCCTGGATAAACAAGGCCTTGATTTCAGCCTTGAAATCGGGCGTCCAGAGCTGGGGATTTTCCATCTTCAACTGATTGATCAGGTCAATGCCAAAATTGCAGTGCATGGACTCGTCACGCAAAATGTACTGATACTGCTCGGCTGCCCCGGTCATCTTGTTTTGCCGACCCAAGGCCAAAATTTGTGTGAAGCCGACGTAAAAGAACAGCCCTTCCATCAGGCAAGCAAATACGATCAAACTTTTGAGAAGGGTTTGATCGGCTTCGTGGGTGCCCGTACTAAACGCTGGGTCCATGATCGCCTCAATGAAAGGGATCAAGAACTGGTCTTTCTCTCGAATGGAGGGAATCTCGTTGTAAGCGTTGAAAATTTCGCTTTCATCGAGACCCAGTGACTCAACAATGTATTGATACGCGTGCGTGTGAATCGCTTCTTCAAAGGCTTGGCGCAACATGAACTGACGACATTCAGGCGCTGTGATGTGTCGATAGGTGCCCAGCACAATGTTGTTAGCAGCCAGGGAATCCGCCGTGACGAAAAATCCCAAATTGCGTTTGATGATGCGCCGCTCATCTTCAGTCAAACCATTGGGGTCCTTCCAGAGCGCAATGTCTCTGGTCATATTGACCTCTTGTGGCATCCAGTGATTGGCGCAGCTGGACAGGTATTTCTCCCACGCCCATTTGTACTTGAACGGGACCAACTGGTTGACATCGGTCTTGCCGTTGATGATGCGCTTGTCTTCTGCGTGAACTCGGCGCTGCTCTGCAGACAAAGCGAGTTTTGTGGGTGTGCTTGCGCTTGAAGTCCGGGGAGGTTCAGTCGAGCGACTTGCTGTTGAGCCGCTGATCGATGTGTGCTGTGCCAACTGCGGCGCAGACGCCAAACCTGCGGTCAGACCGGAGGTGGTGGGTAGCACTTTTGACAATGATGGTTTGACTTCTTCGTCCCAAGACAACATAAATATTCCAGTGCTCAAATTATGAGAGCAACGACACGAAATGAAAAGTGTTCATTCGCATCATCACCCTATGTTTTTACATGTTTGTGGTGGCTTACTGACAGGATTCGCATCCAGGGTCATCGATGGCGCAAAACTTGATGTCTGTGGCTGGCACGTTGTCTGTCGTCATGGCCTGTGCGCGTACTTTAGACGCGGCATTTTCAAGCGCTGCCGAACTTTGCGTAGAGTGGTCGCCACTGTTCGAGGACACCGCGTTTAGTCTGTTCGAAGATACGGTGGATTTCTCCGCATGCGTGGCGCTACGTGTGCGCAAGTAGTAGGTGGTTTTGAGGCCGCGTAACCACGCCAGCTTATAGGTGTCATCCAACTTCTTGCCAGAGGCGCCTGCCATGTAAATGTTGAGCGACTGTCCTTGATCAATCCATTTTTGGCGACGTGATGCAGCTTCAACGAGCCACTGAGGTTCCACTTCAAAGGCGGTGGCATACAAAGCCTTGATGTCCTGAGGTACGCGGTCAATCGGTGCAAGCGAACCGTCGAAATGTTTGAGGTCCATGACCATCACGTCGTCCCAGAGTCCAAGACGTTTCAAGTCTTTCACCAAGAACGCGTTGGTGACTGTGAATTCACCTGACAGGTTTGACTTGACGGACAAATTGCCAAAGCTCGGTTCAATGGATGCATCCAAGCCAATGATGTTAGAAATGGTCGCTGTAGGTGCAATGGCAACGCAATTGGAGTTGCGCATGCCATTCGCAGCAATCTTTTTGCGCAGTGCGTCCCAATCCAGCGTGCTGGAGCGATCCACCTCAACATAGCCGCCGCGCGCCTGGCTGAGCATATCGAGCGTGTCGATCGGCAAAATGCCCCGGTCCCACAGAGAGCCTTTGTAGCTCGCATAGCGTCCACGCTCTACAGCCAGGTCCGACGAAGCTTGATAGGCGTAATAGCAAACGGCTTCCATCGAGCGATCAGCAAATTCGACGGCAGCGTCGGAGGCATAAGGTACGCGCAACTGGTACAAAGCATCCTGAAAACCCATGATGCCCATGCCCACAGGGCGGTGGCGCATATTGGAGTCGCGTGCTTTCTTGACCGCGTAATAGTTGATGTCAATCACGTTGTCCAGCATGCGCATGGCGGTGCTGATGGTCTTTTGCAGCTTGGCATGGTCCATCGCGCCGTCTTTAAGGTGCGCCAGCAAATTGATCGAGCCCAAATTGCAGACTGCAGTCTCGGTGTCGCTGGTATTGAGCGTGATCTCGGTGCACAAGTTGCTGGAGTGAATCACCCCTGCATGTTGCTGCGGGCTGCGCACATTGCAGGCGTCCTTGAACGTGATCCAAGGGTGGCCGGTTTCAAACAACATGGTCAGCATCTTGCGCCACAGGTCGCTGGCTTGCAGGGTGCGACTGGGGCTGATTTCCCCGCTCTTGGCTTTCTGCTCGTATGCCACATATGCACGCTCGAAATCAGCGCCAAACAGATCGTGCAGATCAGGTGCATCAGACGGTGAGAACAGGGTCCATTCGCCTTTTTCGATCACGCGGCGCATAAACAAATCAGGGATCCAGTTTGCGGTGTTCATGTCGTGGGTACGACGGCGGTCATCCCCCGTGTTTTTGCGCAGTTCCAGGAACTCCTCAATATCCAGATGCCATGTCTCCAGATAAGTGCAGACTGCGCCTTTGCGTTTGCCACCTTGATTAACGGCAACGGCGGTGTCATTCACGACCTTGAGAAAGGGCACCACGCCTTGAGATTCACCATTGGTACCCTTGATGTGGCTGCCGAGCGCCCGCACGCGGGTCCAGTCATTGCCCAGGCCGCCAGCAAACTTGGAGAGCAATGCGTTTTCTTTGATCGATTCGTAAATGCCGTCCAAGTCATCGGGGACCGTGGTCAGGTAGCAGCTGGAGAGCTGCGAGCGCAAGGTACCGGAATTGAACAGCGTGGGCGTGCTGGCCATGAAGTCAAAGGAAGACAGCACTTCGTAAAACTCAATGGCACGTGCTTCGCGGTCAATTTCGTTCAACGCCAAGCCCATGGCCACGCGCATGAAGAAGGCTTGAGGCAGTTCGATGCGGGTTTTACGCACGTGCAAGAAATAGCGGTCATACAAAGTCTGCAAGCCGAGGTAATCAAACTGCAGATCACGCTCCGCCTTCAAGGCCTTGCCTAGGCGCACCAAATCGAATTGCTGGAGTTTCTCGTCCAACAATTCTGCCTTGACGCCTTTCTTGATGAACTTGGGGAAGTACTCCGCATAGTGCTGGCCCATCTCGGTGGGGTCCACATCTTCGCCCAGAACCTCTTTGGCAATCGTGTGCAGCAGCAAACGTGCTGTGGCGAAGGTGTAGTCCGGGTCTTTCTCGATCAAGGTACGTGCGGCCAAAATGGAGGCCTTGTGCACTTCGTCCAGCGAAACGCCGTCATACAGATTGCGTAGTGTTTCTGCCAGGATGGGGTCTGGTTTGACATCCTCGCCGAGATTGGCGCAGGCGTGGGTGATCAATCCTGTCAACTTGCCCATGTCGAGCGGAATACGCTGTCCGCCATCCAAGACGTGTAGAGTTGGATGGGCTGGCACTTCTGGCGCTGCCTGGCGCTGACGCTCTTGGGTGCGTTTCTCGCGGTACAGCACATAGGCTCTGGCAATTTCGTGGTGCCCGCCACGCATCAAACCGAGTTCCACTTGATCTTGTACGTCTTCAATGTGAAACGTACCGCCGCCTGGGCGTGAGCGCATCAGCGCTTTGACAACCGCTTGGGTAAGGTCTTCCACCACTTCACGGACGCTGGCAGACGCAGCGCCCTGTGTGCCATGAACCGCCAGGAAAGCCTTCATCATGGCAATAGCCACTTTGCTCGGCTCAAATGCCACCACAGCACCATTGCGACGGATGATTTGGTAGTGGGAAAGTGGCTCGCCCATGGCGGGGGCGACCCGGTCGCTCAGGGCACTTTTAGATGTCGGCAGATGGCCTGGGTTGGATGAGACTGGCGTGGGCGTGTTCTGGGCAATTTGCATCGCGTCCTCTTGGGGGGTTGTCAGGGGTGGGTGCGTTGATCGCAGGCCCGGGTTCTGGTGCGCTGAACTTGAGCTGCACACTATATCTAGTGTCTAAGTGTAGTGCAAGACACTACCTGTAGCGTGTTGATGTCAGTGGGGTCTTTGCGGAATTTGTCAGCATGCAACGCAAATTTCCGTTAAGCCACACTTCAAATGACGCAGCAGCTGAGGCCAAAAAATGAGCGTTGATCAGCATTTTTTGCACAAAACGAGCCAAAAGCAGCACCAGCTTTCGCTTTGTCCTTCGACAGACCGCAAGGGCTTGGTCTGCAGCCCTGTTTTGATGCGTTACGGTGCTGGCGTAAGCTGAGGAAAAAAATGTGGCGGCATGGCCGCCAGCTGTTGCAAAAAAGCCCAATCAAACCCTGCGCCCGGGTCTGCTTTGCGGCCCGGTGCAATGTGTTCATGCCCTGCAATGTGTTCAATGGCGTATTGGTTTTGAAGGCTTTTGCAGAGTGCGGCCAGTCGGGTGTACTGAACCGTTTCAAAGAGGCCGCCCTCAATGCCTTCCAGCTCAATCCCAATCGAGTCGTCGTTGCAATTGCTGCGCCCACGGTAGTTTGACTGGCCTGCGTGCCAAGCACGGTCATCGCAGCTCACAAACTGACAAATCTCTCCGGTGCGGGTGATCAAAAAATGCGCAGAAACCTCAAGCCCCCGGATGCTTGAAAAATACGGATGAGCATCCCAGTCCAAGGTATTGGTAAAGAGCGCGTGGACCTGCCCAGTGCCAAATTCGCCTGGCGGAAGGCTAACGGAGTGAATCACCAGCAAGTCAACGCAAGCGTTTGGCGGGCGCGGGCCGAAATTGGGCGACGGTGTCACTGAGGCGGACGACATCCAGCCGTCTGCCCACGTCCATGGTGGTTCAGGCAACACCGTCTTCGCTTGCATGGTCATCGGCCGAGCCGTCTGGCAACGAGATATTGAGTCTTGCAATGCGGTAGCGCATTTGGCGCAGGCTCAGCTTCAAGCGCGCGGCTGCCGCTGTCCGGTTGAAATTGGTCTCTTCCAGGACTTTGACCAAGATCTCGCGTTCTTTGGCATCCAAAAATGCTTGAAGATCCTCCGGCAGGACTGAGTGTGCGTCGGCATTTACTTCAAAATTGGTAGCAATAAATGCAGGCTCAGATTGCGGTAAGGCTGGTTTTGATTCATCAAAATCATGATCTTCTCCGTCCAGCTCCAATACATCGCCTTCGTGCAGCGCCAAGGCACGGTGCAGCAAATTCTCCAACTCGCGCACGTTGCCTTTGAGGGCGAGCCTGGAAAGTTGATCCAACAGGCGCGGCGAGGGGGTGGGGGCGATATTCCCAGATTCGGCAGCAATCTTTGCCAGCAGCGCCGTGCAAAGCGCAGGCAGGTCAGTACGCCTATCCCGAAGTGGTGGGATGGCAATTTCGATGACGTTCAATCGGTAATACAAATCTTGTCTGAAGCGTCCCTCTTGAACTTCCACTGCCAAATCTTTGTGGGTGGCGCTGACGATGCGCACATCGACCAAGTCTTCTGAGGTAGAGCCAATCGAGCGGATACGCCTTTCCTGAATCGCGCGCAGCAGTTTGGACTGCATGGTCAATGGCAAATCACCAATCTCGTCTAAAAAGAGGGTGCCGTTTTGTGCCGTTTGAAAATAACCATCCCGATCCTGGCTGGAACCTGTGTAGGAGCCTTTTTTGGCACCAAAGAATTCAGCTTCGAGCAGGTTCTCGGGAATGGCGCCGCAGTTCACCGCGACGAAAGGCCCGCCAGAACGATGACTGCAAGCATGGATGGCGGATGCGACCAATTCTTTGCCCGTACCTGATTCACCGTGCACCAAGACGGGGGCCATGCTGCGTGCCACTTTCGCAATTCGCGCGCGCACCGCCTGCATGGGGGCCGATTCGCCGACAAGGCGTTCCAGCGCCGCTTGGCTTGCGTCCGCCGCGCGCGCTGCAGAGGCTTCAATTCTTGGTCTGGCATTAACGGCGCGTTGAGGCCGAGGCGATTGAATGGCAGACGCCACCACGCTGCGGAACTGTTTCAAGTCCACAGGTTTGGTCAGGTAGTCGAACGCCCCCGCTTTCAGCGATTCCACGGCGTTTTCGGCCGAACCGTAGGCCGTCATCACGATGCAATGCTCGCTGCGCTGCGCGTCAGCCAGCCAGCGCAGCAATTCCAAACCCATGCCGTCGGGCAATCGCATGTCCGTGATCACGGTGTGATACTTGTTTTTTGCGAGAAGATCGAGGGCCTCTTTAAGGCAAGCGGCAGACGCCACTTGGTAACCCTCGCGCAGCAATGTCAACTCGTAAAGCGTGCGCAAGTCCGGTTCGTCATCGACGACCAGGACATGGGTTTCAGTTTTACTCGACATGGGTGAAGGTATGAAGGCGGGTTTCAGGTTGCCAAGACACCGTGCGAACTGCGCACGAGAGGGCTGTCTGAACGAAAAGTAACAAAAAAACTGTTTCCTTGTGCCGCATCCATGCGGCCTGTAGGGGCAAACTTTCTGGCGTACCCCAGTACCGCTCCATGCTGTTCGCACAACTCACGGCAAATATACAGGCCCAGCCCGCTGGAGCGACTTTCCGACGAGAAGAAAGGCTCAAAAAGGTGCTTTTGTACCGTGGGCTCCAATGCCGAGCCATCGCTCCAAATCGTCAATTGCGGCCCTGCGTTGGACTTGTCTTGGGTGCAGACCACAATGGCCGCCGGATCAATGGATGAATAGCGGTGAGCGTTGTCCAGCAAGTTAACCAAAATTCGCCGCAGATGTTCGGGGTCAAACGGCACCAGCAGTGCTGGTGCAGACAGTTCCAAGTGGACTTTACCGAACGCCGCGTTTTGTTGACACCAGTCTTCGGTGATGCGCTGAATAATTTCATCAAGCGGTAGTGTCGAAGATTCCACCGCGCGATCGCCGGAAACCCGGACCAAGTTCAGGATGTCGTCCACGATCCTGGCAAGTCTGTTCGAGTTTTGCGCAATCATTTGGCTCAGTCGAATGTCAGATGCTTTCTCGAGGTCTTCGGCCAGCAAAGCATTGGCTTGGCTGATGGCGGCCAGTGGATTGCGAATTTCATGGGCCACCGCGGCCGACATGCGGCCCATGGCCAAAATCTTCTCCTGGCGCATGCGGGCTTCAATTTCGGGCAAGTCCTGTAGGAACAGCACGCACAAGCGGCCAGCCTCGCTTTCGTCGCTTCGCGTCAACTGGGTTTTGACGCGCACGCGCCGCGCTGCTTCTTGGGGATGTTGAATGACCAAGTCCGACAAATGGGGCATTTGTGCGTCAAAAGTGCGGAGGGCAAGGTCAAGCAACGGCTTCCAGCCCGGTTCTGCCCTCAATGCGAAGGGCAGGAAATAGCTGGTGCGACCTTTTTCTGGCTCAATCAACAAGCGCCCGGAAGGGTTCAAGGATTGAACCGTGCCATGGGTATCCACCACCATGACGCCGTCGACCAAGGTTTCGATGACCAGTTCATTCACCTGGGATTGCTGCCGTGCCGCTGTCTGGCTTTGACGGGTAATCTCTTGTTCCCGCAGCAAACGCTGAGAAAGCTGGTTGGCCAGCATGGCCAGGGCAAAGTAGCCTGCGCCTGTTAGCCCCGCTTGCATATAGCCGGCTGCAAAGTCCACACCCGACAGGACCGCGTGCTGCCAAGCCATCCCTAGCAAGTACAAGGTCACCGCCGCAGCCGTGGCCAGTGCCAAGGTAATGGACCCCATCACTGAAGCTAGCAGAACAGGTAATGCCAGTAGGGGCGCGTAGTTGATGGGCTGCTGCTGAATCCACTGCAGCCAACCAAAAATCACCGTGTCGATGCCAATCGACAACATCCATTGGCGATCAAAGGCAGCGCCTTTCGGCGTTGGCTTTGCCAGGATACGGACGGCAACCGTCGCACAAAAGTAGGCCGCACAAACCAGCAGAGGCAGCAGCTGCTGGTTGATGGCAAGTACCCGTTGCAATACCTGAAACAGCAGCAGCAAAAGGGCGATCAGCACGCGGGCCGTCATGAAGCCCCGCCAAAGCCTGTAAAACGCCGAGTGGCTGGCGGTCTCTAAATGCGGGTCAGCTTGAATGCTGTTTCCGTCGGTGTTCTCAGAAGGGCTGAGATCACGAACCCATCGTCGGAGGGCGGAAAGCATCTGGCTCAGCCGTCAGGCTTCCGCAGCGGCGCGATGACTGTCGCTGCAATACAGCGCCAAGCGGCCTTGGGTGCCATCTGTTGCCGGAAAATGAATGCCACATGCTGGGCAAGTCGCCATGGTTTGTGGCTCAAGTGATTTAGTTTTGACCTTGTCAGCGGGCGTGGTCGCGTTATGCGAGGGCCGGCCAGCGCGCAGCAGCCACAGAACCACCGCTATCACCGCAAACAGGACCAGATACTTCATCCCGCCCGCCCCAGCAAGACTTCAAGAACGAAGCGGGATCCGACATAGGCCAGCAACAAGAGTACCGATCCGGCATACAGAACACGAGAGGCTTTTTTCCCGCGCCAGCCAAAAAAATGCCGCCCTGCCAGCAATGCCGCAAATGCCAGCCAAGACAAGACAGAAAATACTGTTTTGTGGTCCCACCGAACACTCTTTTGCATCAGCGCCGCACCGTATAAGGCCTCGCCAAAAAAGAAGCCGACGAACAGGGTGGCCGACAACAAGATAAAACCCAGGCTCACAAATCGGAAGGTGATGCGTTCCAGTGTCAGCAACGGCAAGCCGCTTTGACCATCGGCCGCCCTGCGGATCTGCTTTTCAGCGCGCGACATCAGCCAGGCGTGCACCACGGCGGCAGCGAACAAACCGTAACTGGCAATGCCCAGCGCCCAGTGCAAGGCAAGCCAGGGCGAACTGCCCGCATGCAGCGCCGAGCCGGGGAAGATCAAGGCCAAAACCACGGCAATGGCTCCCAACCCAGCCAATGCCCAGCGTGCTTGCAGTTGCGGATAGAGCTGATGCTCAATGGCATAGACGGTCAAAACCAGCCATGCCGTGACGGAAACGGCGGGCGCAAAGCCAAACCGCGGCAGATCGCCCAACATGGCCGAAAGCAACAAGACACCGTGCAGCAGCCAAGCCACACCCAAAGCGCGCTGGCTGCTTTGAACGCTCAAGCGTGTCGAGGCGATGGCCGGCAGCAGGTAGGCGATCACGCATCCCAGCACCAACAAAAGCTCAACAGAAGACTCGTTCGCTAAAATCATCATCACAGTTTAGCTTCTTGCTCCTCGCTTTTCACCAAATCGGCACCTTGGGTGCCGAAAACCTCCCTACATACTCCCTATGGCATCTGCTCTTACCGACAAACTTTCACGCCTCGTCAAGCAGATCAGCGGTCAAGCCCGTATTACCGAGTCCAATGTGGCTGACATGCTGCGTGAAGTGCGCATGGCTCTGCTGGAGGCCGATGTGGCCTTGCCCGTCGTGCGCGATTTCATCGCCCGCGTGAAGGAAAAAGCCCTGGGGCAAGAGGTGCTGGGTTCGCTCAAGCCGGGTCAAGCATTGGTCTCCATCGTCAACCGCGAGTTGACTGCCACCATGGGCGAAGGGGTGGCCGACCTCAATCTGGCCGCCCAGCCGCCAGCAGTGATCTTGATGGCGGGCCTGCAAGGCGCAGGTAAGACCACCACAACCGCCAAGCTGGCCAAGCACTTGATTGAAAAACGCAAGAAGAAAGTGCTGACGGTATCCGGTGACGTGTACCGGCCTGCCGCGATTGAACAGTTAAAGACGGTCACAGCTCAAGCGGGTGCAGAATGGTTTCCGAGTAGCCCTGATCAAAAACCTCTGGACATTGCTCGCGCAGCGCTCGACTACGCCAAGCGCCACTTCTTTGATGTGCTGTTGGTGGACACGGCGGGTCGCTTGGCCATTGACGAAGCCTTGATGGCCGAAATCAAAGCGCTGCACCGCGAACTCAACCCCATTGAGACCTTGTTTGTGGTCGATGCCATGCAGGGGCAAGACGCGATCAACACGGCCAAGGCGTTCAAAGATGCTTTGCCCTTGACCGGCATTGTGCTGACCAAGCTTGATGGTGATTCACGCGGTGGCGCAGCATTGAGCGTGCGTCAGATCACCGGTGCGCCCATCAAGTTTGCGGGTGTCAGCGAAAAAATTGACGGCCTGGAGGTGTTCGATGCCGAGCGCCATGCGGGACGAATTCTGGGCATGGGCGACATCCTGGCTTTGGTGGAGCAGGTCACGTCTGGCGTGGACATGGCCTCTGCGCAAAAATTGGCGGCCAAGGTCAAAAGTGGCGAGCGCTTTGATTTGAGTGATTTTTTAAGTCAAATTCAGCAAATGAAGCAAATGGGCGGTCTGTCCAGCCTGATGGACAAGTTGCCTACCCAAATGGCCGCCAAGGCCAGCGAAGCGGACCTGAACCGCGCCGAGAAAGACATTCGCCGCAAGGAAGGCATCATTCACAGCATGACGCCGCTGGAGCGCCGCAAGCCTGAGTTGATCAAAGCCACCCGCAAGCGCCGCATTGCCGTGGGCGCGGGCGTGCAGGTTCAGGAGGTGAACCGCCTGCTCAAGGAATTCGAGCAAATGCAGGACATGATGAAGAAGATGAAGGGCGGCGGCCTCATGAAGATGATGAAGCGCCTGGGCGGCATGAAGGGTATGGGCGGTATGGGCGGCGGCGGTTTCCCAGGCATGCCTCGCTGACCCCTGTGAATCGCAAGCGTCTTACGGCGCCGCCATTTCTCCGCGCAAGGTGTAGACCATGGCCTCGGTGATGCGCACATCCAGCATCTGCCCCACCAAACCTGCGGTATCGGCTGCAGGGTGAATGAAGTTCACCACACGGTTGCAGTCAGTTCGACCCATCAATTCAGACGTATCGCGTTTGGAATATCCCTCCACCAAGACCCGTTGCACCGTGCCGACCCGCTGCTCGCTGATGGTCTTCACATTAGCGTTGATCACGGCCTGCAGTCGGTGCAGGCGTGCCAGCTTGACGTCGGCAGGCGTGTCGTCCTGCAACGCAGCCGCTGGCGTGCCGGGGCGCGGACTGAAGACAAAGCTGAATGAGTTGTCAAAACCGATGTCGTCGATCAGGCGCATCATCTTGTCAAAATCCTCAGCGGTTTCACCCGGAAAGCCGACGATAAAGTCAGAACTCATCGCCATGTCAGGACGGATGGTGCGCAGCTTGCGAACGGTGCTCTTGTATTCCATGGCGGTGTAGCCGCGCTTCATGGCCATCAGAATGCGATCCGAGCCATGCTGCACTGGCAGGTGCAAATGGCTGACCAGTTGTGGCACCTTGGCATACACCTCGATCAGCGGTTTGGTGAACTCATTGGGATGGCTGGTGGTGAAGCGCAAGCGCTCTATACCCGGAATGTCGGCCACGTATTCGATCAAGGTCGCAAAGTCAGCGATCTCGGCTGTATCACCCATCTTGCCTCGGTAGGCATTGACATTCTGGCCAAGCAAGGTGACTTCCTTAACGCCTTGGGCCACCAGTCCCGCCACTTCAATCAAAACATCGTCAAAAGGTCGACTGACTTCTTCACCCCGGGTGTAGGGCACCACGCAGTAGCTGCAGTATTTGGAGCAGCCCTCCATGATGCTCACAAAGGCACTGGCGCCCACGGTACGTGCAGGGGGCAAGTGGTCGAATTTTTCAATCTCTGGAAAGCTGATGTCCACTTGCGAGCGGTTCTGGCTGGCACGCGCTTTCAACATCTCTGGCAGCCGATGCAAGGTTTGGGGACCAAACACCACATCTACGTAAGGCGCGCGTTGAATGATGGCTGCGCCCTCCTGGCTGGCCACACAGCCGCCCACACCAATCAGCACGCCCTTTTTCTTGAGGTGCTTGATGCGCCCCAGATCGCTGAACACCTTTTCCTGGGCTTTTTCTCGCACAGAACAGGTGTTGAACAAGATCAGATCGGCTTCGTCCACGTCATCGGTGGGCTCGTAGCCGCTGACTGCGTTCAGGACATCCACCATCTTGTCCGAGTCGTACTCGTTCATCTGGCAGCCAAAGGTTTTGATAAAGACTTTTTGAGACATTTGCTATGTAAATAATAGCTAGACATGCCCTTGGGGTATGCCGAAAGCAGGGTTTTAAAGGGGAAATTATTGCTGCGGATACTTGGGCAGCATGTGGAATGGCGTCTTGCCGTCATCCCTGGGGGCTTTGTCCGCCTCAGAGCTGAACTGAAAGTTGCGCGGAGAGGTCGCTAACTCACGCTTCAGCGACGCCTCTTCTGGGGTCAGAACCCAGACCTCATGAATCAAGCCGCCCGAATCGCGCGTGAAGTTGACCAGCATGCGCTCACCCACCAAAGCGCCAGACATCAACACCATGTTGTAAGGGCTGCGAATTCGCACGCCCGGCGACAATCGGTCAGGATGACTGTCAAGCAGGACGGACGGCGGCGCCACAATTTGAAGGATGCCCCGCATGGCGCTCCGAGGGAATTCGCGTGGCGCGCTTTGAGCAAACGACGAACTCGGTGCGATGCACACCAAAAAGGCCGTGAGTGAGATCAATGAGAAAAGTCGTCTTCTGTGACAGCTGTTCATGGTTTATATCCAGAGGCTGAAGGAGAGCTCGAGTCTAACGAGATCGAAGCTCAGAAGACCAGTATCGCCAAAATGGCTTGCTAAGCCACAACCGCGCCAGACTGTGCAAGTGCCACAGGAAATACCGGGGGCGGACATGACTCTCACGTTGCGCGGCATGCAGGACGTGGGCTTCCAGGTCGCGCTGTAGGCCCCAGTTGATGTCTCGAAGGCGTGCACAGATGTCGAAATCTTCGCAGTACATGTGAAAGCGCTCGTCAAACCCTTTGACTTGGGCGAAGGCCTTTGATCGAAACAGCATGAACATGCCTGGAAACCAAACGGGGGCAGGTGGAGATTTTCGTCCGAGAAGCCGACCGCCGAACACTTCCCATGGGGTGATGATGCCGCGCTCTGGTGTCGCCGTCTGCTTTTCAGGCTCCCACACTGCGGGTGCCATCAAGCCGACATCTGATTTCGCCCGCGAGAGCATGCTTTTGAGGACGTCGGAATCAAACTCTATGTCAGGGTTCAGAACCAGAAACCAGCCTGTGTCGCAATCCAGAAATGCGTGATTATGGTTTTTCCCAAAGCCTTTTGGCGAACTGTTGACCAGCAGTTTGATGGGGAAGCGCAAGCTGATGTCTTCCCACTGGAAGTCTTCTTCTTCCAGATTGACGGTCACGATGACTTTCGCGATCAATGCATGGCAGTACAAATCCAACTGCTTCAGCAGCGGAATGATCAAATGAGCATGTCCGTGGCTGACGATGGATACGGTGACTGCGCCCTCTAGCGGCAAAGGTTTGCTATGCAGCATGAGGCCAGCGTGTGTGGTTGCATCGGTATACAAGTGAAAAATCAGCAGGTTTTCTAGGCGCGATTATCCGCTTTTGTGGAACTGTTCAAATCAACAGGGGGTCGACGTCGATCGCCCAGCGAATAATGCCTTTGTGCGACGGGTTCGCCTTGATGGCATGCAGGATGGGATGCCAAGCATCCAAAAAGGCGTGCAATGCCTGACGGGAATGGCTTTCAACCAGCATTTGTGCGCGCTCAACATTGGCGACGCGCTGGATTGTCAGCGGAACGCAGGGGTAGCGGGTGACCTTGTCGGCATGAATCAGGGGCTGAGATGCTTCTGAAACTGCTGTTAGGTAGGCTTGTGCCGCTTCCTGTGTTGAAGCGTCTGCCCTGATCAAGGCCTGAAAGCTGAATGGTGGCATGCCAGCCTGATCTCGTTCAATGAGCTCCTGGTCCGCGAATGACGGGAAATCATGTTGCCTCAGCGCCTTGAAAAGCGGATGCGCAGGGAAACTGGTTTGAATCCACATTTCACTGCTCGCGCTGATTTTGCTGTCTCTGCCAGCTCGACCGGCTGCTTGCATTAACAAGGCGAACATCCGCTCCGGTGCTCGGAAATCCGAGGAAAAGAGGGCGCCATCAGGGTTGATAGCTGCGACAAGCGTTACGCGCCGAAAGTCGTGCCCTTTGGCAATCATCTGGGTTCCGACCAAGAGGTCGACGTCTCCGGCGTGGACTTCTGATAATTGCTTGTTTAGCTCGCCTTTTTGACGGGTGGAGTCAGCATCGATGCGCAGAACTCGGGCTGGCGTGTCATCTGGGCGCTGGACTGACTCAAAGAGCTTACCCAATTGCTCTTCAATTTGTTCGGTCCCACGTCCAAGCGGGGTGATGTCGACATTGCCACATTCGGGGCAAGCTCTCGGAACACGCTCTGTGAAGCCGCAGTGGTGACAGCGCAGCGTCCGATCAATTTTGTGAAATACGCGGTGCGCGCTGCAATTTGCACAGTCGCTTTTCCAGCCACAGGCGTTGCAACTTAATACGGGGGCGTAGCCCCGCCGATTCAATAGAACCATGCACTGCTCGCCACGCGCGACCCGTTGCGTCATCGCATCTATCAGGGCTGCAGAAAACAGTGTCTTAGCGGGCTGGAGCGTCATGTCAACAAGGCGAATCTTCGGAAGGTCTCCTGCGCCTACTCGGCTGGGCATGTCGAGCCTCTGGTAGCGGCTGACGTGACCAGCTGCTGCATTGGCGTGTCGCCAGCTTTCAAGGGACGGCGTGGCGCTGCCCAGGATGACTTTTGCCCCCTCTAGACGGCCACGGTAGATCGCCAGATCGCGCGCTGAGTAGCGTGCACCATCCTGGCTTTTGTAACTGGGGTCGTGCTCCTCGTCCACCACAATGAGCTTGAGCCCCGGCATGGACGCAAAAATCGCCATGCGCGTCCCCAAAACAATTCGGACGCCTAAGTTATTCGCGCCTTTGTGAGCGGCAAGCCAGTTTGTGAGTCGCTGCGCGGGTGTCAGGCCACTGTGTAGTGAGATGACAGACTGTCGGCCGTGAATAGGTGCAAACCGCGCAATAAAGCGCGCCTCTAACTGCGGCGTCAGGTTGATTTCTGGCACCATCACCAAAGCTTGCGCGTACGGATCACTCTCCAAAACCCTATGCACTGCTTGGAGGTAAACCTCTGTTTTGCCACTTCCTGTTGCGCCAAACAGCAAAAAAGGTCCTACGCACTCCTGAATGTCTTGAAGTGCTTTGGCTTGCTCGGGCATTAAGTCTGCGGGCGCCGTTGAACCCATCGATGCCTCTGGGGCGGATTTTGGCTTTCGGCGCAATTTTCTCGCCCACTGTTCGTGCGTCAAGGCGCGAAGCGCTGGCGGAAGTGCGTTCAAGGCCACCTCGCCAATTGAGCGGTGGTAGTACGCGGCGGCAAACTCAACCAGCTTGAGCCAAGAACTACTCAACGGTAAAGAGAAATCAAAAGCAGACGCAATCGCGCGCAACTTCAGCTCGCTATCCGTCAAATTTGATTCCGAGCGGGGTGCTTGAGCCCATACGATCCCCAATGTCTCGCGCTTTCCCAAAGGAACCCTTACCAAGGACCCTGGGGGATATTTGAAATCGCTGGAATAACTGAGTAATCCACTCAAATGAATGGCGTCAGGTCGCCACGCCAAGCCGCTGTGAGCCGGTGTAAGTACAGCGACGCTAAGCGTGTAGAGCATGGGTGTGCAATATCGACAAAATGTTCAATACAACTGATGAAGTTGGCGGTAAGTCTTTGATTTTTAACAACTTAGCTCGGAATCCAAATTTCCTGTGGATAACTTTGTTTATAAGCTGCCCAAGTGCTCTGGCAAGCCTTGAAAATCAATGCCTTAGCTGCGATGCTCAGAAATTCGGCAATTTTCAATTGCTATATAAATCAACAAGTTACAGTTGCTATTAGATTTGAAGCAACTGAGGGCGCACTTGAGATTGGTAATTAGTCTAGTTGTGTGAGTTTGTGAATAAGTGAAGTTGGGTGTCAAGAAAAGGATTGCAACATACGCTGCATTCCTTTCAAAA
>ERZ724524.979-NODE-979-length-18923-cov-5.315349_pt1 | contig 18923 bp, 16 predicted proteins | sample MGYA00376057_ERZ724524 | MGnify/ENA primary metagenome ERZ724524 (study PRJEB28724, sample SAMN07190888) | wastewater metagenome | isolation source: influent of sewage treatment plant in Hong Hong | place: USA: Christiansburg, Virginia | collected 2016-03-01 ...
TAAGCTGTTTACTGCCAATACCCACGATTTCATCCTGTGCTTCTCCAACCGTGGCCGTTGCTATTGGCTCAAGGTTTACGAAGCGCCGCAGGGTAGCCGTGCCAGCCGTGGCAAGCCGATTGTCAATCTCTTCCCGTTGGAAGAGGGTGAGCGGATCAATGCCGTGTTGCCGGTCAAGGAATTCTCTGACGACCAATATATCTTCATGGCAACGGTGATGGGTACAGTCAAAAAGACACCACTCTCCGATTTTTCCAACCCACGCAAGGCTGGCATCATCGCCGTGGCGCTGGACGAGGGCGATATCCTGGTCGGCGTTGAATTGACCAATGGCAATAGCGACATCGTGTTGGTTTCCGATGCTGGCAAGGCTGTCTGGTTTGATGAAGAAGATGTTCGCCCGATGGGCCGTGGTGCCCGCGGTGTGCGCGGAATGAAGTTGCAGCCGGGGCAGACGGTAATTTCCTTGCTGGTTGCCGAGAGCGACCAGCAGACCGTGCTGGTCGCAACTGAAAACGGTTACGGTAAACGTACAATTCTGGGTGATTTCCGTCACTCCGGTCGCGGTACTCAGGGCGTGCGCGCGATTGCCGATAGCGAACGCAACGGTAATATCGTTGGTGCCAAACTGGTCAATGACGACGACGAAATCATGCTGATTACCACGGGTGGTGTGCTGATTCGCACCCGTGTTTCCGAGATTCGCGGCATGGGTCGCGCCACTCAGGGGGTCACGCTGATTTCTCTTGATGCTGGTGAAAAGCTGGCTGGGTTGGAGAAAGTGGCTGAATCTGTAGTTGAAGTGGAAGCTGAAATCGAGGTGGACGGCGTGGTTGATGCTGTCGTACCTGATACTCCCGAAACCGAAGCTGGCAATGACGAAGGGGGCGCGGCCTGATGAGTCGAATCTGGAATTTCAGCGCCGGTCCGGCTGCTCTGCCAGAAGAAGTTCTGCTGCAAGCGCAGGAAGAGTTGCTCGACTGGCACGGTGCCGGTTGCAGCGTGATGGAAATGAGCCATCGTGGCAAGGAGTTTACCTGCATCATCGAGCAGGCCGAAGCTGACCTGCGCGAATTGATGAGTATTCCTGCTGGTTACAAGGTGCTGTTCCTGCAGGGCGGGGCGACGCAGCAATTTGCGCAGATTCCGATGAACCTGCTGGCCGGGCGTTCGGCGGATTACATCGTCACCGGTTCATGGTCAAAAAAAGCGCTCAAGGAAGCGCAGCGCGTCGGCAATGTGCGTTGCGCGGCAACGACCGAGAGTAGTGGCTTCACTCGGTTGCCGACCGCTGAAGAAATCAAGCTCGACCCATTTGCCGCCTATCTGCATATCTGTACCAACGAAACCATCCACGGTGTTGAAATCCCGGCCGAGCGCATTGCCGATACCGGAGTTCCGCTGGTGGTCGACATGTCGTCGCACATCCTCTCGCGTTGGGTCAATGTCGAAAAATTCGGCATGATTTACGCTGGTGCGCAGAAAAATATTGGTCCTTCCGGTTTGACGCTGGTCATCATTCGCGAAGACCTGCTCGGCATGGCGCCGTTGACCATCCCCAGCGTGATGGACTACGCGGTGATGGCCGAGAACGGTTCGATGCTCAATACACCGCCAACCTACGGCATCTATATTGCCGGTCTGGTTTTCCAATGGTTGAAGCGCCAGGGTGGTTTGGCCGGGATTGATGCGGTTAACACCGAAAAAGCGCGAATTTTGTACCAATGCATTGATGAGTCGGTCGGCTTTTATCACAACCCAGTTGATCTCGATTGCCGCTCGCGGATGAATGTGCCGTTCACGTTGGCCAATGCCGATCTTGATGCAGCTTTCCTAGCCGAGTCGAAAGCCGCTGGACTCGTCTCACTTAAAGGCCATAAATCGGTAGGCGGCATGCGTGCCTCCATCTATAACGCGGTTCCACTCGCCGGTGTTCAGGCGCTGGTGGATTTTATGAACGATTTTGCCCAACGTAACGGTTAATCCAGCATGAGCGACGATCTGCAAAAGGCACTGGCCGGCGTGCGTGCCGAAATTGATGGCATCGATGGTGAGTTGCTGACTCTGCTCAATCAGCGAGCCCGCTGCGCCCAGAAGGTTGGCGAGATCAAGGCGGCACACGGCGAGGCAGGGCACATCTATCGCCCTGAGCGTGAAGCGCAAGTGTTGCGCCGTTTGCAGGATGCCAATCCAGGGCCATTGCCCAGCGAAAACATCACCTTCTTCTTTCGTGAAGTGATGTCGGCTTGCTTGTCGCTGGAAGAGCCGCTGGGCATTGCATTTCTCGGCCCGCTCGGCACTTTTTCGGAGTCTGCTGCCACCAAGCATTTTGGCCATGCCGCCCGTTTGTCGCCGCAGTCATCGATTGATGATGTTTTCCGTGAAGTTGAATCAGGCCATGCCCAATATGCGGTCGTGCCGGTTGAAAATTCAACAGAAGGGGCGGTCGGGCGGACGATGGATTTGCTGCTCGGTACCCAGTTGAAAATCTGCGGTGAAGTGGTGGTGCGCATTCACCAGAACCTGCTGACCAACGAAATGAATCTGGCTGACATCTCCAAGGTATATTCGCACGCCCAGTCGCTAGCTCAATGCCACGAATGGCTAAATCGCATGCTGCCCGGCGCACAGCGTATTTCGGTCGGCAGCAACGCCCAGGCGGCGCAAATGGCTTCGGAAGAAAATGGCGTTGCGGCGATTGCCGGTGAGGCTGCTGCGGCGCGATATAACCTCCCACGTCTGGCCGAAAATATTGAAGACGAACCTAACAACACCACGCGCTTCCTGGTGCTCGGCAAGCATGATGCCGGCCCCTCAGGACGCGATAAAACCTCTCTGATCATGTCAGCACCGAATCGCACCGGCGCTTTGCACGAACTGCTGTTGCCGCTGTCCAGCGCGGGTGTTTCCATGTGTCGTCTTGAATCGCGCCCGGCACGTAATGCTCTGTGGGAATACGTTTTCTACGTCGACATCGAGGGCCATCGTGATGAGCCATCAATCAAGAATGCACTGGATGAGCTGGCGCGCCGTTCGGCTTATTTGAAAACACTCGGTTCTTATCCGGTTGCTGTTTATTAAGGAATTGCTGATGACACTCATCGACAAGTCGCTGCCCTATGTTCGCGCCATCTCCCCTTATCTGCCAGGCAAGCCAATCACCGAACTGGCTCGCGAGATGGGCATTCCGGTTGAAAATATCGTCAAGCTGGCCTCCAATGAAAATCCGCTGGGCATGAGCCCCAAGGCGAGAAAAGCGGTGGAATTGGCAATTAACGGCATTGAACGCTATCCAGATCAGTTTGATTTGATCAAGGCTGTGGCCGAGCGTTGCAAGCTTGCGCAAAACCAGGTCGTGCTTGGCAATGGCTCCAACGATGTGCTTGACCTGATAGCTCGCGTTTTCCTCGCACCCGGTCGTTCCGCCATTTTTGCGCAGCACGCCTTCGCGGTTTATCCGTTGGCGACGCTGTCGACCGGTGCTGAACTGATCTCTACGCCAGCCAAAAATTACGGCCATGACCTGAATGCCATGCGTGCTGCCATTCGGCCTGATACGCGGATTATCTGGATCGCCAACCCGAACAATCCGACCGGTAACTTCCTGCCCTACCCAGAGGTGCGTGCCTTCCTCGAAACGGTACCGAAGGATGTCGTTGTGGTACTCGATGAGGCCTACAACGAATACATCCCGCCCGCTGTGCGCGCTGATACGGCTGAATGGATCAAGGATTTTCCCAATCTGGTCATCACCCGCACCTTTTCCAAAATTTTTGGTCTGGCTGGCTTGCGCGTTGGTTATGCCTTGGCTTCCGCTGAGATTGCCGATCTGATGAACCGCGTGCGTCAGCCGTTCAATGTGAATAATCTGGCGATTGCCGCTGCAATTGCTGCGCTCGATGACCACGCATTTGTCGCTGAAAGCTACGAACTCAACCGTCGCGGCATGGAGCAGATCATCGCCGGCCTTAAGCACCTCGGTCTCGAACATATTCCATCACACGGCAACTTCATCACCTTCAAGGCCGGAGATGGCGCAGCAGTGAATCAAAAATTGCTGAAACAAGGCGTCATTGTTCGCCCGATTGGTGGCTACGGCCTGCCTGAATGGTTGCGTGTAACGATAGGCAAGGAACCGGAAAACACTCGCTTCCTGGAGGCACTGGAGAAAGCGCTCTAAATGGCTGAATTCGGCAAAGTCGTCGTTTTTGGTACCGGACTGATCGGCGGCTCCTTTGCGCTTGCGTTGAAGGAGGCTGGAGCGGTTGAGGAAGTTGTCGGTTTCGGCCGTACACCATCGACACTGCGTGTAGCGCAGCAGCTTGGCGTCATTGATCGTGCCGGCATCAACCCAACGCACGAGATCGAAGAAGCTGACATCATTCTGGTTGCCACGCCGGTTGCCCAGATGCCGGAAATTTTTGCCCGCATCGAACCCTATCTCGGCCCGAATACTATCGTTACCGATGGTGGTTCAACCAAAGGTGATGTCGTGGCTGCAGCCCGGGCTGCTTTCGGTGATCGCGTCAGCCAGTTTGTGCCGGCACACCCGATTGCCGGGGCAGAAAACAGCGGACCGGCGGCTGCGCGCTGGGATCTGTATCAAGGCAAGAAAGTCGTTGTCACGCCGTTGCCGGAAAATAGCGACGATGCCTTGGATCATATCAAGCGAGCCTGGTCGATCTGTGGTGCCGATATCTACGAACTGTCGCCGGAGGCGCATGACCGTGTCTTTGCCGCCGTCAGTCACTTGCCCCATTTACTCTCATATGCCTTGGTGCACGATTTGGCGGTACGCGAAGATGCTGACGTATTCTTCACCTTCGCCGCCTCGGGTTTTCGTGATTTCACCCGGATCGCTGCCAGTCACCCCGAGATGTGGCGCGACATCTGCCTTGCCAACCGCCAGGCATTGCTCAGTGAACTTGATAACTATTGTGCCCAGCTGGATGAAATTCGCCTCGCATTAGCAACCAATGACGGCCAGCGCCTCGAAGAAATTTTCGGCATTGCCCGTCAAGCGCGCCGGGAATGGGCAGGAGAATAGTCGTGTCCAATTTGCTCCGGGCTTTGCTGTTGAGCGTTGCGTTGTTGGCACCTGGTGTATCGTTTTCTGCCAATCCGCCCAGTATTTTGTTGGCCAATGTTTATCGCAATCAGGCTGATGTGGCTCAGTATCTGGTCAGTGAAAAACTGGACGGGGTTCGTGCGATCTGGGATGGTCAAACCCTGCGCTTTCGCAGCGGCAAGGAAATCCATGCGCCGCGCTGGTTTGTCGATGGGTTGCCGAAACAGTCCCTCGATGGCGAACTCTGGCTCGGACGCGGCAGCTTCGAGCGCTTGTCCGGCATCGTTCGTCGTGAATTATCCGATGATGCAGAATGGCGCCAGGTGCGTTATATGGTTTTCGAACTACCGGGTGCTGCCGGTACTTTCCGTGAACGCGCCGGGCAAATTAAACAGGTAGTGCGCCAAGCGAATGTTCCCTGGCTTCAAGAAATTCAGCAGTTTCCAGCCGTTGACCGTAACAGCTTGCAAAAACAACTCAACGAAATCGTTAAAGCAGGTGGCGAAGGCTTGATGCTGCATCGCGCCGATGCGAATTACGAAACAGGTCGTAGCGATACCTTGTTAAAAATGAAACCCTTCGACGATGCAGAGGCCGTTGTTGTCGGTTATTTGCCAGGCAAGGAAAAGTACCTCGGTAAGATGGGTGCCTTGCGAGTTCGCAGCCCGGAAGGCCGTGAATTTGCGCTGGGTACTGGTTTCACCGACGATCAGCGAAAAAACCCGCCGCAAATCGGTGCAATGGTGACTTATCGCTACCGTGATGTCACCAAGAACGGATTGCCGCGCTTCGCTTCATTTTTGCGCATTCAGAACGAATATTGATACGTCATCTTGCTATGACGAAAGTCAGGGTCGAGATGTATTGCTGCGTCGCGGTATAATTCTGTCCTTTTGAGGGGATAAGCGATGATTTTAGTGACTGGTGCCGCCGGTTTTATCGGCAGTAATTTTGTCCTCGACTGGCTCGCCCAATCTGACGAACTCGTCATCAATCTAGATGCCCTGACGTATGCCGGCAATCTCGATAATCTCGCTAGCCTGAAGAACGATCCACGGCACATCTTCGTCCATGGCGATATCGGAAATTTTGAACTCGTCTCCCAACTGCTAGCCGAACACCAGCCTCGTGCCGTCGTCAATTTTGCCGCTGAATCCCACGTTGATCGCAGTATTCACGGCCCGGAAGATTTCATCCAGACCAACATCGTTGGCACCTTTCACTTGCTTGAAGCGGTGCGTGCCTATTGGGGCGGCCTTGAAGGCGAAGCTAAATCCAGTTTCCGCTTCCTCCACGTTTCAACCGACGAAGTTTACGGCTCACTCGCCAAAGATGACCCGGCCTTCAGCGAAACCAACCGCTACGAACCCAACAGCCCATACTCCGCCAGCAAAGCCGCCAGCGACCACCTCGTACGTACCTACCACCACACCTATGGCCTGCCAGTACTCACCACCAACTGCTCCAACAACTACGGCCCCTACCACTTCCCGGAAAAACTGATTCCGCTCGTCATCCACAACGCTCTGGGTGGCAAACCGCTCCCCATTTACGGTGATGGCCAGCAAATCCGTGATTGGCTCTACGTCAAAGACCATTGCAGCGCCATCCGCCGCGTGCTCGAAGCCGGTAAGGTAGGTGAGGTCTACAACGTGGGCGGTTGGAACGAAAAAGCCAACCTCGACGTTGTTCACACCCTGTGTGCCATCCTCGACGAACTCAGTCCGCGTGCCGATGGCAAGCCTTACAAAGAACAAGTCACCTACGTTAAAGATCGTCCCGGCCATGATCGCCGCTACGCCATCGACGCCAGCAAAATTGAACGCGAACTCGGCTGGAAACCTGCCGAAACTTTCGAGACTGGCATTAAAAAAACTGTCCAGTGGTATCTCGACAACCAGTCCTGGGTAGAAAACGTCACCAGCGGCGCCTACCAGAACTGGGTTGGCAAGCAATACAACGCTTGATCATGAAAATTCTTCTCACTGGTAAAAACGGCCAAGTCGGCTTCGAGCTTCAACGCACGCTTGCCCCGCTCGGCGAAGTCCATGCCATCGATATCGCTGAATGCAACCTGGCTGACGAAAACGCCATCCGTCGCTTGGTTCAAGCCCTCCAGCCCGACCTCATCGTTAACCCGGCTGCCTATACGGCAGTCGATAAAGCCGAATCAGAACCGGCATTGGCCGCCGCCATCAATACGCGAGCCATCGCAGTGTTTGGCGAAGAAGCTGTAAAGCTCGGGGCCTGGGTCATTCATTACTCTACCGACTACGTATTTGATGGCACCAAACAAGGCCACTACACTGAACAGGATGCAACCAACCCGCAAAGTGTCTACGGACGTACCAAACGTGATGGCGAGCTGGCTTTGCAACAAAGCGGTGCCAAGCACCTAATCCTGCGCACCAGCTGGGTTGTTGGCGCTCATGGTGCCAACTTCGCCAAGACCATGTTGCGGCTAGCCGCCGAGCGTGACAGCCTGAACGTCGTTGCTGACCAATTTGGTGCCCCCACTTCTGCCGCCTTGCTCGCCGATATCACCGCCCACCTGGTGCGCCAGTGCCAAAGAGAAGGTAAACAGACCTTCCCCTTTGGCACCTACCATCTGGTCGCGGGGGGAGAAACCAACTGGTGTGACTACGCCCGTTTCGTTGTCGGTGAAGCAAGCAAGGCCGGCAAAACCCTCAAGGCCAGCCCAGAAACCATTCATCCCATTACCACCGCCGACTACCCGTTGCCAGCCCCTCGGCCAGCCAACTCTCGGCTCGATACCTCCCATTTCAGAACTACCTTCGGCCTAGCGCTTCCTGAATGGGAAACGGGCGTTCACCACATACTTCAGCAGATACTCTAACGACCATGACTACACGCAAAGGCATTATCCTCGCCGGTGGTTCCGGCACCCGTCTCTACCCGGCCACGCTTGCGGTTTCCAAGCAGCTTCTGCCGATCTTCGACAAGCCGATGATCTACTACCCGCTGACCACACTTATGCTGGCCGGGATGCGCGATATCCTCATCATCTCCACCCCGCAAGACACACCGCGCTTCGAACAACTTCTCGGTGACGGCAGCCAGTGGGGCATCAACCTCAGCTATGCCGTACAACCCAGCCCGGATGGCCTGGCTCAAGCCTTCATCATTGGCGAGCAGTTTATTGGTAAAGACAATGCAGCCTTGGTCCTCGGCGACAATATCTTCTATGGTCACGAATTCAACAAACTGCTTGCCAGTGCCAACGGCCAAACTACCGGCGCCACCGTGTTCGCTTACCACGTGCAAGATCCCGAGCGCTATGGCGTCGTTGCATTCAATCCCCAAGGCCAAGCCACCAGTCTGGAAGAAAAGCCTCAGGAACCCAAATCCAATTACGCTGTGACCGGTCTGTACTTCTACGACAATCAAGTCGTTGATATTGCTAAGCAGATCAAACCATCGCATCGTGGCGAGCTCGAAATCACTGATCTAAACCGTGTCTATCTCGAGAAGAATCAGCTCAACGTGGAAATCATGGGGCGCGGCTATGCTTGGCTCGATACTGGCACCCACGAATCCATGCTCGAAGCTAGTCAGTTCATTGCAACAGTAGAGCACCGGCAAGGCTTGAAGGTGGCTTGTCCTGAAGAGATAGCCTACCGGATGAAATGGATTGATGCAGCGCAGCTGGAAAAGCTGGCCCAATCATTAGCCAAAAATGGCTACGGGAAATACCTCTTTACCCTGCTTAAGGAAGGCGTTTTCTGATGCAAGTTACCGCCACTATTATTCCTGATGTACTTGTCGTCGAACCCAAAGTCTTCGGTGATGCGCGAGGTTTTTTCTTTGAAAGTTTTAACGCCAAAGCTTTCGAGCAAGCCACTGGCCTCAAGCGTGAATTTGTGCAGGACAACCACTCGAAATCTGCTGGGAACGTTTTGCGTGGATTGCATTACCAGATTCAGAATCCGCAAGGAAAATTAGTCCGTGTTACGCAAGGTGAAGTATTCGATGTTGCCGTCGACATCAGGAAAAGCTCAAAAACATTCGGGCAATGGGTTGGTGTTCATCTAAGTGCTGAAAACAAAAAGCAATTATGGATTCCAGAGGGTTTTGCCCATGGCTTCGTTGTGTTGAGTGAAACGGCGGAATTTCTCTATAAGACGACGAATTATTACACGCCAGAATACGAATGCAGCCTGTTGTGGAGTGACCCAGCGATCGGGATTAAGTGGCCGTTGGATGGTGAGCCGAAGCTGGCGGCCAAGGATGTAGCGGGAAAACTGCTCGCCAATGCTGAACTGTTCGAGTGATTCGATTGCAGACTCTTTGTTGGGCTTAAGACTTGTCGCAATTCAACAGCGGCATGGTCGTTGATTCGCGAATTTATTCGCTGATATCAGTGCTCGCCATTGCTCAAGCCGGCGAGCGGGGTGATTTTTGAACACCCGACAAAGCTTTTTCGGAAATGCGCTCTGGAATTTGCTGGGCGCCATACTTCCGCTCTGCGTCGGGTTGTTTGCCATTCCGTTTTTGGTCAGGCATTTGGGCGTTGAGCGCTTTGGCCTACTCAATTTGAGTTGGTTACTGGTCGGTTATTTCAGCCTTTTTGATCTGGGCATCGGTCGTGCTCTAACGCGCCTGCTTGCAGAGAAAATTGCGCAAGGGAAATACGCAGATTTACCCAGTTTGGTAAATACGGCATTGGTCGTGATGCGCTGGTTAGGTTTGGGGGCTGGTCTATTGTTAGCCTTGCTCGCGCCTTGGCTCGCCGATTGGATGCGTGTTTCTGTCGAGATTCAGGACGAAATGCGCTTGGCTCTTTGGATCATGGCGCTCACGCTACCTTTTGTTGTTTTGTCCGTGGGTTGGCGTGGTGTGCTTGAGGCGTATGGACGGTTTGACTTGGTCAATTTGGTGCGGATTCCCTTGGGTATCAGTATTTTTCTGGCGCCAGTCGTGGTCCTCCTGTTGGCGGAAGGCCTTGTGCCGGTGGTGCTTTCATTGGCTGTTACGCGTCTTGCTGGATGGTGGTTTACTCGTTATCTTTGCCTTCGTCTCGATCCCATGCTAGTCGGGCAGAGGGCGGTTGATCGGGAGCAGTTACGTCCCTTGCTAAGTTTTGGCGGGTGGATGACATTGTCAAATATTGTTGGTCCTCTAATGGTTTATGCTGATCGTTTCCTGATCGGTGGGTTGCTTTCTGCTACTGCGGTGGCTTATTACGCAACACCTTACGAAATTGTGACAAGACTTTGGGTAATTTCTGGTGCCTTGACCGGTGTACTATTTCCACTAATTGCCGGAAAAATTGCAGTTGACCGCCCGGGTGCCAAAGCGCTCTATGGACGGGCAATGAAAGTCTTGTTTCTGGCCATGTTGCCGGTGGTTTCTACTTTGTTTTTGTTTGCCGAAACCGGTCTGGCATGGTGGTTGAACAGTGATTTCGCAGCAAATGGCTATTTTGTTGCTCAAGTCCTGCTGCTTGGTGTTTTTATCAATGCTTTGGGGCAAGTCGCCATTACTGTATTGCATGGGGCGGGTCGAGCTGATTGGGCTGCTAAACTTCATCTGGCTGAACTGCCTATTTACCTGACAGTGCTGGTTTACGCTGCTGGAAAATATGGCATTGAAGGAGTTGCCATTACTTGGTTACTACGGATTGTGGTCGACATGGTGGTGATGGCATTTTTAGTCGAACGTCTTTTAGCCACTGGTTATCGTTTTGTTTTCGGGCTTATCGGGCTTACTTCTTTGGTAATGGGTTTGCTCTGGTTGGCTGGCGCTGTGGTCAATGAGTGGATGCGTCTATTCCTGCTTTGTCTATTATTTCTGCCTTGTGCTATTTTGCTGCTCCAGCAATTGCGTTTGCTCGGCCTGGAAACAGGCAAACTCACCGCATCACCTAGAACCTGAGTATGAATCCCTCACCTTCAATGCTGATTGAATGGCCCGCCGAAGGCTTGGAATGTGTTCCGGCTTGCCCATTGTGTGGATCAACAGGGGGATTGTTGGCGTATTCTGGTTTGCGGGATTATTTTTTTGCTTGCGCTCCTGGCCTGTGGTCGCTTTATCAATGCCGCAAGTGCAAAAGTGGCTATCTCAATCCCCGGCCAACTCAAGAAACTATTGGACGGGCGTACAGCACGTATTACACCCACCAAACAAATGAAATGACTTCGGGCGGGCTTCGCAATATTTGGCATGCCTTGCGTAATGACTACTTGTTTGCCAGATTTGGCGTCAAGTCACCCAATGTTATGTGGCCAGGAAGATGGTTGATTCGCCTGTTTCCGATCTGGCGACAGGGGCTTGATACAGTTTTGGCGCGCAATCTCCAACCCTTGCCCAAGAGTGGGGGAAGATTGCTTGATATCGGTTGTGGCAACGGTAGTTATCTGGCCTTTGCACGCGATGCCGGTTGGCAGGTTCGAGGTCTCGATTTTGATCCTGTTGCCGTAGCGGTTGCACGCGCAAAAGGGCTTGATGTGCTTGAAGGAACGATCGATTTATTGAGTGATGAAAGTGCGTGTTATGACCGCATTACATTAAGTCATGTCCTTGAGCACGCCTACGATCCGTGGAATATTTTGACTGCTTGTTACCGCTTGCTAAAGCCGGGTGGTGTTTTATGGTTAGATACACCCAACATGAATGGTAACGGACGGATTTTTTTTGACTCATATTGGCGAGGCCTAGAGCCGCCGCGTCACCTGCATCTCTTTTCGAGAGCATGTTTGAAAAGTAAAATGCAGGAAATCGGTTTTTCTGACGTTCGAGATTGTTTCAGCAGCTTTGCGACTGGCGCCATGTGGCAAGAAAGCCGAATAATCTTGGCGAAAGCTGGCAAATCGGCGCGGTTAAAGCATTCTGTATTCGGACAAATGCTGGCGGAAATACGCGCGCTTTTTTCTCCTGACTCCCGTGAGTTCATTACATTGGCTTGTGTAAAAAAGAATGATAAATAATAACGGGAGTGTCTGGGCTGTTGTTGTAACTTACCAGCCCGACTTGGAAACGTTGGCAGTTTTACTTCGCGCCATGGTTCAACAAGTGGATGGAATTGTCGTTGTCGATAATGGATCCGGCGCTTCAGCGCTGGCCTGGCTTGCGGCATATCATACTGAAGTTCCATTTATAGTGATTCCCCTCTTGGATAACAAGGGAATCGCTTTGGCACAAAATGTTGGTATAAATCGTGCCAAGGTAGAAGGGGCGAGCTACGTCATTTTGTCTGATCAGGACAGTGAACCGGCACCGGATATGGTGGAAAAGCTCAAATTGGTTGCTGAGAAGCAACTGGCTGCCAATGTTCCGTTAGGCGCTGTAGCGCCGATCTACAAGGATGCTGAAGATGGTTTGCTCTCCGGTTTTGTCCAGGTCGGTTTCTTCGGCTTCAAGCGGGTTGGTTGCGAGGAGAGCAACCGGGTTGTTGAAGCTGATTTTCTGATTGCTTCGGGTTCGCTTATTCCGATGGCTACGATTGATGTGGTTGGTGGAATGGATGACGAATTGTTCATTGACCATGTAGACACGGAGTGGTGTTTCAGAGCTAAGTCTCAAGGGTATCGACTTTTCGGGGCATGCAATGCACGCATGTTGCATTCTTTGGGCGATAAACGGAGCAAATTCTGGTTTCTCCGCTGGCGCACCATCCCGCATCATTCACCATTTCGTTACTACTATATTTTCCGGAATAGCACGCTGCTGCAAAGTCGAAGCTATATGCCGTTCTTTTGGAAATTGGCAGATTTCGGTCGTTGTCTACGCGCGATGGCTTACTTTGGTATTTTTTCGCCGGTTCGATTTGCCTGTTTGGGCATGATGTATCGTGGTTTTCGTGATGGCTTGGCCGGTCGGGTCGGAAAAATGCCATGAGGCCAATTGCCGAATGTGAGTCCATGATGAAGAGAATGATTGCTGTCTCGATTGTCAGTCATGGACATGGTGAGATGGTTGAGTGTTTGGCCGTTGCGTTGTTGGGTTGCAATCAGGTAAACCGTATTCTGCTCACAATCAATTTGCCAGAAGAGCTGCATTTGCCACAGGACGAACGTATCACTGTTATTCGTAATCCACAGCCCAAGGGTTTTGGGGCAAATCACAATGCGGCATTCTTATTATGTCGCGAAACCTATTTTTGCGTTGTAAATCCAGATATTGAGCTCATCGGTAATCCGTTCGCGGAATTGCTTGCAGAAATTGAACGAACTCATTCTGCTTTGGCGGCACCATTGGTGACGGCTCCTCAAGGTCATATTGAAGACAGCATCAGATATTTTCCGACTCTGATTTCATTGGGTAAAAAATTTTTTGGTGTCAGTGATGGACGCTATTCAGTTGAACACGGGCAGGAATCATTTTGCCCAGAGTGGGTGGCAGGGATGTTCATGTTGTTTCGTAGTCATGATTTCTTACAGCTTGGCGGCTTTGATGAAGGCTATTTTCTTTACTATGAAGATGTGGATGTTTGTGCCCGAATCTGGAAAAACGGCTTGAAACTGATCGCTTGCCCAAGGGTTGCTGTGATCCATGATGCTCGCCGTGACAGTCATCGCAGCATGCGTCATTTGCGCTGGCATTTGGCTAGCATGGGCCGCTATTTCCTAAAGTATGCGGGTCGTTTGCCGTCAGCTGTCTGATTGATTGTATGGATTTGATTACTGGCGCAACAGGATTTATCGGGAAGCGACTTGGCCATACCTTGCTTGAGGAGGGGCGCAGTTGTAGAACCCTGAGTCGGCAAGTTGTTCTTGGCAACAATATTTTTAATGGTGACTTGTCCGATAAACCATCTCTGAGCTTGGCTTGCGCAGGTATCGAGCGTGTTTTTCATTGCGCCGGTTACGCCCACGCTTTTTCTTCCTTATCGGGCGATGACGAAGCCATGCATTGGCGGGTGAATTTTAAAGGTACTCGCAATCTGGTTGAAGCGGCTGGTCAGGTCGGGGTGCGGCGCTTTGTTTTCCTCTCCAGCGTCAAGGCGATGGCTGAGCCAGGCGAAGAATGTGCTGACGAAGATTTTCCCGGCGATCCCGATACAGCTTATGGCGAGTCAAAACGGGCAGCAGAAATTGCGGTGCTCGCGGCCGGCCAGCGTTACGGCATGCATGTCGTCAACCTGCGGTTGGCAATGGTCTATGGAGCGGGTGGGCGTGGCAATCTGGAACGAATGGGGCGCTTGGTCAAGCGTGGCTGGTTCCCACCCTTGCCGGAGACCGGCAATCACCGTTCACTCATCCATGTCGATGATGTGGTTTCGGCAATGCGCCTGGTGGCCGAAGATCATCGTGCCTCCGGGAAAACGTACATTGTTGCTGGCCAGGAAGCACCATCCGGGCGCGCATTGTTCAATGCGCTGCGTGCCGCACAAGGCTTGCCCTCTTGCAACTGGACGGTGCCGGTTTCTTTATTGCGTTTCGCGGCCAATCTGGGCGATGGTTTGGAACGATGGTTACGGCGCCGTGTGCCGCTGGATACTGAAGCATTGGATCGCTTGCTTGGCTCGGCTTGGTATTCCCCTGCATATATTGAGCGTGATTTGGGTTGGCGTGCCAAGGTTTCGCTACATGATGGCTTATCCGAAATGATGAAGAAATGAAAAGATTGCTCGATTTGTTACTGGCTTTAGTCGCCACTTTGCTACTGATCGTGCCGGTTGTGGTGGTGGCTATTATGGTGAAGCTAACTTCTGCCGGGCCGGCACTTTACTGGTCAGATCGTGTCGGTCGCCATAACAAAATTTTCAAAATGCCCAAGTTTCGTAGTATGCAGATTGGCACACCAGCCGTGGCTACCCATTTGCTGAAGGATCCCAATGCCTATCTAACTCCCGTTGGTTCATTCCTGCGTAAATCGAGCCTGGATGAATTGCCGCAGCTATGGAGCATTTTGGTGGGGGATATGAGTTTTGTCGGCCCTCGTCCTGCATTATTCAATCAGGATGATCTGGTCGCCCAGCGCACGGAACTGGGTGTGCATGAACTGGTCCCGGGTCTGACCGGCTGGGCTCAGGTGAATGGACGAGACGAACTGCCGATTCCTGAAAAAGTAAAGCTTGATGCTGAATACCTGCAACGGCAGTCTTTGTTGTTCGATATACGTATTCTTTGGCTGACCTTTGTCAAGGTCCTGAGCCGCGATGGGGTTTCGCATTAATTGGTGCTTGGCGGGTTAAAATGAACAGTTATGGCGTTTCTTTGCCTGCCTTTAATTTTTTTGGATGCTGTTGCATGATCAATCCGCGTACCCTGGCTGCATTTCTCCACGATCTCGTGGCGGCAGCGCTGGCGTGGATACTGGCTTTCTTGCTGCGCTTCAATTTCGATATTCCGCATGAATTTGCGGTGTCAGCTGTGCAGTCTCTATGTTGGGTACTGCCGCTCTTCGGTGTCCTGTTCTTTGCTTTTGGACTCTACCGTGGGCTGTGGCGCTTTGCCAGCCTGTCTGATCTTCAGCATCTGATCGCCGCCATTGTCACCGGTGCCTTGCTGACTACCACCGCGGTTGTTTTTTTTGAACTGGGTCCGATTCCCCGTTCAGTTCTGGTCTTGCACCCGCTGATGCTGGCCTTGGTCATGGGTGGCAGTCGCTTTGTCTATCGTAGCTGGAAAGAGCATCGGCTTTATGGTCCTGCCAAGCTGCGTGGTCAGCCGGTATTGGTGCTTGGCGCGGGCGAGGCGGCCGATTCATTGTTGCGTGAATTGAATCGCAGTGGTCTCTGGTATGCCGTTGCCTTGGTCGACGACAATCCCAGCAAAATTGGCCGTCGCTTACGTGGCTTGCCGGTATTCGGTCCATTGTCGACGGTCGCAGATGTGGCTGAAAAATATGGCGTTAAGCATGTAGTCATGGCGCTTCCCGCTGCCAAGCCTTCAGAGCGACGCCGTGCCGCTGAATTTGCGGCGGCAGCCGGGTTGACCGTAATGACCATGCCGTCCTACGACGATTTGTTGGCGGGGCGTTTGTCTGTATCGAGCATCCGGCGAGTGGAGCTCGAGGATTTGTTGGGGCGCGAGGCTGTCTCGCTTGATGATGCTGGTCTCCATGAATTGCTGACTGGGCGAGTGGTTCTGGTCAGTGGCGCAGGCGGGTCGATTGGTTCCGAACTATGCCGCCAGATTGCCAAATTTCAACCGGCTCGACTGATCCTGCTCGACTCTTCCGAATTTGCTCTTTATCGAATGGATGAAGAGTTGGCGCAGGTTTTTCCCGCACTTCAAAGAGCTTGCTGGGCGGGAGATGTGCGGGATGCTGAGCGGGTCGCAGAAATTCTTTCAGTAGAACAACCCGCGGTAATTTTTCATGCGGCAGCGTATAAACATGTGCCGTTGATGGAACACGCCAATGCCTGGCAAGCAGTACGCACCAATGCGCTGGGTACCTTGACCCTGGCTCGAACCGCGCAACAGGCGGGCGTCGATAAGTTCGTCCTGATTTCGACCGACAAGGCAGTCAACCCAACCAATGTAATGGGTGCCAGCAAACGGCTGGCCGAGCGCCTTTGTCGGGCAACGCAAGCGGAAACCGGAACAAGGTTTATTACAGTGCGTTTTGGTAATGTGCTGGGAAGCAACGGCAGTGTCATTCCCAAGTTCCGTGAGCAAATTGCGCGAGGTGGGCCAGTAACCGTGACACATCCCGACATTGTTCGCTATTTCATGACCATTCCTGAAGCGGCGCAGTTGGTATTGCAAGCCGGCTGGATGGGGCAGGGCGGTGAGATTTTCGTACTTGATATGGGTGAGCCAGTAAAAATCGTCGATCTGGCGCACGACATGATTCGACTTTCAGGGTTTTCTGAAGATGAAATTCAGCTTGAATTTACCGGGCTGCGTCCAGGTGAGAAACTCTACGAAGAGTTGCTGGCAGATGATGAGGCGACCTTGCTGACGCCACACCCCAAACTGCGCATTGCCAAGTTGGCGGATAGCATGAGTGGTGATGAGTTTAATGAATTGCTGGACTGGCTGCTGCCGGGTGTTCGAGAGGTGGCAGCTGTGAAGCATGGACTGAAGCGATTCGTTCCCGAGTACACTATTAACTGACTGGTAAGCAGTTGCTTTCCCCCATATGCAAACGGAGCTTTTTTTGAGAACTGAATTCCTCGATCTTCCCCAATTGATTTCTGCTGCTGGCACGGTTCGTTTGCCAGGCTCAAAGAGTATTTCCAATCGTGTCTTGCTTTTGGCTGCAATGGCAGAAGGGGAGACCGAGGTGCGTGACCTGCTGGCTTCTGATGACACAGAGCGCATGCTGGAGGCGCTGAAAGCCTTGGGCGTTGGTGTACTTGATCTTGGTGCACAAAGTTGGTCAATCAAAGGTTGTGGCGGCTTGTTTCCAGTCAAACAAGCAGAGTTGTTTTTGGGTAATGCCGGCACTGCCTTTCGCCCATTAACCGCTGCGCTTGCCTTGGCTGGCGGCGATTACATCCTCAAGGGTGTGGCCCGCATGCATGAGCGGCCAATTGGTGATCTGGTCGATGGTCTGCGACAGTTGGGGGCTGACGTTACATATCTCGGCAACGAAGGTTTTCCGCCCTTGCAACTGAAACCGGCAAAAATTCAGCCCGGTGGCGTAGTAAAGGTACGAGGTGATGTTTCCAGCCAATTTTTGACCGGCTTGCTGATGGCGCTGCCGCTGACTGGCGAGACTGTTACGGTCGACGTCGTCGGCGAACTGATTTCCAAGCCATATATTGAAATCACTTTGGCGATCATGGCGCGCTTTGGCGTGGTGGTTCAGCGCGAGGGTTGGCAGCGGTTTGTCGTCTCGGCGGGTAGTCGTTATGTTTCGCCGGGTACTGTTTATGTCGAAGGCGATGCGTCATCGGCTTCCTACTTTCTTGCGCTTGGGGCGATTGGTGGCGGGCCGGTGCGGGTTGAAGGGGTTGGGCAGGATTCAATTCAAGGTGATGTTAAGTTTGCCGAGGCTTTGGCCAAGATGGGTGCCATGATTGAAATGGGGCCGAACTGGATGGAGGCCCGGGCGCCGCAGGCCGGACTTGTTGCGGTTGACCTTGATTGCAACCATATTCCTGATGCGGCAATGACCTTGGCGACGACAGCGCTTTTTGCCAAGGGTACGACAACGCTGCGTAATATTGCTTCGTGGCGGGTGAAGGAAACTGATCGTATTGCAGCGATGGCGGCTGAGTTACGTAAGCTCGGGGCGGATGTTGAGGAGGGGCAGGATTTTATTCGGGTTACGCCGGCCTGTTTGAAACCGGCAGCGATTGATACCTATGATGATCATCGCATGGCGATGTGTTTTTCATTGGCTGCCTTTGGAACGCCGTTGCGGATTAACGACCCGAAGTGTGTTGTCAAAACATTTCCTGATTATTTTAAGCGCTTGTCCTCGGTGACCAAATCGGTGCCGGTTATTGCCATAGATGGCCCGTCTGCATCGGGAAAAGGTACCGTTGCGGCACGGGTTGCCGCTGCGCTTGGTTTTGGCTATCTGGATTCTGGTGCCTTATACCGGTTGACCGCGCTAGCCGCCAAGCAGGCCGGCGTGGGTTGGGCCGAAGAGGTCGGCGTGGCGGCGATTGCTGCAGGACTTGATGTTGAGTTTTCAGTAGGCGATATTCGACTCAACGGTCAGCTGGTTGGCGATGCCATCCGTACTGAGGAAATCTCGGCTGGCGCTTCAAAAGTGGCCGCTCTGCCTGCGGTGCGCGAGGCTTTGTTGTTCCGACAGCGGGTTTTCAATAAAGCGCCGGGTTTGGTCGGAGATGGGCGCGATATGGCTTCAGTCGTATTCCCGCAAGCCAGGCTCAAGGTGTTTCTCACAGCGAGTGCTGAAGCACGAGCAGCGCGGCGTTATAAGCAGTTGATCGAAAAAGGATTATCTGCTAATCTCCCCGACCTTCTGC